>Ga0179593_1715257_pt1 | contig 22087 bp, 21 predicted proteins | sample CZODoug2_1_08_16_FD_185931 | JGI IMG/M metagenome (GOLD analysis project Ga0179593, IMG submission 185931) | Vadose zone soil fungal communities from Angelo Coast Range Reserve, California, USA - CZODoug2_1_08_16fungal (PacBio error correction) | ecosystem: Environmental > Terrestrial > Soil >...
GGCGGGCGCGGCTTTCTAAGGGGAAAAGGGAGGAAAGGATACGTGGGTTCGGCGCATTTCAGTCGAGGGGAACCCCGCATCTCTGTGAAACGTTGGAGGAACTCTTCTTTACAGAAATTGTATGCGAGGGAATGATCTTTTTGGGGAGGGGGGGAAAGAGAATCAGGGACAAGGGGGGGGCGAAAAAAGGGTTCAGTAGTGGCAGGAAGAATACTGCGTTAAAAAAGGGGGGGAGGGTGTAGTCCGACCACCATGTCTGAGGATACGAGACCACGCGGGGGAAAAAAAGTACTGAGGTCTCAAAGGGAAAAGGGGAGAAGGGAAAGGGGGAACCAAAGGATCAAAGGGACCTGGGGCCAAATCGGGTGGAAAGAGGGGGGGGGGAGGGGAGAGAGCAGGAACTTGTTTTCACCGAAAGCTCAAATTGTAGCCTTCCGTGCGGAGCAGGCTCTGAAGTTAAAAAGAGGAAGACACCCCTCCCTCGAGACACTTAGGTGGAACTGGTAGTGGTCGCTACTGGACGAAAACGCAATAAGCGGCACGGAGACACTGAGGAGGGGGGGGGAAAAAATCTTAAAGAAACATATCTATCATTCCAAATCTTAAATATTCGAATGAGAAAGAAAAAATCTTTCGATTTGCCAGCAAAACCCTCAGAAACTTAAGCAGTATCCGCGAAAGTTAAAGGTGCGTCAAGAAAAAATGAATGAAGGGGAAAAAGGAGAAAAAAATCAAAAGGAAAAAAACCGGGGTCGATAACCCTCGCACCAGGCAACTAGCTTGAAAGGGTTGGGGAAAGTAAAGGGGGGAAAGAGCACTCGGGAAGAGAAAGACTTACATTGCGAAAATAAAGACATTGGACACCGAAACTCGATCCTTAGATAAGTGGAGGTCGAGATATTTACGAAGAGGATGGAACGGTGGGGGGAATCGGAGGGATTCTGAAACGGCGATAAACGTTGTAGGGAAAGAGATGTGTGGCTGGGACGAAGAGGACCACATAAGGCGACTATGGGGAGAGTTGGGGGGGGAGACAACGTCTAAGACTTGAATGGCTGCCGAAGTACTGCTCAGAAGGTCTACTACTACAAAAGGGTTTTATAATTTCCAAAAAGGAAGGTCACCGTACTAGAAAACGGGGAGACGACAGGAAAGCAGTGTGGGGTTCTAGGTAGCCTCGCGGACGAGGGACCTACTAGGAACCGATTTACTGTCCAAAAGGAGAAGGGGGGACGAGGGGGAAAGCCGATGCTCGGCATGAGGAATAGCTAGAATGAGGGCCAAGAGGCTTGAATTCGGCTCGCGGACTCAAGAAAAGACCCGGGTGCAAACAATGGGAAAAGGGGAAATGGGGTCACAGAAACAGTCGTCTTAAACAAGTATTTTTTTCATGAGAATGCCATAGGAGGAAGGGGGGGGAGGGAGGGGGGGGAGACTCAGACTCAAAAAAAAAAGAGAGTATTGGAAAATAGATGAGGAGAGAGGAACACCCTCCCATTCCACAAAGGTAGGGGGGTACGCAAAAAAGGGTTGTGGGGAAAGGACTATATATAAATCTTTCCAAAAATTCGCAGCGAGCGTGTAAAGTCTGAAAGGGTGTCAGGAAGAAAGAAAAACGAGTCAATCCGAGATGAAAAAAGAAGGAAAATCCGATATGTGAGGCGATTCATCATCCAGGGGCCTTGCGGCTTTAAAGAGAAGCTCCCAAGTACGTTGGAGTAACTAGAAAGGAGTGAAAAAGAGATGTCATAGATAACAAAAAAGGTCCGGTCCCATCGGAAAGAGATTCCGTCCCGAAAACATCATTGGAACCTGTTTTGTATTAGAAGGACGGGACCTTTCCTGGATAGAAAGGGGGGGTGTATGGAGAAGGGGGGCCATGGGGGAAAGACATGAAAGAAGCAGTGTGGAGGGGGAAAAAGAATATCATCCTGAACTGGAAAATCGGCCGCGTAGAGTCTGGCTATTTGGAGTAGAAATGAGGGGACGTATCCTACGGGTTGGGAGTCGTGAGTAAAGGGGGGGACCCTCTGTAAGAATAAATAGGTAGAAAAGACGATGAATTGGCGATTAAATATCTGTATACGGTTACGTCAACTGCTCAAGATCCCCGGGGATATGAGCGAGGTATGTCAAGAGGGAAAGTTTGTGTTGCGGGAGAGGGGGACGCAAAAAAGAGAGGACAAAATCTGCACGAATGGGGGGTCACATGGCAGGGAGGGGATTAGGATCTACCAGGGGTTTGTAAATTGAAAGTTTTCGAAGCTTTAGGAATTGAATTGGGGCCTGAGGGGGACGCAACCTGCTTAGGGAGGAGTAAAAGGGACGCGCGACGATTCTGAGTTGTGAAGTGGGGGAATCGTCCATATTTTCAGAAAGGTTCACACGAGCGACGGGAAGGAATAGATATGGTGAAAAAGGTCCAGAGGAAAGATATTGGTGGGGTGCCGTTCTAAGGGAAGACCAAAAGGAAACACTTAAGTACCGACCTAAAGGGGAGAGAAGGGGACGTGTGAAGGCGCGTTTTCACACAGCAACGATCACTCCGTAACGGAAAGAACAATTTGAGAGGCGGGGAAAAAAGTTCCTGGGGGAGAAAAGGGAACAAAGGGGAAGGCACATGGACTGAGAAAAGTCGTGGCCTAGAGGGAGGGGTGTCCATTGTCTTCCTTAGAATACTCGCTGCCTATTTGCTCAGAAGCAAGGTGTGTCCCCCCTCGGAGGGGCTCCGATTGGGAAAAAGAGGATCACATGAAAAAACGAAACTAACTGAAAAAAAAATGACTCCCACAGGGAAAGAGGAGATTTTCACTCCTTAAAATTTAAAAGGGGCGCTAAAATCGCAAATGTCCACCGGGAATGACCTAAGGCGTGACCAATAAAAGAAGGAAGGACGGGAAAGGAAGGAAACCGGGAAACAGCATCGCTGGGGCGCGAGAACGTCGAGCCCGCAAGTGGAGAGAGAGACAACACAACGGCAGAGGGAAAATAGAGAGATACCACGCGCTGCTGGAGGGGGGAAGGAGCTCGCAAGAGGGGGAAGGAAAGCTTGACGCATTTACAAAGAAGAGGGGTTCAAAACCGAAGAGAAACGTTGGGCTTGTTCCGCTTCGTGAAGGTCGCGGTGGACATTGGGAGGGAACTTTCAAAATTTCATGAGTGACAAGAGGGAGAAGGGGAGGAAAAAAAAAGAAAAGGGTTCAGTATTGACGAATTTTGGCGGGCAAGGGATTTAGGTCCTACAACCCAATTGGGACGCCTTATACTAGAACCACGAAAAGGGGGGGACACCTGCTTACTGGGAAGCAGTATGGGGGGGGAACCAAAAAAAACCGACTGTCGGAAGACAGGGATTCAGAGGATTTTTCATCGTTATATGGCAAAAGTGGAACTATGTTTGTAACCGCTCTCAAATTGTAGCGGCAAGGAGATGTCGGGAAAGGAAGAGGAAACGCAGAAAGGAGGGCCCGGTTGAAGGTGGCGCGGATAAAATCCTAAAGGAAAAAAAATAAATACTGTGCACGTCGTGAGCTCCGCACTCCTGGGCCTGAGATTCAGAGGAGGCGCAAAGGGGAAGGAGAGATCAGAAAAAGAGGACTCGCCAAAAGGAAAAAAGGATGAAAATCTTAGATTTGACCAAATACTCAAAAAACATCTAGAAGCGCTTCTCAGAAAAAGAAAAATCCAGTGTGGGAGAAGCCGTACCCAAATCAATGCATTGGGCTCTGAGAACTTCAAATGCGGAAACAAGGAGATGACCTAACCTGGGGCAACCAGACCGAAGAGGCTGAAATGTTAGAGAAAAGGGACCGACGTAGCCTGTGGGGCAGGGAAATCTGATCTACTCGGGATGCAAGTGTCAAGGAATTCCTCAGACAGGATACGACTAGAAAACGGACTCGGGGGTAACAAAACAGGAGTAAAAAAGGTTACTCGCCCTTCATCGGGAAACGATCGCACATAGTTGAAGTCCATGGCTGAATTTGGGACGTGTCAAGGGGGCGAAGGTCCGAGAGGGAAAAAAGAACTGCCTACTAGGAAGCGGGAGCACGGGCAGTTTCGAAGGACCTCACTCGACCAAAAACAGAGGGGAAAAAACAGCCAACGGTAAAAACCATAATAAAGTTTTGTAAGTTCCCAAAGGAAAGGTCCAGTACGACAGTAAAAAAGGGGCAAACCCTGATGGGTTCGAGGAACGAGAGAAGCCATGTCAGATGACACTAGACGCTGGGAAACGACCTGACCCGATTGGGCCAACGTTACCTATGGTGCAGATCTATTAACGGAAAGCGAGGCGATGATCGCTGAACTATAGGCCAGGAAAAGGATGCCATCTCGGCTGAGGCTATAGGCGAAAAACAAAACCGGGGGGGAGGTGAAGCGGGAGAAAAGGGGAACGCATCTCTGTCGAAAGGTTTGTTTCGGTTTCTTCGAATCCGGAAAAAAAGGAAAACAAACAAGAGGGGAAAGAAAGGGATAAAAAAAATGGTCAGTGAGGGGGACCAAAAAAACCCCTCTCATCTCAAAAAAACTTATTATTAGGACAAGAGAGAAGGAGTCCTCTTGTCACCCTCCGAGGCCCCGGTCTGGGTATACTCATGAGGAAAAAAGAGGGTTGAATTTCTGAAACCGCACACAACTCGAAAACGGTAGGTAGAGAAGGGGGAAAGGGCACCGTGAAGATGCGTCCTCGCCTATAGGGGTCAAGCCGTAGAGGAGATAAAGGAAATGAAGGATCCGGTCGGAGGGTGGAGGATCCACCAGTGGAAAGTTTTCAGTCAAAGCAGGGGTATTCGGCAGCTGGAAAGCAAACCACAGCGTGGGAAGAAAAAGAGTCGCGCGAGGGGGTTTCCCCCTGGGGGGGGGGTGTAGTCCCTTTCCTTCGGCGTTAAAGTATAAACAGGGATTAGGTACGACCATGTCTTAAAGTCGTGAAAAAAAGGGTTGGAACCTGAACGGGGCCAGGGCAGAAGGACGGAGGATTTTTTGAATCAGGGAGGGAATCCCCCTCCCGACCAAAGTGTGCAAGGGGGCAGTAGAGGTGGATTTCCCGATCTGAGGACAATAGGTTGCAGAGGAGCAATGCCTTTCTCAGTCAATCTTCTACGCTGGTCCGCGAAGGAAGAGAAAAACGTCGTAGAGGGGACTCGACTGGAAGAAAGCTGGCCCACTTGAGGGCATTAGCCGCAAAAAGGAGATAGAATAAGGAGTGAGGGGTCGAGGTTGGAGTCGCCGGGGGAACGCCTTTGAAGTTTAGCGTTCGCCAATGCATTGGAGGCTGTTAGGGCAAATTGGGGGGGGGGAAGGCTGGGAAGGACGTGTAAATAAAGGACTGGGTGAGGGGGGGTCAAACTCGCAAGAGGGATACTAATTCATTTCACACGAGTCGAGGGGGAAGATAGATAAGCGCAGTTATGGGAAAAAGGGGGGGGGAACGAAAAATAAGGCGGATTTAGGAACGTTCTAGGCGCTCTCCTTCGAGGAAAACGTGGGCAGCCGACCTAAGTGAAGAGAGGTGAAGCGCGTGTGAACGAAAAGGAAGGGAACGGGAGGGGGAAGGCCCGGGTAATGACTAGCTCCTCGAAGGTCCAAGTTGTCCGAATGACGGGTCTTTCCTCCAATTCTTGGAAGACGATGATTTGGGGCCTAAAGGGGAGGGGAAACCAATACGCGCTGCAAAGAAAAGGGGAAACCATAAGGGGCCTCAAAAGAAATTTGGGGGTCGTGAAAACTAGAAGAAAAAGATGCCTCCAAAGCTTAATGCGAAACGGGGGGGGAACATCCCCGACTAGATTTAAAAAGATTGCCTCGGCGAATCTATGTAAGGGAAAACCCTCGCTAAAAAAAAAGCGTGAAAAGGGAAAAAAAAGGCGGCGGGACAAGAAACTGAAATAAATTGAACACCAGGACGTAAGTTTCAGCATCTGCTGGGGCTCGAAAGCCCGCGCACAATAAGAACAAACACACGTAGGATTGAGGAAGGAGCCAGGCTCAGAGGGTCGGGAAAAACATCGGAAGAAGAAAAAGGGGGGTTCAGGCTGAACAAAAAACACTTGAGGACTCTCGTGAAAGGAGGGGGAAGCTTCTTTAAGGGCCTGTGCGGGGGATAGCTCGGGAATTATCTTGTTTAAGGATTGACAATCTAAGTAGGGGTCGTAGGGCGGTCAGAGGAGGTTTCTCATTAAGCTTTTTTCGGGTTTGGTTTTCCGACACAATGGGTCGGAGGCCCTTAGAAAGGGGGGAAACAAGGAGCCGCGCGGATGGCCCCAAATAAGGAGGCTTTCAATAAAGGAAAGTCTGTCTATCAACAGTTGGAATCGGGGGGATAGGAGCTAGCCAAAGGAAACCGGCCGCTCTCAATGAGAGGGGAAAGCTGATCGGTCGAGGGGGGGAGGACTGCATCAACACCGCCTCACCGCATAACGTGAAGGGGAGGAAAATTTAATTGTTCGCGACTTGATAGCTCCGGGGGGGAAGAAAGTACGTGCACGTCTGTCAAACACTCTAGGGGGAGGGAAATAGAAAGAAACTCAGAGAGCTCGGGGAAAGGAAGGAAATATATCTGGAAAAGCTCAAAACCCTCATAATCGAAGCAAGGATATCTAAAAAAAGCAAAAGAAGAAAGAAAAAAGCCGAGGGGAAGCTTCGAAAAATTCAAAGGCGGACCCGTGGGCTAAAAGAGAGAAACACTTCACACTATCTTTACAAATTTATTCAAGAAGATTTTGCCGAAATTTTTGCGGCTCCAGGCCGATGGCAGGGACGCGAAAAATGGGGAAACGACATATCAAGAAGATACGACGGGGTGGGGCTGGGACGGACTCGTATCCTGTTGGCTACTTCGTCAGAGGGCTAATGAAAGATCGCAAAAAGAGGACGATCGGGAAATAAAGGAAGAGGAAAGTCAAGGGAGAGAAGGGCACACTTTTGAATTTCATGGGGGGATTTGCGAAGATTCCCAAATAAAGGGCCTACTAGAAAGCGTACGGAGAAAAGCTGAGGGAAAAGGTAACTCTGGAAGCTGCAGATACAGGGTCAACCGGTAGTACCTATACCTCCCTTTGTTTGGAGAAACCGTAAGAAGACGAGTACTAGGGGCAAACTGTATGTGTTCGGAAAAGCTCCGGGGGGGGGGGGGTTGGGGGATAGGGGAATACGGGAAGAAGCCTGCTCCTATTTACTTCCAACTTGAGAAAATGGTGGAGCGATGAAAGCGCACGGACCGCTGGCAAGGGTCTCTAGGAAGGGGATGGAAAGAGAAGACGGCTATAGGCGCAGGAAAGCAAGGGCTAAGCCCGTGAGTCTATCTATCAAGGTCACGCTCGCTGCGATAAAAGTTCTCTAAAAAAAGACAACCAGGGGAAGAAAAACTGAAATACGCCGAACGGGAATGGAAGGGGGAAGCGGGAAGCTCAAAAAAAAGAGGATTCGTCCAGAAGGAGACAATCTGTGAGAACCGTGGTACGGTAACGCCTTCATTTTTAAATGCGGTTTGTATGCGACCTCTTCGAGAGAAGCCACAAAAAAAAGAGCGGGGGGAAGAAATCGAATAAGTGCAAATGGCTTCTAGGAGACCCTATCTCCCTAATTCAAGCCGGAAAGACTTCATCGAGCCTATAACGAGGATCGAGCCAGCCTGGGGGAGAGAGCTAAAACCACCAAGGGGGGAAGTAAAGAGGAAGGGGCAAGGCAGAGTCCAAAGGGGAAGATACCCACCCACCTCTGTGGCTTAAACAAAATCAGGATCGCTTCTTAATCAGGGTTTCCCCAGGGGAAAAAAGACTTGGAAAGGAGGAAGGGGAGAAGATGTATTAGGGACACCCGAGAACATTTATAGGTTGTCATCCATTCAAGAGAAACTTTCGCGTTGGCGAGTTTAATGACGGCCGCGAAGGCGCCGCGGAAGGGGGGGGAGAGAGAAGAAAACCGAGGAAAAAAATGGGAGACGTGTCAAGGAGAGGATGTTATTTACCTACTCAGTGGGGTGCTATCGTCCATGGGGGGGAAGAGGAAATATCTTCGAAAAAAAAGGCGCAGGGACCCAAGTCGTATCTGTTCTTGGTGAGCTACTGGGGATCATCTCCACTTGCATCGGCCGAAAAGAAGGAGCCGCAGGACGGTAGGAAAATCCTGGGGGGAACGAGGGAAGGGAAAGGTGGGGAAAGAGGTCCGCCTGGGAATTGGAGGAAGAGTCTAAGAGGGAGCGTCTTTTTAGACGACCGAGGAAGAGGTTTGCTCTTCAAGGAGATACTGCTTAAAGGGGGGGGTGACGGTCGCAAAGAGATGAAAAAGCAAGATTTGGAGATAGATTGGCCGAGAAGAGCATGGAGGGAAAAAAGAAGATCAGTCCCCTCCTAGAGTGGGTGCGAGAACGGGCAACGTCTTTATTGCGTTCTAGAAGTCGCGCACTTAAGGGGGCGAGAGGGAGAGGGAAAAAAAAAGACACGATCAGCAAACTACAATTTAGAGAGGCAGGGGGGGGACAAACCCAGGGGAGAGGGGCTCTCCTCTCCTCTTTGGGGGGGGTTTATCTCGAAAGTCTTTCCGAAAGGAAGGTTGAGGGATTAAGGGAAGAAAGGATCCTCGTAAGCAGGGGGAAAAAAAGGGTCGATAAGGGAAAGCAATGACATTTTTGTTTTTCGTAAAGAATCCATTGCCGCCAAAGATTAAAAAACGAAAACTCTGAACAGAAGGAGGGACAACAAACGGAGAACGATTGTAAGAAAGATCTTCCCTCGCTATCAATGGCCAACGAACCTTTAAAGGTGACCACGCACGTTTCACGAGCATGCGGCAAGAAACTGAAATGCGTTTTCATCGCACGGAGACCGTGCAGCATCGGGAGGAAAAAAAAAAAAAAAAGCGCAGAGGAAAAAGAGAAAACAACGGAGGGGGGGCTGCGCGGCTTTCAGGGGGATACTCAACAGCGGGAAGAGGGTGACTACGTCACTGGTTTCGGAGAAGGGTCAGTCTCTTGTCCCGAGAACGTTGGCTTGGTCACGCTGCGGGGGAGGGGATAGCTAAGGGGGGAAGGGTAAGGGGAAAAGAGGGGGGGCCGAGTTGGCGTCATTCTCAGAAGGGACATTAGTTTTCGTTGGAGATAAAGGGGGCGGCAATGGATTTATTCAGACAACCAATTGGGGGGGCCAATAAAAAAGACACAGAGCAACTTAGGCAGCGAGGGGGGAAAAAATCCGGATAATGTGCCCAAAAAGAAAAAGGAGGCAAGACCTTGGTCGCTTAGAAAAGGTTTTGGACATCGGACATGAAGAAAAGGGGGGGGGGGTAACCCCGGAGCAAATAAGGAAATATACCCGGAGGTGGTCTTGGGGAGGGGAAAAACCGCGAATCCCGCGAGACACTTGGGGGGCACGGTTAAGTGGTCGCAAAGAAGCCAGAACTGAGGGGAAGGGATCGAAAAACCACTCTAGAGGGGGCCTGAGAAGGTCAGGAAATCTTAACTGGGGAAGCGTTATGGACCCTATCTAAAAGAGGGTTTTGCCTACGACTCGTGTGAAATGAAGGGGATCGGAGGTTGAAAAAAAACAATTCGAAGAGGGAAGACCCGGGTCAAGAAGACCCAACGAGCAAGTTTTCGTGAGAACAGCCGGCCAAAGAATTGGCGAAAGTCTTCAAGGGGAGGGGAAAAAAACCGTGGAGGGAAAACGAACCTCAACTAGAGGGTGAATTTATGGAAACGAAAAAGAGGACCTAAGTAAGGTTTGTGCGGCTCCTTCTTTCTACTGAAGGTGGGCGCTGAATTCTCTTACATGCGAGGAGAAGAATTGGGGAGGGGATAATCCTTTCGTCGAAGAGGGGGGGGGAATCCCAACATTCAAAGGGGGGTCGCACCATCTTTGTGAAGGAGATCAAATTCGAATAAGATTACTTCAATACGACCACTGTGAAGGGAGTGGGGAAAAGGGAACAAATAAGTAAGGAAGGGCCGCTTAGGGGCAGGGGAAATGATCGGCAAAGAGGGGAAAACGGAACGCTGGAATTGCTTAAAAATGGCTCGCCGGTAGAGGATCCATTGTTTAAATTGGAAATAAGGAGGGTCCAGAAGGGGGGCCAAAAGGAAGATCGCGTCCGAGGGGGAAAAAATCAGTGTGGTGATAGGGGAAGGATGACTCTTCCCGCTACCTGGAAAAGAAATTGTACTGCCAACAAATGTGGATAGGATGGCTTCAAGAAAGGCTCGATGAAGAGGGGGGGCAGGCGTCGAGTCGGGAGGGCGGGGTGACTCAGCAAAAAAAAGGTGCTTATTCGATCTTTAAAAAAAGGGACGCTTTCGCGACAGGCCGAACAAACATTTTGTCATGGTTAACAATCATACTTATCCCCCGAACAAGGGGGAAGTTTTCATGTGCCGGGGGCGCAGACGAATAAAGAACCGGATGGGGGAGGGGAAAAGACGGAGGAAAAGGTCACATGCCCGAGGACAATAGGTAAATTGACCAATCTGGTTTTGTCTACTGCTTCGCCACAAAAAAAAGACCATGGAAAGAAGGGTCTTTCCGGGGACAGTCAATAGGAAAAGCAAGTCCGAGATTTCCCTCGTCAAAGATAGTTCAGCGATGCATCTGTCCGTGCGAGAGTCGGATGTAGGTTAAGAGGTCACGTCGGAGCGGAAGAGAGGATAGATACCCAACCCATCGTGGCTTAAAAAACGGAGCGCTCTTGCGAAAAATCAGGGTTTGTCCCCAGGGGAGTACTTGAAGGAAGGAAAAATTAGAGGGGTAACTACCGAGGCAAACCATGGGGCAGCAAAGGAAGCGTGTCCTTCGCGTTGGTCGAGTGGAATACATCCTGAACTTCCTCGAAGGGAGTACATAGTCGGCCCTTATTAATCGGGGGAACAATCCCAAAGAAAAAAAAGAATATCGAAGGCGAAGGAGTTCAAATTAGACACATAGGGGGAGAGGAGGGCAAACATCCGATTAATGCTAGTAAATCTCGGAAAAGGAACTGTATGCAACTGCCCGGGGCCAGCCAAGTCGTATCTTTCTTGATAAAAAGAAGACGCCAAAGGAAGGGCCGCAAAAAAAAGGGAAGGAGGGCGGGGGGGGGGGGGAACTAAAGGTTTAAGTGGGGGAGATTGTTCTATCGACCGTTGGACCGCCTTTGAATTTTTGAGGGAGCCAATGCATTGTGAAGCTGTTGAAAGGCTCAGGTGAGAGGGGGGGGTCAGCGGAGATACTGCGTTGATTGAATGGGGCGTAAATTTGTGTCACATCGATCAAGAATTCACGCGAGCGAGGAAAGGCAATGAGGGGTCCCTGAAGCTAGAGTGTTGAGCGACAGGCAGTCTGGAGGGGGAAAGAGTCTCCTCCTTCGTCGCCACTATGGTCATCCGAACCTATTTAGGGGCGTGAAGCGCGTGGGAGTCCTTAACGGAAAAGTGAGGAAGAACACAGTTCGTTTTCTAGGAACTTCCGAGGAAAAAGTGTTATCCGACGTCCCATGGATGGCCGAAAGTCGGGTGAGTTTGGGGCCAATTGTTGGAGGGGAAGAGAATGCAGAAGAAAAAGGGGGGATCTAGTCTAAGGGGACTCCGAGTTTCATACGGAAATCTGGCCTCAACTATTAATGAAAAAATACTGAACCATCCGCCCGAAAGAAGAAAAACTCAGGGGAAAAAGAAAAGGAAAATTGGGGGAAAAAAAAGAAAGGGGTCCACCGCGACAGACTTAACGAAGCGTGCCAACTTTGGAAAGGAGGGCGTTACAACTATACTGAAATGCAGAAAAGAAGGGAACCGTGACGTATACCTTTCGGGGGGGGCGCGATCCTCTCAGGGGGATAGAAAGTATTATGGGAGGGCTGAAAAGGGAAGGGCTTCTGCCCAAGGGGGAAAGGTCTACTTCACCGGGGTTCGGCTTGAACCTCATGTAAGTCCCGCCGCATCTCGGGGGAGGAAAGGCTGTCAAGGAAAAGGATAGCGAGAGAAGAGGGAGGGAAAAAAAAAAGCGAATTCTGACGAAAGCAGAGTGTCGCGAAAGAGACTTCGGGCACGGATGGGGAGTCTTTTTTCGTTTCAAAAGGGGGCGTCAGTATTTAGAAACAACAAAAAACAAAGAAAAACAAACTGGAAAAAACGCGTATTGGCCTCACTCCGGAAAGGCCCCAATCCAGAGCCGACTTTCGGAAAAGACCTTTTCGGAAAAAGGAAGAAAAACAAGTTTTGGGGAAGGGAGCTAGCAAAGGAACTTGGGGAGAGTACCCAAAAAAATGCCCAGAAACGGACTGGGAAAGAGACTCGTGAAAACCGCCTTCCTGGGAAAAAATCCCGCGAGACACTTTAGGTCGGGGAAGTGTCGCGACGTATAAGAGAAGAGAAAAAAGTCCAAGGGAAAAAAAAAGATGGTGAAAGGAACTGGCTCGGAGGGCCATCATCAGGGCCTCGCTCGGGGATGAATTAGAAGGACCAAATACCGCAAAAAATCGAGCGTCGTTCGTCTACAAGAAGAAGAGCCCAAAAGATGCAATGTCGTCTCAACAAAGAAAAAAATCCATGCCGAAGGAGAAAAAAAAGACAAACCAGGGTCAGAAAAGACGACAAACAGTCAATCTAAGAGGGGAGGATTCTTCGACCGTCCTTAAAGGACGTACGCCTTTTGGAAGCCCTTGCTTCTAGAGGGGCGCGGAAGGAAAATACAAGAGACGACTTGGGGCTGAAAATTCCTCTTAGCCTGTACCGCTACTTCGTCGCATACAGCCATTTCATAGGAAAGCAACAGGAAAGAAGGGGGGGACAAAGTCACTATAAGGAACACTTTGGAAAGGGGAGGTATTGCAAGGGGGAAAAAAAACTAATCGGAAAGGCGACCTAAGGAGAAAAGCTTGGAAGAAAGGGCCTTATGCTCATTCTCAACTCGACAGCTAACTTAACTCTTCTGAAAACATATACATGGCGGGGAAAGAAGATCCAGGGAAAAAAAAAGGAAGAAGAAACACAAGGGGGCAAACTGAGTGTGCTTTACTGGAAAAAATCCTCATGTTGTGGCCCGTTCCCGGAAAAAGGTTGGTTTGGTATTGATCCCCAGAAGGGAACGACTAAAAAGAGGGACTATCTAGTGGGGCCGCCGGAAAAACTCGACATACTAACTATGGCAGAGGAAGAGTTCCATCTCGTCTTTACATAAGAGGCTCGGAAGAGACACCGGTTCTTAAAGGGAAAAAAGGAGAAAAGGGGGTGGGAGGGAAGCGTGCCGCTGACAAAGGGGGTTCTGGGCCATCAGAGGGCCCCCTAACTGTGCCTTTTAACGGGGAGGGGTGACTCTCAGAACGAATACAACCACAAAACGGATGAAAAAGAGAAGGAGAGGCCTGAGAAAAAAAAAGAACGTTCAGGGGGAAATCTTTTGGTGGGGAAAAAAAGGGAAGGGTCGAGAATCCGCACACAACGAGAAGCAGCAAGTGTAAAAGTAATAATGCACCAGCTGCAGTCAAAGAGGATTGCAAAAGAAGATCAGCCATATAAGGGGAGCTAGAAAGAGGAGGAGTCGGGCTGGTCTTGAATAGAGCGCAGAATGGGGATAGTACGTTGGCAGTAGGAATGTAGTCCGGCAGGGAAAGAGATCCCAAAAAACGGAGAAGGGGGGGGAAAACATCATGGGTTTGGGGGGGGTAGACTGTACTTACAAAGAAAGAAGGGAAATCTCCAACCTTGATTTAGAAAAAAGGTAGACTACCGCGAGCCATTGGCAGCCATTAAAGTGAGAGGGGGTCGAGGGAAAACTGCCGGGGGGGGGGGAAGCGTACATAGTACCTTGGGAATAAGAAGTATGGGGAAAAAGGAACACCTCTCCTTACCTTCCCAAGTTGTGCAGGAACGGTGTCCATTAGAGGATTGAATAAGGATAACGGGGGAAGAAAAGTATGGGGGGAAAACCTCGGGAAGATTCGACGAGTAGCTGAAAAAGGGAGACGATCAGGGGGAAACCAAGTCGTCTCTTGTCTTGAGGGGAGGCGACTGTAGGAATTCTCATCGGCATTATAAGCACAAAAGGGGGTCGCAGAAGGGAAAGTGAAGGGTTCAGGGATCAGTATCGACCGGGGGGGGATTTGCCTTTTTTCTGAAGCAGGGAGGGACAATGCATGGATTTGTTGAGACGACGCAAAGGGGGGAGCCGTCTTGGAAGAGCTTAAGCGGAGAGGGGTTTTGACGTAGTGGGGGAAAAGAAATTTTGATCCTTCATGTCACACCGAGCGTAGGAATGGAATTTGGAATGAAGAGGGCCAGACTCGAGAAAAGGTGTCAACAGAAAACAGAAAGGGTGCATCTTTATTGCCAGGGGAGATGGAATATTCGCGAAAGAAAAGGCAGCCGACCTAAGTGTCTCGAAGGAGGGGACGCGCGTTTCACAATCAGCGAGGAAGAAGAATGGGGAAACAAAAAAGAGTTTGTGTTTTTTGACTATCGATAGGATGCCCAACAACTTGTTGATCAGACAGTCTTTCCGAAGAAGAGGATTTGGGGCCAGAGAAAAGGACTGCCTAAAAAAAGCTTGTTTAAAAAGAAGGGGCCGACCGACGGGGGGGGGGGGACACAGGACTATAAATAAAGGGCCACAAAGATTAATGCGAACGAAACTACTAGGACCGACGAGAATTTCGGGACGACCAGCGGCAGAATTCGATTTCCACTCCTTAAAACAAAGAAGAGACAATGTCCAACGGAGGTGGAAAAAAAGGATGCGGCGGGGAAAAGGAGTTTGCAAAACAACAAAGAGAAAACTGGTCATCACCTCGCTTGGGCGCGATCCGAAGAAAGGGCGAGTGGTAATCTCTAAAAAAAGAGGAGAAAAAGATAGAGAAAGGGAAAAGGGAGAAAAAGGGATAGGAAGAAAAAAAGTTAGAGCACGGGTTTTCGGCGTGAAAGTTCTCAGAGGGTCCCGAAGAGGAAAAAATTGCTTTTTCACGCTTCGTGAAAGAGGTGGACATTGGATAGCAAAACTTGTGCAAGGGGAAAAGGAAGAAGGGGAAGGGCGGGGGGAGGGGGGGGGAAAACGTTCGCAGGAATCTGGCGGCGGGAAATTATGGTCAAAAAGGAAAGGAGTCCCCTTATACTAGACCACGCGGGACACATGCTTACTGAGAATAAGCAGCGCGGAATTTGGGGAAAAGGGGGGAACAAGAGGAAACGGCCTTGAAGAGGACATCGAGGGAAGCAAAAAGGGTTGTAAAAAAAGGAAGCTCGCAATTGTAGCCTGCCGGCGTTAAGGGCGATCGTGCAGGGAAAGGAGAGGAAAGCAAACGAGAGGGGGGAAAGGTGAAAAGGGGGGAGAGCTCCTAGAAGCGGAGGAAGAGGACGCAATCTATTATTGTTCCTGATATTCCCGTTGGAGGGGGGGTCTCGTATTGGCCATCATCCAAAGCTTTCGGATTTGGAAAAGGAGGAAAAAAATTGCGAAATGGAACCCTCAGATCGAGCGCAAGGAGCATAGATCCAGGAGCAAGACTATCCAAAAAATATCACTTTTCTTCTCAACAGGGGCCAACCATCCAAATGAGATGCAAGCAGGAACCGAGGAAAAGATCTTGAAAGTTTATTCAGAAGGGGGAAGATTAAAGTGCTGCTCCTTCTTCTCATGGAAAGTGGCGCAAGAAATATTACATCGAGAGAGTGGGAGATCGTAAAAAGGGGCGTAAGCTAATCTCAAATCCAAAATATTACATCTCCATTCAGGAGGGCCGATCGACATGGTCCCTTCGGGGATGCCACGAGGACAAAGAAGTTGGGAAGTTCCAGGAGGTGGAAGACGATATTCCCAAATAAGGCCGGATGTACGCGAAATCGCAGGCAGTTTAAGGGTATCAGAACAGGGGGAATGGGGGGAGGGGCTCGCCCGGGGACAATATAAAGAGGGTTTTATCAACGCCGGAAGGAAAGGTAAGTAGACAAAAAAAGGTTTTGCGGGCTCAGGGGCTCTGTGGGGGGGGGGGGAGGACCGATCTAAGAAACCCCTAACCTTACCATGTCTGCTTGCCAAAAAATACAAGGGTGGAACGATTGAAAGAAAGATGCTAAAGGAACTATAGCTCGAATAAGAGGAAACTGGGCGGGGAAGGAGTCTTTATAGTTCTCTTCCTAAAAAAAAAGACAAAATGGGGAAAAATCTGGGGGAAGGCGCGCAGGAAAAGTTGGGGGGTTCGGGAAGTTCTCGAATCATGAAAAAAAAAAGATTTTTAAGAGCCCCCGAAAAAGAAATTTGAAGGAAAAGCAGACTAATCATCCTCTAAAAAAAACGAGAGGAGAAGATCGCTCGTCTGCCGGAAAGCCCTGAAATTCAAAAAGGTACGGGGGATACGGGGAAAAATGAGCAGGGAAAGAGAAAATGACCGCAAACCCGCAAGCGTATGGAAAGATCGCATAAAGGGGAACTGACGAAAGGAGAGAGAATTTTCAGCAGAGGGGGGGGGGAAAACTCAGTTCACAAAAAGGAGACACTGTCCTTTCGGCTTGAATAGAACAAAAAACAGGATAGGTAACGTTGGAGTCATGTAGTCGGGAGGAAAGGGAATAGAGAAAATCGGGGGAAGGGGGAAACTCGGAGCGCGGATAAAAGGGGAACAACAATGGGGTGCAAAGTTGTAGTACTGTGACCCCGTCCGGGTCCTTCGGCGTGAAAGAAGGGATGGATTAGGGAGGGGGGTAGACGCCGCAAAGGAGACGTTCGCGGGGGGGAGGTGAAGATCAAGCTGCCTCTAAGCGGTAGAGTACATAGTGGCCTGGGGGGGAATATCGGATTAAAACGGGATCGACGTGGGAGGTCGAGGGGGGGGAAAAGAGATCAAAGAGTCCATCCGATGGAAGTAAATATCAGAAGAAGTAGCTGACGGGGAGAAAACGGGCAAAAAAAGGTTGTAGGGGTGAGTGAAGAATGAAGACCACTTGCCTCTGCCCTTATAATCAAAGGCAAAAAGTCTACGTAAAAACGTTAGACAAGAAAAGGGGGGGGGGAGTATGAAAAGAAAACAGCGCTTTGAAGTGGGGAAAGAAAGATTCGAAAAAGGGGGATTTTGGCCGGCTGTTTATCGAAGGTGCTCTTTTAGGAAAGTGATGAAGTGAAGGAGAGAGAATGCAGGGTGAAAAGTGGCATCTCTTCATTTCACAACGAAGAGTTGGGAAAGGGGCGGAACTACTTACTATCGCATTGGTTCCCTGGCATCTAAAACCAGAACTAGATTGTTGAGCGAGATGGAAGGAAAAGGCAAAAACGGAAAGAATAAGTGTCCGCGGGAGAGTAGATTTCAGAAAAAAAGAACTCCTAACTGTAGGCATTCTACAAGGGGAGAGCGGCCTGGGGTGGGCGTTGAGAAGCCTCGAAAGGGGGGGGGGACGCGGAGAAAAGTGAGGGGGGGTGGGGCCATTGAGAAAAGGGAAGCATAAGGGGGGAAAACGTATCCTGTTGTCCCCCGGGGTCTCGGTCTAAGGTGCAAAAAGAGGGTGGGGCGTAACTAAATAAAAAAAAGTAAATGCGAGGGGAAAAAGAAATTTGAGGGGGGAAAAAGGCAAAGGCGAGGGGAAGAAGGGATTAAAGGTGAGAGAAAGAACAATTCCCCCGCTACCCCTTTAAACTGAAGAAAAGCAAACGTTTCACGAAGAAGGGACACAAGATGCAGGGGAAAACCTTTAAAGGTCGCGAAAGAAGAGGCTCTCTCAAACAAACAAGGGGGGGGGAAGGAGAGGCCTAGGGCTTCTAGAGGAAGGGGGGATCGCTCCCCATCTATCAAAAGGTCTACGAAGGGGGTTCGTGTGAAAATCGGGAAAAAGGTCATCTATGGAGGAGGAAATGGATAGCGAGGGAAGTAGTGGGGGGGGGGGGAAGTAAATCGAGGAAGGAAAGGAATTTTTTCTTCCCCGAAATTTCGACAGACGGGGTTGCGGATTGTTCAGTATGGTTAAGGGGACGGAAAAAAAAATGTATGGAAAGGGAGGAGTCGTAGGCCCATTAAGATAAAAAAAGGAGGGGGGGGGAAAAAACAGATACTTAGGAGAAAAGTTACAGCTCGTCATTTTGCTCTCTCTGCAAGGGGGGGAACCAAATCATCTATTCAAAGAAAGGAAGAACAGGGGAATTCGAGGGGAAGAGATGAAAAGAAGTAACCCAAAAAACTTCCATACGGTTACGTAGAAAGGGAGGGTAGAGAAAAACGCTCTTCCCGGCCCGAGAATTATGTCGGCTGCACTTTGAGAGAACAGGAGAGCTCATGAAAAGAAGGAGCTCAAAAATGCACAGGAAAGAGGTATTGGCCAGATCGATATCAGAAACTAGGCTCGATCGCTCTTGAATGAGATGGGAATCTGCGATTGAAAAAAAAGCAGAAAAAAAAGGTCGAGGTCAAGAATAAAAAAAAGGGGGCTGCTCAACACAAGGGGAAACTAAGGATTTTCGAGAGAATTCAAAGTCGTGACCAACCCGGCAAAACTCGCACCATAAATAATGAGGAAATGGTATTCAGGGGAAAGACTTGAAAAGCTTCTGGAAGGGAGGCTCTACGGGAGAAAAAGAGAAACTCCATGGAAGTGGTCACCTGAAATCGTAAGCAGCTACTTCGATAGAAAGTATCGGAGGTGCCAAGAAAGGGCGATCGGGGAAAAAATCCATAATACGGGGGAAGTCCTATCCGCACGGGGGAGGTCAGTGAGAGGGGCATAAAAGACGAGAAAGGAAGGACGACTGGACAGGAGAGGGAAGACCAAAGAGAAAGGAGGATGATGCTTGGAAAAAAAAAAAAAGAATGGCTCTCCGTTAGTCGAGACATCCATTGTTTGGAAGCCGGGAAGGAAAGGTCCAAAACCTTAGTGGAAGAAGCGCTCCGAGTGGGGGACCGCCCCTCTGTTTGTTGTGTTAGAGGAATTCCCTCGAAAGCCCGCCTAAAACAAAGTTCCAGAGAGCGAGCATCAGTTCAGAAGGCAACTGAACAATGTCTCGGAAAAATGAACTATATTCTCTAGGGGAAGATCGGCTTGAAATGAAAAATAGGCAAAGAAAAACCGGGAATAAGGAAGAGAGCATAGGTTGTGAGCTTTCTCGCAGCCGTGCCGCGAAAAGAATATAAGTGAAAAAAAAGTCTTGGAAATGCGTATAAGAAGGTGAAAGTATTAGGCCGCTACCATAAACGAGAGAAACACAAACAAAAAGGTCTGAAAAAGGGAAGCTTCTTCGTGTCACGAAACATCCCTGAAAGAACAAGGTAGAGGATTGAGGTGTAAGAAGCGAAAGAAGTCGGCGACCTTTCCCCGCACAAAAACCGAGACAGTTGAAGAGAAGAAAGTCGCGAGATGCCGAAGGGCAGAAAAACGCAGAAAAACTATATTTTCCTCTAGGAGGGGCAAAGCTGTCCTGCGGAGAAGAGAGCGCATGGGGGCAGGAAAAACGGGGGGAAAAAGGAATAGATACCCACAACAGCGTGGCTTCGAAAAGACGTCTGAAAAAAAAAACATCCAGGGTTTGCCGGGTTGGAGTACTGTCGGGAAGACGGGAGTGGAAGAGAACAGAAGAGGGAAGTTGAAAAAAGACGCGTTGGGGTAGGGAGAAATGACATCAGGAAAGGCAAACGGCCTCGTACCTATTAAAGGATTTGGAATATCGGATTGAAAAACCTCTAAGGGGACATGAAGGCGTGAAGAAGATGGGAGGAAAAAATATGGTGGCGAGTCAGGGAAGGAAGGGAGATCAACTAGCGAGACGAAGTCAGCTTAGCGCAACGGCTAAGTACCCAACCAAGTCGTATCTTTCTTGAGGACGGGTAAGAAAAAGGAAAGGCGCCAAGGGAAAGGAGGAAGAAAAGACAAAACGTTAGAGGAAGACTAGTTGAAGGAGGGGGGGGTGGGACGTGAAAAGGTCCGCCTTTTACGGGGGGAGAACTTTCGCCATAGAAGGTGGGAGAGTGAGTCTTGGGGGGAAGAGAGAATTAAGCGCTTCGAATTAGGAGGGGGGGGGGGGGGCGGAAGGTCAATGAGGGGAAAGGAAGGACTCTTCATTTCACCCTAGCTATTCAATAAAGGGGAAGGATATAATGGCCAAGAGCAGTTTAAAGAAATTTAAGGCATCTACATGTGAGAGAAAAATTATTGCAGGGTTGAGAAAGGAAGGGAGAAGGCGAAGAATCCGTGCAGCCGACCTACGTTTCCTAAGGGAGGCGGTATTTGCAAGAGACAGTAAAAAAAAAATAACTTTTTGTAAAGAGCAAAAAAGGATTTCCTCCAAAGGGTAAGCAAACACTTGTTGATCTGCGAGGAGGGGGACCGAATTCGGTGGGAGGGTTGGGGGCCAGGAAGGGGAAAAAGACGAGAAAGACAGTAGGAGGAACGCTGGGACTCGTCTAAGGGGCAATAACAGACATTTGGCACTAAATAATCCCTTGGCCGCCAGTATGCGAACGAAATACTGAAAGAGAAGAGAAGGGCACGGGAAAAAAAGGGGATTGGGGGACAAAAAATTCCGCGAGAAGAAAGAGGCTGGCCGAAGAGGAAAAAGGGGAACAATGCGGACAAGAAAGGTCATCCTCACCTCTTTACTTAGACCTGAAAAGGGGGATGGGCGAATCCGCGAAGCCGCAGAAAGGGATCGCGAGCAAACAAAAACTAGGGAAAAAAAAAAAGTGATCGCGAAAAACGAAGTCACGGGTTCGCGTGGAAAGAGGACATAGATGGAACTCCGGAAAAGGAAACGTTTGTCTTGGTTCACCTTCAAGGAATGTAAACGGCGGTTGGACATTGGGGGAAAACAGATCTTTTTCAATTTAAAGGGGAAAAGCAGAGGGGAAAAAAACAAGGGGGAGGGGGCATCGTTTTTAGGGTGAGGGAAAGAAAGCTTGCGGCAATGAGGGTCCGCAACCCAATGTCGGAGGGGGGATGGGGGGACGAGACCAAAGAGGAAGATTATAGGAGTGGCGAAGTAGCCCCAAATCAAAAATCGAGGGGAAAAAGAGGACGGAATACAGGGTCCTGAAAAGAAAGTTTTGTACATCGTATAATTCTCAGCTGGTTTTAACCAAGCGCCTAAAAATGGGGAAATCCAAAAAAGGGGAGGGTAGCGGAAAAGAAAACTCGCGGCAAAAGAACTTAGGTCGAGGGGGAAGGTTGGAACGAATATCAGGAAAAAAAACGGCAATACAGACTTCACCCGTCGGAGTCACACACTCTAGGCGAATGAAGGAAAAGCTTAGGAAAATAGCTATCTTCAAAAATCGGGGGAAAGGGGAAGTTGCGAAGGTGAGACCATATCAAAAAAACAGAATTCGAAGCGCTTAAGCCGTATCTACGGTGAAAATTGACACCGGGAAGGGAACCAAGCGCCTTGTCGAAAAGAAAACTTGCAAAAAAAAAAAGGTCGGCCTAAAGAAAGGGATGAGAAAAAGACGTAAGCCTTTGGGGGGAGAAGGAGTCAAGGAAGAAGGAGCTGAATTCTCGGACAGGCGAAAAAAAGAGCAAGAAAGATACGACTTGGCTGGGAGAGGGTAAGGAACGTTGAGAGAACGATAGGAACATTCACATAGGGGGGGACAAGATTTTGTCGTGAAATAACATTCACTAAAAGGACGTCGATACTCACACTTTGGTAATTTCAGGGGGGGGGAGTTGCGAAGGGGGCACAAAAAGAACCGCTTAGGGGGGAAAATAGTTCTCAAACTCTACAAAAAGGACGAAAAAGGGAACGCAATGGCTTCCAACCTCTACATGGGAGACGTAGTCTACTAAGCCAGTGGGAGAATTTCAAAACGAAAGGGAAGACGCAAACCCTGAGGTTTCAGGGGGGGGGCAAGGGAAAGCGCGAAATTGAAAAGGGCCACGCTGTGTTGGGAGGGAGCCAAGCGAGCTGAAACTCGAAAAGAATTTTCACTTCCCACGGGCACGGTGGGGACGAAAAAAGGGGGCAAGAACACTTACAGAGTTCCTAGCAGGGAAAGAGAGGTCCTCTCTCTTGGAAAGGCGAAATCGAAAAAAAGAAATCGAAGAGGTGCAGGAAGAAAAAGCTCACAGCTGAGAAAGGCTTAAAAAGAGGGAAAGCAAGGAGAGGACCACAAGGGGGTATTTAAAACCTCATGCGTAGAACCGAACGAATGAATTTGTGAA
>Ga0179593_1739131_pt1 | contig 22087 bp, 29 predicted proteins | sample CZODoug2_1_08_16_FD_185931 | JGI IMG/M metagenome (GOLD analysis project Ga0179593, IMG submission 185931) | Vadose zone soil fungal communities from Angelo Coast Range Reserve, California, USA - CZODoug2_1_08_16fungal (PacBio error correction) | ecosystem: Environmental > Terrestrial > Soil >...
AGGAAGGCTACGTCTCACTATGGAAATGGGAGGAACTATTGAGCGTTTTATCTTTTGGAATATCAATCATACGCAGTTTCCTTAAGTATCCCCAGGCAGAAAAAGAATTGGGATGGGGAAACTGGGGAGTTAGATGACAGGAGAAATTAAAAGCTAAACTTTGGAAACGTCTTTGCCAGTGGAAGGTAGGACTATGGGGTATGGGGAGTGAGTATGCGTAGGCGGGAGAGGGAGGGAATAGAAGGTGAGGAGATGAGGTGGGGGATAAATGGTGGGGAGAGGGGGAGGTGTGTATGGGGGTAGAGGTGTTAGGGGAGAGGGGTATGAAGAAGATAGGGGGAGAGAAGGGTACGATGGGGATTAGAATGGAATACAAAAGAGAAACGGGCGAAGAGGGGAGGGAGAAGGGGGGGGTGGAAAAGGGAGGTAGCAGGATAAAGGAAAAGGGCTGAGATAAGGGAACTGAGGGGGCTGAAGAGAGGAATAGAAGATGGGATGGGGCGAAGGGAGGGGGGAGGGGTGTAGGTATAGGGGCTAGGTGGGGAGAAAGAGGGAAGCGGGGGGAGGGGAGGGTTATGCATGGAAGGAAAGAAATAGGGGAGGGGAGAAGGGTAGACGGGAAGGGGGATGAGAGAGGGCGAAGGGGGGGTGAGACGAGAGGAGAAGAGAGTATATGTAGAGGGAGAAGGTGGGAAGGGGGAAGAGGGGGGGTAGAAGGGGAAGAAGAGAATGGAGGGAAGGGGAAGGGGGGAGAAATGTGTTGCGAGAGGAGGAGAGGTTGGAGTGTACGGGTAGGGTGATGGTAACCAGGGAGGGGAGGGGTAAAGGGGACAAGAGGGTGATGAAGGGAGGGAGGGAAGGAAGATGAAAAACGAAAGAATTGGGTATAGGGAAGCACATATGGGGTTGCAATATGAGGGGGGGTTAAGCGAGGAGGGAATAAACGTGGTGGTATAAGGAGGGTAGAAGGAGATGGCACAAAGAGGTGTAAATGTAAGGGAAGGATAGGTGTAGATTGGGAACGACAGAAGAGGGGGATGGGGAGGGAAAGGGGCGTTTTGTGAGTGGATGGAAAAGGATGGGTGGTGGGTGAATGAGGATGAGACCGGGATGGAAGGTGAGGAATTTTTGGGGAAGGGAAAGGGGTGGGGGGGGGAGTGGGGTAGGAGGAGGGGGAGAAAGTAGAAGGTAGATAGGAAGAGTAGAGGGTAGATGGAGGCAGCAGAGGGGGGGTGTGGAGTACAAGGAGGAAAGAAAATCAGTAGGGTGGAGGGAAAAGGAGGGGGAGTGAAGAGGAGGAGGGATTTAATGAGCGAGGAGGGGGGGTTACGGGTGGTGAGGAGGATTATGGTGTTCGAGTTGGGAACAATGGGCAAAGAAGAAAAAGGAAGAGGTGACAAAAGATGGGAGAGAGGAGGGAGAAGGTAGATGGAAGGAAAGGGAAGTGGAGGGGGGGGGAGGGGAGAAAAAGAGGGGATGGGAATAAAGCGAAATGTCGGTAGCTCACCTATACCTCGTTAAAACAAAGTGAAAAGGGAAGGAAATGGTCTCGGAGGGGGGGAAATTATCAAACGAAACTACTATAGCTGCCAGAATGGTTAAGGGCACGGACTGTAATAGCTGCTATTTTGCAGATATATAGGGGGAGGAAAAAGGGGTGAGGAGGGGGGGGGGGGCTGGTCATTTTTCCGACAGGCAACAGGGACAAACACCGTGAAGGTGAACAACATGTTAAGTGGGGGAAAAAGGAAAAGTAGAGAAAAAAACCCAAAACGCCGGGAAAAGGTGGAACACACCCGTGTTCAACGGGGAAAAAATAAAAGGGCGACTCAGACAAGGCCCCCCACTCCCTGACTTTCTCTGCTCAAAACACGGGGGGAGGGGTGGAGAAACACCGGAAATAGGGGGGGACTAATAAAAAAATCAAGACGGCTCCGTAACAATGCCTTGACACCAACTCTTCAGAAAAAAAAGGGGCATGGGAAAGGACTACCCAGAAGCAGACAACTAAGCATCCACAGGTTTCCCGTTATACCTTAAAGCAAATTCTGTCAGTGGTATAACTGAGGGAGGGGGGATACATTGGGGGAAAAAGTCTTAAAAGTGGGGGGGGACCTCAAAAGGGGGAAAAAAAACAAATAAAGCCTAAAGAAAAATAAAAGAGAAGGGGGAGAAAGAAGTTTCCACCATCTCTTGTAGTGACATTGCCGGGTTCGTTCACAAGACAATCTCAAGGTTCTAAGAAACAGGAGGGAGCAAGGGAGGAGAAAAGGGGGCTACAAAGCTGGGGGGAAAGGTCAGAGACGTTTTGGGGGAAAACTGCATTTTCCAAGACTTAGCTCATATTAAGATATAATAACAGCCCAGCTGGTAGTTTGAAAGATGGAGGAGGGAAAAACTTCTTTACAAAGGGGCAGGGGGGGCGACAAAAAAACCTAATGCGGGCATAGCAGCCTATCCAGCACACTACTCAATGCCGAAGAAAAAAAAGTGTGTACAAGAACTAAAAAGAGAAGGAGAAAAGGACAGCTAGGGGGGGGGGAGAATGGTGGATAAGCAAGGGGGGAGTGGGGGATCGGGTGTTTCGAAAAAAAACCATATTTGCATGCACCAACCCACACCTTGCAAGGAGGTGGGGCCCTCCTAAGAAAAAACAGACGGGGGGGGGGGCCAGGAAAAAAAAAACCAACCATGTGTGAAAATCCAGAGGACCTTAAGGGAGGAGGCCGGCCGGGGGTTCGTCCCCCGGTCCCATGTCCTTCCAAAGCCCGAATCTAAACCGAGGAGGAAATTTCCTAACCTTGAAAAACCGGGGGAGGAAGGAAGGAGAGAAAAAAAGCATATGTTGGGATCGGTTAAAAGGGAGGTAGAAAGGATCCACCCTGTTGAGACTATCCCCGACCATAGATCCTGACCGGTTACGTATAAAACTGGGTGCGGAAAGAACCTGACGGAGAGGAGGCCAACGGGACGAGACTTGAAGAAGGAGGATGGCCACTGGCAGCTGAGTCAGACTTGGTGTCTATAACTAGGGATTACCACTGTGGAGTGTCCACATCTTTGGGAGAGATGCCAGAGAGAAACAACAACACGAGGAGGAGGGATAGAAAAACTAGCAAAACGGAAAAGGGGTAAAAAAGGGCGAAGAGCATATACATGTGCAAAGAGACGAAAGGACCTTCCACAGGAAGAGAAGAGATCAAGGCTGGACGCACCGTTTGAAACTATATATCTTCCGGGATGGAGTCAAGAACAGACTTACCAAAGGGGATCGAAATTTAACAGGGGAGGGGGGATGGTAAAGGAGAAAAAGAAAAAATTAAAAAATAGAAATAGGGCCAACGACCCAGGGGGGAGGATCCTATCCGAAAGTTCTGCAACAGTGTAAGCCAGAAGAGAGGCGTTGGGAAGAAGTTAGAAAAGTAAAAGACAAGAGAAACAATTTGGTGGGGGAAGGAGCAAGGTTATGTGCCAGGGTGCTGGGCAGACCAAAGGATGAAAATGTGTTAGAAGTGTTGGAAAAAATCACCACACTAACTGGAAGGGGGGGGGGTGCCAGCTCAACTCTGGGAAGGGAAACCGGTCATGCACTGGGACCGAGTCAATGGGTCACAAAAGAGGGAGTTTCTGCGGGAAAAAAACCAGGGGGGGAAGCGGAAGCAACCTGTATTTGACAGTGGCATGGGTTCGTTATTTGCGACTAGGGCCTCCGGCTTAAAAAAAGCATTAGGGTGGAGGAGGTCCCTGAAGAAGGTGCCATAAAAAGTTGGGGGGAAGAAATCCACACCTCGGCGGCAAAGGGTGTTATTCTGCAAAGCACATGGCTGTAGATTATGATAGAGAATTGAAATATCCCGACCTGGCCAATGCAAGGGGAAGTCCGCAAAATAAAAAAAAGACAGGAAGGAGTGAAAGTAAGGGAACAAGGAAAAACCTGCAAATGGGAGCCGATGAGCACCATTTTCACCATTTACGCTTGTGGGACAAGGGGGAGGAAAACAGTCCAAGATTGAATGTGGCAGGTCAGGGGGAACAGTCTTGATGGGGGATTAGGGATATCATTATCGGGGGTTCGTCCAGGGAGGGGCCACCAAAGCCGTGGGGGAAGGACACAAGGGAAGGCAAAGGTACAAAAAGCAGGTTTAACAAGGTAGAAAAAGGTTGTCATTCTTTAGATGGTAGTCTGCAGTTGCCGTCTTTACAGGAAAGTTGTAAACATGCTGTGGGGAGGAGGGTAGGGGGGCACAGAGGCATGGGCAGAAGAAAATGGGGGGAGTTTATTTGGAAAGGGCCTTAGGATCCATCAGGTCCCGGGCGGTGTGAAAGGGACAAAACAGGAGAAAGGGGGGGAAAAGCGGGGAATATGTAGGAAGAAAGGGTGTAACACGGGTTGTGGATAAAGTGGTAAAGGACAGCTGCAGTGGGGGAGAAAGAAAGGGAAAAAAGAAACTGTGAACCAGACAACAGTGGGTCCCAGGGTGGCCAGGGTGGTCACGGAGGTTCTGCGGGGAAAGATGAAAAAAATCAAAAAACAGGGGTAGACAGATGTGAAGACAAAGCAGTTAAGGATTTTTTGCACTTGAACCAGTAATGGATCAAGAAGGAGATGGGGACCGTACCCAAAGGGGATGAGGGGAAAAGACTCAGTGGGACCGGGGGGGACTAAGGTGGGAGCGAAAACTGCATATTAGACTGTTACAAAGTTAGCTGTGGCGGGATCTTGAATTCCTACGAAAAAGGGCAGACAAGAAATGGGACAGAGCGTCTGAATGTGGAGGAAGTAATATGTATAATGATGGTTCAACCATATAAACAGAGAGAGAGAAGAACCATAGGGCTTGGCAATAGTAGGAGAGTAGAAGGGGAGAAACTCCTCAACACAGGAAGGGAGAAAGAAAAGAGATATTATCTGGATACTATAACTACTATTGCAAAAGCAATGGGTTCTGTCAGAGGCCTCTAGGGTCAAGGTACTAAAAGTACAAGGAAACCAGAAGCTAAAAAAAGAGGGCATCCAGAGAAGAGTAGTAGATAGAATTAGAGAGCAAGCTAACCGTAACGTCGATAATCGGGAAGGGGCTTATAGGAAAAGGAGAAAAAAAAGGAAAAAGAAACTGATCATTAAAGGTCACGAGAGGCTCAAGAGAAAGACTCCTATCTCTTGAAGTAAGGGTTTCAAGGAAACCGCATTAATAGCGGGGTTTGCGTAAAGAGAAGGGGTAACGGATGGGTGAGGCTCAGGGAGAACGAATCAAGACCTACGTACACCTTGCGACCATGGGACACATGTGTAGGGGGCAGTGCAGAAATGACAAAAAAACCGGACTGCGAGCGAAAAAAAACAGGGGGTGAGACACAAACTTGTTCGGTTTTTGTTTGTTTGGTTGGGGGTGGTTTGGGCTACGGAAGAAAATACCGGAGATAAGTCAAAACTGCAGGGACACTAGGTCTGAAACTGGTGGGGGAGGAAGGGTCAAACGAACCCACAAAGCCCTGTACCATGATGGAATCCTAATGAATCCTCAAAAAGAAAGTGGAAAAAGAGGGGACCACCAAGAAAAGACCCGAAATGGTGTGAAGGGGACCCACCATACCTGTGAGAGAAGGATTCCTAAAAAAAGCTAACGCAGGAAAAAAAAAACTGTAGAGGACAAGTCATGTAGGTACAGGGAGGGGAGGGGTGAGTGTGCCCACAGAAAGTGGCAACAAGCTTTGGTGGCCCTCATGTGACGAAACAAAAGAACGAACCCGAAAAGAAAAATAAGGGGGAAAAGGGAAAGTAAACATCATCTTTCTGGCAGGTGGGGCGTTCCCACTTGTCACCAAGAGACTCTGGTGAACTGGTAAGAAAACAAAAGGAAGCAGGGTTGAAGCAGTACTCACACGGAGGAGAAGTTGAACGGGGGATGGGTACATGGAAAGGGGGGGGTTGCCACCGTCATTGGAAGGGAGCTGATCGCAATGATTCCTAATATACACCAGGGGAGGGGTGGAATCCACAAAAAAAGGAACAGAGGGAAAAAGAAACTTTAACGAACACACATTGGAAAGTGGACAGGGGGAAAGAATGACGGGGGGGGGGAAATCGAAAAAAGACACAAGGGAACGAACGACAATCATTTTTGGATTTCACCCGACTTACTAAATGCACCGGCAGACTTCAGAACATGCTAGGGGGAAAATCGGGGGAGAAAATGCTCGGTGTCGAGTAGTTCGGCCACCCCCCTAACGAGGGGAAGAACAGCCTGCAGAAAAAACTTCCTCACACAAATATTTTGTCTTCCCACAGCATGTGTGGCAAAAGAGATTAGAAATTGAGGGGAAGAATGGAAGAAACATTCAAAAAAAGAATAGACCCAGAAGGGGGAGAAAACATGGGAAGAACCTTTCGTATCTTCCTCCACCCACCTGGTCGGGGACTTAGGACTGGGAAAAAAGGTTATAACGGAGAAGAACCCTGTTAAAGTTCGGGAAAACGGACAAAGAGGAAGTATCCCTGGGTTCTGACTCCAGAAAGTGACTAGCTAGATCGTTGCTGAGGGAACTCCGAAGCTGGTGAGAAGGGGACACGGTTACGCTCGAAAGGTCTAGAGAGGCCTGTGTCAATGGGGCACAGGGGCTCGCAAAGGAAAGAGCAAAAAAAAGGAGAGGACAATATCTTCAGGTGCAGAACAAAACAGATGTGACCACCTGACACAGTCCTCAGTTATAGCATATACAGGAAAAATAGAAAAAACAGTGGCCAAGAAAAGGTCCAAAGGGTCGCAACTATAGAGTAGGGGAGGAGAACCACGAAGAAAGGGAAAGGGAGAGGGAGTTATTCGAAATGTAAAAAGGGATCGAGAGTACATTTAGGGACAGAAAGAAACATATGAAGGGGTTTTGAGAGACCAGGTGGTTCGGAGGGAGATGAAAGAAATACCAAGATTATATTCGATGCTGGGGAAGGACATTGGGAATCGGTGACGACAAGCATAACAAAAAATTGGTACGGGACGAAACCCAGGATTGAACCAGGGATGGAAAGGGGAGGGACAGTGGGAGCAGGAAGGGGAAGAAAAGGTCACTACTTCATTTATGAGGTGTTCCAGCGCAACTCATTGGTTGAAAGGAGGGGAAAAAAATAAGAATACAGAGCATTTATGTCAACCGAAGGGTCCGAGAGAAGGCAATGTTCTTACGTCGTGTCTGGACCACCTGATTTGAGTTTCGGCATGTGAGTTATGGCGTATTCGAACCAGAGTAGGTTGAGAAGTCGCACTCTTTAAATGGGGGTGTTGGGCAAAATGCTGTAACTTGTCAATCAAAAAAAAGAAACCTCGGGGAAAAAAAAACAGGAACACAAGATACAATTAATCTCCTTGAAAGAAGGGGTGTCAAAAGAAGGTCGAATGAAGGAAACCACGGGCATTATGTCGAGAGGAGTACTTCGTCAAAAGGGATACCTGCATGGGAAAGACACCAATGGGGGACGCGTTGGGGGGAAAACCCAGCATGCCGAAGGGGAGGGAGGGGGGCCACGGTGCTAAGGCTCATAGGGGGTTGTTTATTAGATATCAGTGAGTCCGGTTTGTGTGCTTCCAGGGACAACCACAAACCAGGGGAAGATAGAGCATTACCGACTGACAGTTAAAAGATAGACAGGGCAACGGTTGGGGGTTTCAAAGACAATTCGTGAATGGTGTAGTCTGGGGATGGCGGTTCACATCACATGGTGGGACATGTCAAAAAAGGTTAAAGGGGGTGTTAAAGGTGTGGAAGCAGGCCGAAAATAGGGGGTGTATTTAAGGCATTATGAAAAGCAGGGTCCCAGGTCCCTTTGTGGGGTGGAGATGAGCAAAGGGAATGGGGAGGAGGGGGCAATGGGTCTGGAGAAGAAGTGGGGGAGGGACGTCGGGTGAACGGTGTGGTCAACCTTGTAAAGAACGGGGCGCACCGAGGTCAGAGATTCGGAACCACGAAAAGGTGGTCCCATGGCGTGTTGAGGGTGAAGTCGGAAAAAGAGGAGCACAGAATCGACATGTGGAAGGTAAAGAGTTTAGAGGCCAAATATAGCAAGTCAATTAAGAAGGGGGAACGTATGGGGATAAGGGAGACGATAAAAAGGAGAAAGTGGGTGGGTCCTACTAGGTCAATTGTGGGGGAACGAGGTTTGATAGGTGAGCTAGAAACGGCAGGACGAGGGGGCTGGGGGGAATAACTACTATAGAGTGGGGGCAAAAAAACTTCAAGAAATAAGGAATAGAGAGTAATGGGGGGTGGGGGGAGAAAAGGAAATAGAAGAAGTGCTTGTAGCAAGGGAGTTAGGTGAAGGGTACATATATACGAGGGGCAAAACGTCGGAGAGAAAGATTGGTATATGGGAAAAGAAGGAACACACTGGTTCTTCTATTTCCAGACCTGTTGGTAGAGGGCATATCAAGGTACTAAGGGGAAGAGGCCCAGCAAAAAAGGGGACACCAGGGGTACGGAAAAGATAGAGGAAAAGGTAATAAGGAAGAGACAAAATAACTTTGTGAAACCGTCTATAATCTGCCAATCTTAGCGCCAGAGAAACCTCGGGTAAACGGACGAGGAGGTCTCTGAGGAAGGGTCAAACAGTGGAATAATAGTGGAAAAAATAAAATCGGGGTTCAGAAAACCGTCTTAGGCTTGCAGGGGGGGGGGGGGGGGGATCTAAAAGAAAGGTAACTTACACAGGGGTGGGGCGGATTTGGCTCATTAGGTTTCCCTACACTGCCAGAAAAACAGGACAACACCGTGCAAAACCATTGGAAAAGGGGCACAAGAACCTCCAAAGAGGATGACCAGGGGAGAACCGGGGTAAACCCTCTTCCATACCCCGCGACTCAACGCCCCAAACCAAAGACTTTCCTCGAAAAAAATGGGGGCTGTGTTCAAGCTCCTCAAAGAAATTGGAAGAATTAAGAAAGGGACCTCAATCACCGAACCAATCCTGGCGACTGCTGAGAAAAAGGCACCAACCTAAATTTCAAGGAAACAAAGAAGGGGAGGGGGGAAACTCCATTTCCTTTGAAAAAAGTCTAAAATAAAAAAAGCGGTGCCAAAAGGCTGGCAAAGACATAATTGAGGGGGACTGGGAAGATAGGAAAAATTGGGGAAACATCTGCTCTGGAAAGCTTTGGGGGGAAAACCTTTAACAAGCAACAAATGAAGGAGAGAAAATTGGAGAAGAAACACAAAAAGAGAAAAGGATGGGGCGTGAAAAAGAGGCTTTCACCAATCGCTAGGGGGAACATTTTGTCTCTTACACAATGCAGGAACATCCAGTGTGGGGGGGAAGGGCCGACTAAGATCGACCATAGGCCAAGGTTGATGGGGTAAAGATTTGGGGGGGAAAATTGCCAATTTAATCAGACAATGATTCTCTATCTAATGCCATGGTGCTTGGAAAAAAGAAAACCCACGGTAAAAGTGAGACAGCATTGGGGAATTAAAGAGCATGATAGAGGGAGTGAGAAAAGAGGCTAGTCAAACACGAAACCTTCCTAACTGTAAAAAATCCCTGTTGGAAGGTCACCCAAGGACTAAATTCCACGAGAAGGGGAAAAGAACATGGACGATAAAGAATCTGTCAGGGAATGCACCTGAAGTGTGAGAATGTGGGGCACAAAACCACCACACCTACTTGAGAAGTAGTTAGATTCCCTCCTGGCACCAGAAGCACCAGGGACATCCTTTGGAGGATGTGGGAAAGTATCAAAAAAATGAGTATGAAGGGCTGGAATGGGGCGTCCCAGAGACAGGCAAAAGCCTCGCCTGAGCAAACCCGATGGCTTACCTGTTAAAAGAACCTGTCTGAGCGGCCCTACGACCCACCTGGGGGGGAAAAGGAGGGGAACAAACCGTGGAATAGACTCTCGATCCAATGTGCAGAAAGAGAAAAGACCAAAAGAAAGAGGGGGAGATCGCCTGGGGAAAGACCATCCCTTACAAAAAAAAAAAAAAAAAAAAAAAAAAAAAAAAAAAAAAAAACAGGGGGGGACACGGGGGGAAAAACTGGATCTCTGAAGGGGAAACTGTGTCAGGAATCCCTTCAGGAAAGGTAAATGGAGAAAAATGATGATTCCCACTGTGCAAGGGGTCACATATTTTGGCTCGCCCCTAAAGCTCTCTAAACACAAAGAGGGGATAAAAGGGAGGGAGGAAGGCGCAAGGGGAACTGACACGTGTCAGCTTATGCATAGGGAAATACGAAAAGAGAAACATACAAAGGAAAAGAGCGAGGAGTTCCAGTGGCATCACTATATAGCTATTCGATGGAGTCAGAACCCAGACGTAACCGACGGGCAGGAGAAAGTTTCTTTGTGTCGAGAGAAGGAACGGAGGGAAGAGAATAAAGAGAGGCAACTACCAAAGGGAGGAAGGACCCGTCCGAAGGGAAAACAGGTTAACATCGATTAGGAAGGCGAATCTTTTGAATGGCATGGGCTCGGGGGGAAAAGAAAGAGGAGAAAAGGGGGAAGAATAAAGGGTAGTGCCACAGGGTGGGAAGACCAAAAGGATTCTCTGGGGAGTTGGCAGCAGGAGGGCCTCAGAAACCTCACTACTTGTGCGGGTTTAGTTGTGGTGGTAAGCTCAACTCGGGGGGGGGAGCCTGACACGCGGGGGGGGGGGAAGGCGGAAGGGAAGGTCACAAGAGACTGTTAAGCTGAAAACGCTTGAGGCGTCGGGGGAAACGGAAAACTGGATTTGGACTTAGGCATGTGAGTTTTATGCTGCTGAAGAACTCCTGCTTGAGTCCATCAGGGTCATGGCAAACCAATGGAAGAAGTGGGCCATAAAAATCAAAATGAAGATGTCGCTGCCACAAGGGGGGGGGGATTCGCACAAGCACATGGGCTGTATATTAGAATAGATAATCGAGCTCAGCTCACCGAAAAAGGAAAAGAAAAAAGTCAGGGGATCAAAAGACATGATGTCGCGAGGTGGAAGGACTAGCTTCAAAAAAAAGGGGAATGACTGCTGTGTAGAACATATGCACCATGCTCACCATTATCGCTTTTTACGAAGGGGGGGGGGTGGAAAAAATGATGGGGAAAGGTCCTCGTGGTCAAGGCAGAGTGGGCAGTGAGTCAAGGTTGTTGTGCGTACGGGAGGCACCAAAGTTTGCAAAGAGCAGGGGGGAACTGTAGAGGAAAAAAAATTGAAACGAACTGACAAATTGATAGGGAAAGGTAAGAAGGGAGGGGACTTTGCTATGGGGGGGAGTCTTCAGGCGTGCTTTCACCTGGTGGATGACCACCATGAAGGGGGGATTGAGGGCAAATGTGTGACCAAAGAAAGAATGAGGTGGTTGGGGGGGGGAGCTGTGCATGGGGCACATCAGGTCCCCATGGTTAGGTTTAGCTTTGGGCACAGCAAAGAAAAGAAAAAGGGGGGTTGAGCAGAGAGGGGGCAGGGGATGGGAATGGGTGGAAGGTGAGAAAGTGGTAAAGACGGAGGACAGGGGGGACGTTTCCAGGAGATTAACTTTGAACCCTACACTGGTCCCAGGGTGGGCAAAAGGTGTTGAATTCAGAGGGGAGGAAGATGTAAAAAGAAGACCCATTGTAACGAGGGAAAATAGCAAGCAGGCAATTTTGTGTGGGTGCCCTTTAACCAGGTAGGATCAAGAAGAGAGGGGAAGTTTATAACAAGGGAAAGGGAAGGGTCACCAGTGTTCAATGGTGGGTCAAGGTGGGAGGTGGAGAACCGTGGATAGAACTTTTTAGTTTAGCTTGGCTTAGAGAAGGGACATTTATAAAAGATAGAGAAAAGACCATAAGGAGGGAACGTAGGAAAGGGAAGAGGTTCGATAAAACAGAAGAAACAAAAAACGCATGGGGGGCTTTTACAAAGGTAGGTAGGAGGAAAATAGAGAAGAAATCAACAAGGAAAAAATGGGAAGAATAACTACGAAGACAAGGGGAAAGGGGCTATTTCCTCTCGGGGGGTTATATGTTATCAATAGAAGCCTTACGAAGAAGGGAAGGAGCTTCCGCAGAAGGGGGAAGACAACTAGATAGGTATAGTACGAAGGGGCAAAAACTTTGGGGAAAAGGTCAGAGAGATGCCGGTCTTAGCACTATAAAAAAGCGTTCAACACAATGAAAGGAGGGACACGGAAAAGGGGGTCTAAAAGGGAACAAAGAAGCGTTGCACAGTTATGGGACAAGGAAAGGGGCAGGAAGAAGCTGAGGTTAAATACTAACTATGCTTACACCAGGGGAGTATTCTGAGGGAAAGCCCGAAAAAAAAGAGAATTGAAAACCAAAGGACAAAAAAGGGGGATTGAAGGAGGGGGGGAATCGAGGACAAAACGCCCCCACACACAGCTGCGACCCTTGGGGACCACAGGTGGAAGCAAACAAAGTACAAAAAGGGAAGAGAAAAGGCGACGGAAAACCCATCAAAGAAGGACTCTGCCAACAATGGGGGAGGGGAGGAGGTGGGCAATCTCCCAATCACAAGCCCTGACTGGAAATTCCTAATGCAAGCCTCAAAGACAACAAAGAATGCGCAAGAAGAACAAAGCCCAAAACATCATTTACCAAAAAGGGAACATGGACAGCATGGACCTGGTGAAAGCCATGGCCATGCGAAGACACCATATATAAAGCAACCACCCGGTTACCATGGGCAAGGTAAGGAAAGGGATGATAAGTTGGGGCAACAAGAGAAATGGGGGGCCGACCCTGGACGGACGTCTCGCTGCGGCGTGAATCTGTCGTAGTGGGGGGGGGCGGTCTCAAAGGGGGGGAAGCTGGAACAGCAGCGAGAAAGCGGGGGCTGAAAACAGTGGGAAAATAAGGGGGGGGATCGGGGAAACGGGTCATCCATGGAAAAGGCAGTTACTCACCGATCGAATGCAACTTGGGAACTTTTGAAAGGTGACCTGTCAAGACGGGGGGGTGAAAGAGCTCCCGGGATAAAAAAGAGAGAAGAAAAAGTAGGGGAGAATAGGGGGGAAGGGGGGGGAACAGCGGGGATGACACTTCTTACAGCCAGTGGGGGGGCAACACATGTAAAGAGTGGACATGAAGATCAAATAAGAGATAAGGGCCACACAAAACCAATCCAGTGACAGGGCACAAGAACAATGCAAGAAGAGTTCCAAGAAGAGGTGACCAGCAAAGGGCAAGTGCCTGCCTGCTCTCGAAGTCACGCACTAGGGACGGCTGGCAAACAACCAACAAAAAGTGCAGTAGTGGGGCTGCAAGCCATAAGGGGGGCTGCCCAAATCAATGTGAAAAGATAAAGGGAAGAAAAAGGGGGGATGCCGGGGATCATGGTTCGTCCCCCTATGAAAGGCCTCCAAAGCAGTCGCCTCTAGAACCTATTGCTAAGGGAAGAAGTCGGATCAGAAGAAACGGGTAGGCCGGTAATAACATGTAGGAAGGGGTAATTTACCAGGTCACGTCCCCCTTTTAAGTTTCTATCCCCGACCCTCGAGACTGACTAGGTTTGAGTAGCATGGGGGTCTTACGACCAGAGAGAATGTGGAAAAGACCTAAGTGAAGGGGAGGATTAAAAGGGGGGAAAGTTTATGGAGGAAAGAGGGTAAAGGGTATGTAAACTGAGGGGGGGGAACGTGTTCAGTGTTCCCATGGTGGCTTCCCCTTCCATGATCTAAAGAAAAAAAAAACATAGTAGGAGGGAAAGAGGAGAGAGCCAAAAAGGAAGGGGGTAAACCTGAAAGCAAGATACAGGCAAAAATACTATTAGGCGAAAAGGAAAAAGTGTGTAAATCAGAAGGAGGAGTTCCAGGTCGCAACTATATAGCTATCAGGGGGGGAGGTCCACAGAACCCATTATACGGGACGTCAAAGCGGGTGCTGGGTCAAGGGGGAAAGGTGATGAAAAGGAAAGGGAAAAGAAAGAAAAATGAAAAAGGGGGCCAAAACCAGTGGTGGTCAAGGAGGTCCGATCCGAAAGGGAAAAGGTACAATCATCGAAAAGGAGATGCATACGCGTTGGACATTGTAATAGGGGGACGAACAATTCACGTCACTGGGACCGAACAAAAGGGGACAAGATGGACTGTGAGAGTTGGCATGAATGCAAAGGCCTCTCCCTTCACTACAAGTTATGTTTTGTGGCCAGCGAAAGAGGGTAAAACTTCGAAACAGGCAGAAAAAGTCACAAGGGCTGGAAGCTTGTACACGCGAGCTTGTGGGGGGAACCACCTTGATGGGGTACATTACCTGTGTAGGGGGGGGTTCTTCTGACTCAGCAGGGTTAAGGGGGGAAAATCTTTAAATGGGGGGAAAAATGGAGTAACGCAAGAACAAAAACACATCGGTCGAAAAGGGGGGACTGTCTGTATTTAGATCGAGAAGGGGGGGGAGCTTCGACTCACCAGATGCCGTTGGAAAAGCAAACGGAGAGAACCGGAAAGCGAGAGGGAAGGTCTGGCTGACAAAAAAAAAGAGGGGGGTAGCCAGAAAACATGTTCACCAAAAAGGCCCTCTTTGGTGACAATGGGAAACGGAACATAAGAGGAGGGGGGGACAGGGCGGAGGGGAAATATGTGTGTGTCGAGAGGGGAAAAAGCATTTTGGCCAAGATTTGTCCACAAACTGGAATATATCAAAGAACGTCATACATTACAAAAGTTGAATTGTGGGAAAGGAAAGAGAGGGTGTGGGCTTGGAATGGCGCAAAAAAGGGGAAATTGGGTCCATGTCCACAGCTTTGGGTGAAGTTGAAGAGTTTAGGGGGTGCAACAGTAAGACTGAAAAATGAGGCGCGGTGGAGAAGCAAGGAACGGGGGGGGGAGGGGGGGGCTGGAAAAATAAAAGCACCAGTGGTTAGAAGGGCAGTGTAGTGTGGTTATGTCTGAGTCGCAGGGGGGAGGGAAGTAGGAGGGGGGAACAAGGGGGGATAACAAGGGGCAAGGGGCGGGTTTCAAGAACGGAAACTACACCTGGGGAAAGGGGAACGGGGGTGGAAATCTTTCTTAAGGTTCGATAAAAATTAAAAGCCAGAATCAAACCATGGGGGGGAGGGGAAAAAAATATTAACAACTATGCCACTTGACAGTAGAGTATCGAGAGGATTAGGAAAGGGAATTCTCAAGGTCTGATTGTCTACTCAGGGCAATGGGGTGAAAGTTTATATGGAGCTAAGAACCGGGAAATTAAGACGGGGGGGGGGGGGGAAAAAGTGAGGAATTACAGGGAAGAAATACTATGGGGCTGGAAACCGGTACATAAAGTCTTCGGGTCATCTACACAGTGTATTATGTCTAATGATGAATATTCTACCAATAGCAGAAGAAAGAGGAAAGAGTAGTAGTAAAGAGAAGATCGGAGCATCACAAAACAACGGAAAGAAAAAGAGAGGGGGGGGTAGATATATTTTAATAACTAAAAGAAAATTGCTACAGCAATGTCGAGATATTTCCTCGCTGGTGGATATTGGTTCAAAATAGAAAGTACTAGAAGTACAAAAGCGGAGCAGAGGGTGGCAGACTAGGGAGATTGAAAAGGACGATACATTCCAAGTCGAAAGGGTAACCTTCTATATCTGACGGTCTTAGCTCAAACAGATAAATCAGTTCAGGAGAGTAGAGGGTCTCGAGTATAAAAACAATAATGGAGACTACGGGGTAAGGAAAGCTTAATAGCTTGTCAAGGTGGCACCTCTAACTATCTTAATTACACCATGGGGGGCTCACACGGGACATCCGACAACAGGGGGGAAAAAGGGACAGGGGTGGTTCACAGTTCGGATCCTGACCCGCACCCACACAGAAAAGCGGCGAAAAAAAGAACCACAGAACCAAAGAAATACTTGACGTACCAACGGACTACCTCAAGCACTGAAGACTTCTGCTCCACCATGGGAGGGATTTGCTGTTTCAAGCTCCACCAGACAAGCCAGGATTGAAGACTTCAGGCAAGACAAGCAGGGGCGTAACAAAACGCGGGCCAAGAACTCTTCAATATCCAAAGCATGGTGGGGGGGGAAAATGGACCACCATGAACGTGAAGAAGCCAAATACCCACCGGACCGATAACAGGGTAAATGTCAGTGGGGGTGCTGAGATAGATGCCACAATCTGCTCTGGCAATTGGTGTCCTCCCAGGCGCACAAACAAAGGAGAAGGAAGAAGCCAGAAACTCAGATGCCGGGGATGAGAAAGGGTAAAGGGGAAAAAGGGGTGGTTCCCAATCTGTCACAAGCGACTACTGTGAACAATGCATCTGGGGGGAGACACAGGAACAGGTCAATCAGGTCAAAGCTAAAAAAATGTCTGGGGCACCAAGGTTGAGGGTTGAAGGAGGGGGGAACAAAGAACTGAGCTCATTATTCAGATCTACTTACATCCATGTGCTGGGGCGAAGCCAAACACAACAAGGGACGACATAGGTGTGGGGGGGGACAAGGGAAAACACGGTAGGGCCATTAAGATCAACCTGCTTACGAGAGGCATCGAAAATAAATCAGGACGAACAGGAGAAACCAGGTGTGTAGGGTAAGTACTAACGGCCAGAGCAGACGAAAAGCACACTTCGGTGTGACGAGCAGGTGCGGGCCTGCCTGTCGAAGTTAACCCCCCAAGAAAGGTTTTGTTTGAGTGAAAAAAGGTAGTGAAGGAGCACCCTCACACACACCACAGAACAAGGAAGGTGAGTTCCCCACCAAGGCACATCTACAAGCAGAATTCCCAAAATTGAGTATGAAGCTTTCATGGTGCTTCCCACGATGAAAGGGGGAAGGAAAAGAAGTCCTCTAAGGGATTTTCGAACCTTTCGGAAGACGGGAGCGACAAAAATGGGTCGGGGGTCTCTTTCAACAAACTTCCTTCTTATTCTTTTCCTTTACCGTAGACGATCCCCCTTTGTTACATGACGACCCTAGAGACGGACGGATGTTACGATGGGGGAGGAGAAATCCCTGACAAAAACGTGGGAAAATTGAGCGTAGGGGTACAGGGTCGGAGACCATGTTCGTCAGGGAAGGAGGCGATGGAACTGGGATGAAAAGGGCACTTGTCAGTGTCACTGGGGGGCTCGCCTGCCATCTTCTCAAACAACACGAATGAGGATGGGTCAGGGGGGGAAGGTGTACAAAAAAAAAGACAGTTCTAGGAGAAAACGAGGCAGGAAAAGGTGTAAGAGAGCAGGGAGGAAGTTCCCAAGTTCAAACTATATAAGCATGGGGGGAATCAGACCAGAAGGAGGGGCAGGGGCTAGAATTGGAAAGGGAAGAGAGGATAAAAAGAAGTAAAACATATGAAAGTGGGGGAAAGATTAGACATAGTCCAAGAAACCAGTTGGTGTCGAGCCGAAAAAAGAAATGGTTTTCGGAAAGGGGTAAGCCATAGGGGATTTGGTAGGGGGGGGGAAAGACAGCAGGCATACTCATTGGTGGGGCGAATGGCCTGGGGGAAACAGAGGGAAACCAAAGTATTGCCGGGGGAGACAGTTTGTCTGAATTCAGGCCTCGAAAGGGAACAAAAGTGCAAGTTAGGGGAACGCAACATGGGCACAAAAGCAGAAGGAAACTGAACAAAAAGCATTGATGGTTCCTACATAGGAGAAGGTGAAGAAAAATTCTAAAAGGACGCTGGAACCCGATTGACAGTGGTCAGGGGAGTTCTGTCCTAGAGAAGAAGGCTGGCAAGTAGGTGGAGCAGGAAAGGGGCGCACTCTTTACAGGGGGGTGTTGACCAATGTGGAGGGAATTCATCCAAAAAAAAGAGGGGTCGAGAAGGATTCAAATGTAGAGGAAGGTAGGAATGAGCTCAAAACTTGGCCAAAAAAGGTGGGAAAAACAATGAAGGAAAAAAAAGAAGGTCGTACGGTGAGTGGCTTCAAAAAACTGGAGACTGCCATGGGGTAAAACAGAGAAAATTTACAAAGAGTGGAAAGGTGGGACCACGGAGATGGGCTGAGGGGGTGGGGGGTTGGAGAAGGGAATACCGTGAGTCTTTGGTGCGCATGGAAACAATCATTTGCCGAGATCGAGAAGGAATATAGAAGGAAATCCTGGGGGAGGGGCACAGGAACTTTAGCTATGGTGTAGGCTGGGCCTGGCTTTCAGAAAACACAGGTCCATGGGGGGGTTCATTCCAATAATAGGCACAGGAGCATGGGTCAAGCGGAAGGGGCTGAGGGTGTAGACTGCTTAGAATTTCCAGACAGGTCCAAAGGGGTTGGAGGGACAGAAATGGTGAAAAGGAAAGCGGCGGGGGATGGAAGGAGGGTATGTAGGGGGGGTAACACGGGTGGGAGACTTGGGTTAAAGCCCGGGAAGCAGCTGCAGGGGGGGGGTGCGGGATGTGGAACCACAATACATGGTGGTGGGTGTGGAACGGGTGCTGGGGGGGAGGGGGGAGGAGCAAGAAAAACCATGGTGTAATTTAACAGAGAGTTAGAGGGCAAAATAGCAATAGAAGCCGGTTTGACCCTTGAAAATGGAGTCTGTTGGAAAACAGGTTAATGGAAACGATGGTGTGAGTGGGGGAAGGGAAAGGGAAAAGCTAAGAGAATTATAGACGGTTACAGTTTAGCTGCGGTCTAATGATGATAGAAAGAAGATAGGGGGGGCTGAACTAAAAGAGCTGCTGGAGCTCATGGAAGGTAGTTGAGTAATGATTGCTTTGGGGAACCGATAGGCATAGAAGAAAAGGGACTGTAGCAATAGTAGGGTAATAAAATATATACTACAGAGTCTCTCAAAAAAGGAGAAATTAGTCGACGAACGACTAGTGCAATAAAGCAAGGAAGACTAGGGATTTTAGAGGGGGGGGGTTATAAAAATCATTACTTACTCCTAAACTTGAGTAGCTTCCCAAACTTTAGGGGGGGACACCTAGTTTAAATAGAGTAGCAGGGGGATACCTAAGTAGCAAGGAACCCGGGCAAACAATTGACACTGAGTGAAAAATCATTACTGTCTCTGAGGAAGGTCTCAGTTTGATCAAGACTTATCTCAGTGATAAAAGGAAGGTTTGTCAAGAAATTAAAGAGGGACTCGGACGTACAACAGGCGAGGCAGGGGGGGGGGGGGGGGGGGGGGGGGGGGGGGGGGGGGGGGGGGGGGGGGGGGGGGGGGGGGGGGGGGGGGGGGGGGGCTGTCGGCATTTTTCTCTACACTGCAGAACATCATTGGAAAAAGGGTTCCAAAAGCCAGTTCGGGAACTACTAAACGAAACAATAATAAACGGTGCCACACCCGTTTAAAAAAATTACTCACCGCGACTAACCCTGCCAACAATCAAACTGAAAGTGAAAGAGAAGGGTCTTTCTAAAACGCCCTGACAGGAGAATACTAATGAGTAATCAATACAAAACTCAGCCAGATTTGCTCCGGGTACCGAAAAAAGAGTCAAAAAAAAATAGTGACACACAGGGTGAAAAAGGGAACCGGTGATAAGGCCATGCAGACGACATAGCTAAGCCATACCACCAGGGTTGCCATGTAAGACAAATGGCGGGGAGGACTGGGAGAGATCTTAAAAGAGGAGCTGAAAAAGGCTGGGCAAGGGAAGCACAACAACAAATCACTGCTATACCTCAAAAAAAAACCTCAATAATAAAAAGAGGGAAAAGGGGGTGGAACACCAAGGGGATTGGAGAATGCTTTCAAAAAGCCTACTGGGAGTGCTAGAGAAACTGCAGGTCATAAGTGGGTTTTGAAGCCTTACTCACGGAGAGAACATAATTCCCTGTCTGATGTACATGGAAAAAAAATTTGAGTGGAAGAAAGGGGGCAAAAGGAAATGTTCTCAAAGCTGGGTGCTGACAAAGGTGGAAGCGACATAGGGGGGGTGGGGGGGGGGGTGAAGGATTTACAGTCCATTGGCAACACATGAACAGTGCGACAGATCACCAGAATGCGGGGAGGAAGGGGGGCAGCAAGCACAAGGCCGAACTGTCCAAATCCAGGTTGTCCAGGAACCCGAAGGGTACTACATTTCATTCATAGAACAGGAAGGGGAAAGAAAAAGGCTAGGGTGGCGGTCGAGTCAAACCCAGAAGGGAAACAAAACTAACTTGGAGTGAAGGAGAGGCCCTCGGGAAGAGCCAACTGCCTCACCAGAACTTTGGGCTTGGAAAAGTTGGGAAACGAGGGGACAAGAAAAGGGTGCAGTCAACACATGACTTCACAAGCCTGAAGACCTAAGAGGGGCTTAAAGAAACCTGGCGGAGCCGTACGACCCACCTGGGTAGGGAAGGTCTTATTCTCTTGTTCAAACCTTCATATGTTGGTCTTATGAATTTACGGAAAGAGGACAAGGTTTACATTAGGGACGGAGGAAGGGGGTACGACTCCATCAGACTGGAGTTTAGGGGGAATCATCAGAGTGAAAGAGAAAGGGGATGATTACCACTGTGTCAGGTAGGAAAAGTTCTTCTCTGTTTCTATATGCTATAGGAAAGAGTGACAGTGGCTCGCCATGACGCTGAGAAAACCGAGAGGATAGAGAGGAAGGGCGAGTAAAAGGGGAAGTGGAAAAGATTTCTATAGGCCTATACATGGGACGACAGGGAGCATACCGACACGTGGTAATCCTAAGAGACAAGAAGGATTCCACCGTGCAAAGATAGAGCTAGTCCGGGATTGAGTCACAGGGATACGTGAAAAGCGTCGAAGCGGAGGGGGAGGAGAGGGGTAGCGACAGGGAAATAAACTAGAGTTGTGGAAGGGGAATCGAAAAACAAAAGAAAGGGGGTCGGAGATCCAAAGGTTCGAACGGGAGCCATCGTTAGTAGAGGCTTTGGAAAGGAAAATGGGGAAAATCAGGGGGGGCGACCATAAAGGACTCTGGGACCGGGAACAGGCTGGTGAAAAATAATGGGCGGGGTGGCGTGGGGCTCAGAGGGAAAGGCACTACTTGCAAGTTAGGTTGGGGGTGCAAGCAAGATGTTTGAGGGGACCAGGGGAGGACGAGCTTTGATGGTCACAACAAAACGTTCTGCTAAGTTCCTTACTCGCTGCATGTGTAAGTAGGGGGGGAACGGGAAAAATTGGGGCTGCAAGAAGGCCCTGCATTTGTGGGATCGGGACCACTACGGTGAGCAAAGGGTCGGTAAAGAAAGGCATCCACATCCCACCTCTGGGGAGCTGCCCACACTTGGTGGGGAGGAACATCACAAAAGAATAGAGAAATAAACGTAAATTGTGCCGGTGGACAACCCGGATGAAAGGAAAGGTACCCAAAAGGGCAATTATGTCCGAAGTTATTAACGGCTTCAAGAAGGACGAATCAAGATGACCAAAAAAAGGTCGGAGCGGGGACGCCACCGACGAATGTCCAGGGCAAAGGGGCTCTGGAAATTCTTTTATGTTGTTGGGTAGGGCATTAGCTGTTGTGTTGGCGAAGGGATGCAAAAAAAAAATGAAATATAGAAAAGGAAGTTGAAGTTTGCCAAAAGGGGATCATTGCAAGGGGGGGGGGCTTTAGCTATGGGGCTGCATGGCCTGGCAAAACAGGTCCATGGTTGTAGGTCCACATAGGGTTTAATAGGAAGAGGAAGGGTGGGGAGAAAGGGGAGGGGTTCAGGGGGGATGGAGGAGTGGTACATGAGGTAAAGCAGGTAAAGCAGGGGTGAGGTGGAGCGAACACACCAAGAAAGCACCCATTGGGTGAGAAAGGAAATTCAGGGGAAAGTGAGGAAAAGGGTAGGGGGGTAAATGTGGATAAACATGGGAAAGCGGCAAGGGGGGGGGGGAACTGGTAAGGTATCGAACTTTACCCACTACACCGGGTTTCCCATGGTGGTGACGGTGTGGCAAAGATGTTCTGGGCAAGGAAATTAAAAGAATGGTTGGGAGAGAGTTGCATCGCAGGAACAAGTTGGGGGAGAACAAAATAATGTAGGGGGAGGATTGATAACCTGAGACCTGACATTTTCATGAGGGGGGTCAGGCGGGGGTAGAGTAATGAAGAAATTAAGACGGTTAAGGGGGGAAGGGAGGCGGGGATTGGAGATTATTATCTACCGTAAGATATAGTTTTTCACCCATAGTGGGGGACATAAGAAGGAGTAAGGAGGGGGAGGAGGATTGGGAGACCAGAATAGGAGAACATGGGCCCTGAAAATAGTAGGGGGGATAAAAGATATAAAAC
>Ga0179593_1461118_pt1 | contig 22085 bp, 32 predicted proteins | sample CZODoug2_1_08_16_FD_185931 | JGI IMG/M metagenome (GOLD analysis project Ga0179593, IMG submission 185931) | Vadose zone soil fungal communities from Angelo Coast Range Reserve, California, USA - CZODoug2_1_08_16fungal (PacBio error correction) | ecosystem: Environmental > Terrestrial > Soil >...
ATAGAGATCCGAAGAGGAGGGGGAAAATGATTGCACCGCAATTGAAACGTCAAGGGATAGGGCCGGGGGGCGAGAAAGCTCATAAAGTCCTCTACTGGGTTATCAAAAAGGGCAGAGGCAGCAAGGAGAGAACGATCTCGTCGGAAAACGGGATGTTGAGGGTTGAAAAAAGGGATGGCTCTTCTGGGGACACGCCTGACGTAGGAAAAAGTCCTTAGTCCTGAAGGGAGATATCGCAGGGGGGGACATGGGCAATCACCCCACTGGGGGGGAGCATTTCACCTATTGAAGGGGGCACGTTGCAAAGATCCACCGGGAGGAGGGTGGTGAGGATCCGGAGGGGATCGCGGGGGAACAAGGTCTTCTCTGGGAGGGGGGGACGGCTGAAAGAGGGAAACGCTTCCACAGCCCCGATTTAAGCAAGGTGTGGTCGCGGTAAAAGTAACGTAGAATTGGTCAAGAAGAAGCCCCTCCTAAGTGTGTGAAATCCACCCGGAGGAAGAAAACGGGGTTCTGGGGAAGGAACGGAAGGGGAAAGAAAGGAATAATTCGGAAAGGAGTGGGGTGGAAAGCCCAACGTGAGGGAAGGGGGGCAAGGCAGCAGCTTCTCAGGTGCGAAAGAGTATCATAATGGGATGCCGGGGATGGCTTTCCCGAAGGAAAAGGGAGACAAGGACTCCTTCAAAAAGGGTATGGGGAGGTGGTTGAGAGTTGATAATGAAAGGCGCTGAAAGGGTCTGGAGGGGAGTCAACTCCACGATGTTACTGGGGAGGAGGTACTTCGAACATTGGAGAAAAAAGTTTGCGGCCGAAGGAAAGTGAAAAAGGGATCGCTTAGGGGGAAGTGAGGGACATTCAAGGGATGCGGGTTCAGGAAGCGAAATCACGAATAGAAGAAACGGATGAGGGGGTGCTCAAGTTAGACCGCGCAAGACATGTATTGAAACACAGAAACCCAGCAGCAGAACCGGGGGGGGGGGGGGACGGTTAGAGTTGCCATATCTGGATCAATTTTCGGCTGTCAGGAAAGTAACGCGTGGTTGTGGAATAATTGGTGATCAGTTAAGAAGTTGTGAGAGGGGTGTGGAAAAAAAAAACGGGGAGGGATAAAAACCTAAACCGTGAGAAAGGTCACGCCCAAAGGGGGGCCAACAATCAACCCTGTGGAAAAAAGGACGACCGATATCCTCGCCCACAGTGAAAAAATGGGAGCACCGAAAGGAAAGGTTCGAGCGAGTTTCAGTGGAGAGCAATTTGCACCTTCAAGGAGGTGAATACACCTTGTTGAAGGGGAAAAGTATGGGGATTCTATAACCGTACGGGGAGAAAAAGCTGATAGGAAAAAGGACGCCATTGGATAAAAAGAAGGAAAGGTTGAGGATAACAGCTACCCATCCACAGACATAACTAGTGGGGGGGGGGGGTGATCAAAGGGGAAAAAATAATCTCCACGGTGGAAGTGAACTTCATTCCGTTTGTGAGAGTGAGCTGTGTTCTCTCCTACCGCGGAGAAACAAAAGGGCTAGGAATTTTTCCCTCGGGGAGGGTCAGTACATTTTCAACTTAAAAGGGGATGTCAAAAGACCACGGGAAACGGGGGGAATGACGATGTTGGGAGGACCGCGGGGACATCTCCAGGGGGGAAAAACAAGTAATGCTGGTAAGAGAGGCGTACGACAGTTGGAGAAGGTCGGTGCTCAAGTGTGCGGAACTCGCTTTTACGTGTACATGAAAAGGACGGAGGATCCCGTTGGAAAAAAAAGGGGAAATCGATGGATCAGGCAGTAAAAGATATGTACTCAGGGAAGGAGAGAAACCATAAGGACTTCACCCATGTGATTCTACGAAAGAAAGGGGGAATTAAGAAGCGGCTAGCGACAGGAATCAGTATAGTTAAGGGCAGCGCAGGTACCGCGAGAGAGGATCATTAGGTAGCCACGGGTTGATTTGTGGGGGGGAAAGGCCGCAGGAAGAAGCCATGGGAAAAAGGCGGTGTACTAATCCCCACGTCAGCAAATAAAAAAGTTAACACTGTTAAAACTTAGGACAACAAAGCACGGTGGCAACGGTTCAAGACGGGACAGTGGATGCAAACAGGTCAGATAAGACTCGTTCAAACCGCAAAAAACGGGGGAGCGGGGGGTATTGGGAAAAGGCAACTGGGAAAGGGGTTGGAGACATACTCTGCGCAGGGGAAAAAAAAAATTGGATTTGCTAAGGTGGTTCCGTACACGGCAAAACCAAGCAAGGGCGGAAAGGGACCTGCAGAGCCAGAAGGGATAAACGTTTCACGCAGTCTAGGAAAGATTGGTGAGAAAGGGGTAAAAGCCTGGCCAAGGGAAAGTAAATCGTGGACTAATTTCTAATCGAAAAAAAAGGGAACAACTTGCGTGACTGAAATACAGGACATAGACAAAAAAAAAACGGAATAAAGTCGACGTCGCGGGCTACTGGGGGGAAACAAAGAGAAGCGGAACAAGTAGTGGGGGGGGGGACAAGGGTACGAGTATAACACTGAAGAAGAGGGGGAAAGGGCACGCAAAAACCATAGGAAAAATGTGCAATGCAAAAAAAATAAACGAAGCCTTCCTTATCTCAGGGGCGAGGGGCGAAAGAAAAGTCCTCCAAGAACAAAAGGGGTGAAAGGTGATTTCTTTCAGACTAGGAGTAAAAAATGAACGGCAGGACAAGTAAGGCGTTATCTTTACCGAGAGAACAACGGTCGAAAAAAAAAGTGGGAAGGATGGCTGGCCCGAAAAGGGGAAGAAGGAGCAAAAAGGGCCAGTGGGATCCCCTACGACTTCCGCAAAAAAAAACCAGGGAAAGCATCGTGCAACGGGGGAAACGAATTAGGCATGAATTGTTTAGTGCACCCATCAGCAGAGAAAGAGAAGAATGCTCCCATCGAGGGGGAAGAACGGCAGTGGTGGTGGGGAAAAAAGTGAAATGCATACCCGAGCAGCCTTGTTCCAAACCTCCCATCAGCGCGGGGAACGAGACTTTTTAACGAAAAGGCCGAGGCCCAGGTGGGAGAAGTCGAGGACACACGCTGCGAAAAAAATAGGCAAAGACATGCAAAAGTCAACCGTGGCGGGGGGGGACGAAGGTATGACTTCGGGGATCATACGAAATGGAGTCTAAAAAAGAGAAGAATAGGTGGATGGGGTCACAAGGCCGCCAATTTTAACCTTCACGAAGAGGGGGTGAACTTTGAACTGAAGGGGGAGGAAAAAGGGGGAGAATCTTTCCCGGAAAAAAGGCTAGGACAACAGCGCTAGAAAGTCGATCCGTCCTCCACGTGAAAAAGAAATTGGACCAAAAGGGTATGCGAGATTGACCCTCTTAACGGTAGAAAAAGAGAACAAGGGCAAAGACAAGGGCTGGAGAATATTCATTGAAAAAGACAACAATGTTGTTCAGTGCAGGGAGGGGAACTGCACCCTTGCGGCGAGCACAACGTGCTGTGGGAATTGGGGGATGGGAAGTATGGGATCACAAGGAGTACCCTGTCCTAAGGGGAGGGAAGTAAAGCGGACAACTTCTGCGTCCGCAAAGAGAATGACTCAGGATGGGGGGACGCCAAAAGGAATCACGCCGCTAAGGAAAAGGATCATATTCAAGAAATATGGGAAAGACCCCCGCGCCAAGGGTCTTGGCGGACTTGGGGCGGGAGAAGCCGCCTGCGGGTAAAGGGTCCCGTGTCGGGGGGGGGACAGACACGCCGAGGTTTGAGTGTGAGAAGGTTGGATGAAAACGCGAGCCCGATTGTCGGCGGGGAGAGGTGACGGCGCCGCGCAATGAGGGGAAACGAAGTGATGCGGGTCTAGAATACAGTCCAACAGAAGGGACAAGTCTATTTGACACGAAGAGAATCTGGGGTTACTAGCGGAGGCCGGAACGGGACGCAAAGCGGTCGATTTGGGGGAAAGGGGGGATGACCGGGGAAAAAAGGCGACTTCGGCTATGAGTGGACGGAAAACTCTTTCCTGAAGTGAAGGGACGGGTCCGAATCACGAAAGAAGAGGGGGGCCATGCGATTTGCGCGTGACCTGCAAAATGACAGTTGGGGTTTGGGGCCAAAATGCAAACCCTCCGCCATGCCAGGAGGGGGGGGGTGGAAGGTTAAGGGGGGAGGATTCGAAGGTTTAGATATGAAAGAGGCTGGGGGAACCGTGAAAAACGCGTGGTGGGGGGGAATACGTGTTCACTCATTTAGTGGACTGGGAGGGATTCGTCCAGGAAAAGGGTCTTGCAGAAAGGCCGATTTCCCCGCCGGGGGAAAGGAACCCAAAGATCACACGTGGAAATTAAGGGCGATAGGCCAGGGAAAGACTAGACGGGGTTTTCAAACGGCCAAGGGGGGCGGGCGATTAGCTTCAAATCGTCGGCCATTGGGAAAAAATGAAAGTAATAATCACCTGGTTGAAATTGAAAATGATTGAAAAACGATATAGACCCGGGTATATTGGGGGGGAAACACAGGCCTGATGCGGCGGACAAGAAGACGTTTATAAGAAAGGAGTGGTGTATGTCCGAAACCTTAAACGCACAGCAGAAACAGCCACGCCATGGAATAAGCGGGGTTGGCGGAAACATTGAAGAAAAAAATCCGCACGGTATGAAAAATACCGGTCCGGAAGGGTGGAATCTTGAGTCGCTCCTCAAGAGAAGGTCAAAAAAGATGGTGGATCATGTGATGGGTTGGAAAAAAATCTGGGGAAGGGTGGGAACTTACCTTGGGAATCGAAGGTCAAGCGCTGATGCCAAAAAAACCAACGGGTAGCGCAGTGTTTTACGTCTAGAGGAGAGGTGCGAACAGCTCCGTTTCAAAAACGATTCGTGGACATTGCCGGGGAACACAGTGGGGAAATAGTTCGGTGAAATGGGGCGGGGAAGGTCAGGCGGGTTTCGACATAACAAACGTAAAGGAGGAACATTGAGGAGGGGTCAGCCTTCCTCAGGGCGAGAAGAAAGGGAAAAAGGGAAGGTAGATTTTATCATCCCACAGGGGAACCAGGGTATTATTAGAGGAAGGAGCCATTGGCCGCGGGTGAAACTCGAAAAAATCGTGCTCAGTAGCGAAAGGGGGGGGGGAAGGGGAATCGGGGGGCGGGAATTCTTGAAAATTGGCAGTTTTGGGGGCATGAACGGGACGAACAACGGAAGGAACGGGTTTCTTTGAAAAGACTAAAAGGCCAACACTAAATTGAAAAAGGAACGCTAGGGAAAAAACAACGAGGGAAGTTGGAAGAAAAAGAAGCCCCGGGGGAACGAAATTCCGCACTCAACGTAAACCGCAAAAAAGGTGGGGAGGCGGTTCGTATGGGGGGAAAAAATCCAACTTCAAGTTTGCGGGGAAGGAGTCTCTCAAACTGAGTGATCGGGGATGGATCAGAAAAAGCGCATAAATCGTGACTTCTTCCAAAGGGCATAGCAAAGAAATGACGCGTGGGGTCACTAATCTCGCGGACTTGAGAACTTAGCCAGCCGGGAGGAAGACCGAAAGTAAATCGTTTAGAAAAATTGAATCGCATAACAAGTCAAGAAAAGCGGACGGAAGGATGAACCCACTCTCACTGCTCCGGAGGAAAAAAACAAGAGAGGGATCTCAAAGTGGTCTAAAAATCCGGCCGACAAAGTAGTGGGTTAAAGGAAGTCGAAAAAAGGGATCTTTGCACTCAAAAAATCTGAGGGAAAGCAAAAATAAGGAACAATCCGCCCGTATAACCGGGGAGGGAAGACGCAAATCCGCCAAGAACCCCAGGAGAGAAGGGGTGGATTGAGGCAGCTATGGTGCATTTGAACGGCATGGGGTCCTCACTGGGATATGTGCTTGAGGACCAAGAGAAAACGAAAAAAGTCAAGACCAAAACCCTTGGGAAAGATAAAAGTTTCTTTCTTTCAAGTCCTTTTACCAAGGGGGCCAAGGTCCTCCTCCGACGCCGGGTAAGGTGACAAAAAGAATAGATAAAAACAGCGCCTCAACCACCAAAAGGAAGCGGACAAAAATACCCGAGATTGTAAAATGAACCCATTTTGGCCAAAACACAATGCGATAGGAGAAAAGCAATGGCTCCGGACGGGCTGAGGAGCGGCAAGGAACATCGCAGACAGGTGGGTGCCACCATCAGCCCCTCAGCTCGGGAGGAATAGGGGGGGAAGGTACGGCGCGAATGGGGGGACCCTTTAATACCAGGCCAGTAGAGCAAGGGGGGACGTGCGCAACGGCGCCAAAAAAAAAACACAGCAATCCCTTGACGTGAAAAAAGGGAGGAAAGCAAGCCAACGTTTCGGAGGATCCTCCAACACAAGGGGGGGAAAAAGGGGCCGAAGAAAGACGCTTGTAACAAATTTGTAACCGTCACTTAAAAGGGGGGGGGCGGGTGGGAAGGGGGGGACTACTTCGCGTGAACGGGAAAAGAGGTCTGGGATTGCCTACCGCGAAGTAATACAAAACAGTCGAGAACCTCGCTGTAGTGAGAAAAAACCAAAAAAAGTCTGCAGCAGGAGGCAAAAGAGTACGTCTAAAACAAGCAGGCAGAGAGTTTGTTGTCGCAGTTGGGGGACCTGACATCACAACTTTGGAAAAACAAGGATGCCGAAGAGGGAATCACGATCCTGGTGCTTTAAAGAAGTCTTGGGGGGGGGGGGGGGGATAAAACGCGTTCATTAGAAAAAAGGGGGGAATCGTGGATGGGGGGTTACAGATTAACGGACAGGGAAACGCATAAACGTTTTTCGAGTTTGTTTCCAGCAGGGGGGGGAAAAAAGAGGGCCGTAAAGCGTAACCGCGTCATGGCAGACAATATATTGAAGGGGAAGGGGGACAAATGGCGAAAACGGTGGGGGGTGAGGGGGGCAGGACTTTGACGGGGACAATACCTGAGGGCTACTTCGGATGGGGGGGGGTGTGGAAGCACACGCTTTGGGAGGGTGCAAAGAAAGAAGCAGTTGCAACTCTGAGAAATGTATCAATAAAAAACTTTTGGGTTGCGCTGGTTACAAAAAAAGAGAGAGCGAGACAATGATACTAGGGTCAAACGCGGGGGGTATCGTTGGGGTGTCTAGTCGAAAGGTGAAACTCCGGGCTGCCTTGGGGAGGGGAGCTCCGCAATCTTCACCGGGGATCTCGGGAGGGCCGGACAAAGACGGCGGAGGCTTGTGGGCCTAGAGGAGTTAACTGTTACAGACTAGGGGTCTATGGTGGAAGAGTCCCACGCTTTCTTACGGGAAAAAGTGAATCGGAATCAGAGAATCAGCCTAGATGGTGGACCCACAAAAAAGAGAATAAGCAAAATTCGGTGTTCCACTACCTAAAAAGGAAAAAGCAGAAAGTTCTTTTGGGGATGGCTGGAATGCCGTGCCAACGGAATCTGCAATTCCCACCTGTGAAAAAAACGGTTGGGGGGGGGAAATGGAGGGTTACCTCGCCGGAAGTTGGTGTTTAGGGGGAGATCCGAACGGAGCCGTGTTATTCCGTCCAGCAGTGACGAACCCCCAAAGATCAAAAAAAGGGGGGGATAACCGAGACGCAGAAATCCTCTCCTCTGGAACCACTGGGACATTTAAGATACCGATAGACAGGGTCAGTTCGCTGCTGCCATCCTTGCAATGGGAAAAAGGGAAATAAAAAAACTAGGGGTGTGACGGGGGGGGTGGAAGAGAAATACCTGGGGGGGGGGGTCACGTGGCAGGTGTAAGTAGGCGGAAGTTCAAGCCACTGGAAGAGAAGAAAAATAAGGGGGAAAGGAGGTGACAGCCATGGGGGGGAAAAAAGAGCCGCATAGAACCTAAATGTATCTGACACAAAAAGTTAAGCTACACGAAGAAAGGGAGGGGAAGAGTCCGGATTGTGAATAGGGAGGGGCCAGGGGCCCGCTTCGCGACTGGAATCGAATTGTTGCCGAGGGGGGGGGGGGGGGGGCGACCTTGGAATCACAGAAGGGACAAAGACCACGAACCGGAATTGACGAATCGGGGGTGGGGGCGTCCTCCTCGGAGGAGGTAAGAGCCTATTGAAATCCGGACAAGGGACCCCAGACATGTGCGGGGGGAGGTGGAATCACCGTGTGCATACGAATTGGTCGGTTAGAAGGGCAGGGCGGGGAACTGAATTAAGTTGCGACAAAAAATGCCGGCAGGATCCAAGGGCTGGGATCAACTCGCTACGCTTCAAAAAGGGAAGGTTCCCAGTTGAGAAGCCAAAAAGTTCACCAGTGAGGAAAGAAAATTAAAGGTTGGACAAAATTCTCGGGTAAGGAGCTAAAAAGACATACGTCAGGTAGTGATCAAATGGCGAGTTTCTATAAGGGGAGGAAGCGGGAACCACCGGGGGAGATTTGTAGAGATCGGTTAGCCAAAACAAACAGTCCGAAAGACTTTTCTTATGACGATCAAGTCACGAAAAAGTGCACTGCGAAAACAAGTATGGAAAGAAACACGATTTTTTAACAAGTCAAAAGCAAAAGTGCCGAAGAATGGAGCAAAAGAAAAACCGTTAAAAAAAACCAAACGTTGACTGGATGGGGGGGAAAACATCCAAGCATTTGGGGAGCGTCGCGCAGGGTCTAGGGGACGTTATTGGTCCTAAAACCTGACTTCATAAATCGGTAATGAGGGAAGACAGTGAAAAAGAGACTGATACACGTGTGACAAGAAAACTGGGGGGGCGACCGTACCGCCTGGAGAAAAAAGAAAAGTAAAAGTGTTCAGGATTCTAAGAGTCCGATTAATAGCAAAAGACCTGCGTCATTCAAGACAGTAGACAAGATAACCACTCGAACTCTGGGAACGGACCGACTGGAGGACGCTCTGGCCAAAAGACGTACCACAAGGGTGGGACTTGGACACGTGCCAAAAGTCTGATGACTGGAAGAACATTGGGGGGATCTGAAAACAACCCGACGAGAATTCTCAAGTTACTCCATGCACGTGATGGGGTGGAATTCCGAAAAACGCCAAGAAAAAGGGTTCTAAAGTTGGGAAAGGGCCTGCATCTATTGGGCAACGCGCAGGAGAATGCTAAGCTGAAAGGATGGCACAAATTGGGAGAACCAACGAGCTGGCTGGGAGCTGCATTACGCAAAAGGCCCGACGCCTGGGAAAAGGGTGAAAAGACGACATACGTCCAGAAGGAAAAAAAAATGGGAAAAGAGTTCTTCAAGAAGGGAGGGCAATCTCGTTCGTGTTGAATCAGCCCAACCTGGAGCAAAGCAAAAATCGGCTACGGATGGGTGAGAGTAACGGGGAGAACGAAGCATACATGGTGTGACACTCATCCCAGTAAGAGCCGAGGGCGTGCACGCCGTATCGTGGATTTACGGGAAAAGGGAAGCGGCCCGTGAAAAGTATAAAGGACCGGGCAAGACTGCAGGTCGACAAGGTACCGTCATGTGGGGTCCGTGGCTGGCCAAACAAGCCACTATGAGAGGAGAGAAGACAAAAAAAACAAAGGAGGAGGAAAATGAAATGAAAAAAACACCAGAACTCTGTGCAACCAATTGGTAAACAAAGGAAAAACGTGGTTGACTGTTGACTGGAACGGGGCCGGGAACGGGGGAGGGAAACTGGCCCGCAAGTGGGGAATTTCACATGGAAGAGGCCTAAATCACGATAAGGGACGCGGGTATTATTCAGAAGAAGGTCAGGCTGCGGGTAATAGGGTCACTGGGCGTAACAGGATAAACCCAACGCCGCTGATGGGAGCATATCTTCAGGGGGAAAAGGGTTAAAAATCACTCCCGTTAAGAGAAAAGGATGAGTGCAGTCCCGTTTCAAGTTCCACGTGCGTTTGAATGTGGAAAAGAAGGGGATTGTTATCTCGGTCACTGGCGTATGGCTTAAGCCAGGCGGCAAAACGGAGCAAACACTTGACTACGCAGTGTTGGGAAGAAAGGTAAAAGATAGAACGATGGGGGAGGGGGAGGGCAAATACAAATGCTCTATGTCCAAAAAGCCGACAGGGTTGGTCTGGGGGGGGGAGAACAGGGGGGGGGGGATCTCAGACAATCACCGGACCTGCGTGAAAGCGTCAAGCTGACGACACAGCGGTTACAGTTTGCAAAGGACATACGTTGCGGGTAGGGGGGGGAACGAGGGTCCACTTTAAACATAAGGGCCAGGATTGGCGGGGCCACGTAAAAAAATCAGGACGTCTTGTTAACTAAAGGGCTGTATCTTTGGTGGAAGGTAAAGGGGTGACGCATGAACGGCTGCGGGGGGGTCAGGTGGATTAGCAATGTTCCAATCTGGGGACTGAGGCGGCGGGCAAGGCGGCTAAGGAATGTGGGCAGGACCTTATCAAAATGAGCTTGGGGATAGGATTGAGCAGTAAAAAGGAGCTTTACAGTTTGCAATCCGGCAAGGGGAAAGGCAAAGTGTTGCGCGAACCGGGGGGGGACGGGTATCCGGAGGCAAAAGTGAGGTGTGGGGAACACATAAAACCGCCGCAGAACAGTCGGGGGGGGGGTACGTTAGGGGGGAAATCGGGGCATCAAGGGGAAAGGACGGGATGCAACGGGGAAAAAAAGGCTTGGTTTGACCGGGTTCCCTAAGTGGAAAAATAAAAAAAGGGTATTGGGGGGGGGGGGGCGTTCGGGAGTCAACTGAAAAAAGTCAAAATGCGGGGGGGATTCGACCATGAGTCCCACAGGGACACACCTTTGGGATACGAATGGAGAAGGAGGAACGACTTCGTTACAATTGGGAGAAACGATCTTCTTAGGGCGATGTATATACCATCAGGATGGTGCAAAACGTAAGTCACCTTTTGTGAAGGAAGTGGGGGGTAGGGGATACCAGATGAAAAATTGAACAGATGGTAGCCAGCGCCGTCAGATGATTAACAATGTGAAAAAAGCCCGGACTGTGGATTTAGAGAAAAAAAAGGAAAAAGAGACCCCGCAACCCATGGTAAACAAGGGGTGTCGGCAACGGTAGCTACCCGGACTGTTCGGGAAAACCAGGGGACATGTTAAATCTGAGCTTTGAGGAAAGAAACTCAAAACCTCCAAAACTTGTCGATGTCCCCTGGGAGTTTTGAAAAGAAGGCACCCGTATCCCCGTGAAATAGTGCCCCCCAGGAGGGCAATTCGAGTGTTGGCCGGAACGCAGGAGGGCACATCTCATGCATTCAGAAGGGAAACGGGCGTGACCAGATTGAGGCGGGAAGCCAAGGTTCCGCAATCAATGCGGGGGCAATTAGTCGGCTCTTGACGGGGGTTCGAAAGCAACACAACTTCAAAGGGATCCAAATGCTGAAACGAATGCCTCAGAGAGGCTCAAAAAAACATGGTCAAGAAGCAGTATCGGTTGGACAGTGATCAAACCGTAAGGCCTAAAAGCAGGGGGATTATTCGGGACAGGTCAAAAAATCAGAGTGATCCAGCGAACCCCTCATAAAGGAAGCGGGGTAGTGGGCTCAAGGAGAAGGGAGACGGATATCGCGACATTCTACAAATTTATCTTTGGGGGGTGAATTGCTCACGTGAGAAGAGTTCGGTGACGACCTCCCTCAGAAAAGGACCACACTACTTGTCACTGCGGAAAACCACGGGGTCCAAACACCCGACCGTTTCATAGTTCTTCGGCGCCTCCAAATTGGAAAAGCATTCCAAAGTATAAAAATTAAAAGAAAAAAAATCACGGGGCCGGAGGTGGAGGTGTATCACATCCAAAGGCGTTGGGGCACACGCTCACTAAGGAAAAGTCTGATGGAACAAAAGAAGGGAGTGCTATTGACTTTGGAGGGGGGGGAGAAAGATCCGGAACCTTCAGGAAAGGTGACTGGCGAAAAAAAAAAAATCTCCCATAGAGGGACCAGGAGAAGGGGTTCAGAGCTCGGGGCGAAAAGGTTCCAGTATCCGACATTGGAAGGAACTGGAAAGAGTACCCAGACAGTTGTCAAGGAAATTCGACGCCACGGGGACTGGTCTTAGCACAGCTGGAAAAAAGCGATACTCGTAAAAAAGGTGGAAGACTTCGCAGGATCAGGGAAAAGTTTCAAAAAGCTCAATAAGGGACAACAATGGGAATGGGCGCCGTAGACTTAACAGCCTGTCGAAAGGGGGGCGGGTTCCACTGCAATAAAACAAGTTGTTGCTAACGCAAAATGACGAAGAGAGGAGGATAGTAGCACAAGGGCTGTTTTGGAAAAAGAGCAGATACATTCCTGAAAGAACAACAAGTGGAGTCCTTTCTTGGGTGCGATATTTCAGGAAGCCTGTGAATCCGGACCTTCTTTAAATTACCGGCTTGCCACAACAACAGAAAAAATTAATGCTGATGGAAAAGAATCAAGAGGAGTAACGACAGCCCGACGGGCCAGTTAAAGGGATACTAAGAATGAGAAAAAAAAAAACAGGGTGATCGGGGAAAAGGGAACACTCTGGCGGGCGGTCATTTGCCCCGGCCCCCACTTGAAAAATGAAGGCATGATTCCCAGTAAAAAAAGGGGGGATAAGCGGGGAAGGGAACGTTAATCCGGGTCGAAGCATAAAACCTTGGTGGATGTCAAGAAACCAGTCATCGGGGAAAGCGGTTTAACTCTGAGGCTGGGACCTCTGCCCGGTGAAAAGAGACAGAGGGGAGGGCAAAGAAGTCGCACGGCAGGAGACTCCCGCATCCGTGCGCGGCAAGCAAAAAGGAGAGTAAGGAGAGATAGAAAACACAAAATGAAGGATTCTTAGAACGAGAGGAAGAATACGAAGAGACGTGTTGAGTTCGGTCCATGGGTAAAGGGCAGGTATTGTACTTGGAAGAGGGGGGGGGGCAAAAGCGCGTAAAAAAACGTCCGCTAACTGGGAATAGGACTATTAGAATCACGTAGGGAGAGGCCCTTCTTAGGTGGATGAGGAAGCCACAAATCAAAGGAAATGCTCTTGGCAGACTTCTAACACACGAAGGTTTTGATAGTATAGGAAGGTTGGTCCTTGCAGAAAAATTCGGGGGGGAAACTGGAGTGACGTTTCACGAAAAAACGATAACAAGCTGGTGGGGGAGTCGTAGACACAACCTTCTAGGTGTCTTACGCAACACAGGGGAAAGAAAGCACTTGTGGACCGGCCCAAGGGGGGGGGTTGCAAAGGAAAAGAAAGAACGATCTGGAAAAAGCGCTGAGATGACGGCCGTGGAGTAAAGACCAGTCATGAAACGGTGGGGGGGGCTGTCGGACGTGGGGCGGCCACACAAACAGAATGAGGGCGGAAGGGCGGAGGGGCTGAGGGGGGGGGGGAAGAAACGCCGATGGGGGGGTGCAAACGTTCCTTCAAATATCGGCATGGAGAAAAAATTAAACGGGGGATCCACAGTAATGTGAGCCTGTGGAACGTCTCTCTACACAGAAGGTTCTTTAGCGGTAGGAGGGGTAGAGTCGGAGAAAAAAGGACGGACGAAAATTCTGTCAGTGCCTCAACTACAGTTCCCGGTTTTATGATCATGTCCAAGGTCGTCCAGGGCGAGAATTTAGCAGTGACGACAGGGAGAGTAACCAGGGTATCAGCTATGTTGAGTGGAAAAAGCAATTAACACTACTTTAACTTAGAAGTGGAGCGGGAGGGGATCAAGGACCTACGCGCCAATAGCACCTGGGCGATGTACTTCTGATTAACGTACGGCAATCCGTTGATGGGAAAACATCCCGCCCGACGCCAAACCAGGGTGGGGGTGAACACGTGAGGCTTGGGTTCCTAAAAAACGGGGGGGCATGCAAAAGGAACCCGGAAAAAAATTCTTTTTTGGGCAAAAAGAAAAGGGGGGGTTCACGAAGGGTGTGGACGGGGGGGGTCAAAAAGCGTCTGCGCCTTTGTGTAGGAGGTTAACAGGACCCCTGAAACAAAAAAGAGAAAAAAAACGGGGGATAAACAAGGCGCCAGAAGAAAGCTCGCACATGGGAACCCGGACTGGTCTTGAGGGCGAGCGGCATCTGTGCAAGGTTTTGGTGTAAAAACAACCGGATCCATAGAAAAAGGGGACTTACTTGGGGAGGAAAAAACCGCTTGGGACCGTTGACAGATGGGGAAAGCTCCTTATGGCGCGAGGGAGGAAAAGATGGTCTCCTTAAGAGTGGTGGATCCGAAAATAAAAAAGAGACCCGCCCAGAAAGGTGGAAACTAAGGATTTCGTGAACACTTTTAATACCCCGCAAAAGCTTGAAACGCAGCGCGGAGGGATGTAGCTGTCCAAAGAATAACCTCTTGGAACGCAGAAAAAACTGACGTCGAAGGGGGAGGTGGCAGGGGGGTGAACTTACCTTTTGAATCTAGACTTTCCCAACGCCTCGGGGCACAATTCTAGGATCGGTCAGTTTTGGTGCTCAACGAAAGGGAGGGCGGAAGGAAGCCATCTTAGGTTCACACTGGATAACGTATCGGAACCGGGTGAATCATGACATTTAAGGGGGGAATCAATGGAGGGCTTGCGGAAATTTACTGTGCAGATCACACAAGTCAGTAGTAAGTTTAGAACAAAGCGAAGGGGCCTCAGGCGTCTGCAGAGGGGACCCATTGTAGCGGACAAAGAATCCAAAAAAGGGGAACGGAAACAGGTGTGAAGGGCATTTGGAAATGGGGGCGTAAAAATGAGAAAAAAGGTGAAAGAGCCTCCGGTCAATCAGGTAATCAATTCGCAAGCAATTAAACTATCGGCGTGATTAGGGGAATCCACACAGGGGAGAGGTTGTGGAAAAAGCCGAGGGGGCCGCAGAAGGGGGGGGAGGTGAAGAAAGACGCCATTAAAAGTAAAGTTCACAAAGGAAGACGGGCAAAACAATCCGTTTTCCAAAAAGGGGGAAATCGCACGATACGTGGGAAAATAGTTCCGAACCAGAGAATGTACCGCCAATCACTTCTGCTTCTGTTCGGTTGTTTTGACATCCATGTAGCTTAATAATCTTCGAGGAAAAGCAGGAGGTCTATGGGTCGGGGAGGTTCCGGGGCACCCGACAAAGAGTATGCTCCACAGGGCTGACAAAAGAATACAAAAAGTGGGGTCCCGCCGTAGGAAAAAAAAGTTGGCGCCTCCCCTATTTGCCAATCGAGCTTAGAACAAACATCGTGTGTGCTGGGACAAAATCATAAGGCCAATGAATCTATCGGCAGTTTCAAATAAGAAAACAGACCCCCGCAAGAGGGCAGCGGATAAACTGGTTCGGTTCACACTACTGGTCCGGGATTCTAGGACCTGGGTCAAAAAGAGGGAGGGTCCCGGATCACACGCCACCATCAACTTGGTTTTAAGGGAATCTTCCAACCTGAGCCCAGGGGAGAATGGTCTTTCCTAAACACACGGGTCGTCGATACAACACAGCCGAACACGACCGGGGAAACCTTAAGCATGATTTGAGGTGGTCAGAAGAAAAAGGGAATGTCAGAAGAAAACCGTTGCAAAGGTTGGATTGAAAGGAAAAATATGGATTTAAAGCTGAGCAGACCCGGGATATCGGGGACGCTGGGACACAAAAGGGGCGCGACAAAATTTCTCTGTAGAGTCCTGTCAGGGACACTTAAAAGACGAAAGGAAAGTTGATCTAGGTCCCCTCGCTGCCCCAAAACCAAGTGTTTCGGAAAAGGAATGCCTCTCGTGCTTAGACCCGTGTAGGGGTCCCCTTCAGGGGACGGGCTTAAGGGGTGGCTGAGGCAGACGCTGCTAGGAACTTCTTTGGGTGTTAAAGGGATATCACTGAAGAAGCATACAGGATGGTTAGTCTCACTCATAACACAAGTCGGAGGCAGAGATAGTTGATTTACTGGGGTTCCACCTAGTGGGAAAGCAAAAAGGCCTGTCGAAAAAACCGGGGAAAACGCCACCCAAAATAGGGTGGGGTCACACCTTACCGGCAATGGAACCGAAATATTCTTCGGGAGTCATCACCAAAAGTAGGAGGGGGAAAGGAGAGACAAAAAAAGGTCTGCTTGACAGAAAAAGTGCTTCACGGGGGGGAGTGGGGAAGGCCACAAAACGGCTCTAGGCTCAGAGGGGTGCCCTTCAGCGACGAGGGCAGGGGACTCAGAGGAGAAAGAGCTTATTCGAAAGAAAGGGGGGGGGCATCAAAAAAAATGTCTAGGGATTGCCACGGCTTAACGTTCATAAACAGCCGGGAGAAGAAGGGGGAATTGAGAGAGCAGTGTTGGGGGCCGTCAAGAAAAAAAAAAACCACTTGGGTCAAAGGCCCGATTACCGTTCAACGTTGCTAAAAGGCTGGGGCTGTGGAGGTAATGAGTAGGGGGGATCACCGCAGTGAAACATGGCCGCTAACTAAAAAATCCAGAAACAGTCCAACCACATTGTGTGAGCCATGTGGTAGCGGTACATCGGAGTAGTCGTGATCAGATGACGCCTCCAAAAAGAAGAAAAGGGATAAGAAAAACCTGCCCATTGATTGGCGGACGTGCGGGGGAGGAAAGACGCCTGCGTATCTGAAGGCATTAAAGCGGGGAGGGGGGAGCGGAAAAAGAGAAAGGGTTTTGCAAGTGCAGAACCGACGATCATTGCGGACGCGCCGGTAATTGGGGGGAGTCCAAAAGAAAGGGACATAACGCGCTACACGGCCGCGTCAACAGACGGCGGGGGGGGGGGGTCTCGAATAATCGAAAACGGCCAGGAGGCGTAAAGAGTACGAGTTTTACTGGAGCTTCTTGATGGACAGGATTCTAAGTTAAGTTGTGAGAAAAAAGAAGGGCTGTGAACACCTGTTAGTCAGCTGAGGGAGTTTAGGGTTGCACTCTTTCTGACTCAAGTTTTTTAAGGGGTTCCACGGGAGGAACGATCCCGAGAAACCACGAGGTTGTCAACTAGTTCGAGAGTAGAAATGCAGTTTGGGGGATGGGCAACACAAGAACGCCCTCCTAAACAGATGATTTGGTTTTTGGTGTGGGGGGAATGAGGGGGGTTCAGGGGAAGCGTTCAGAAACAGAAAGGGGGGGGTGCCCCCTTTGAACGGCTTTTGTAACGATGACGAAAGTGAAAGGTTTTTTCGTGGAGGGAAGCGGGAAAGTGAAAACACAAGAGAGTTTGCGGAGTCCCGTCGAACATAAACCCAGTGGATACGAGGGACACTATAGCAGAAGAGCCAGGGTCAAAAACAGTTTCACTAGATAAGGCTGAGTCTAGTTCGGGAGGGTGACAATTGCACCTGACCGGTACAGGGGTGAAGGCAGTGGAATGGGAGGAGAAAAGAAGGGTCCCGCCTAATATCCGTCGAAAGAGCAGGAAAAATGAGAAGCCAACTGATCCGCCAAGGACGGTGTGGGGGGGAAACCGTAAAATCAGAACCACAGCACCTCCATGGGGGGGAGAAAAAACCGGATGATTGCGTGAAGATACCCAAGGGGGTGGAAAATGTCTAAAATCAGTGACGGATGGAAGGGAAGCAGGATTCCCTCGGCATGGCCGCCCGAGGCTATCGCCTGGGGTGGCCCGAGGGGAAAGTTGGCCACGTAACCGGGGTTCATCCTATGAAAGAGTCACAGTCCTCAAAACAACTGTCGAAAGTTAGAGAGGAAGGGGGGTGTGAGGCCACTCGGGATCTTACAACATAAAGTGGAACATCCTGAACTAGGGGGAAAGGAATGTCTTGTCAGGGGGGGAGATACAAAGGAAGTGGTTCTCATGGGGGTCTTTTGGTACTCGGCGGGAAAGGGTTTCGGGAATCCACAAGTACCTTCCGTACGCGGGAGTATAAGGGCGGAACTAAAGGGACCCATGTTAATGGGAAGGCATCCCTACCCGGGGCTGTCAAGTTAAGTGAGGTGGCAGGGAAAGGGCTGCCTATTGGAGCAAAGGAACTAAGCAAAAAATTACGGTTATTTCTCAAAGAAAGTAAAAGAAAGAAGGGCGAAGGGGGGAGGCGCATCGTGTTAAAACGGTTTGAGAGGGTTTGTGGTTTCGCCGAGGGAAACGAAGCCAAAAAAAACAGAGGTTGTTGACCAAAACAAAAGTCCAAAAAACGTTCATGGGACGAATTATGGGGCCAAAAAACCGTTGGGAAGCTGGGAAGGGCCAGTACTGGGGGGGGGGAAACCCGGGGGTGCCAACCTGTTCCAAAAGAGCGAGATGAAACCCAGGAAAACCCCAAAGCACTTTCTGGGAAGAGTCTTGTTTTTTTCAATCACTTATGTCGAAGGAGAAGTCGCGCAATCGGGAGTTTCGAAGATGAACCTGGAGGAAGGAAATGACGTCAAAAAAAATGACGTGGAAGACGTGACTGCTGTCCACCTGGGAATACCAATAGCGGATACGTTTTCAAGCAGCACGCCAAATCGTAAAAAAAAAAGAAGCCGACCAAAAAGAGAAAAACATCGTGGACGTCACGGGAAGAAATCTCCTTAACCGTACTGGTGTATATCTCGACAGTAAACCCACGAAGAAAGGGGGGGGAGACATTCTTGAACACTCCGCGGGGGGGAGCGGCCAGTCACGTATTTATTAAGGGGGGGACTCTCTCACTGCGATGCCGTTGTCAGGAAAGCAAGAAATCTTCTGGTCAAACCAAACAAACACGACTTAAAGGAACTCAAAAGGGATGTGTTCAGATCGCAAAAAGAAAAAAATGAGGCGCAATTGGACTTCAATTTGGAAAATGTAAAGGAAAGAATCCGAGGGAGGAAGACGTACGGAAACAACTGTAAGATAAATGGGCTGCCGGCCGGGGGTGCCACAGTTGTCGACTCAGCCAACGCTTCCAGGTTAAAGATTTTCCAACCGATAAGTGACCTCTCCACAACCAACAGAAAAGGAGAGAGGGGGTCTGAGACAACCCAGGGCCAAATGGCACTAAAATAAGTGACTTGGGCTCGCCACGGCCCAGATTCATCCCAAGCAGGGAAGAAACTCTGGGGGGGGACTGGAAAAACTGATAAAAGGTCAGATGTGGGGGTATCACCGCAACGTCTTTCGTAAGATAGGGGGGAGAACGGACTTGGACAGATCAGGAACAAGAGAAGGGCCAACGCGACGGAAGGATCCACCTGTTCATCAAAACCGCAATCCCTTGACGTTCAATGGGGCGGCAAAAAGACAACTATGAGAGCTCAAAAGAAACAAGGGGAGAAAAGTATATATCCGAAGAATACGGGGGGGAAGAATGCCTAAAAATGTAACTTTTGGACTGCCTGTGCGAACTAACGTCCTGTGCATAAAATACTGCGGATTCACCCAGAGAGGGGACACATCATGTCGGAACAACGCGATGGGAGGTGGCTCCAACGAGCGTGACTTACCCTAAACGCGAGAAAACCATCTGGCTTTGTATCGCGGGGGGGAAGGGAAATCAATTGTGGAAGGGCGCCGGGAAGGAGTCCCTTGAGACACTATCAACGGTGATGAATGTCTGGGTTAGCGTCCGTCTGCGGACTGCAGCTTAAAACAGTCGCGAGCCAGCAGAACGTGTGTCGACCTCATGGTTGGACAAATAAGAGTCCGGGGAGTAGATTCTAAAGAAGATGCACCAGAAGATGGGGAGCCACCATTCAGGCCTTATGGAGATTGGGGGCGGAAGGAGGGACACCGCAAGCTTATACGTAAGTCGGCGGGGTGTGGCAGCGCACCGCGATTTTTATCGGGAAAGAAGACAGGTCATTTCGTAGTTAAGGTTGAAGGCACGGAGGGGGCCCGTTGGGGAGGAAAGTCCATCGGCAAGAGGCAAGACGGAGGCGGTAGTGTTTGTGTCAAGGCGGAAGGACGCGTCACATGCAGGAGATCCGAAAAGCGGGGGGTCGTCGATCGGCCGTAAGGGGAAAAAGCACGGTGCGAAAAAGTGGTCTCATGACTGCGGGACACGTTTATCTCCTATATTGGTTGGGAAGGAGTAGGCGGGTATGTACTCCTGTGGGATCCTAAGGATATGATGGCACCTGAAGGGATGTTGCGACGAAAAAGGGTGGATCTGCGCACGTGGTGAAATTGCCAAACCAAGCCCCGCAGACCGGTGATGGTGGGGTTGGGGGATGAATGCAGTGGAGGACCCCGGATGGGGTGCCAACCGGGGTGAGCGGGGGGGGGTTTGGGTTAAGCGTGGTGGTGAGGGGCTAGGAGATTCTTTGTGAAAGATGTGGTGATTCGTAGTCAAGGCAGGTGAACCGTAGCGGTCGAGGTGGGGTGGTGCAAAAAATAAGGGGCCATCCAACTGGGCCGGGCAAAGATCCGGAGGAACGTTCTGAGGGTTAGTATACGTTACTCCGTCTTCAGTATCGAGATGGACAGAAGGGTCGCTCATCCGGGGGGTATGACGTTGGAGGGGGATCACCTAGGTCTGACTGCGGAAGGCACCACGTTCTGGGGTGTTCTTACTGTTCGCGGATGGGAGACGGCAAACTCGCGAAGTGCACCTGCAGGAATAACAATGAGCCTGGGGGTGGCTAAAAGTCCAGGCGTTCCGCGCAAGTTGCCATGTCGGCTTATTCGGCTATTCAGACCAACTGGGGTCAAAAAAAAGGGAAAAAGGGGGTGTATGGGGCGAAACAGTAGAAATCTCCCCCGCCCCCTCTTGGTCAGGGGATTTTTCGACAAATTTGCTACCCTCCAGAAAGGGAAGGTGGGGGAAAGAGCCATTGAATCGGGACTGTGGGAAGAGGCTCACCTCTAGGCACCGCTATGGCGTCTGTTAGCAAGAGGGGTGGAACGTCCGGGGTTTTGGAAATCTAGGCGCTTTCACTGACCAACCCAAAGGAAGGACAACTCTATATAGCGGTTGATTAATCCGCGGGGGGAGGGCAGCTCCAGATTTCAAAAAGCCGTAATTGCGACAAATTGCGGGGAAGGGGAGCTCATGTGGGCCGCACATTCGGGTAAAAATGGGGGGGGAGGGCGGGTCCGCGGGGGGGGGAACGGTTTCGGGAACAATAAAGGTGAGTAAAACAGTGGCCATGAACCACGAGAGAGCGGGCTCAGGCTACAACAAAGTTTACCAAAATGGGGGGTATCAAACGTGAAAGAAAACAGGGATTATACGGGAAAAGGTGCATGAAGGGTGGCGCCGAGATTCCTCAATACTTATAGGAGTGGGGAGCTAAGCGTCGATTCATTTACCAGAAGGTTTGAGAAAGTGGGGGGGGGTTTGAAAGCCTGGCGGAAAAATCCAAAAAGAACTGGGGTCCGTGATCCACTGAAAAAAGGAAGGCAGGGGAACAGGCCAAAAACAGTTTTAAAGAATGTGCACACCGGGGGATATACTGTCCACTAATACCTGAAAACGCTATACACCACAGAGAATTCAAGGGGGCTTAGGGGGGAGTTTAGGGGTGTGAAAAATGCCAACTGATTTTGGAGAAGATAACTCGTCTGATCAAACATAGAGGTATAAGTATTTCCTTATCCGGCAAAACGAGAAAGTGTACTGGGACATTAAAAAATACAGAACTAACCCACGGGTTCAAAGTCAAAGAAAAGACAACTTTTCGAACGTAGCCGCCTTGGACGGAACGATCTAAGGGGAAAGCTGGAGTTAAATCGCATGGAACCAAGCGAAAAAGGGTGACTCGCATTCTCAACACGAAACCAAAGCTAGCTCACGGTTTTAGAACTGGATTCAGACGTGGGAACAAAAGGAGGGAAGGACTCAACAAGTAGTGGATGAAAACCGTTTGAAGCGTCGCAAACGCTGGAACGCAAACAAGTCTTAGATGCACTACGTCGGGACAAAGGGAGGATTGGAAAGGGCGCCCGTAAAAAGGCTGGAAAACAAATTAGGGCCATTTCAAAAACAAATCGATGAGTGGGGTGAGACGCGCAGGACAAATCAGGGCGGGGGGGATACTTTAACCGCAACACCAACTTGAAAAAGTTCTGGAGAAACGGGCCATGAGTAGAAAGCCGAAACCGGGGACGGTGATCACCTTAAGGTACCGCACAATCCCCACAGGAGGACCACGTGCAGGCAACTCACTCGGCAATGAAAGATTGGGACCCGTCCCAAAATGGATTCTACAAAGCCGGGAAAATGGCTACGGCGTTTGGAAGGCCGGCAGCCGGGGAGAACTGGGTGATAATCCATATCAAACGAAGCGATCCGTGAAGGGGTCGAGCTCCCTAGGCCAGGGAATAAAAAAGAGGGAGGAAAAGAGGAGCCGTCGGCGACAGGCATTCCGTCATCA
>Ga0179593_1683387_pt1 | contig 22082 bp, 28 predicted proteins | sample CZODoug2_1_08_16_FD_185931 | JGI IMG/M metagenome (GOLD analysis project Ga0179593, IMG submission 185931) | Vadose zone soil fungal communities from Angelo Coast Range Reserve, California, USA - CZODoug2_1_08_16fungal (PacBio error correction) | ecosystem: Environmental > Terrestrial > Soil >...
GGGATTCGTAATGGTTACGCCGCCGAAAAAATTTAAGGGGAAGTCAGCACGTATGCCCAGGATGAATAACACCACTTGTAGCAATCGAACTCCCCGGGGGTCAAATCTAACCAAGGAACCCCCGTGGTGAATTTCTTTATAAGCGGCCATATCTCTGAAGGTGTCATTTCCCACAGACCGCCGTTTGAAAAAAAAAGGAAAAACCAGGAAGCACAGAAGGGAAAAAAATGCCCTTCTCCGATGAGGGCCTGTTCGGCGGGAAGAAAGGACGAGTCGAGCCAAAAAGGATTCAAGAGGCTTCAAGGGTGTCCTCGGAAGCTAAATGGGAAAAGAAAGCGGGAAAAGACAAGGAAGGAAGGGAAAGGGGGGAAAAAAAAAACTTTTTGGAAGGGGAACAACTGAAACGATCTCCTCCTCAAGCCTCGCGGGTCAGAAAAGCGAAAGAGGAATACGGTTGCGAGTCCAATTTGGGTCTTATCGATAAGGGCAGCCGACCAACGGGGGGGAAGAAGGCAGGAAAGGGAAAGAGCGAAAAAGGAAAAGGGGGGGGCTGTAATAATAATCAAGCCAAATCTATCTGTCTGACCCCATGGGAGGTACGGGAGAAAAATTGATCGCCGAACGGGAAAAGGGAGTCGCCGTGGGATAAGTGGGAAAAGGTGCGCGATCAATTCAAAAGAGCTCTGAAGGTTCGATTTGGGGGGAGGGGGAGGGGGGTGGGGAAGGAAAAAGGAAATTGGGGGTTGTGCGGAAGGAGCCAAAGAGGGGCCGGCCCGTTCCGATAGGGGGGTCATTATATATTGGAGAACAGAACACAAAGTGAAAAAAGAAAAGAGGAAAAAACAAAAAAAAGGACCTAAAATCTGGGGGAAACACATGTGGGGAGGGGAGAAAATCGGACAAAAAAGGACTTGTGAATACTTCTCAGAAAAAGAACGATTCCAAAACAAGTCGCACTAAAAAACAGGAAAAAGAAATGGGAAGGGGGGGTTTGGAAACTTGTCAAACTGAAGTGGTGAAGGGAGGGGGTCTTCGCTGATTTTTTTGAGACGCTTTTCTTTCAGGGGGAGGGGGCATCGACCTTATTAAGAGAAAAAAACAACACCGGGAGGGAAGAAAAGGGGAAGATGAAAGAAAAAAAAGAAAAAAAAAAATAAAAAAGAGAAGAAAAACACATTAGGGCTCAAACGGTTCCTAAAAGGGAAAAACGGATGAAAACAGAATCAAAGGGACAGTTGTTTGGAAGGGCGACTTCGGTTGGGGGGGGGACCAATCGCCGGGGAGGGTCGTCAAAAAAGGAACCTACGAGGAATGCGCCAGGGATCCAAAAAACAGATGTTTCTTCGAATGGCAAAGATTGAGGGAGAAGGGGAGCGTCGAAAGAGGTTGGAGGTCTTTGTAATCCGACAGGAGAAAAAGAGAAGGAAGTAAAGACGGCTGGTGCGCCAAACCAGGAGGAAAGCCCAACTGAAAAAGAAAAAAAAAATGCGTAAAAGAAAAAACAACACTACATCAAACAAGCGACGCGGGGGAACGCGCCTAATAAAAAGCAAAAAATCTCTTAGAATTAAAAAAAAAAAGGAACTCTTTAGAGGAGACGAAACAAAGACAATGGGTGGTCGAAACACTCCGATGGCAAAAAGGGAGTAGGAACGGCATTAAAGGAGGCGAAAAAGAGACAACCCACCGAAAATCAATCGTCAAAGTCATTTTTAGGGAAGACAAAAAAGGGGTGAAGGGCACCCTAAATTAAAAAAAGACCGCGAAAAAAAAAAGAGGGAAGGAGGCGGAGAAGGGGACGGAGGTTAAGTGGGAGGGGTGGGGAAAGGGGGAATACACGAATTTGGAAAGCCGGATCCGACTAGGGGGGCATCGCAACGGGAAATTCCAGAAGAGATGATCGGGAGGAAAAGAGGTTTGGGGTCGCTTAAAATGCCTCTGCGAGGCAAAGAATCGGAAGGGACGTCAAAGAGGGGGAAAAAACTCTTTGGGGGAAAAGGGCTAGGGAAAAAAAAGTGCAGTGGGGGCAAATAAGGAACGCTAAAACATCATCATAGGGGGGACAAAAGGAGTTTGGGGGGGGGAAAAAGGGGCGTCGACTAGGGTTGGGTATATACTCAGAGACCGGGTCAAGGAGGGATATCGATCCGGGGAAGGGTAGTCCAAAAGGGGAAACATTCCCGGGATGGAGGTCCAAAGGAAAAATAAAAAAGAACCCCCGAAGGTACATCGGGGGAAACATTGGCCAAAAAAACTTAGACGGAATCAGAAAAGGGGTCAAGACTCAAGGGGGCTAGAAAAGCGCAAAAAAAAAAAAAAGAGAGTGTGAATGGCGAAAAGCTTGGCGGGGGAAAAAAAAAGGTAAAAGGAAAAACAGATTTCCGAAAAATAAAAAAAGAAATCGAACTAAGGGATCATAGGGGCTTAGGACTCTGGTAGAAGATTCTGGTTATTGAGTCTATGGAGGGGGAGGGCTTGTGGGGAAGTAAAAGGAGGTAAAAATAGAGCTTCCTCTAGAGGAATGGGCGGAAAATGTTCCCCAATAAAAAGTTGATCGAGGGGGTCATGCGAGGATACGTTTATGATCCCGTGGCCTCAGGGGGGGAGGGGGGGAAAGGGACGGTCGCAGCCCAAGTTCTTAGTGACTCCAGGGACGCCCTCGCAGAAACCAAAGGGGAGGAACTGCCGGAAATGTAACATAAGACAGGACAAGACTAGATGGATGAACAATCTCCGAGCGTCGGGGCTGCACGGGCAAAGAGGGACGGAAAAAAAACCAGAGGGACTTCAAGTGAGCCGGAGCGCTTTCAACGTTCACGGGTCAAAAAGGCAGTGGGGGGGTCAAAATTTAGCTGACCCGGGGGAGAAAATGAGTGGAATGCTCACGAGGAGAGAATCATGAAACACGCTACTCTCATCTCGCCTACCAAGAAGAGGGGGAAAAAGTGCAAAAATGAGTGAAGAACGTGAATGTATTTTGGGGAACAACAAAGGGAGCAAAATGGGAAATTCCAGAGAACTAGAACGTTAAATTCTTCCAAGGAAGGCGCTAGGGTGCAAAGAAGAATGGAGGTTGATCAGGGAAAAAGATGTCGGCCGGGGTAAAGTCGCAGGGGAATTAAATGATCAACCCAAATAAGACGGACCCGTTTAAAAAGTAAGTGGGCGCCGGGAAGGACGAGTTTGGAAAGGAATCCATCCAACCGCAAAAAGAAAAAGTGAAACGTTAACTTTGTCGATGGCACCACCAGGGGTGGGGGGGTCTGTAGGGGGGGGGTCGGTTGAAGACAGTTCGAGTGAAAAAAATCCTCGGAAAAAAGCAAAAATCCGAAGAGGGGGGGGGGGAAAGTGTACAAGGAAAAAACGAATAAGGAGAGAGACAGGGGGGGGGGAGTCGCGAGAAAAAAACTCCAGAAGGAACTGATATACTACCCGAAAAGAGGGGAACAACGCAAGTAGAAAGGAAGGCTGTTTATAGAAAAAAGTACGGTCGTTGAATTCCGCAGGCCCGAAAAAGCAGTTAAAGAAAGAAAAAAAACAAACTGAAAGGAAAAGATCAAGGGGTAAAAAGAGACACCGGAAAAAACCCTTCAGGGAAAAAAAGGGCCAAGAAGGGAAAAAATTCGTTCGGAGGGGTCGACTTGGGAGGAGAGAGTGTTGAAAGGCGTTCAGGAGGGGTTCCCTGCAAACGGCAAATGTGGACGGAGATTGGGGGCAGGAGGGCCGCCACAGGGGAAAGATAAGTCGCATTTTCGCAGGTCGAAGAGGGAAAAAAATTTTCAAGACTGGGGGTTCAAGAACTGACCGGGGGGGGGGGGCCTGAAAAAAAGGGTTCAAAAAAAGGGGGGGGAAAAAAAGGGAGGCGCGCAGGACGAACGGGAGGGGGGAAACTCGGCAATTCGGAAGGGCCAGGAGACCAAAAAGGGGTGGGGGGAAAAAAAAGGAAGGGAAGAAATTAAGGTCCAGGCCCAAAGGCGGAGAGGAAACACTCATAGCAGAAGACGAAAAAAAAAGATAAACAAAAAATCGAAAAAGTGAAATCGAACGCCGGGGGGGGAGGCAAATGTATTCTTGGCGAAGTGCGAGAGAGGACTTTTAATTGGAAGGGCCAGTCCACGGAACCGGAAAATCACAAAAAATGCCCTGCAAAAAAATCGGGGCGGGGGGGGAAAAGAGTAACGCCAAATAAGTCGGCCAAAAAGCCGCCGCAACCAGAAATCGAGGGGCGAAGGAACGGAAATGGGAAATGTGATGGAACGTGATCCCCGGGGGGTAAGAGAAAAACTAGACTAAGAATCCGACCAAAGCAGGGGGGCATGGAGAAATTAGGAGACGGGGGGGCGGTGTAGGGGAAGACTTTGTGGGGCAAAAAGTTCGTTGGAGGGGGATCAGGGATCGGACCGGGGAATTAAAGGGGAAGACGGAAGAAAAACGCAAAAAGGAATGAATGTAAAACATCGAGCGGATCTGACCCCCATAAAGGGTCCGGGGAAGAGGGGGGGGAAAAAAAAGAAAAGAACTGAGAAACGCAAGGGAGTGAAGGGGAAAAGGGGGCACGATTGAGCGAAACTGCGCGCGGAAGGCAAGGATTTGGATGTCTGACTTGGGAAGGAAAAACAGGGTGGGGGGGCTCGGTCTAAGAAAGCTTTTGAAAAAAGTCGATAGGTGGAGGAGTAGAGAAAGAAAAAAAACACAAGGTTGCACCAACGAAAGAATAGAAATCAGAATGGACGAAAATCTTTGCAAGGGTAGCAAAAGTGGGGACCCCCCAATCAGCCTGCCGGAAAAGGCCAATCGCCCTGGAAGACTATCTTCCCGTGATTGGAAAATGGGAAACCCGGGGAAGGAAGAAAGAGGGGTAGGGAAAAGGTTTTGGGGGGGGGCCGAAAAAGGGAGAAGAGCAACTATGGGGGGGTGGGGATTCTTGGTCGGCAGGGGAAAAAATTTTTTCTGTGGCAGCTTGACTTCTGGGGGGGGGGGCAGGAGGAAGGAATCTAACAGGGATGATGGGAAAATTAGGAAAGAAAAGCGGAAATCTGCCGAAAAGGAAAGACACTAACACAGGGAGGGATCATGAAACCGTGGGTCCGAAAAGGGGAAAAAACCCAAAAAACCACAAAAAAAACCCCAAAAAAAAAAAAAAACACTGAGGAGAGGGGGTCCCCCATGAAGAAACTGTTTTTTGTTGGGGGGGGGGTAAAGGGTAGTAAAGAGGGTCAAGATCCGGATTGAAAAACCGCGGGGGAAAAAACCTGCGACTGTTGGGAGGAGTTTGGGAAAAGGGGAAGGTCGAAACGATTTGGCGACGGCAGTTTCGTGGTGCAGGGTGTTGTCTGGGGGGTGGGGGAAGGGAGAAAATCAGAAAGGAAAAGGAAAGGACCCAAGGGAAGCAAAAGGCCTCTTCGGAGGGAAAACAACATTAGAAGAAAAAAAAGCAGGTGATAAAATCACACCAAGCATGAAAAAAAAGAAAGGGAATACGTCCAGCGGAGAAATTGAGAATTGCTCAAATAAGGTGCCGGAACAAAAAAAAAAAAAGGAATCGTAGAGAGCGAGAAGGGGAAAAAAAAAAATGTTTGGGGACCGCCCTCGTTGAATTATTTCATTAAAGGAGGAAAGGCAGGGGGGGTTTCAAAAGGGGCGCCCACAAAAAAAAGGCGCAGGGGGGGGGGGACTTCCAGGAAGTAAAAGAAGGAAAAAGATTAGAACGCAAGGGGCAAAAAAAAGGGCTAAAAACACAGAATTTTAAAAAGATAGAAGGGGGCTCAGAACGCACGGAAGGGAAAAAGGGGGCCGGGAAAAAAAAGAGGTTCACAATGTGGTTCCCACCTTTGAAAAAAAAACTGGAAAAAAACGAGGGGGGTCAAGCGCGGTTTTGGAGGGGAGGAAAACGGGATTGTGCGCTCCAGGTCCCCAACACAGTCAGAACAAAGAATAAAGAATTAATGGGTATGGTCTCCCTTTTCACTTCATGTGATGGAAAAAACTCCTACAATCGTCATTAGAGAGGGGAGGGGGTTGCACGGAAGGGGTTTATTTTTTTCGGGGGGGGAAAGAGGTTCTGTTCCAAGTGGGACCAAAAAAAAAGCAGGAAAGCCAAAGATCAGAAAACGAATCAATCGAAGAAAGAAAGCTTGTCCCGATTTTGGACAAGTTAGACAGGGGTAGGAGGACGCAGTCTTGAAAGAGGCCAGGGGGGAATCGGAAAAGGGAAAATTAGAAAAGGTTCACGGGGTCGTCAAAAACAACGGGGGGTAAACTCGCATGAAAAAAACGATGGGGTTTTTGTCCCACGAAGGGAACTCGAGAACCCACGAGTCTTTTTATTGCGGGGGGGATCTCTTAAGCCAAGGGACCTAGTAAAACAGGGGGCCCACAAGAGAAGGGATTTTCTGCGGATAAAAAAAAAAAACCAGAGGTAGTGCCACAAAAGGAACACTGCCTGCGACAATCGCCAGAGAAAAAAAAAAAAATGCCGAAGGGTTGGAAAGGTCCGAGTTGGAGGGACTCCAAGGTAACTAGAACCGTCATAGGTAGTAACTGGGAAAGAGAAAAAAAGATACAGTGAGGGAAAGGGAAGAGGGGGAGGGGGTGAAGAGAAGGAGAAAGCAGTGCGTTCAGTCTCCAGAAGCGGTGAAAATAGTCGGATCAGACTTGTCAGTCGACCACACTTTAAAATCCAGGATTAGAGATCTCAAAAAAAAAAAAAAGTGGGATCTCTGGGGGGGGGGGGTCGAAAATCAAGACATCAAGAGGAAAACGGACGAACTACTGAACTCGGGTCAAGGGGGATCAGTGCTAAGCGCGGGTTCTAGTTTTGGGGGAAGGGTTTACCAGGAAAGGTGAGGTCTTGACAAACTTAAAATAAAAGAGGGGGAACGTTTTTCCCAGAACCCGCCTGGGTACGAAATTCTACAGGAAAGAGCCTGTTCGGTAGAGGAGGGGGCCTGTTTGTCGTCCAAACCCTTCCCCTCCCGCTCGGAGGGTTCTCGCCGGGATAGAAAAGAAAAAAGCCCAGGGAAAAACCAAAAGGGGGGAAAAGTATACACAACATTCAAACATAATGTCTTCAACCTTTATTTCACTACATTTTACGGGTAAGGAAGATTAATCAAGGGAGTCGCTCCGTCGAGTGTTCAGGAAACAGTACAGACGGTAAAAAAAAAATGTGAAAAGCCGGGCAGAGAAAAAAAAGGGGAGCCATGAACAGCGGACCGTTGGCAACGTGGATTTTGGTAGAACGAAAAAAGGGTGCGCGGAAACGACCACAAGAGGGACAACCCGTTACAAAACCCTGGGCACATGGGGGAGAGCAAAAGAAGTAATCAAAACGCGGGCGCCTACCAGGCGAAAGACAAAATCAGTGTGTACTTTGAATACCGTTTTTCACTGGGGGGGGCAAATTGGGGGGAAAAAGAAAAGGACTGCCAAAACTGACGCCGTGGCGAGAAGTGAGGAAATCAAAACGAGGGGGGTAAGGGTGGCCATTCTTACAAATTCAAATTGCGCCAAATTTCCGTAATCGAAAACTGGTTTCCGAAAGACAGAAATGTAGGTCCCCAGGTATGAGAGGATTGATATTCCCAAGATCCATCTCAAGCATGAAAAGCCAGGTTACCGCGGTGTCTGTTGCTCTCTGCGGGGTTAGAATTCTGAAAAAACGAAAAAATCCGCGCTTTCGGGAAAGGGAGGGTGAAATCGGCCGAAATTTCGAACGGCCAGAAAGGGGTGTTCGGTGGAGGGTAATGTGGAAGAAAAAAGGGACGTTTACCGCGCCGCCGGAAAGAGGAACGGCTTGCACTACATCACTCTAAATGTCCCGAAAATTTCCAAAGGGACTACCGTGGGGGGAAAAAAAAAGATCGAGAAGAGGGGGAAAAAAAGACCTCCTCCAGAAAAGCGCGGGAGTATTGAATAACGGAAATAAGTCCGAACGGTCCCCCGAAGCTGCCCACCGGGAAAAAAAATCGGAAGGGAACCCGAAGGTCTTGTAAGGAATTCCGGAGACCAAGGCGCTCCTCCCCTCGGGAAAAATCGGGTAACCTCCAATCAAGGAAACCTTCGCAGAAAACGAGTCAGGGAGGGAGTCGTCAAAGGATTCTGGGATCAGGTTCCGCTTGAGGGACGGGGAATTTGAAGACAGGCAGCGAAAGTGCGGAGAAATGTTGTAAAACTGGAACAAAAGGGAAATCCAGAATCACCAAGGTTTGGAAAATTGTGAGGCAAAGGGCCAAAATTTCAAATAATGAGGCCCGAACTCGAATTCTGCCGTGTTTGGGGAAAAAAGTGTTTGTCCCCCGAAATCCAAGAAAAACGGCGGGAGTTGGGGAAAGAAAAGGAGAAATCGGATGTCCCTTCAAACAAGCCCGAGGCCCCGGGGGATGAGGATGTTCCGCCGAAAGAATTATCTAAAAACCTGACAAGGAGTGGAGCAACCAAGGACGAAAAAAACTAAACGCGCCTCAAAAAGTGGAAAAACCCGACGTTTTAAGGGGGAGGGGGACTGCTTACGGAATTCGCGCGGTGGAATGTTTACCACTGACAAACGCAGCCACTTAAAGGAGCTGAAACATACTAAAGGACACGGGGGAGATGTAGGAAAAAATCTAAATCGGCCAAAACGCGAACATATCCAGTCGAGCAAGGCCTACGGACCAAGGAGGGGAACCTTCAGGGGGGACTCGCGGATGAATTCCAACACACATAGGGTTTTTAAAAAAAAGGGCCACTCCCAAAAAAAAAAAATCGTGAAATTTGGGTGAAAGACCAAAAAAAAAAAAAAAAAAAAAACTTAAACGATTCAAAACATATCCCTACTGGGGGGCGACGGGTCACCGCTTGTTCGGGATGGACTCCCTCTTGGGGGTTGAGGTCCAAATTTTCGTTTGCCCAGGGGAGGAAAAGGGGGAAAATCGAAAAATAACACGAGGGAATTCTCAAGCGGATTGAACGCGGAAGGGAAAAAAGGGAAGAGGGGACACGTGTGGAAAAAGGGCAAAAGCGGAGAGAGACAAAAAATTTGAAATTTCCGCACGAGAGGGGAAATCTTAAAAAAAAATTGGAAAATCGACCGTGCCGGGCTTAATTCCAACCTGAGGGGATCATCGGAAAAAAGAATCATTCCTGCGGGGACTGACGTCCGATTTTCAGAGGTGGGGGATTCATAAGGGGATTGAGGAAAAGGGTTCTCGAGGACATTTGAAGGCAGCGGCAGCAGACGCACTGGGGGAAGACCCGGGCGTCCGCATGGGTCATGAAGAGTAGAAACTCGCAAAAAGAACACAAATGGAAAAAAAAAAATCGTCAAGGGTGGCCCAGAGCCGGGTCTCTGTTGGGGGGGGGGAAGCCGGAGACCGTAGAAAAAAACTGTGAAGACGACTCTCCAAACGATTGCCATATATAACCCGAAGTCAGAAAAAAACGGGATGAAAGGGCCAAGGGTGTGGGGGAGACGGAACAACGGGGGGGGAAAGAAAAGGGGTGGTTAGGGCTTGTCTTTTAATCGCTGATTTGTTTCAGGGGGGGAACGCGTTTCTTTTCTTGTGCCAAGCAAAAGAGGTCTAAAAAAGAAACAACGGGGGGTATTACTAGGAAGGGGGGAAAAAAGAAAAGAAGGAGGCAAAAATCAGCGAAAGAAAAAAATTAGTGCTCAGGCAGGAAACCGAAAAAAAAAGTTTTCGGAGCAAACAAACCCGACTGAGGGGGTTTTAAGTGGTGGGGTTAGAGGGGGGAAAACAATCGGGAAAAAGTTCCCAAACCATGAAAAAAAAAGAGTGTGGCTCGGTCCAAGCTAGGGGAACCAAAACCGAAAAAAAATTCCCCTTGGAGGTGATTGTAAGGAAGGGGGATTGATTCCGATTTTCGTGGGGGGGGGACTTGGGGGGGGGTCTTTTTGTGGTCTAATTCATGACAACGGGTCAAGAAAGGCCAGGAAAAAACCGGCTGGAAAACCAAAAAATAAACCGCCGGCGGGAATGCTGCGACAAAACTTTGCAGAAAGGAATTCATGGGGGAGCCACCAGGCAAGCATAAACAACGAAACTCCCTGAGTCCTCTGCAGGGGAGTATCCGGAATCGCTGAGGAAAAAAATAATTGACCCTCAGCACGGGTCCTTCGTGGAATGAAGAGGGGGAGCGAAAGACGCGCATGGGGGAGCTGAAGATGGGGGGAAATTATTATTACGGAAACACCCGGAACAATTTTTGCTCCCAATCGCAAAAAAAAACAGGGGAGGAGAATTAGAAGAAAAGGTCATTTGTTACCGGAAGCAATGATCACCGTAAAACTTTGAACCGCAAGGGAAGGCGAACCAAAAACCGTAAAGAAAGGAAAAAAGATAAAAGGTGAAGAGCAGCGCGGTCTGGCGGGAGGCAAGGGTTTCAGTTTTGTCAGGGAAGGAACGGGGATCACTATTTCCGTGTTGGGGGGCAAGGTGCCACCCTAGAGCCGCCGTGCAAAGGCCTCAGGTCGGAGAAGGTCCGGGAAGGGCGGGGGGACGCCCTAAAAAAAGCGGGACATTAGTAAAAAGACCTGGGAATGTGGCCAAAAAACGGTTGGGGGGTGGGAAAGTTTTTTTGAAAACAGTCAAGCCCGGGCCCGATCGCCTACAGGGGGAACATCATAACGGGGGTTCTATGGGGAAAGGGAGCGGAGTGGGGTCCGCTGGCCGGCATTGGGTTTTATGGAGCGCCATCGCACGGTAAAGCGTAAATTCGAAGGAAATTAGCTCGGGGATAAGGGACATTCCAAAATGCCGATGTTTGAAAAATTTCCACGAAACGGTCGCACGAACGTAGAAAATCGAGGGCCGACCAAAGAAGTGGAAAAAGTCCCCCAACCGGAGAAATCTAGGTACGCGAAAGGGACCAAAGTATTGATTCTGTCACAACAATCGAAAAGCCAAAAAAAGGGGGGGCGAGGGTGAATGTTCGATGAAGGCTGCTGGAGTAAGCGCCAAGGGGTCCACCACAGGGAGGGGGGACATTCCCCCTCTCTGGACACGGGTGGGGAACTGATCATCATCAGGGCCTACGACGAGACGAAGGTACAAGTTTCCATCTTTCTGAGCTATTCTTCTTTATGAAAAAAAGGTACATTGGGTCTGGTGAGGAGGTTTAGAGTGCCTATAGTGGAAAAAAGAAATTCATTGACAAGGGAAACGAAGAAAGGAAAGCTTTCTCGGGTCCGAACCAAGCCCTTCCTAAATGAGGTTTACGAGACGGCAAGGCAAGGTTCGGGCAAAGGGGGTCTTCAAAAAAAAAAAAAAGAAATACTCCACTCGCCTCAGGAGGAGGTTGTGAGGACCCGCCGGCGCGGTTGTCTGAGGGAGGCCAACAAGGGGGAAAAAAAGGAACCCATAAGAAATTTCGGGGATTTTCAGGCCCAATGGTTATTGGAAGAAAACCGCGCAGAAAGGAGACTAGTGATGGGGAACATTCGACCCGCGAACAAAAAAAAAAAACCATTCGGTTAGGAACGCAAAGTGGGGAAACCTCGGGAAAGAAACGAAGTTTTTTTGGGGGGGAAAGATCGAAACTTTTGCGCATAACAAAAAACCGGAGATCCCGCGCAAAAAAAGAACGAAAAAAAACATGCGGGGAAACTTGAGAAAAAGGATTGGGGGGGGGAACCGAATGAAAGACAAAGGGGCTCGCCCAAGAAACGGGCCGAAGGACAAATCAGGGGTACTTTCCAGGTCCGGGAGAGGAAACTCATTTGGGGGGGGGAAAAAAATATTGCCCAGGGAAAAACAACCTGACAAAAAGGGGGCAACGAATGAGTTACAGCATACTCATCAGGTCAAAGGAACTGCGTCAAAGGTCAAAGGAGCTGGGGGGAAAAAGTAATCTTGTAAAAGGGGGAGAACCGAAAAATAAAGGATTTGTCCCTTCGGCGGGGGGGGTATCGAAGGATCGTTATTGGAGGAGAGATTCATCATAAAAAGAGGGACAGTTAACGTTGAAAAAAAAAGGGAATATGGACAAAGGGCCGCGTTGTTGATGAAAGTTTCGATACCTCAAAAATCCGGCAAACCGGGTCTGTGAAACTGGAGAGAACTCCAAAAGGGGGGGGTTCGGGGTCGACTTCTTGTAAGTTCATTGGAAGGACGTTTTGAAAGCCGCGCATTCGAGATAAAAAAACAAAAACAGCTGGGTAAATCCTCGAAAGGGGATATGGTCAGGGGAAACCTAAAGGGGACATTGGGGACCGGATCTCGCGGGGCGCGAACAGAACCCAGAGCGCGGGAGTAGTGAAAACGATCATACTTTCTCGGGGTATGAAAGAAGGAAGGCCTTGGAAAGGAGGCCGTAAGGAAAAATGGAATAGAAGGGGGGGGGAAAAAAGGGAGGACTTCGACGGACAGAAATGGAACCTCGACCAAAAAAAAGCTTCGCTCCGCCGGAATGACGATAGTGGTTACCGAAAAAACCCGGAAGGGGAACCCATCCCGGAAGAAAAGTGCCCCATGGCACGCCTTTCGGTGTAGGCGTCGAAGAGTAACGTGAGGAAAATTTTGCCCCACCCCCCACACCCATATCTCTTGGAGGAACCGGGGAAACACTGACCCCGCTCGTCATTGTTTCATAAATATTGGGGGCAGAAACCACAGCAGGGAGTGTGCAATACCATTCACCAATGCAAAAAAGTTTGCGACAGGGGGAAGGTGTGACGAAAACACAAGTACGCAAGTTCATTATTCTTCCGGGGGGGACTATGTCGAAAGAGAAGCGGTCAGCCCAGAGGGAAAAAGGGACAGACGGCGTGTGAAAAGTCCGGCATCGGTAACAGAAAGCCAGCTGACGGTAAATTTGGGGCAAAGACCGTAGTTAATGGAAAAAGAAAAGTCCTCGGGGAAAACAAGAATTTCGAAAAAAAAAAGTCATAAAGGGGCCTCAGCGAAAAATCCCAAATTCAAGGACCGGTTGGGGCGATAGAGGTAATCGATCAGGGCATAGCGGAGCGTGGGGTACAGTCCCCACTAAAGTTGAAACAAAAAAGACCCAGAAAAAAAGGGCCCGACACGGGGAATGCGTCCGAATGGGGGGCAGAAAAACAAAATCCATATCGCGGTCTTACAAAGTCTTTCAATGAAAAAAGAGTCGAATACAACCCTCGGGGAAAACAACTTAATCCCTGGGGCAAAGACTTGAAATCCACCGTTTTTAAAAAGGATCATCCAAAAAATCCGAGTCTCTCCCAGCAGCGAAATTTCGAGGCAGGGGTTTAAATGGGACCAAATGGCCCAAAAAGGGGAAAGGAGGAATAGGGAAAAAAAAAAATTCGAGGAACGCGACTATTGATCTCAGGCCAGCGCAAGAGGTCGTGGCGAACGAAGTAAATCCATCGGAGGGAGACCAAACCACCATTGGGAAATTCGAAAAGCCACTTGATGAGAACGATTCCTTCGGGCCCACTCCGAGTGGCAGGGAGGGCTTTTGGAATGCGCAGAAAAAAAAAAGTCCTGCGCGAGGGGGAAAGGGATTGAGGGAGTGTCCCCGTGCAGGGGGAGTGATTCAACAGAATGGTGAGAAGTTTGTGCAAAGGGCCAGGAGAAGGGTAACGGCAGGGGAAAAAAGAGAATGGTTGACAGGGAATAGAGAGCCCGAAAAAAAAGTGCACCAACAGAAAAATAAGACTAGCAAAGAAAGGGGGTTCCAAGGGAAGGTCCTCGGGGGGGGGAAAAATCAGCGGGGACGAAAAGGAAAGGGGCCACGCGCCTGGGGGGGGAGAGACTCAGAACCGAGGGTGAAACATATATAAACGAAGTCGCATCAAAAAACGGTGGGGAGGGAGGATTCTGCAGGATTTTGTGGGGGAAACTTTGGGGTCGGGAGAATGTGTTAGTGCGGGGTTTTACTTGAAAGCGGAAAGGGGGTCTTGGGGCCCCGCTTGGAAGGTTCTTTTTGCTGGTCAAAACCTATTCAAACATCTCAACGAAAAGATGGGAGGGGGGGATTCGAAATGAAAAAAAAGAAAAAAAACCAAGTAAAAAAGGAAAAAAAAAAGAAGCACGAACAAACAAGGGGGCTCTTCACACGTGGTTCAAACCGAAAAGTGGGGGAAAAAAAAGTCACAAAAGGCCTATTCTCCTCCGGGGGTTTTTTATAGGGGGATCGGGTTATATTTGGCAAGACGGGGGGAAAGAGAGAGTGGGCCCACTCTTTGTAAAGGAAAAAGTCCGGAGATCCCCAAAAAAAAACCCCCTAAAAGGAAAAAAAAGGGGGTCTTCCTTTGCTCCTGGCAAAGATTTTGAGTGTTCAGGACCAAAACAATCGTCCGAGGGAAGACGGGTTCCTTGGAAAAAAGGACTCTCATGGAAAAAAGGAAAGAAGAAGACGCCGTGGAGGTTAAAGCGTCCTTGCGCAAAAACCAAAGAAAAGGCTTGCATGTGGAATTCAAGGAAAAACTCCAACGAGAAAAACTTAAAAAAGAAGAAATCAGGCGGGAAGCAAGCGCAGTGGATCCGCGCCAGTGAAGAATTTCAAAAATCCAGAGAAAAAAAAACCACCTCAAGCGGAGCCGAAAGAGGCGGCGGATCAAGCAACAGCGAATTTCAAGGTGGTAGGCCGCTCGGAAAATTAGGGGTCAAATTTGGGGGGGGGAACAATTCACGCGAGGGAAAGGACAGGCCCGATATCAGATGGGGACCGAATCCACGAACGAAAGTGGGAAACAAAAAAGGAGCGACCCTGAAACGCACCATGTCAATTTCGAGGGGGGCTCGGGGGACTGAGGGGAAGTGTTGTTCTTGAACAAAGACGGATCACGATTTTGAAGGCGACCGTTTGCTTAGATTGGGAGTCTCTAGACGTGGCATTGGAGTTCCACTCTCGGTAGATGGAATTGGGGGAAAAAAAAAAAGGCCGGGCGATTAGACCAATACATCGAGCAGTTCAATGGGAAGTCTTGTGGAAAGGGGGAAGACGGTTGGGGTACTAGTTGTGAAAAAACGTTGCGGTTCAAAAAAGACCCGGAAATATGCCCAGAGAAGAAACAATCAAGATACCATTCATCACACAAAAACAGAAGAGAAAAAAGGGTGAAAGATTTTAAGAGAGCTTTTTTGAGAGGCGTTTGGCAAAAAAGGGGGTTTATGACCGCGCATCGAGGTCAGCGGACCTTGGAATGGACTTCCTTCGGAAATCCAAAAGATTTGCAGAGGGGGGAAAAACCTATGCCAAGAGGGGGGGCTTTTAAGCGCCGTCCTGCCTAAAAGCCGGGCTTTGGGCGCGAAAGGCCTAAACAAAGAGGGGGAAAAAAAGGGTTTCCACAAAACGGTATTTCAGAAAAGTAATTGAAAAGGGGGGGCGGAAACCTGGCTACACATCGAAAGACCAAAAATGCGCGGGGGGGTGGGGAAATTTCAGCTTGGAGAGCGCAAAAAGGCCTAACTTTCCTCACATTGAAAAAGGAAATGCATGGCGAAATAAAACGAACGGAGGACCGTGGGAATAAAAGCGCAACTCATAGCAAGAAAGGGGGGGGGAGCACCGACCTACAGAAAAAAAATCGGGGCTGGGCACAAGAACGAAGGGATTAGGCGATCGCGGGGGGCGGTGTGTGAAAGGGAAGGGTAGGTCGGATCGCCGTAAGAGGAAGTGGGTCTAGTGAATTCAAGCGAAAACTAAAGGAAATAGGAGTGGGAAAGGTTCCAGGGGGAAGACTTGGCAGGCTGAAAGGTGGGGAAGAACCGTTTCGGGCAAGTATGATCAGGGTCTTCTTTCCCAAGGGAAAAAGGGATGGAAGGAGGGAGCCGCGCGGGAACGCACAATGTCCCGAGATCCTAACACCTGCGGACAAACGGTGGGGGGAACACCATGAAAGAAAAAATGGTCCGTGGACCCTAAAGGGGAAATATTGCCGACGTCATAACCTGAGGCCCTAAACGTCCGTCTATGGGGTTTTAGAACCTTACATACGTCAAAGGGGAAAGAGTGGAGGTAAAGTGTAGAGGAAAAAAGATTGTACAAATTCCACCGAAAGTTTCCAAAAATCGCGAGGGGTTTTTGGAATAGAACTTTTGGACAATCAAAAAAACGAAGAATGAAAGGGGGGAGAAAAACCGCAAATCGTTTAACAACTGGGGGGGGGGGGGGGAAGATAAATGGAGAAAGAAACGGGAACGCGATCCCAGACATGAAGTACCTTGAAAAGACAAAAGGATTATCTAAAAGGGGGGAATACTTACGAAAAAAGCTGGTTGGGGGGGGGGGTTTAATTTTGAGAATTTGCGGCAACCGAACGCTTGGAAGAGATGAGAGAACTGAAAGAAAAAATCGTTGAAAAAAAAAAAACTCGGTAGGGAACTCAATTCTTTTCCAAATTTCAAATCCCGCTTTTGAAGAGGTGGTTATCCAAAGAACTTATTTTCACTGACGTCCGGGGGGGGGGGTAGCGAGAGACGGGGTTGATTAAGTCCCGGAAGAGAATCTCAAAAGACAGGCGCCTCAAGGGAGGTTGGTTCGTCAGAGAGGGGGGGGGTTGAGGGAAAAAATTTTTAGGGGAACCTCAAAAGCCCGCGCTGTGACGCGGGGCTGTGAAAGAAAGGGGGGAAATGTGACAAAGAAGGAAAATTCCTGGGGGGTGTAAGGTGGAGGGTAACTTGGGGTGGGCCCGACTGGGGGGGGCTGTCATCCTGTAATGGGAATCGACTTGAAAAGGGGGAAGCCGTCCGGAAATTAGAAGATGGCCGCTCAAAATCCTCTAAGAAATGGGACATGGGCGGGAAAGTTGGCAGACAACAAGGTGTATTCGATACATTGGGGGGGGGGGGGGGGAAAGAGAGGCCCGGCGCGAACATCCGACCCGAGCGACGGAATGAAAAAACGAAAGAAAAAAAGTCGTCCTTCCAAGACAGGCATTCATGAGAGGGGGGAGGGACCCCGAGAAAGCTACCTTTAAGTCCTGGCGGAGCCCTCTGAAAAAGACGCCAAAGATCACTGGAAAAACCCACTCGACACAAGACAAACGATCAGCCGCCCAATATACCTTCGCGGGGGATTCCTGAGCTGTCGGGAGAAAGGGGGTTCTGAAAAAGGTGGACCGCATGGAAACAAACCGACGCGTTTTTTTGTTTTTCTCCGGAACATCAAATTCAATTTGGAGGGGTTTGCGCGAGGCCAGAAAAGGGGAGTGACATTGTTTTCACCAAGAAGGAGTTTGTTTTTGCCGGGGCGATTGTCGCGAGTTAAAAAAAAATGGAAAAAGTGAATCGATTCGAAAGGGGGGGGAAAATGTTTGTGGAAAAAAAAGGTCCAAACAGAAAAGAAGAACGCAGCAAGAACGGCAGGGGGGGCGACGGAGGGAAGAAGGCATCGGAATGTCATGGAATATGGGACGCCCGGGAAAAAAAGGAATTTCCGAAGACGTCTGTACCAAGGTCTATTGGAGGGTCATAAAACCCATCCGAAGGAGGAAAGCTCGGAATTTTCAACAGGGAAAAGGGGGGGAGGCTGATGATGCTGGGCGATTCGGGGAAAAAGAATCCTTCGGCGCGGGTTTTCCACTGGGCCACCTCCCTTGGAAGGTCCAAAGGGTCCAAGAAAAAAACCCTGCTCAGAGGGTAGGCCTTCAAGGGAGGGGAACGTACACGCAACATAAGCAAGAAACAGAGGGGGCTGAGGGGGGAGGGATCGTCACGAAGGAGGGGACCATCCTTTTTGCAACGGGAATCCCTGGGGGTTTCAATCGTTTAGAAAGGGTACAAAAAACGGCCTTCCGAAAAGGAAAACTCGCTAACCGAAAAGACTGAAATTCCGCGGTCGTTAAATGTCGGTGGTCGCAATTTGCGCTGGCCAAAATTTCGTTGAGGAACATGACGCCCGAAGGGGAAGGGGTTCACTGGAAGAGAACCCGCGTGAAGAAGGAAAAATGCGGAATGCCCGGAATTCACGGTTCCACTCGAGGGAGACTACCACCCCCATGGTCGATTCTTCATGAAAAAGGAGTGCGTGGGTGATGCGGATTCTTTGAGGAACGAGGAGAAAATCCAATTTCCTGCGCGCGGACCGATTTCGAGTTGGGGGGGTCGGGGGGGGATTTAGGAATCAGAGGAGGTCTCCAGGAGGGAAGGACTGCGGCGGGTAAAAAAAAAAAAAAAAAAAAAAGAGATTAAGGTTGGCAGAGAGAAAGCTCAGCAAAAAAAAGGGAACACGGAACACCACGAAAACGATCTGTAAGGTACAAAGGGACCCTTGACCTCAATTGGGGGAAAACCCAGAGGGGAATCAGACAAAGGAGAAGTTCCAAGCAGAACAGTGTGAAGCTTCTAGAAGAAGGGCCATATATAACCCGATTCCGAAAAAAAAAAACGGGGATAATCGGGGGTTCTCTCCAGGGTTGTGGCTTTTTCGGAAAGGGGGAAAAAAAGGTGTTTGTGTATGTGCTTAAAATTTTCAGAAAGGTGGTTTTTTTTTTTTAGGGGGGGGCCCGCTTTCGTTCAGGGGGTTACGAAGAGACTAGGAAAAAAAAAGGCAACCACAAAGAAAGAAGAGGGGGAAAGCCATCAAAAAGAAAAAAAAGGGACAAGAACAAATAAGCTAAAGGGAAAAAAAAAAAAAAAAGCACTAACACATTAGTGGAACAACGGTTTTTTTCCCCGAAATTGGTCGGAGGAAAATCAAAAAATACGAATTCCCTTCCTGAACGGGGGGTAATATGCGACTCCGGTTATGAGGCAATCGGGAAAAAGAAGAGTAGTTTCACGCATGAGGGAGTTCCAAAAAAAAAAAACGACTGTTGGAGGAAGGGCTCCCAAAGGGGGGGGGGGGAGTCAGGCCGATTTTGATACGGGTCGATTCGTTGTGTGGGGGGGGCCTGGGGGGGGTTGCGATGAAATCAAGAAAAAAGGACTCGGAAAAAACAGTTTAAAGTCAGGGGACCCTTGCAAGCCGGCCGAAATGCTGGCAAAACAAAATTGAAAGAGAGAACAAAAAGGCAATGGGGAATGACCAAGAAAAAAGAAAAACTCGAAAAAGAATCGCAGAATGGAAAATCGCCCCAAGAGGGACCTCAGATGCCGCATCACGCAAATCTAAAAAACTGCGAAGAAGGCGAGGGGGAAACGAGCAATCAAGTGGGGGGGCGCTCGAGTGTAAAAATTAGAATTACGTGCAGAAGCATTTTTTGCCCGATCATCTCGCCAAACGCTTCCAGACGTCCGGACGATCGAGAAAGTTGTTACCGCAGAAAAAAAAGGGTAGCGACAACAAAAAAAAAAAGAAATTAAAAAAAAAAAAAGAGACCTCTAATGTGGGAGATCGGAGGGGGAAGGAATTCTGGCGGGAGTCAAGGAGGGGGGGAGTTGTTCTTGTCCCCCAAAACTGAGACACGGAATTTAATCCGGGGAAAAAAAACTAAGGGGGGGAGACTCGCTGCAAACTTGAAAATCCTGGTCAGACAGAACATCACGATTTCTTAGGGGAACCTGCGTGATTGGCTAATCGACGCCTACAATCTCAGAAAAGTACTTATCCGGAAGGGGGGGGGTTAGGACTAGTTGGGGAAGTCCCCTGTTGAGGTTTGAAATGAGCGCGCCAATCGGGAGAAAAAAAAACTCCAGAAATCACATCCAAACCTGCCCGTGTCAAGTTTGTAAAAGGGGGGGGGGTTTAATTGGTTATGGAAGGCCGGGAAAAAGTCACAAGGGGGGGTCATCGGACCTTAAAAATAATTCCTCGGGACTGTCAAAATTCAGAAAGGGAGCTTGGAAAGAAAAAAAGGACTATGGGGTGCTCCAGGAGGGGGGAAGTTCACCACGCCCCAAGGGAGACATACTCCACCTGTTCGGGCGCCCGGAAGGGGAACAAAAAAAAGGGCGACACATCAAAACTTTTCCACCCACCATAAGAAGAATATTTGTGGGGGCAGGGGGGAACGCTTGGCCACAAAAGAGCCGCGCCAAGAAATTGCGGAAGGTTTGATGGGGAAGCCTGAAGGGCGGGGCCAAAAAAAAAAATGTTCCGGTTCTCACGCAACATTGCCAAGGGAAAGGGGATAAAGAGGGAGCGCTAAAGGAGAACTAACTATCTGCAATCAAGGCGTACGACGAAATATGATCTTTTCCATCGAAAAGTTAAATCGTTGGAGGAGGGGGTTTGATTAACGCGGGGGGAAAATTCATGGTTCCGAGAGTACCTCATCATGGACTGAGAGAGACCGGAGGGGGAAACTGAAGAAAAATCTTTTTCAAATGGTGTCCCCGAAAAAGCCGTCCCGATGAAGTGTACGGCAAGGCTACAATGACCGTGGGGGGTCGTCAAAGGGGAATCCCCGGTGTCTTTCAGAAGTTGAAAAGACCTACAACGCGCTCAGGATGAGGCCTCCTAAAAGCCCTAAAGGGCACCAGAAGGGGACCCACGGGGGGGGTGGAAAAAGTCCATCAGGAAAAGAAAAAAAAAAAAAAAAAAAAAAATGTGGGGTCGGGCCTACAATTGGGTATTTATTTCATGAAGAAAGAGAGCAAAAAAAAAAAAACCAACAGGTCCAGGAAGGAGGGAGTACATAAAAGGTTCCTACTACAAAAAGTCGGTTCGCCTTTGGGGAAGGAATTTTCGACTGGATACCCGGGTCCTGCGGGGGGATGATCTCCGAAGTTTGCACTTTCCCAAAAAACGCGCCGACTAGGACCCGTCTCAAACCGTAACGGGTTTTACCAGATGAGCTCCGAATGTAATAGAAACGACGAATCATCGCCTTACCAGAGACAAATCAGTGTAAAATTAGTATTCAAAAAAACAAAAAGCATTAGGGGTTTAATGGTGTGGGGGGGGGGGGGGAGAATTGAGGGACGAAAAGCGTGGTCAAGGACAGAGTGAGTAATTATACTCATACTCAGAGTGGGCGAACGCACGGCCGGTGGCCGCAAGAGGACCAAATTTTCAAAAGGACTTCCCAGTAGGGTTGATCCGAAAGGGGAAAACTTATTTTCCTGCGGGAAGGGTGACGAGAGCGCGTTTTTGGGAAGGGGGAGGGGGAAAAGTCAACAAAAATAAAAAAAATCAAAACAATCATGCCGACCGCCAAGGTAAATTTTCGTTTGGGAAAAAGGCCTCGTTCGCAAGGACGAGATCCGAAAAAAAATCAAGGAGGGAAAAGGTCGGTGAAAAAGTGGGGGACCGAAAACTTTTCGGATTGGGCAAAACCTGAAAAGGAGGGTTTTGTAATGGTTCAGGAACGTTTAAGCCGAGAGTTCGGAGATACCCGCCTGAGAAATCTCGAAAATGCCCGTACAATTAAAGAGTGGGGGTCCATTGGGGCTGAAAAAGGGGGGTAGAGAAAAGATCGCAGGACAAAGGGGGAGGGAAAATCCTCCCAGAGCGGGAGGGAAAGTTTTAATAAAAAAAGGATCAGGGGCCGACCGGTTCATGCCCCAATACGCCTGCCACGCCTAACTTCAATGAGGAAGGAGGGGGGGAGGGACAGGAGATTGGAAAAAACGCGGCAGAAGGAAAGGACCCCCGCTGAGAAGGACGCTCGGTAATAAAAAAAATCACGTTAAACGACCAAGCCCACCGGATGAAAAAATCCCAGCCAAAAAGTTCTCTGCAAAATTGGCCAAAAGGGGAGGAACTTCGGGAGCCGTCGCAAGGGGGGGGATGATCGCGGGTTCGCTGTTCAAAAACCCGAAAGAAACTCTCTTTAGTCCTGCAAGAGAAATGTGGGGGCCGCTTTAAAAGAAAAACAATCGTGGAAAGAGAAAGGAAAACTCGCGCCAAGGGTTTTTTTTGTCGAGGCAGGCAGCCAAAAATGAAAAAGACATGCGAGGGGCGAGAAAATCATAGGAGGAAGGGGGTGGGAAAATTTGGGAAGATGTCCGCCCTCTAAAGAAGGGCAAGAAACGGCGGTCGGCGGGGAAAGGAGTCCCAGGGTCCCCTTCAAGGAAAAGAAGATGCGAATTGGTGACGCCATAAAAAAATTAATGGGTACCTTTTCCGCTGAAAAGCGATGCGCAGTGCCAAGAAAGAAAAACGAACAATTTTCAAAGGGAAAAACACCCGTGGGGAGAATGATGCCAAAAATGGGGGAGAGGGCATATCTTCCAAGGGCCGCGGGTTTTATGGACCACTAAAAAAACCGCCAA
>Ga0179593_1312006_pt1 | contig 22079 bp, 30 predicted proteins | sample CZODoug2_1_08_16_FD_185931 | JGI IMG/M metagenome (GOLD analysis project Ga0179593, IMG submission 185931) | Vadose zone soil fungal communities from Angelo Coast Range Reserve, California, USA - CZODoug2_1_08_16fungal (PacBio error correction) | ecosystem: Environmental > Terrestrial > Soil >...
CGGTAACGTTTGGGATGCTGTTTAAATGGAAAAAGGAAAAGGAATGGGCTGAAGATAAGTCTTCGGACCATCGTCAAGAGGAGAGACACTTAGCATCCCTTCTAACACCAGAGTACGCCGATCATCGAGTCCTTCGGCCTAAAGAGGTCAAAAGCCTACGACGATGCCGGCAAGAGTGCATCGACTCGATAGATCTCGTCCCTGAAAGATGGCTCAGATGCGGTTTTCTTCATTCAGTCGAACATCAAACATTTTCGGAAAAGCGTTACCTATGATCAGGAATGCAGGAAGCCGGGGAAAACGACTTCAAGGGCATGAGGTGCGTACACGGGTGCTGAAACAAATCTAGAAAAGGCAGGACTATAGAGCCCGTACCGAAATCCACCGAAAAGCCAAACAATCACACAACTGCATTGCGTTGGAGAATAGAGGCGGGCTGGGCCGTGTAGACGTGGTGGCCGAATTCACCAACAAAGGTCAAAAATGTGAGCGCCTTCCAACTGGGAAGATCGACGAAACAGGTCCGTCAATCCTGAAACCTTCGACTCGGAGGGGGGGCAAAGGCGGCGAAACGCAGGGGAGTCTTCATCGAAGGGTCAGAGAAAAGAGGCGAGCTTTTGAACTCAACGGGAATCTCATTGCCGGCATCGCGCTGGGGTCAAGAATAAAGGTCGTCAATGGTCGAGCACGGGGAAGCCCGGGGAGAGGGGAGGGCGTCCTACGAAAGGTAGGGTGTGGTCGGCACGGCGCGGTCAAAAGGGCAACCAGTGAATTCGCAATATGCAGAAATCTCTCTCAACACAAAATAAGTCTGTATTGTGGTGTGGGGACAGTTAAGCTTGCTGCTTCCTAACGTTATTCACCTGCGGGCTCGGCGGGGGGCTTGTTCCGGTCGAAAGTTAACAGCCTACGTATTAATCCGCTCGGCAGGAACTTCTTGCGACCACTATCAGAAAGGTAGGAACGAAACACGGCGCAGGTCTCGAAGTTCCTGGAAAATCTCGACCGAGGAGACTTAATAATCCAGAACGCCAATTGGCGGACTCCGGAAAAATCCTGTTAGGAGGAACAGAAACGAAACCCTAAGAGGAATCGGTAGCAAGGTCCAAGGGGGAGTGAGACGTCCCTCTTGAAAAATAACTCGATCAGCCGCTTTCGAGGGCCGCGGGCAGCTTTTGGCGAGGCTGGGAGGACCGCTATCGGGCAACTCGGATGAGAAAAAGAACATTTTAAGGAGAGGAAGAGGAGATAGAGAGCTATTGAAGGGAGGGAGAAGAGGAGACAAGGGGGGAAAAGAGGGAGGGCAGGAGGAAGATAGGGGTGATAGAAGGGGTGGGAGGTGTAAAAAAAAGGGAGAGGGGTGGAAAGGGCAGGTGAGAGGGTGAAGGGGGAGGAAGGGGAGGGAAAGGGGAAATGGGAGAAAGGAGGAGGGTGGAGGTGGGGGAAAAATAGGCGAACAACAAGAAAAGGAGGGGAGGGGAAGCAGGCAGGAAAGAAAGGCAGGAGGAAGTGGACGGAAGGAGGGGAAGTAAACGATGGTTGGGGTCCAGCCCAATCCAGAATCTCGCGGGGGGAAAAGGGGTCGTTTCCTCATGCAGGCGGGGGGGAGGGGGGTAAAACTTTGGGTCCTGCATGCGTGAAAGTCTAGGCATCCGGAAGGACTTTCTTGGTGGTTTCAAAAAAAGTCCAAGTATCGTACGCAAGAATTAAGGGGGGACAAGAGGGAAATGAAGGGTACAGAACAGACGAAGTCAAGCCTCGAAGATTGAGGAACCACTCTCGGGGAAGGGAAACATGCAACAAGCGGAAGAACCATCATGCCTTCCCTAAATATCGGGCTGATGAAAGTAGATCCGGGAACGGGGGAAAGGAATAAGATTAACCGCAGGATCGCGGAAGAGGGGGGGGGAGCGGGGAGGACACCGGTGACGAATGGTGAAATAATACTGACGCGGGCGACTGGGGAAAAGAAGGAGAAAGACCCGGACCCATATGAAAGTCCTAGAATAGTCAGACTATGTAGAGTGGCAAGGAATCAACAATCCTCGTCATAGGTCTCAACCTGAGGCCGACCTTCGTTCGGTAGAGAGGAAAAAAAGGAAAAAAATCCTCTCCAATCTTAGAAAACCGTAGTGTGTCGAGATACGTAATAATCACCCTCAAAAGAAGGATTTCGCAAAGCCTTCGCCAAACACATAAAAGGAAGGAAAGGAGACGGGGGTAAGGGAGGAAATTGAAGGATCTTGAAGGGGAAACCCACAGGGGGGACTCCTGGTTGAGAGTCGCTAAAATCGGCTAAAATTCTTATAGCTCAGCGAGGAAAAAGAGAAATCGGGGAAGAATCGAGGAAGAAAGGAGAGAGAAAACCAGAGAGCCAGGCTCCACAAAAGAAGAGAGAGATCAAAAAAAAAAATGAGGCTAACCAATAGAAGAGGTCATAAGCGAAAGGAGGCATCATTCCCCATTACACAGAAAAGATCAGGGTGGAGGGGGGAAGTTCTGGCTCGGAATGAGACTAAAAGAAGGTCCCTTACGCGGCTAAAGCGAATGTGCTGCGCCCCCCAACATATTTCTGCTGGATTAGCACCAAAAAACAAAGAGACTAAAAAAGAGGGGGGAAGATGGGCTTGAGAAAGGGGGAAAAGCTGGGGTGACATCATATCTTCCGTCTCAAGCGCGATGGAAGGGACTTATCGGAGGCCAGACGATATGTTGGGTCGGGAGGGGGAGGAGGGAGACGAGTTCTGGGGAGAAAAGAATCGACATCTCAAATAAAGAAAGCATTCTTACTGCTTCGCAACTTCAAAAAAGAAGTCAGGAAAATTCGCTGCATAAAGGAGCTATTAGAGGGGGAGGGCTAGTGTGGCAGCAGTAAGTCAAAAAAACAAAAGGGTCTCGTATCAGGGAAAAAAAAAAGAACGATGGGGGAGGAAAAATGCCATAGACTGGGAAGGAAGTCCGCTAGTGAAAGCAGTTTCCAAGCCGCCATACAGGCGAAGACTGACCGTCGGAAAACAAAAACGGTTACAGCAGAGAGGAGGGGAATCTCATTTAGAACGCAGAGACCAGAAGAAGAGAACCCAAAATCATTACGAAGCTCGGTGAAAAAGCAAAAAGGGGTATGCGCAGGGGAGTCAACAGATAGAGGGGAGGGATGGGGGAGGCCATAAAAATGCTTAACCGGACTTGTCTCCTTCGATCGTCCTCCGGGGAGAGGCGCTGCCTAATAGGTCTGAGGGGCAGGGGACAGGGAAAAGAAGAGACCAGAAACCCTTTACGGAGAGGCGATAAGATGGGCACCGTACACGCTGGAGGGCTCGGACGTTCTCTGGGCAAGGGGGAGAAAGGGTAGTTTAGTCGAAGGGAAGCGTCATATTGCTTGACGATCTTTCTCCGGGGAGAAGAAGAACCTGCATCGAGAAAGAAAGGAAAAGGGGAATAGACAGGGAGGGAAGCCATCTACTTGAACTAAAGGAAAAAAGGAAACAAGGGAACTTCCAAATTTTACAGGAAAAGCGATCGCAAAGGAAGCAAAAGCTGCTGGCGATCACTTATAAAAAAGGTCAAAGAAAAGGGAGGGAAGGGAGAACTCTTCAATCTCGAGACATTGAATATTAAGTATGAAAAAGTGAGTTTTCGGAAAGATAAGGAAGGAGGAGTAGGATGTGGAGTCAAGATAGCAGAAGTTGACAACCCAAAAACAAGGGGGAGAAAAGAGAGGTCTAGGAACATGAGGGGAGGCGCGGATCGCCAACAATCCGCTCTATAAATGAATTTACGAAGGCAATGGGAACAGGCAACTCAATAAAGGGGAGGTAAGATAAAAAGAAGGCGAGAGAAGAAGACCGTCTGCCAATGTACTAGACACTACGGTACTCCTGTAATAGATACTCATGACCTCGAGAACGGCCTGTCACTCCAGGGATTCTAAAAAGACAAGCTTGAAAAAGTCTCTCGTTGGCGTGGGGGTAGACGACTCGTCATGTAATCACGGGAACTGCATGGTCGAAACAGAAGGGGTTCTCAGGTGAAAGGGGGTAAGCCCGATGAAAGCATGGAATAAAGTCCCTGAAAGAGACGGCCTAATAAGTATTTAAAGGAGGAGACCTCATACTCAAATCACAACATAAAACGGCAGGGCGAGAAATCAAATGCTCAAGGGGAGAGGAACTCCCTGGGAACAAAATCGGGGGCGAAATTAGTGGAAGTTGGAGTTATCATGGGAAGTGACACGGTAGGAAAAAAAAATCTAACTCCTCCTTTTTTAGGGGGTGGGAGGAGAGGAAACGTAAGATGGGCGGGGGGGAAAAGGGAAAAACAAAAATCTCTCAGAAGAGATTCGCTTACGAATGTGAGAGGGGAAAGTCATTGACGTGCGTCAGAAAAGACACATCAGGGAGAGGGCGTGCAATCTCGGGGAAAACGTCTTGGTACTGTAGAGGCTGCCATCAGATAGTGTTCGAAAAAACGGAGGTAAAAGGCTTTTGTGGAGAAGAAAGTTCAACATATCGATCACGGGGGTGATATGCCGGGAATTCGACAGCTCCGATTGGGCGCCGCGCTTAACAACAGAGAGAATCCGCGCGACTGGGAACGTGGGAACCATGCTTGCAGTGCCTCTGGAACTTATGGGTGTAGTATGGAGGCGGAAAGAGGGCATTACCATTAACGAAATAGCTCCGTTCTGGGAACGGGAAGGAAGGGGGGAAGAGAGCTTGACATTCGGCGGCGCGGACTCCAAACTATTTGAATGAGGTGCCTAGATGCTGTCGAGAGGGCAAAGTGGGTACTTGAAATTCTAAATTCCCCATGCGCCGAGGGCTAAGGGGGGGAAACCAATCTGGGGTCCGAGACTTCCCTTAGCTTCCGCTATGAGAGGAGAGCGTGAGGGAGGCTTTGGGATTACTGTCATGGGGCGTACTGACTAGGACACCATGATCAGGATGTAGGGTTGGTGTTGGGGGGGGCGTAACAGAAAATAGGAGGGTGATGCCGAGGCCATAGATGAGCAAACCTATGATCTCGCCGGGAAGACGGGGATCGAGAGGAAGGAGGGTATGATCGTCCCGACGAGAAAGAAGCGAATAGGAAAGGTCTTTTTAGAGACTTCTTGCTAGCGATGGGGGAGGAAGGGGCAAACGAACAGGGCAAGCACTCCAAAGCCATAATACTTAAAGGAAGGGGATGGGAGATAAGGAGACGATCAAAATAAACCACATCAAGGAACATCGACCCATAGGAGAAAAAAGGGAAGACGAAATATCAAAAGGACGGGATAACTAGTCCGTCCAATTGTCAATAAAGGTGTAAACTTTGGCATCGCTGTATCGGGGGATGGAGGAGATCAAACGGACAAAAAGCCAGGGCGGCGGGGGAATATGCGTGAAATCCGGTGACCCCTAAAGCAAAAAAAAAAGGGTACAAGCATCTATGCAGGACTACTGGAAAAAGAAGTCAGAAAGAGGCATAAAAGTTGAAAAGACGAGGTATAAGGGGAATCTACTCCTTTTAAGAAGTTCACCTAGCCGAGTAAAAAACGGGAGAGAATAGGGAAAAGGGGTAACTATAAAGAGGATGAATTCCAAAGACCGGAAGGCAAGCGTCACTGCATCAGCATGCGTCGGCAGTCGTGGTGTTAAAAAAGGAACTCGTCTGAAGGCGCGAGGGTAACACTATTAGGGGAAGGAGAAGAAGAGGGGAATACAAAGCCTGAAAAAGGAGTGCGTACGATAATGGGCTGAAAACAACCAAAATAAAACAGTTGATCAGAGCTCGCCACGAAAAAAAAAATCTAAAATGCTGTGGGGGAAAAAGAGAATGAAGAGGGGAGGGAGGGGAAGGTGTCAGAAGGATGGCAAACTGATGCACACCACTCAATCTTCCTCGAAGGGGAAAACGCGCCAGGGCCACGGTCGATGAGAGCGAGATGAACGGGGAAAAATGGGTCAGGTCCTATGATGGGGGGGGATAGATCAATCGAATTCTGGCTCGGCGTCATTGCGCGGAGGTGGTTTTATCTACAGGAAGTTTTGGCCCGTGGTTCTGGTTAGGGACTAAGAGACCGGTATAACTGGAAAAGGACTATAAAGTGAATATAAACTCAAATAAATCATCTGCTCAAATGCGGGAAAGGGGGAGTGGGAGCCCAAGAGAGGGGGGAAGGAAGGGGGAAGTGTAGAGGGTGGGGAGGGTGGGTAGAGGAAGGGGAAAAGGAGAAGACAGGGAGGGGGGGACAGCAGAAGAATGGGCAGGGGGGGGGGTAGCCGTAGTAAGAGCCAACCCAGACAACGGGGAAAGGAAGCTACAGGGAGAAGGAGGCAATGAGAAAGAAGTGGGGGGGAGAAGGAAACGGGGGGGAGAGATGGTGGGGAGAGGAAGAGAAGCTGGGACGAAGAAAGGGGGAGGGAGAGGGAGGGAGAGGCAAGATGGCAGGGATGAGGACAAGGAGGGGGGGGGTGAGGGGGAGATGAAGGAGAAGGATGGTAAGGAGACGGGAGGATAGTGATGATAGGGGTACCGGACAGGAAGAAGGGGGGGCGGACCAGTTGACGAAGGAATGGAGAATGTAGATGCTAGGTGGTACAAGAGCACAAGGGAGAGGGAAGCGAGGGTTAGAAGGAAAAGCAGAGAAGATGGGTCATGGAAAGGTGGGGAGGGCAGCGGAAGAGAGGGGTGAAGGGAAAAGAAGAAAAGGGGTACTAGGGACCTGGGGAACTCCCCTCTATCCTCTCGAAATTCAAAAGAACGATTCCAATCAAAACATCAGGCGAATGAACCTTCCAGGGTAGAAAAAGAAGAAGAGGTCAAGAAAGAGTAGTAGTAAATCACTCGACCATTTCTTTCCAAATACGACGTACCTCCTCTTTTAGGGAACATAGAAAATGGTGTAACGGAGAAAAGGAGAATACAATTTGGCGAAAAAAGGGTGATCAGGTTAGGAGGACATCCCGCAGAAAAACTTTTTCCGAGGTTTTCAGGATGGGGGGGGTGTTGGAGGAGGGAGAGGGATATAGGGATAGGACGGTTCCCTCTATTTGGTGTGGGTTCATCTTACAAAGAAGGTAAGGGAAATTTGGATCCCGGGGGAAAAAAGTCAAAATAGCTACGCACGAAAGAGGGGAAAGAAAGAAGAAGGGGTGGAAGGGAGGGGGACACACCTTGACCTACTCGCTTCCCGGTTAAGGAGGATCTATAAAGGACGATTTCACGTACCGCGAAAAAACTGTGAAAATCAAGTGAAGAAGTAAAGAAAGGATGGACGGATCGACGCCGGTTCGGAATGGAGCCCTACGAAATTTCTCGAAGAGGAAAATGACCCGAGGAGAAACCGCATCCCCCAATGAAAATAGTAGAACTAAGGGGAGGGAGAAAGGGGAAAAGGACGGTAAATCGGACGATTGCTGTGCGCTTACCAGAACAGTGTTCGAAGACGGAAAAGTCAAGATGCCAAGCTCTCTGCCAGGGTTGCGGAGAGGAGAAAAAGCAAGACTGACCTGAGAAAAGAAGCCGGTTCACAGCCTTCAAACCATAATTGAAGTGACAAATCCGTTGATAAGGAGACTTTGTCACCGTTTGGAGGTCGGGAGGAGGGCACGGAATCCTGGAAAGGAGAGGCATCTCTGACAATCGAATGAAGATCGCGTGCCAGGAGGGGAGAAAGGAGGCGAAGCAGCTTCTTCAAACCATCAATAAAAGAATGAAAGAAAAGGAGGCGACCAAAAAGCTATGCGTCCTCTAAACTAATTACAAGGAAAAATTAGAAAGAGCGGAAAAAATTCAGGAGAGAAGTCGGACGAAAAAAAAATTTCAAGGGCTATGCACTATGGCTGGGGGGCTTCTCCCTCACAAAAGAAAGGGAGGAGGGAAACGACAAAAAATAGAGACCGACATAGTCGACTAACAGAAGGCGACTCTTTCACCATTACACTCAAGAAAAACCCTCAGCCATGGCCTAATACGGAAAGAAGGAATCTGGAAACGAGGGGGAGGTTGCGGGTAAACTAGGATGTCGGAAGAAGAAAATCAGAACCGCAGATCGAGGGTGCTCGCTCCGGCCCCAAAGTCCAAGCGGATAGGAGAGGTCGATTCAGAAAAGAGGATCTATGATCGTGGCGCTACCGGAATGCCACATAGCCCTAGCCTAAAAATGGAAGGAAGGTTCAAGTAAAAAAAAACACCTACAAAGATAATAGGGGTTTACGACGGAAGACGGAGTGACAGCGATGCTAACGCAATCTGTCCCGCGTCCCACTTAGAGGAAACCACAAGAGGTTTACCGGAAGGAGAACCGAAACCTAAGATCAGGAGGGAGAAAAAGGGAGATGCTACGAGAAAAAAACCGACTAATCCTGCAAGACAAATGCGCTGGAACAAAACTTCTTGACCATTTAGGAAGGGGAATTCCGAAAAAAAAGGCAGACTACAGAAGGGAGGGGGAGGCACATGAGAGAAGAAAATCTTTTATGTTAGCATTAATCGATCAATTCGGAGGTTGGAGGATTGAAGGCCCCCAAAAGGAGAGGATGTAACGAAAAAAAGGGAAGAAAGAGGAACAAGCAATTCATGGTATAGGCTTCAGACGGACCGGGGGACGCCCTTACCGGGGGGCTCGAAGCGTGGTAACATAAGGGAGCTGAAGGTCTTCCCTGGAATCGAACGCTACACACCAGGGTAAAATGAAAATAAAATTAGAAGAATAAAAGGGAACGGTCGTGGGCTTCTAGAACCGGGGCTGCGGGGTTCTTCTCCAAATGAGAGAGAAGGAAAACTAAACAAAACATGGAGAAATGGGACGGAAAAATTGTCAAGGAAGAGGGGGAAAACATCAAAAAAGGAGGAGGAAAAAAATCAACTATCTCAAATAGAAAGAAGTTAGACCTAAGAAAAGAGGAAAAAGGGGGGAGAAGCACTCGCGGCCGAGGATATGGGGGGACGGGCCTGGGGGGAGGGCGTATCTCTATCTTGTAGAGAGAACATATGCATCTCTGAGAAAAAAAATTAGTATTAGGAGATCAGATGTCACTGGGACTTCGAACAAAGAAGAAAGCTATTCAGGGGGGATAGCTCGAAAGGAAAAGCTCCATCCATCTTCAATCGCGATGGTCTTAACGGCGGCGCAAGAAAATTCGATTCTTGCGAATAGAGATCGATACGAAACAGCTTGGGGGGGATTTTTGGTTAGGAGAGTGGGCCAGGAAATGGTAATCGTTTTTCGGTATCGCAAACGCTGGGTCTGGGAAAAAGTCACAGAAAGAGGGTATAAGATTGGACAAGCCCGCCAAATCAGAAGGAAGAAACGGAAATTCCCATGTAGAAGCCTCCAGACGTTGTTGGGGAGAAAACTGCATATTAAGGAAAAACGCGGACATAGAAATAGTACAAGAAAGTGGGGGGGAACAAAGAAAAGTCAGTTGGATAATACACCTGTCTGCGACAATCGAAAAAGTAGGGGTTGGGAAGATGTCTTTGAAGTATCGGAAACACTATGGAGGGGTAGGGAGTTAATATCATCTCCAACATCACATGAAAGAGAATCCTCTAGCGGGGGAGTCAAGAAAGGGGCCGAAAATAAAAGTCCCTTAAAACTGAACGACGAATTCAGAAGGGGAAGGCCAAAAATTACATCCGAGCGAATTGTGACTTGTAGGTCTTTGGGTAGAGAGTGGACGTCAGAGGGTGAGTCGCGTCGTCCAGTATTGACGAAGAAGGAGGGGAAGGGAGTTAGTGAGGGAAGAACGGTAGTTCCTAAGGGAGGGAAGGGTAAGGACTTATAAAGAAAGGGGGAAACTACGCGGTAAAATCCTCGACGTAGGGGAGAGGAAATAGTAATTGTGGTTATGTGCAGGGACTCGATTAATCGTGGCCTGCATTAGCATACAAGGCATATCGCCGGCTGGACAGGACATATGAAACGAAGACCAAAAGCGGAAAAAAAGGAGAAAAGGTCTCTCCAGGGGATAGGGTTACTATCTCTTTTGAGGGTCTCGGTTCTGACAAGCGACGTAATAGCCGCGAAACAAGGGGGACCATCTGTCAAGCGAGAGGGAAGAAAGCGTCTCCGGAGGAACGGCGTCGTGCTATGACCGCAGAAGAATCGGGCGATTAGGTCAAAGGGACTGAGGACTATCTATTGGAAGCAAAAAAAAATTGAGGTTTGAAGCCACACCGCGCCAGAAGGGGGGGGGAGGTCCGATCCCGCAGGAAAACATGCAAAGGGAGTCCGAGATCCCTTAGAAGATACTGTGAACCAAATTGCAGAAAGAAGAGGAAGACGAAAAGCGTATTGGGGGGGCGCACGAAGTCAGAAATCCTGGAAGAAGATCATTCGGAACTAATCTTCTAGTTCGAATACAGAAGAAGGGGAAGGTAGAGGTATCGGGAAGTCCGGACCGAGCCATGGTGGCCGAGCATTAGAACGACGACATAGAAAAAACAAAGAAATAGCTACCTAAAATTTCCCACAGAATCAGCTGTCAACAAGAAATCTAAAGCCATTTTCAAATGGGGTGGGCAGACAGGAGGGGGAGGAAATGCGGACCTGTTCACAGGGCAGCGAAAAACCGGGAAAATCGCTTTGAGGATTTCGCCAACCGGTGACGGGGACACGAAGAAAAGAAGGAGGTTGAATAAAAGGGGGCAACAGAGGACTATTGAGTGAGTCCATTCGTAGGAAGCGGAGGCCGGGAAAAAAAAAAAGAGGGGTTCAGAACGGGGAAAAAAATGTGACGAGATAGAACGGGGGAAGGAGAGACGTGACAGGAAAGTCGTCTTCTTCCCTACGGAGAAAGATCCTTCACTCCGGCGGAAGAGGAAAGGGAACCAAAGGACGACCCTGAAAGAAGGAGAAGAAGCGACGCGATAGGAGAGTAGGAACCGGGAAAGTAGGAAAGGAAGAGATAGGGGGGTGGAGGATATCATGGACCCAGGAGTTATCCGAATTAGAGGAGGGGAAAACTGAGTCCACGAGGGGGTAAAAGAAAGGAAAAGAAAACCCCTTCAGAGCCGGGGTAATCCCGCTAATACAACACCTACACAAAAAGGCAGGATGAGCATCGGGGAAGGACTGCAAGGGACCTGACGTAACCAAATGGAAACAACCTGTCTCAAATGTGGACCTCCAAGAGAAAACTCATGATCCAGTAGTAAAGCGGTCTATGAAAGGGCGAACTCTATGACGTAAGGAAGGAAAAAAAGAAGAAGGAGGGGGAGAGACTAGGCTGAGAGGAGGGGGGGTAAAGGGATCGGGGGGAGGGAAAGGGGAACAGGAGGGAGCGTGGAAGAGATAGGAAAGGAGGAGAGGGGCGAGGGGAAGGGAATAAGGGGGAGAGGGAGGAAGAGCAGAAAAGATAGAGGAAGGGGTAGAAAGGGTACAACAGGAGTGAAAGAGGGGTGGGGGAGAGGAAAACGCAGAGAGGAAGCCGGAAATAAAGGGAGAATATAGGGGCAGAAAAAGGGGAGTAGAACTAAAGAAGAGGGGGGGGAGGGAGACAGACCAGGGGAGTCGAAGAGGGGGTTAGATAGAAGAGGCGGTGAGGGAGAAGAGGCAAGAGAGGGGAAGGAAATAACGAGCGGAGAGAAGAAAGGAGAGAGAAAAAGAGGGACCGAGAAAGGGGAGAGGGGATGAAAGAAGAAAAGATGGGGGGGGGGAAAGGAAGGGATACATGGGAAGGGCGAGAAAACGGGAGGAAGGGGAGAAGAGGAGAGGAAAAAGAAAGGGAAGGGGGGAGAAGGGGAGGTAGGGGGTGTGGAAGGAATGAGGTGGGAGGGGAGGGGGGAAGGGGGGCGGGGGAGGTGAGAGGAGAGAAGAGTAGGAGAGGAGGGGGGTGAAAAGGAGGAAGAGAGGGAAAGGGACGATAAAGGAAAAGAGAAAATGGGAGGAAAAGGGGTAAGAGGAGCAAGTGAGGACAGTGGGGGGAGAAAAAAGCAAGAAAAAGTGAGGTGGGGATTGGGAGGAGAGGCTTAGGGAGGCGAAGGGAGAAAGAATGAACAGGGGGAGGATGGGATGGAGCGATGACGGGAAAGAAGGGGGTCGAGACATAGGGGAGGGAAGAATGGGAGAAGCGAGGGGTGGGGGATGGGGGTATGCGGAGAGCATATGGATAAAAGAGGGAGGGGGGAAGACCAGAAAAGGGAAGGGAGGGGTAAGAAGGAGGAGAAGAAGAGGGAAAGGGAGCGAAAGGGAAGAAGATACAAGGGAGGGGAGAAGAAAGGAGGGGGGAGGAGAAGAGGGGATAGGAGGTGGGGAGAGAAGAAGGCGGAAGGGAAGGGAACGGAAAGAAAAAGCTTGGGTAGGGGGGGGGAAGGAAGGTGAAGGTTGAGTGAGAGAGAGAAATGAAGTGAGGGGGGAGGGAAGCGGAGTGGTAGAGACGAGGGGAAGGAGAGAGAAAGAGTTGAAGAGAGCATGTGGGGAGGGATAGAGTGAGTTGGAGATACGAGAGGAAGAGAGGCGGGAGGGGTGGAGGAGGGGGAGGAGAGGCTGAAATGGGATATGAGAATAGAAGAAGTTAAGGGAGGATGATGCGAAACGGATGCCAGGGGTGATGCAGTATAAGGAGGTGGGGGGAGAAAGGGCGAAGGAGTATTAGTGGGAGAGGAGGGAGAGAGAGGGGAAGAAGAGAGGAAGAGGGGGAAAAAGGTTAAGAAGGGAGGGAGGGGGGCAGAAGAGAGAAGGGGAGAAGAGAGGGAAAGGCTAATGGGAGAAAGGGAATGGGAGCAGGAGGAAGAGGGAAAAGAAGGCAAGAAAAAAGAAGAGGGGGGAAAGGGGGAAAAGGTGGAGAAAAATAAGGAGTGTTGGGAAGCGGAATAAGAAGGGATCGAGCGGGAAGGGGGAGATAGAAGACGGGTAGGGAAGGGTAGAGTGGGAATAGGGGAAGGGAGGGGCTAAAGGAAAGGAAAGGGGGGTCGGGTAGGAGGAGGGTGGGGAGGAGAGGTGGGAGGGAGGGGAACGTAGAGAAAGGAGGAGCAGTAGCCTAGAGGGGAAGGGGGGGAGCGAGGGAGAGTGAGAAGGAAGGGGGATTGGGCGGTGTAAAGAATAGGGAGGAGGGACAAAAGGAAAGGAAGAAAGAAAAGAAGGGGGTGGAGAGCGGGGGGGGGGGGGGAAAGGGTGGGTGGAGGGCCGAGGGAGGAGGGGGGGTGGAGGGTAGTCGGAGAAAAAGAAAAGAAAGAAAAGGTGGGGGAAGAAGGAAGTGAAGAAGTGTACAGTGGTAGGGGGGGGAGAACAAGAAGGAGGGAAGATAGGAGAGGGGAAGGGGGGAGGGACTAATAAATATCTAAAGGGTAAAGGAAAGAGTAGAAGAGAAGAGGAAGAGGGAAGAAAAGGTAAAGAGGAAAAAGTGAAAGAGGGGACGGGTGGGGGAGGTGGTGAGGAAGAAGGATAGGGAAAGAAGTTAAGGGGAAAGAAAGGGGGAATAAGAGGGGACGAGGAGGGGTAGGGGGGGGAATGGAAGGGGAGGGGGAGGGAAGAGTAGAAAAAACGGAAGAGGAAGGAGGGAGGAGAGCAAAATGGAGGAAATGGAGGGGGAGAAGAGAGAGGGGGTAAAAAGTGGTATAGGGGAGATGGGGAAGTGTAGGGGAGTAAATGGGGGGAGGAAAAGGTCGGGAGGGAGGGGAGGAGAGGAGGTGAAAGACAGGTGGGGGGGAGGGAACGGGGAGAGGAGCAAGAGGGAAAGTGAAAGACAGGAGGGGAAATAGAGATGCAAAGGGGGAAGAGGGACATAGAGAAGAAGCAATAAGGGGTGAAAGGGGGGAACGAAGGCAGTGGGGGAAGAAGGAAGGATAGAGGGAGGGGGCACGGGAAGGGAGGAGAGGAGAAGAGGGAATGGGGGGAAAGGTTAGGGGGCGTTCAGATGGGGGAGGGGAACGGATAAATAATGGACGGGAGGGAAGTGGAGTGAATAAGAGATAAGGTAGGGGGGGGGGAACCAGAGTGAGGGGGGGGAAGAGGAGAAAGAGGGGAAAATAAGTAGCAAGGGGGAATAAAAGGAGGGGAAGGGGAAAGGGGTAAGAACAAGCGAGGGGGACTATGAAGAAGGAAGAGGGAGGGGGGATGGTGGGGAGTGCAAGAAAGGGGGAGGGGGGGGGAGTGAGAGAAAGAGATGAGGAAAGGGAAGGAAGAGTAAGAAGGGCGGAATGAAGGGGATATGGGGAAAAGGGGAGGGAGGAGGAAGGAAAAAGGCGGGATTGGGGGGATATAAAGGTAGGGGTGAGGAATATCGGGAGGAAATAGGGAGGAGAGGAAGTGGGAAAAAGAGAAAAAAGGGGGATGGGGGAAAGAGAGGGGGAGAAAGAAGAAGAAGAGAGAAGTTAGGGTAGAGCGAAGGGTGGGCAAAGGAGAAAGGAGAGGAGGAGGGAGAAGCAAAGGGAGAGGGGGGGGTAAAGAGAAGATGAAGAGAGAAAGGGAGGGAGTGGGGTGAGTGGGGGGGGAGTAAGGTAGGAGGAGAAGGAGAACAAGAGGGTGAAAGGAGTGGCAGGAAGGGAAGGGGAGTAAAGAAGTGGAACAAAAGGGTGGAAGGGAGGGACGAGAAGGAGCAGGAGGGAGAGGCTTTCGCGGGGAAGCAAATGGTTGACGTAGTGGAACTGAGATGGGAGGAAAAAGGGGAAAGTCGATTCATTGCCGGAAAAAAAAGGGACGTTTGAAACTACAAGAATTTGCAAAGGGCAGCGCAACGAGCGCATCCTACGTACTGATCCTCCTAACGGGACCATGAATAATCAAAGCCAAGATACGACAACAAACGGAGGAGAGGGAAAAAAAGAGTATAGGGGGCTTCAAGAAAGGAAGGTAGAGAATGGTCACGCTAGCCCAGCTCCGACATGAATCCGAGAGAAAGGCTACGCTGAAGAAAATCAAGCAAAGAGTTGCAACCAAAGCAGGAGAGGGGGAGAAATAAAGGTGCCATGGGCCAGCAAGGGGCAACTCACGCAAAAAAGCCCCTTCGGACTCAGGCAGCTAGTGACGCCTCATAGAAGGCGTAAAGACGGGCGGCCGCGGAGGCCATTTTGAGAAAGGGGGGGAGGGGGGGAAGTCATGTCCATCACGATCGACAACTTCAAATCAGAACCGAGTTGGCTCACAAAGGGACTGTTTTTGTGGCGGGGGGGGGAACGTAAAGACGAGACGAGGGCGTTGACAATCGGGGGGTTGTTTCAACAGAATAAGGTAGCGGGGGAAGGGTCGGGCCGTCCCGGGGGGCCACTTCATCGGAATAGGGGGGAAATGCAAGAACAGGAAAGAGAAATAGGGAAGAAGGGGGAACCCACCCGTGCACCGCTCCCGTGAAGGAACAAAATCGAAGGTCAGCGATTCAGGCACTCCTTTCCGGAGCGTTCGCGGGGAGTCCGCGTTGAAGGGACAAACGCTGATCGAGGAGGATAGGGGGACTGAAGGAAGGGGGGATGAAGCCGGATGGATCGCAAATTCCGAGCGCCCGCTAGCAAGGGAATCGGTAAGGTTTGAGACGAACAAGAGGGAAAAGAAAAGAATCGGAAAATGGAACTAGGCTGTGGCTAACTCTACGATCGGGCAATACACCTGAAAGAGTTACCCAACCAGGGGATCAGGGGGTGTTTTGTCAGCGCTCTAAACAAAAAAAACCTCTCCTCTAGAACAAACCGAGTTAGTCCCGCTGAGGACAGTTTGAAAGGGAAAAGTAAATTGGGGGGGAGGGAACCGATTGTTTGTCCAGCGCGACAGTCGTATTCTTCGGAAGGAGGACCAGCAATAGGGGCAACTTAGAACCGTGCTCTGAACTCTAGAAGGGACTAGGCGCAAAGAGGGTGCCCCGGCGAAACCATCCGCTAGCTCAGCAGGAGCAATACACTAAAGAAGCGGAGTGATGCTGTCGCCAAGGAAATCAGGAAACTTGCTCGATATCTCTAGAAGTAACTGCAGCCATTCAGGAAAATCGCACTCGCGGGTGCGCCCGAAAAAATATGGGGGGGAGAAAGGAGCCACCAACTCAAATCCGCCACTACGTTGAATTCAGAAAAATCAAAGGGAGGAATTGAACATCGAAGGGGAAGGGAGACCGATAAACAGAAAAAAGGGCTCCGAGATATCCCGCTGTGCGTACTGCGAGAAGGGAGGGAGGGAATAAGAAAAAAAGGGAACAAAGCACAACAGAGATCAAGAAACTTGGTCGCTATAGGTCTCCTAGCCCTCAAGCGAAGGCGGATAAAAGCTGAAGGAGAGAAAGAACCAAGGAGGGCGGATAGTGGGAGACGGAGCCTCTAACAAAAGCAGGGGAAACTTTCAGAGAGAATCATCAAAAGAATGGACCGAAAGGAGAGTAGTATGAGGGATAGGAAGACGTTCAGCGAAGGTCCTGCAAGCTGAAATTAAACTAATTCTTGGAAATGACCTATCTAGAATTAGGAATAAGAATAGGGGGAACCATAAGAGAGGCGCATCGATGGAACACTCTACATCAAACACCCAAAATAAGGCCGAAGCGCTGAAACGGGGGAAAAAATCCTTGGGGGAGAACATGTCAAACTTACACCGAAGCAACGGCTTCGATCCGAGACGGAGTTCGCATAAGCGTAAAAGAGACTGAAGGGGGGAATCAAGGAGGGAAAGCGGCATATAATTATTCGCGATGGGCACAAGCGCTCTGCGACGAGAACGACCAACGGACACGGACCCTAGAAACCGTGCTGGAGGAATATTCAAAAAGGCACGGGGATACGAGCACCATGACACGGAAAAAAAAAAAAAAAAAGGGCAGAATCAGGGAGGTCACCTCCTCGAGTAGATGGAATTACTTCGAAATATTGCCGCCTAAAACTTGCGCAACGCGAATAGAAAGCGAAAATCAGAAAGGGAGCTGAAGGCAGTAACCATGAAGAACTCTTACGGCTAAAATAAGCAAAAACTTAAAAAAACGCGCGAGAGCGAACGGACGAAAAGGGAAGGAAGGAAGAAAAAACCGAAAAAGACTTGGGAGAGCCCGAAATCAACAAGAAAAATGTCGCCGCAGACCTCTCTTAGGCGAAGGAGAACTAAATCAACTGAAGGAGAGGAGGGGGATGGGGGAGGGAAAGGTTGATTACTGAGCTCTTCACTAAAAAATCTGGACAAAAAAAGCAATCTAAAGAGCACAAAAAAAAAAGGGAGGGAGGGGGAAAGAGAGGGAGAGGGAGGGCCTTCTTGGGAATGGCTCCCACCCATCTACTCATATGCAAAGTTCTACTCCCGAAAGGAAACTCCAGAGAGGGAGACCGCGGCCGGTCTTAGCTGAGCCGTCGGAGGCAGCGGTCGCGCTTCATTGCTCATTGGGTAGAATACGGGAACGCAAGCACGTGGGGGGAAAGGTGGAGTAGGAGAGTCCGTGAAATTTAGAAAGGTCTCGCGCTTTTGGAGAAAAGTTTCAAGGGGTGTGGAAGGGAAGGGAGGGGAAGGGGGAAGGGAACGTCGCCTGCAGAGAAAGGAAGCCCGTTGATTCCTTCCTTGGGCACTCCGAAGGATACGGGAATGGATAAGAGGAGAGACGGTCTGAAAAACATGTCGGGGGAATCAGGAATTATAGAAGAGCCAGAGGACCTCGGACGATCACGGGAGGTGACCAAGCGAAGGCCGGTCATTTTTAGACATGATCACTGGGAACATGTAGTAAAAAACCACGCGGCAAAACAAGTTTCGAGGGAGGGAGGTGTAAGAGGAAAAAAAATAGGGGGGGGGAGCTTTTGGCCAGCCACCCAGGAAAATATCCGCCAGAGCACCGGGCGATCGATCGAATCTGGTTGAGCAGAATAATTAAGTAGAGGAAACAACGTGAGTTCCCTAGCCGACCGAATGGGTCCAGATCCGCTTCGCAGTTCTTTTTGGTAATGTCGCGGAAAAAAGTTCGAAAGAGGAAAGGGGAGGAAGGACCCAACCTGGTAAAGCCGGGAGTCAACTAAGGGCAGCAATCTCGGACTCAGCGTGGGGTCTTGCCCGGGAGAAGGGGACGTCAGAGGAAGCAAATTCAGTTGAGAAGCGTAACTCGTGATCGAGATCCTCGGAAAAAAATCGGCGCCATAACTTTTGCTTGGCCAGTACAAATCTGAAAGTGTGGAGCGGAAGAGGGAGTAGGAAGGCGCCGGATAATCGACGCTGGCGCGCAGCGATTCAGTGATAGCCGGACTTGACGTTGCGCCGGCGGGCCTAGAAAAAAATATCAGAAGCCATGGTTCGTGTGGAGATCTGGAGGGAGGGAGTGGGGTTCTGGTAAAGAGGGAGGATGACGCCAGCACCTCGGCGCTCAAGGGGCCTCGCCGAAAAAATTTCCCTTCTTGCCGATCTCCAGGACGGAAACTGAGGTTGGGAAGAAGGAGGGGCATTAAATGAGAAAACGAGACATCGCCGGCGGGTCACATTTGCGCCCGATTCGATGAAAAGGAGAGACTGTGTCTGGCATCCACAGCATAGAAATTGGGCGCCAAAAAAGCATCGACGCGAGAAGGGCAAACTGAAGAATGAAGCAAAAGGGTCTGAGGGGGAGAGGGGACCGAAATTCGCGAGCAACCTGAAGGGTCCATCCGCTCAAGCCAGAGAGGGGAGTTTTTATCACGGGGAAAGATCACGGAGAACGGGTGTTTCTGAGGGTAAAAAAGGCGCGAAGGGAACGTCGGCTCTGGACTCGAAAGCGTCATTGCCCTACCTGCTCCGCAAACTGCGCTAACCAGAACTCGGAAGAAATAGAAAACCAGGCCTCAAAGGGAAAAAGTTAAGTCACTTGATCTGCGCGGATTCTTGGGATTCAGGTGCCCAAAAAGCGATAACGGCGGTGGGTCGCGCGACAAAAGAAGAGAGCGCCGGAGTGAAAGAGAGGTCTACCAAGGTTACTTAGGCCCTAACGCAGTGGTCATCAGTGCTCCAGCCCGAGGCAGCCTATTGTGGAAGGTAACGGAAGGAAAATTTCGGCACAACACCACCGATTTAAAAGAGAAGCGAAAAATATAGTATGACGAAATCGAAGGTAAAAAACTCCGCAGACAATTAAGAGTGCAAGCCAAGAGCGACGCCATCATACACGGAAGGAGGAACAGATGAACGGACCCCCCACGCTGAACAGTTGAGAAAGGAGATCTCTTCTTCAAGGCATCAAAACAAGTTCGGGTGGGGTGGGCAGCATCTCGCGGAAGGGGAGTGAAAGGCCCCATTGGGGGGAAGAAGGAGAGGAATTCATTAGGGGGAAAACAGCCGGGAACACCGCTTCCAATTTCTTACTATACCGAAAGTAGATCCGGCATTATAGACGTAGCGCGTGCCAACGCACACAAGCAAAACCTAAAACAAGAAGAGAAATGAAACTTGCAAAGAGGGACGGGATGAGACGGGTCGGGCTGGTGTTGGTACCATTAGGAAAATCCACATGTAGAGGAAGGAACGAAAGGAAAGCGAACGCCCTTTTGAACCGTCTACGGCGAACAGATTAATCTAAGAAGAAAAAGGGCAGGGTCGATTGAAGGGGAAGAAGCGAGATCTCTCACGCATAGTCAGGAAAACCATCTTGATTCGATACTAAACGGAAGGTTAAGAAGGCGGGAGAGCAGCCGGGCGGGCTTCTACAACGTTAAAGGAGCGAAAGAGCAAGGTCATCGACCAGGGGGAAAGGACGATGGATGCTCGAAATAAGGAAGGGAAGAGCTCAACACACGGAAGGAGAGATGTGCTTAACTGATAGACGGCCGGTTCGAAAAAGTGGCGCCCGGACCGAACTCGATGACGCACGGGCTGGGAAGCCCGCAGAAGCAAACAGAAGGGGGGAAAGGGGAAAACGAAAGTCCGGCGCTGGGACGCATGCCAAGTGTGGCGCAAATCTCGCATCTCGAACATCTGAAGCACGCATAAAAAACCTACGCAGCGAGTTAGAAAAGACCGTGACAAAAGGGGGGCGAGAGGAAACCGCGTTAAAGGGGAGAGCCCCCATTGTTAACCTTTCGTAAACAAAAACCAAAGTACATCACCGACAACGCTGGAATCAGCATCATGAAATCGGGGAGGATGGTGGTGAGGGGGTGTAAAGAGGGCGAGGGGAGACTCAAGGAAGGGAGTTTGACCTCTTATATCCGTACGCAAAGACGTGGACGGGGCTAGTGGAAAGCCGGAGAGAAAAGAAGCTACACGCTGGGACTGCCGAAAAAAATACCCAAACCTCAAGCCGACGCGCCCAGATATTGTATAAAGACGATCGACTCCTTGAGGAAGAGGGTACGAGTAAGGGAAAACGAAGAGGCGAGGAGACCGCTGAGAGGAGCGTCCGCCTTAGGAAGGGAGTCCCGACCTTTGAACTTGCAATGGTCTCATCAGAAGAAAATAGCTGCAGCCCCTGCGTGAAGGGGGCACCGATTGATTTCAAGAAGGAAGGTGGGAAAATGGAGGGGAAACCTGACATCCATAGTACCGGGCTTGTCCGAAAGATCGTCTAATGTCACCCAAAAAACCCCTATTCCCAAGAAGGGGGGGAGAAGTTTGGGGAGGAAGAGAAAATAATCAGACTCCCATAAAGACAGGGGAGGTCGAAAATCCTACCCAACCATATGGAAGTTAAACCATTTTAAAGCCTATGTATCCAGTGATCAGAACTGACCCTTTTGGAGGAGAAAACGAGGTTGGAGAGAGTAGGAAGGTCGTTTGTCGTCGGGACGCTTCTGCCTTATCTGTAAGTTAGGGAAACCGCTTCTGAATAAAGTTAAGGACTCGAGAACGGAAGCCGCTTAGTCCACGGCGCATCAATATCGAAGAAGGGACGACTTCGGCGAACAAAGAATGGCTCTGTCAGGTCGGAAAAGAGAAAAGAACGCTAGATGAGTGGAGGGGGGGGGCGGGGGCGGGTGGGTGTGGGGGGGAGTTCTGCGACTAATAACAGAGAGGATCACGGGACCGCGCAGGGCGAAGCGCGGTGTAAAAAAACAAATTGTCAAAAAAGAAAAAAAAGAAGACTCCCACCAAGGCTGGAAGGCGAAAGGGAGAAGCATGAGCTAGGGTTCCAAAAATGCACCATGACGCGCAGGTCGCAGCAAAAAAACTCGCCGAAGACGGACCGTCCTGTCTATCGAGCACCGGTTTTCGGAGGTCCAGGAGAAAAATGGCTTGCGGGAAACCAGCAAGCTTCCGACAAAAGGAAATCGGAATACGAACACGGGGGGGGGAGGAAAGAGAGACCCAAGCCACGTCAGGGCATCTTTGAAAAATAAAAAGACAACGGCTATAGCGTGGCGAAAGGCAGCCTCGAAAAAAAGAAGCAGACAAATCCGGACAAGATGGGGAAGAACTATGGGGGAAAAGCAAACTAGGCGAACAAGGAAATCGAAGGATTCTCCCGCGTCAGTCGGCAGAAAAGCGTGGCATAGGAATCCCGTATACCGGGGAAACCCCAAGGAGCGGTGAAAGCGGCTCCCAGCCCGACGCGGAAAAAGGAACTTCTAGAAAGATGAGAGCAGAGAAAAGAAACCGGGGGAAAGCCCTAAAATCGAAATCCGACGCGGAAAGGTGAAGTCAAACGAAGACTTCGACAGCTACTGAAGGGGATACCATGGAGGAAAAAAGACAGAAATGGATTACGCCGAGAGGGGATCTCTGCTCGGAGACTGAAGTCATAAAGGCACCTAACCATCTGGAAGTAAGGACGAGCGAAAAGAAGACCAGCGAACAACTATTGACCGGAGGGAGGAGGAAGTAAAGACAAGGAGAAAGCAGGAAGCCCCTTAGAATTTCTCCTATGAAACCCCAAATAGAAGGAAAAGAGGGGCGAGAAGCTGGAGTCGAAAATCGACGATTCTAACACCGAATTCTGTCGTCAGCTGGCTCGAACTCAAAAAGAGTGGGGTCCGGAGGAAGATAACAAGGGCTCCAGAAAAAAAATATGCGGAAAAAAAGCGGAAGGGAAGAACCGATAACGCTCCTCCTGTCCGGGAAAAAAAACTGGGACAGCCGCGAAAATCAAACGCAAAAGATGCTTGACGAGACATCATACCAAAAGGATAGAGAGGAGGAGACTGTCCTATCGGCTTAAGAAACTCGAGCTACTGATTATAAGGTTGCGGGAACATAGAGGAGATGGGTGTTGGCGAAGCGAGCCCAATCATGTGAAACTCCG
>Ga0179593_1667243_pt1 | contig 22076 bp, 36 predicted proteins | sample CZODoug2_1_08_16_FD_185931 | JGI IMG/M metagenome (GOLD analysis project Ga0179593, IMG submission 185931) | Vadose zone soil fungal communities from Angelo Coast Range Reserve, California, USA - CZODoug2_1_08_16fungal (PacBio error correction) | ecosystem: Environmental > Terrestrial > Soil >...
ACAGAAAAAAACCGCGCTTTTCAAGGGGACACACGGAAGAAGGAAACAGTGCTGGGACCAAGCGTCCAGCCCGAGGAAAAGACCAGGGGGGGGGGCAGAACAAACTGGGTAAGGAACGAAAAATGGGAACCTTAAAAAAGGAAAAAAACGCCCTAGAATCGGGGGCAGGGGGTTTTACTTCAGGTTTTTAAGGAAAGGGGAGGGGAAAAGAGGCCGGAGACGTCCGGGGGGGTTGATCCCACAGCGGGACTCAAGTTCAAAAGGGGATGGAGCACCGAATCGGCCAATCACGAAACGGGTGCTAGAAGGGAAGGGATGTTGAACGGGGGTAATCAGAAGAAAAGGGTGAAAAAGGACAAAAACAAAAAGTGGTCGATCAAAAACGCCCAAATCTGACCGTTAAAAGCATTTGGGACGGAAAAGGAGGAAGAAGAAAAAAGTCAAAACGGCAAGCTGGTTTCTGAAGAGGGAAAAGGGAAAAGTTGGTGTGGGGCAATTTAAAGCGGAACAGTGAAAAGTCAAAAAAAAAGCCAGAGCCCGCAACAGAGACGGAGGAAAGGAAAAAAAAATACGACGATTTTTTTGGGCAGGGAATTAGGGCGCAGTATGCCGCTAATGTGAGGAATAAGATACGCAACGTTTTGATGAAAAATATACACACATCCAACACCATCGAGAAAGTCGGGACGGTGCCAGATCAAAATTCCAAAAAGAGTCGAAAAAGCCTTTTGGCGGCAAAAAAAAAGAAAAAAATTCAATGGTTAAAAAAAAGAAGAAAAAAGAAAACGTAAAAAAGATTGTGGGAGCGGGGCAAAGTTTTCAAAAACGGTTTGGAAGCGAAATGCGGGGAAAAGGTTATACTATTGCGCTAAAAAAAAAAGAGGGAAAACAATCCAGGTCAACACAGGCAATAGCTGTCCAGGTTGTCTGAGGAAAACATTTTTTGAAGGCAAGGGGTCCAATCATCGTGGACAACAACTGCGCATTTTGGGCGCCCAGTTCTACAAAACATGGGAATCTGGAAATCTCAACAAGGGCCGTTCAACCAAAATACACGCAAAGCCTCAGATATAAAAAAGGGGGGGGGGAAACATGCAACCGCCCTACTAGGACAACATGCCAACCCTTCAGGTGATTTTGTTTGGGGACGGGGCAGCCTTAAACTAGAAAAGTCTCCGCAGAAAGGTCCCGATCCAGATCTTTTAGGGTGGGGAAAAGGTGAGGAGCCCTCGGTTTAACGTCAAAGAAAAACCCGAGAAGCCACAAAAAAAACACCTTGCCCGACGAGGTTTTGGGAGGAGGTAGCACCAAAAAGAGAAAAATACGCGACCCAAAAAAAAAAAGGGGTGAAAAGACTGGAAAACAAGTACGACTCGACGTGAAAGATTAAGCCCAAAGGAGAAGGGAGGGGCCGCATAGAAAACTCATCCCTGAGGATTTGGGCGGGGCTAAGTTTGACCCCTGGCCGGGTGCGCGCCCCCAGGTGTAAGAACTGGAATTTTCGGGGAAGGAACAACTGGGACAATTGAAGCAAGGGGGCCTTAACTGGGAAGGGCTCACTGAGCGTCGAGCGTGTTGACGTCAGAGGGAAAGAGCACAAAAGGGGGCGGTAGAGATTTCGGCCTCAAGGCAAAACAAAGAGAAAAAGAAGACAGCCACAGGATCCGGAGATAAAGACGCATCGCCGCCAAACAAAGACCGGGAAAGACCTGAGGGCGGCGGGGGGGTCTCTCAAAAAGCATATAGTCGGAAGGGACGCACAAAACGAGATGACTGAAAAAGTCAGGGGAAAAAAGGGATAAACGATGAAGCGGCGGAAAATGCAGGACACAACAACTGAGACAAGATCAGAACGACGCAAGGTTTCCCACCAATTTGTTTGTTATCCCTGAAAGGAAAAAAATACGGCAGGAAGCATAATTCCAAAATTATCGCAAACGCTCAAAGCAAGGAGGGCGTTGGACTCTCTTCTAAACCATGGGCGGAACAAATTCGGGGCTCATTAATTCCAGCATGAATCCGGCCAACATCATCATTTGGAATCTATGTACATGGAGTAGGAGGCGTCCGCCAGAGAAAGGGAGGGTTTTCATGCAGAGACGATGGAGCCCCAACCGACCGGAAGTGCCAGAAGACCGGACCGAGGTTAGACGTTCCCACGATTCGGTCGAATGTGAATCAACCCGCCGTTCAATGGCCGCTAGGTTAACCGGAAAACGAGCATTGACTTTCCAAGTTAACACCAAGGGTGGCCAGCCGCCCCACGGGAAACGCAGCAAAACAGTCGCGCGAGAAAAAGGGGAACCCTGGATGAAATCAATGTCGTAGGCACGAACGCCGAAACGGGGGGAAAAAAAGTGAAAAAAAACGTCTTTCATCTTAAGCTAAACAGGCACACAGCAACCGAGGAGAATGCGGAAACTTCACTTCGGTTCGCGGGACGGGGGGGTTCCGGCGTCAGGGGTACCGTGGTCAAAAAGGACACGCCCAAGGCGGGCAAATCCCCTTGGGTCTTAATCCACAGACGGACTACCGAACAGAGGCCTGGGTAAAAAAAACGCAGGGTATGGTGTATAAAACCAACCCACCCCCCCCTCGTCCAAGTAAAAAAAAGAAGGAAAAACAAGATGAAAAAAGTGTCGAAATCCTGCGCGTCCCGTGTGAGACGTTCCGCGCCAGGGTTTCAAAATTAAAAGTGCGGTTCAACAGGAGAGAAACTCCTGAAAAAAACGGGATCCGGTGGTTCAGTAAAACAAACAACAGAACCGGCGGGGGGGCATGGTCCCCGACGCACGGTGCTTGGGGGGGGAAACCCAAAAGTGGGACGTTATGCCCGGCCCCCAAGAAGAGAAGGTTTTAGTTCCGATGGCGGCAGGCAACGGGCGGCCGAACGCGTGGGAGAGAAGTTGCAGTATGTGGCCCAGGCGAGGGGGAAAGGAACAGCGCGAATGAAACATTGCAATATGCAGGAAACAGCTGACTCCAACAAAAAAAAAGGGGAGGAAAGAAGATAACGAGGCTGCAAAAAAACATTGCTAAGAGCGCATCTGGGAAAACGGCGAAACCGAGCTTAACCAAAAAGGCAAAAAAGAAAAAGGTTTTCCGAATATGTGGAGGGAATCGATCGGTTTTTGTGAGTTCAACGGCAGAAGGTTTAAATAGGGGGAACGCGGGAAGCCCACAATCAAGACCAAGGGGCAAAAAAAAAGGGGCGACATATCCAAGGACCGAAGAAGGTCGGCAGGAAAAAAAAAGCCGAGTCCTTCGAAAGAAAAACCACCACGTTTCGTTTGGAAGGGACCGGGTTTCTAGGTGGACTATTGTAGACTGGGCTGAGGATCGGGACATCTGGAGTAAGTAGGGCAGGGCAACGGAAAGTCCGGCAAAAAATGTGGCGTGTTGGACCACAAAGGAATGCCAGCTACCCGTCCAACAGGGAACGAAATCGCGCAGGGGACAGAGGGGTCTTGGTGGGAAAAAAAAAAAAGGAAAAAAAGGGGAACGAGGATATTGGAAAATACTTGAAAAGGGAAAAGTTGGAAGGAGTAGCGAATTCACCGTCGATCAGTAAGGGGGATGAACGGATGGAGGAAGTTGGGGACAAGTAAAGGTATATTCTCTCGGGAACCTACGGGATGAAACTTGGGGGGTGACCAGAGCCTTTGGAAAGTTTTCCGGTGGCGCGGTGCTACGGGTCAACTTCTTGTGGGAAAAAAGAGGAGAAAGGGGGGATCATTGAAGGCGTACCTAGAAATGTTGGGGAAAGACTTCTAGCGGCCAGGTCAACGAAAAAATCAGGGGGACAAAGAAAAAAAAATAGACGCGCGGCGAACGAAAAATCATATCCCGGGAAAGGAGGGAGAAAGGCCGATTCAAGTTATAAGTGAATGGTAGAAGGTTGTTGTCGAACTAGGGGGTTTTTAGGATAGCAAAAAAAAAGGGGGGGAACTCCGGTGGTTTGAGCGGCAAAGATTCATTTAAATGTGGATGGACTTGACCAAGTTTGGGGAAATAAGGGGTGCAAGGTGACAGGAAAAAAGAAGGGGAGCAGAGGTGAGACAAGGGAACGCGGATCAATCCGACCATACTTCACCCACATGTTCAGAAGAGGGGAAAAAGGTGGTCGCGAATGGCAAAGGGAGCTCGGGGAAAAAAAAGGGGTGGGGGGGACAGCAAAGGACCAAGGTTTAAAACAGAAAGGGGTCCGGGTTTGCCGGCCAAAATATGAGAAGCGAACCGTCCGAAGGGAAGAGGGGGGCTGTGTTTTGTAACTTGGGGTATGCAAAAGAAAAAGGTGAAGGCCACTGAGCAGAACTGGGGTTGTAAACATGAGAAAAAAAAAAAGGAAAAAACGTGCAACTCCGAAGTGCGAAAGGTCCATAAAAGGGAAAGGGGCGCGAAAAAAGCGGAATGAGAAAAGGAAAAGGGGACCGTTTCCGTGAAAAAAAGCGTCCCGAAGCCGCAAAGAATAAAAAGAGTTGGGGGAGAGGGGAAATCGCCGAACGCCGGCCGGAAAAGAGGCCCGTGAACAAAAAAAAAGGAGAATATCGTTAGCGGGGGTCAAAACAACGTCAATGGGGGAGTTGGGCGAGTCACCAGCGATTTTGGTTGGGGGGGGTCTAATGAGAAGAAAAAACAGCAGGAGGGAGTGTTAGTTGACTCGAGATTTGGAAATAACGGGAAAATACTCAAATTCCAAGGGAAAGGGGTGTCGCGAGGAAAGGGGGAAAGCTCTTCGCAGTGGGACATCAGGTTGGGGAAAAAGTAGTGGCCCAGGCGTTGCGAAACGGGGAAGGCAAGAAATCGCCGTGCTGAACAAAAAAGGCGTGGGGTGTAACTCTTTGGGAAAGAAAGGAAAGGTTTTGTCGCAGGGTCTCATGTGGTGGGGAAAAAAAAGAAAAGCTGTATACCCCTGAGGGGGGGACCAACCGCTTCAGAAAAGTGGTAGTGAACTCCTGGGTCTAGGGGATTGGGGGGGGCATCTTTTTTGGGGGCTGCGGGGGAGGAAATCAATTTGTACCACGCAAGCCGGAAAACGGATTGAAAAAGGATGACCAGCTACAAAGGGAAGGTCCAGGGGTACCTCGACCAGTGGGTCAAGTCCGCTTTTTTTGGGGGGAAAGAACTTAGGGAAGATTTTCAATGTGCCCAGAAGATGAATGAGATATGGGGTTGACGGGAAAAGGGGGGGGAAAAACAACCTGGGACGTATTCGGGACGAATTATCGCCCCTAGGGAAAAACAAAGCCAAAACTCCGGGAGGGTCCAAACTCAGGAAAAGACCGAAAAGACTTTTCCTTGGCATATGGGGAAAAGGGTTCCCGCGAGGGAACTGGCCAACCCAAAAAAAAGTCGCCGATCTGTCTCCGCCCATGAAGTCTGCGGTTGGAAGGCAGACGAGGAGTATCAAAAGGCTTTTGAAGGTAAAACTAAAGACGAAGTTTTGCCGGTGAGTGGGCACTTTGGTCAAAAAAAGGGACTTTACCGGGGGAAAAATTGCGAACGAACTTCCGTAAAAAAAATAGAACATCGTGGGACCTATTGCCGCCGCCCAAAAAACCATAGTGGGGGGGGCGTTCCATCCGCTTTGGATAAAAAAAGGCGGCTGAATCAAAGAAAAGGGGGGAAACGAGTCGTTGTAAAAAGTAAAAGGCAAGGCACAGACAACCATGTCAGTGATGGGCTTACCAGTTGGGGAAAAAGGGAAAACCGGCAAAGGGGTGTTCAAGAGGGGATGGGAAACCACGTACGTTCGGGAGGAGGGAAGGTCCACGCCCGCGGAGTAAGAAAGGAAAACCTCAGGAAACGGGGAGGACGCTTGCACATGAAATTTTTTGTCCGGTTCCCATCACTCGGAAGGTCGCTTTGCAAGGGAGTGAGAGGAACATTTAGGGAGGCAAGTGCCGCTTTGCAGGGACCAACGAACAACCTGCCCATTTTTAAGCTTCGCCATCGGGACGCAAAAGAAGCCCGGGGCTGAATCTCCTCAACCGAAAGAAGCCTTTAAAGCGAAGAAGGGGTCTGACACAGGGAAATCATTCGGAAAGGGAGGTACCAGGGGGGCATAGAGGAAACAACCAAAAGATGAAGAAAGAAATGAAAAACAGTGGTCAAGCAGATGCGTTTTCGTGGCAGATTAACTTGGACTGAAGCAGAAAAGAAATAGCGCAGGAAGCGAAGACGAAAAGCATAATTGGGTCTACGCTCTAAGGGGGGAAAGGGGGGGGTTCCCGCCGGAAGCTAAATAACGCAAAGATGATTGCCACGCCTTGGGGGGAAAAGAGAAAAAAAGGCGGAAGAAAAGGGGAATGGGAACCCGGGGAAACAGAAGATTTGCAGCGTCCAAAGATCGGTATCCCGGGGGACAAAGGGAAAAATGGGAACCTCGCTTGGGACCCGTGAAGAAGAAAAAACGGGAAAATCATCATCTTAGAACGAGGTGAAGTTCGCAACTGTAGACCGAACCGGGGAGCAGGAAAAAACACAAAAAATCGAAAAGATTACAAGAAAAATGTTTTTTCCTTCAAATGAAGGTGATTGGGCACAAAAATTGGGGAAAGCCGCAAAAAAAGCTGAGATCAAAGACACCCGGGGATGGCCGAGGGCCGCGAAATTCAACTCACGGGTGTTACAAACGAAAGTTTGAAAACGCAAAGGGAATCAGAACGCGGAGTGGTGGGGGAGACCGAAAAGTTTCAGAAAGACGACAAAAATAACGTGTTTTTCAACACAGTGGTTGGAAACGGCTACGAGGGGCGTTCATAAACACTACCCAGCTGGGGGGGGGTCTTGAAGGGGACGCAAAAGGGGGGTTGGTGCAAATTAAAAAAAGGTAAAGTCCATCCGAGCCCCAAGGCCCGAAAAAGGGGATAACATCCCAAATCAGGGATTGGTTTCGGAAAGGGGGCCCGCAAGAAGTGCGAATGTACGTAAAAGAACGGGAGGGTAAACATAGCACCCAGAAAAACCACACGACGAGAAAACAAGTGAAAACGAAACGCAAGACAAACGAAAACTATCCGCAAAAGTCCAGGGGGAAAAAAAGATGGCCAGGGTTCAAAAAAAGGGGAGGTGTAAAGCAGGCAGGGCGTGAAAAACCGGAACGGCGCAAAATGCATAAAAGGGGAACTTATTTTGCGGACAAAAGCCGAAAAAAAAACAATCAGTTGAAAAAGCACACTTAATCGGGTCAGGGGAAGCGTTGGAAATGGGAACCGGCAGGGGGAAGAAAAAAATGCCCAATGTCAAGGGGGAAACAAACGCCAGGGTCTTTTTGGTGGGGGGGGGCGCCCAGGCGAAAACCTGGGGAAAAGAAAGTAAAGGGTACTTCAAACAAGAGTTGGGCAAACACCGAAAAACCGGGAGCCGTGACCGCAAACAATGGGACGACAGAGGATCAACCACTGGGACGACGTGAAATGAAAAACGCCCGCGCAAAAATGAAAGTTCCCACGATAGGACTGACAGGACATTGTTCAATGGATTTTGAAACGGATGGGATCCAAAAAAGAACGAAACGTAAAATCTCGAAAGAAAGTCAAAAAAACCACAATCATGAGCGAGGGGGTTGAATCCCTCCATGATACACCCATTTAAAAGACGAAATTCCAGGGGGGGGGAGGCTGGGAACCAAGCATAAAAACGACAATTGAGAAAAAACTCAAAAAAGAAGATTACCCGGTAAGTAAAAAAAAAAAAGAAACACAGATCAACTCAGGAAAAGTCACTGAAAAAGAAAAAACGGGACGGCCTGCCAAGCAGGAATTGGGGGGGGGGGGAACGCGGAGAAGGTGGGAATATGTCAAAAACAAAAAAAAAAGGGGGCCGCGGCCGATGTTTACTGACAGGGGAAAAGAAAAAAAAGCGTCGAGTTTGAACAATGTTGGGGGAAACTAGGAAAGGGGACGAAATCAATTTGCGGAAAGAAAGGACGGCTCTTACAAGGAAAAAAGATCCGCGACAATAGAAAAAACCCGCACTGGAAACCAATCGGGGAATTCCCTCAAAACAAAAAGGGACGTTGGCGGGGAGAGAAACAAGTCTATGTGCTCGAAAAAAACGCTGCAAAGGGAAAAAAAAGAAAGACTGGACAAAACGTGGTGGGAAAAGTCGATGAAGAAAACGCAAGAGGACGCTCAACAGGGCTACAAAAGAAAAGGAACAGAAAAAACAAAAGGTAACATTTATAACCCCATGTAAAAAACGAAGGGTCTGGACATCATATAGAAAAAAAAAAGGGGAATCAAACCAACAAAAAGCTTTCGGGCGTTGTGGCAAAAAGCTAGTACATAGGCCGGTACACAAAGAAAATCCCCGATGGCGGCGCAGAGTGGCCATCCGGGAGAAGGGGAGCTTCCGCAAAACTACAAGAGGAAGACTGAGAAGGGGGATAGAAAAAAATTATGAGGGGGGGGGGAAAAAGCCGCCTCGGCAAGAGTTTTTCCGAAAGACTAGAAATATCCGTTGGTACAGCACAAAATCGCTGGGGTGTGGGATACAGACCTTTGACGAACGGGTGAAAAAACTCCTGAACATGTTGAGGGAAAGAGGGAAAAACACGACAAGTGGAAAACCGCTGGGGGCAATAAGCCAGCTTTATGAAACGGGGAACACCATAAGGGAGGGGCGACGAAAAAATAAATTACAAACCGCAAAGCGCCCGACGAAATGTAAGAAAAGGGTTGATACGACTTCGACGAGGGCAACAAAAAAAAGCAAAAACAGTAAATTTCGAAAAAAAGCTAAAGGGCGGCTAGGCGAAACGCCCAAACCGAGACCACTTCAAAAAAAAGTGAACAAAAACAAACAAAAAAAAAAAAAAGGTTTCGGTTTCTGCATGACAAAGAGGACAGGCAGTGTAAAAACTTGGAAAAACAAAAAAGAAAACATCTCCCGGGGACCTCGATCCAAGAACTTGAACCAGAATGAAAAAAAAACAAAAAAAAAAACTGTCATCGTGGGGGAAAAAAATCAAAAAAAGCTGCCCGAAGAGAATTGGGGGACCAAAGGGAAAAACTAAAAAAAAAAACAGCCGGCGCGAAAGGGGGGAAATAACGGGGCAGGCCCTTTAAGGCGAAGGAAAGGGCTGGGAAAAAAGCAGAAAAGCAGGCCCACTTGAAAAGTGGACGGGGTAAAGTACCCGCAAAAGAAAAAAGGGTTCACCGAGCCGGGTCTAAAACAAAACTTAAATAAGAGGGTGAAGGAAGGGGTCAAAAAACCGGTAAAGCGAGGAGAGAAAAAGGTGGGGGAAACGATGCGGAACCAAGGAGAAACGGGAAAACCCTAATAAAAGGGGTGAATTAAAAAAGGGACAAGGAGAAGGGGTGCAAAAAAAAAAAAGGAAAGCACTGGCAGAGGATCCTCTACAACAACAACGTATGGGCAGTAGAGGGGGGGCCTATCCAACTGGAAGAAAAGACGCAGTAAAGCAAGCGCGAAAAAAAAAAGAATAACCGAGGGAAAAAGGTTCCGCCATCGGGTGAGAAAAACTAATAAAACAGCTCCTTTTTGTGTGGGGACACACGGAAGAAATTGAAAAGAGGGAAGCCACCGTCGAACAGAGGTGTACTGAACAGGGATCAAAACAAAACAAAAAAAAAGGCTGGGAAAAAACTGAAAAAAAAAAAAAAAGGAAAAAAGGAAGCGCCAAAAAACAACCCGTGTTTCCTTCACACGGCAAAAGGATTTCGAGGTGAAGGTGAAAAAAGAAGTGCCGAAAAAAAAAAGTAACAGTCCAATAAATAAACTGTCACGACGGGCAGGGGAAACAGAAAAAGTCCAGGAAAGCAAGCCGATAAGAAATGAAAAAGGGTTGTTTCATTTTTAAAGCAAAAAAAGGGGCGGACGACCATAGCGTACATTGCAAGGAAAACGACCAGGAAATCTTTTGGCTGTTTGGCAAAAGAAACGAAGGGAGATTGAAGAAGTTGGTTGTTCAATGACGGGAAAATCGAATCCGATCACAGGATATAACGGGGAAAAACTTCAAAGGAAAAAAGAGTTGCGGTAAAAAAAAAACCAGAAAGGAACGGAGAATCACGCTTGCACAGTTTGGGTTTCCAGGGAGTGGGAGGACATGAAAAATCGGGGGAAAAAAGCGAAGGGAAGATCGAAATCAACGAAAAAGGATGAAATATTTCGGAAGCCGGGGAGAAAGATCAGAAGATGCATAAAAACCAATGGAAAAAAACGGAGAAACGCATCAAAAAAAATATTCACCGGAATCAAGTCCAAAGGAAGAAGAAGGAAAAGGATAGGCAGAATAATGACCGGGTTGGCCAAGCACAAAAAGGGGGGGGGAGATGAAATAATCAAAGGAAGGAAAGGGGAAATCCGGGGTGGGGAAGCGGCCGATAAGTTCCTGAGGATGGTTCCAGAACGGAAGCAGTTGGGGATATTGGGAAAGAAGTCTGAAGAGATCATAGTTGTCAAAAAAAAAGAAAAAGAAATCTACGGAAAAAAAAACCAAGACAATGGGGACATTTAAGAGAAAAAGTGGCGATGGCCTGACGAGCAAAGGGGAGTTGGAAAGGACAACCACACTCCGCCAATTTTATAGAAAAAAAAGAAAGGGGAGGGGGTTTTAACGGCAAACGCGGGACATAGGGCTTGTGAATATTTCAGAAAAAAGGGGGAATGAGAATAGGTACCTCAAAAAACGCAAAAAAAAAAAGGGTGCAAACCCGACCGCCGGAAATCGACGGGAAAAAGCACCAAGCGGAAAATGAAGGTTGGGGGAAAAAAAAAAAAAAAGGAAGATACCTGGCAAAAAAAAAGAAGGCAAACAGCCGGAACGAAGCCAAATAGAAGATTCTAGGGGTCCTGGCAAAAGGCGAAGGGAAGAGGGACTGTTCAAAGAGAGAAGGAGTCCAGCTTCTTGGTCCAAAAGGAATTCGGAGAGTTCACCGTAGAAAAACTGGGGGGGGACTAAGGAGAATTCAAAACCTGGGGAAGGAAAAAGAATGAAAAGGGGTGGTTGGCGAGGGGAGATTCGTGGTGAAACTAAAAATCAATGTATAAAGAAAAAAAAAAAAAAAAAAACCCAGTGATCCTGGTCAAAAAGGAAAGGGGGGACAAAAAAGGAGTTGGAGTTTAAGAGTAAAGAAAACAGGTTGCGGCACGGACAAGAGAAAACTGACTTGGGTGGAACAGCTTGAAGGTCAAAAAAAGGGGTCGCAGAAGAATCGCAAAAAAAAAACCATGCTGGGGGGGGGAAACAGCCGTATGACTCGATGAAACAGCCGGGCATGCTCCCCGAGGGAGACTGCTGCCTGTGACCAGGTGTTGGGGTTGGGACGGGGAGGGGCCGCAAAAAGATTAGACTCAAGGGAAAACAAGAGAAGCAAAGAAACGCTGGTAACGACTGCCAGCCTTACAAAAGAAACCGGTTCTCGAACCAGAAACAAGAAAAAAGGGGTTGAAGACACTATCGGGGGGGAAAATGGAGCGGCCGCGTTAATCAAGATGTGCGATATGGCGGGGAAAGAACGGGCTTATTCAGACGCAAAAAAAAATCTTTCTGAAAAACAAGAAAAAAATAAGGGACTCCTGGAGGGGAATCTCAAGACAAGGAAGTTGGAAATCGATGGATTTTCACACCGGGGAAGGAGAACAAAAATTCCGCGATACAGGCGCAAAAAGGGGAAAGTTTTGGGGAAAAACAGGGGGGGAGGCCCGGACGACCCGGGGGAAAAATGAGGGTGAACGCCCAGGCCGACCGAAGAAAAAGGGGCTGACGGACCACCAACGCGGATACCGGGAAAAAAGGGCAAAAAACAGTTCGTCGAAACAAACCGTGGGATTTCGGTCAAAAAGGGGGACAACCGCCAAGTGTGGAAGGAAACAAAAACCAGGGGTGGAAATCAAAAAACGCGAGGAAACAAAACACGGCAGGGAAACAAAATTGTCCAAGAGTTTGGAAGGCGTTGACGTTGGAGACCGGGAGGGGGGGGGGAGGGGGGCACATTTAAAAAAAAGCTTAAGGAAGGGGAATGAATGGAGCGTCCGTACGGGGTCGCAGTAAACGGAGCGTTCAAAAAAAGTAAAAAACGCCACTTGTGGTTTTTACGAGAGAAGGGGAACAAAAGGGCCATGGGGGGGGGGGGTGGGGAAAGAAGAAGTAAGGGGGGGGGTTCCGTACCGGGTGAGCACGGAGGGAGTAACAAGGTCATTTAAAAAAAAAAAAGTAATGCAAGGGGGCTGGAAATAAAATTGGGGACTCAAAACATAAAAAGAAAAGGATGAAAAACAAAAGAATTGGGTTGAGCAGGACAAAACGCAGCAACGGAAAAATCCGGGACAGTTCGCTTCGTAAAGGAAAACTCAAAAAAAAAAAGGGAGGAAAGAAAATTGGGTGAATTACTGAAGAAAAAAAAAAAACGGAGAGGGAGGAAATAAGTCACACGCGCAAACAACGTTTCACGATGCTTTAATGCAAACGGGGAAAAGAGGTCAAACTCGAATGATATTGAAACAACGCGCTTGGGAAAGGACTAAGGGGGAAAAAAACGAAAAAAATCAAGGCAAGTCGGAAAAAAGTAGGCCCCGGCAACATGAAGCGAAGAACGCCCGGGGAAAGGGGTTTTTTTGCAGGAGAACTTAAGGGGAAAGCGACTCCGGAAACACCTGGGGGAACCAAAGATCCTGGAAAGCAAGAGGAAAAAAATCAATCAACGACAAGGGAAAGGATACTCCGCCGAAAGTGAAAAAAAAAGATCAAGGGATACTTAGCGAACGTCCGGCCACATCAGCTTGGTTGAAGCCCCGTGATGCATAAGAAGGCAAACTGGAAAGGAAAAAAATAAGAAAAAAAAACTCCTATTGGAAAAACGCGACGGGGAAAAAAGGGGGGTTTGGGGGGGGGGGTGAGTACGGAACCGGAGTTGCCAGCAAAAAAAGCTTGTGACCCAAAGCTGACGAACCAATGGGGGAAGGGGGGGGGGGGGCGCCACGGGGGACACAAATAAACTAAGTTGGGGACCCGACGGAGGTTCGCAATTTGAGAAGGGGAAAATAAGAAAAAAAATAGAGGGGGGAAAAAAGGAAAAAAAAAAAAAAAAAGTTTCGAAGGACGCTCCCTCAAAAAACAAAGGAGGGACAGGGTGGGGGACTAAACGATCGAGCCGGTTCAACGAGGAGAGTAATCGCCGCTTGGGTGGGGGGAAATGGAAGAAAGGAAGGGGAAGAAGGGGGCCAAGAGCAGCCAAAAGGAGGGAACTTATTTCACTAACAGAGGAGAAAATTTTTGCGGAGGGTCAAAGTATGGTGGCTCAATTGTGAAAGGGAAAAAGAAAAGGGGGAGCCCTAACCCCGACGAGATCAGAAGTGAACGGAAGGAAACCAACGGTACTAAAGAAAAAGAATGTGAGGGAAGGAACAAGGGTTGCGCGAAAAGCCTGAAGATTTGGTTAGCTGAATTTCGCGCAATTCGTGGGGGGGGCTAGGGGGGGAAAGGGAAACAAAAGGGGGGAGCACGAAAAAAAGACAGAGGGGGTTCTGAGGCGGGGGACATTGAACCAGACAGACAAATACGGGACCAGAAAACGTTTTGAAAAACCAGGCAAAAAGATTTAAAATGAACAGCAAACGGAAATCTGAAAATCGCAAATCAATCCGGGGAAACCAAAAAAAAGTGGGTTGGAATAACGGTCCTAAGGAGAGATCAAACCAGGGAAAAAGCAAGAGGAACGAATCTTCCAAATCCGAAGGGGATGTTCACGATGGAAAAAAGGAAGACAAAGATAATTGAATCTCTAGGAACCAAAAAAGTGATTTTTAAGTCAATATGGCCACTCGGAATCATCCTCCGCGGAGGAAAAAGGGCTCAGGAATCATCAAAAAGACAGGGGGCAGCTCCATGAGTCAAACTGGTGAAACCGCTGACCCCAAAAGGAAAAGGGAAAAAGGAAGGGAAAAACGCTAACTAACAGGAAAGAAGGAAAAAGAATGAAAAAGCTGGTAAAAAGTCCAAATAAAAAACTCTCTCATTTATTTTGGAGAGAAAGGGAATGGCTTCAAGGGAGGTTCAAAAAAAAGCGGGGGGGATTTAGTGAGGGTGCAGGTTCTGCCTTGAGAAACCCAAAAAGAGCCAGGGAAGGAAAGGTGACCGTCGCCATCCGGCGTGCTACCGTGTTGGGGAAAAAAGGCAAGTTTGGTAAAAAGTCCAGCTAAAGAAAAAAAGTGGCGGGGAACTATCAGTGGGACGGCAAGAAAACGAAGTCCGAGGGAAAAGAGAAAAGACTTTCGTTCTCCGCGGGAGCGGGACACCAAGACCGGGATCCTAAGAAAAGCGGAAGGCACCAAATATATAGGAAAAAGAATACGGGAAAAAAAAAGTGCCAAGATAAAAAGAGGGCAAAGCGGTATCTAATGAGACCTCGGAGAGGGAAAGGATAAAAAAGAACTGCTCCAGCCATTAACAATATCCCAAAAAGGGGAGAAAAAAAGAAAGGAAAAAAAAAACACTAAGGTAGGAACGCGCTAGACAAGGAAACAGGGGGGGGGGCGAAGTAAGTCCTTAAAGAACAAAAAAAAAACAAAAGAAGACTGACGGCCTATTCCAGACCTATTATCCCCTTTGCCCATGGGAAAAACAGCAGGAGGGGGGGAGCGGAAAATGACCTTTTATATAGGGGGGGGTGCAAAAGGGGACGTCTGGAGGGGGGGGGGAGTTTTGCGATTCGTTCCGTTGGACGCAACCGCTCAAGGTTTTAGGGGAAGAAAAGGGAAAGGGGACGCTGTCAACACTATCGGGAAAAATCTAGAAAAAACCCCGAAAATTCTCACCAGTGGGGAGGAAAGAAAAAACGCAGAAAGGAAGGGTCCCAGTGGAAGTGGCCAGCCGGAAAAGTTGTTCCGCAACCGTCGGAACGGAATTCCACTGTTTTATCATTTGATCGAAAATTCCGATGGAAAAGGGAAAAAGGGGGGGACAAGTCATCAGGTACCCAAAGGGGGAAGAGAAGGGCATGACAAACAAGCCACGAATACTGAGGGAACCTTCCGAAGGGGGAAAAAGACAAGAAGACATAGGGCTGGAAGGGGGTTCAACTGGGGGGAAAAAGGAACAAGAAAAGAGTCAAAATACCCGTTGCCGGAAAAGACACGGAAAAGAAAGGGAGAATGAGGGACAAGCTCAAACCTCGAGATTCTGGGAACACAAAGAATTCAAGAAATCAAGAAGACCGGCCGCCGCGTGGAAAAAAGGGGGGGCCGCGCTTTCAAGGCGAAGCAGGGGGGGGGGGTGAAGAGAACGCAAGGGAAAAAGTGAGAAAGGGGTGTCATTAAACACAGTCTGGAGGGGGAAGGGGGAACGAAGATTTCAGGACACAAGGAAAGGGGGTAGTAACGGGGATAGGCGTGAACCAAAATGAGATAGTATTTCACGAGGGAAAGAAGGAGGAGGAGTCCGGGAGGGGATCTACTGGGGTCAAAAAACAAGGGCGAGTGTGATGCTCGAGAAGGCACATGGTGAAAGTCTCTCAAAAAGAGGAAAAGAAGAACAGAAAGAAAAAAAGAGCCATTGGGGAAAAAGGGGGGGGCTAAAAATCCAAGCGCATTTAGCAAGCACGAACAACCAGCAGCCCGCCGAGGTGCCAGAAGAAGGGAATACAACTATCCTCGCGAGGATTGGGGGGAAGGGAAAAAAAAAAGAAAAAAAGGACATGTTCTAGGGGAACGCCCCTACAAATGAAACGCCGGTTACGGGAAAAGAAAAATGCCAAAATGCTGGGAGACTGAAACCATGCTCAAAAGGGAAAAAAGCTCCCACCCTGTTCGTTTTCCCACTTGGCGGGGGTCGAGTTGAATAGTGAGCAAAGCGAAGGAAGGAAAAGCAATAATGAGAGGGAAGAGAAAGGAAGCAAGGGTAACATCAAAGCAAAACGGGCGCGTTGCGTGGGGTTCAGGAAGGAAAACTGCCGACGACAGCGCAAACAATACAGAAAAGGGGACGTGTGACACCAATGCATCGAAAAGGGAAAAAAAAAAAGAATGGAGGAGGTACGGGGGGGGGTTAAGGGTGGACGGTCCGAATTTCGTCCAGGATTAAAATTCGTCGCGCGAAGGTTTGAAAACTGCAACGGGAAAAAGGGGGAAAAAAAAGCCATGTCGTTTGGGGGGTCCGGAACCAGAAAGGGGGGGGGGGAAAAAAAGACTACATGGAAAACGGCGGGTGCGATGATGAAAAAGATCGGTGGAAAGCGCGAAAAAAGCTGGGGATCGGTCGTCACACAAAAGATCAGAACAAAAACTAAAGGGGAGGCGCCAGGGACGCATCCGCATCCCGGATAATGCAGTCGCGGCAGAGCAAAAGATATCCAGACTTGGAGAAAGGTAAGCCTATGTGTTTCATTATATCTAAGAAGGGGGGACTCAGTTTGGGGACGCGATAATTCAAGGTGTACTTGCATGGATCTTAGGGTGAAGGAAAATGGGGAATTTGAGGGAAGGGGAAAAAGCAAAAAAAATATGGGGTGGTAACCTTGAAAACCGGTCATCACAAGAGCCAAAGCCATCGGGGAACGGTCACAGAAGGAGGGTGTCGCGATGGCCTCGAGAGGGTTGGGAAACGCGAAAACGGAAGAAAAAGTTGAAACCCCTCCCGGAGTTACCGGCAAAGGTCCAAAAGGGGCGAGAAGAGGGAGGGGGAGGGAATATTGTGGAGTCGTGGAAAGAAAGTGGAAGGTTATCCCCTAAATACTGAAAAATAGGTAACCGGGAGGAGCTCGACTTGTACCAGAATAGAACGGAAAAGAGAAAAACGACGGTAAGTTCTAAAAAAAAAAAAAAAAATAAGGAAAACAAAAAGAAAAATGCAAGGGTTGGTTGACAGGAACCCGAATACCAACCGTAGGTGCAAGGGGACAAGGTCGGCATCATCCCTCGAACTCCAAATGGGAGAAGAATGAGAGGAAAAGGTGGTCGCGCACTAGAATCGAAACGGGGAGGAACGGAAAGAGTCTTCGCAACCGGGTTTCCACAGTTGTGCTTGCTGGGGGAAAAGGAAGTAGAGGTTGGTCAAAAATGGAAAGGGAAAAAACGAACGGCAAAGCATTGGATGTGGCTTCGGGATCGGGGCATTTGACTTCAAAAGGATGGAAAAAAGGGGGACGAGCCAGGAGGGGAAGACGGGGCTAAAGAAGAAGTAGGAAAGTGGGGTTTGGATTGGGTAAAGAGTTGTCCATGGGCAGCACGGAAGTCGAGTCGAGGAAGGAAAACACTTTGGGGGGGGGGGACAAAAGGAGAGAGGGAAGAAAAAAATTCAGGTTGGGCGAAATGGCAAAAAAGACCTGGCGCATGTGGGGGGGTGGAAAAGGGACCGGGGGGAAGGACGCAGTAGGGGGAAGCACGGGGCAAAAAAAAGGGGAATAAAGAGTCAGAAAAAACATAGTCCGCTGGCCGCAGGTTGGGATCCTTTTGTTCGGCGGCAAAAGGGGAAACTCGGTCCATCTCCAAGGAAGGACCGGACAAAAGAAACCAAAGTGACCACAGTCTGTTTTCGTCGAATGGCAAGGCCAACTGGTGCAAAAGCCCAAACATCCACAAAGGGGTGAAAAGGTTTTGGGGGAGAGCTGAACATTCCCTCGGAGGAAGGGGCAGTGGTGTCTATTGGCAAACTCAACGTGCGATTCAGAAAAAGGCCACCATACTGCACGCCCCCCCAAAAAGAGAAAAAAAGCGGAGTGACACAGAATGCAAAAGGGAAGAGTGGGGGGCCTCTGGGGGAGGTCAGAGGCCCGAAAGGGCAACCCCCAAGGTCCAGATACAGAGAAAGAACAAAGGGCAGAGAAAAGGTCAAAGAGGAGAGGAGGGGTCAAGGCAGGTGGGAAAAAACGACAGTCGCGCTGATCGCTTTTATTCCGGGACCACCAATCGCAGAGATGTACTGGAAGGAAAAGGGGGAAATTCGTACAGGAAAAAAAAGGGGTATTTATGGGTGGAAGAAAGGGGAACAGAAAGGAAGATTTGGGATTGCAAGCAAAACCGCTTGGGATCAAAACGCGGCTTGAGCAACAATTTTCATTCAGATCGAGGTTGTAAGGAAGGGGGACGGGGGGGACAACCCCCATTGAGGTGAGGAAAAGGGGGGAAAGATTATTCAAATCACGGGTGGGGTAAAAATGGAGCGCAAGGGAAGAAAAAAAAAAAAAAAAAAAGAATTCCACGGAAAAAGCGGAGTATCAAAATCAGGGGCCGAGGGGAGGGGGAAAAAATTGGGGGGGGGAAGTGTTGACAGAGCGTTTGTGGGGGGGTTGTAGGTCCCATCCAAGCAACGGAAGGGGGGTCGCCTTCAAGAAAAAAACAAAAAAAAAACCAAAAAAAAAAACAACAAACACAAAAAAAAAACAGGGCGGATTTCATTTCAAAACCATTTCAAACGCGGGCCCCACGACGGGGCCGGGAATCCTTCTCACATCCACAAATGGAAGAAGGGCGAAAAAAAGCGGTTGGCGCTTTGGCAACGAAAAGGAGTCAAAGGAGTCGACCTGGAAGAAGAAAAAGGGGATCTCCAGTAAGGGGTGGAATTTCTCTGCACGAGGAGGGTTTTGACAACTGGCGTGAATGCATCAGAGAGAAAAAACAAAAAGGGGGAAAAGAAAGGAAAAAGTGCAATTCACGAATTTGACGAAAGGGAGAGGAGGGACAGGGAGAAAATTTCAATTTTGTTGAAAGGCCATCGGTCGAAGGAGATCAGCCGAGAGGGGAAGCGAACAAAAAAGCGTCAACCGCAAGTGGGGCGAAAAGGGGAGGGGAAGGTTGGGGGGAGGAAGTTGAAAGGGGAAAGAAAAAAAATCAGTAAAGCGGCCGCAAGGATTGAAATTGCCCCGCCGGAAAAAAAGCTAAAGAAAAGTTGAAGGAGGAACAACGGGAAAACCCAAACAAAAGAATAGACTTAAAAATTGGGAAATCAAAAGAAAGGGATCCCTACAGTGGCGTTGGAAATTACTCCAGCGGCACGGTGGAGCGGAAATAACTTAGAGGGGAGAAGAAAAGGAAGGAAGAAGCCGGGAAAAAACCGCCGGAGGGGGGACAAAGAGGAAAAAAAAAGTGGAAACAACGCAACCGATGGGAAATGAGGAAATATTACAACTCGAAAGAAATGAAGAGGGGGGTCCGGGGGAAGGGTATTTTGGAAACAGGAAGGGGGGGGGGGTAATAGAAAAAAAAAAGTCTTATGACTAAGACCCATGGCGGTATGGGCGCCGGAGCAAAAAATCACTCACGGGTTGACGGAGGTTTTGAAAAGGGGAAAAATTCAGTCTTCCAGAAGGATGGGGACCAAAAAAGTTTTTTCGAGAAACCACCCTACCCCACCCCGCCCTTTCAACAGGGGTGGGGAAATAAGAAAGGGTGGCCCTGGGGGACACAAGGTTCAAAAAAAAGCGGGGGTTCTGGACGAGAAAAAAGGGTAAGCACGGTGGGTTTGGGAAATTTCCAAGGGGAGCGGGGACAAAAAAAAATCTAGGGTCACCAGGCACACCAAACAACACATATGAAGAGTTTCCCTAGCAAGGGGGGAAAAAAGTTGGGACTCGTTGGGGGGGGGGATGGGGGGCGCTAACACAAAAGTGTAGGTACAATGAAAGGAAACATTGGGGAAAGGGGGCCCATTGAAACAACAACGCTTAGCACAAAACCGCCCACCCATAAAGAGGGGGATAAAGTGTGTCAAAAAAAGAACGATCACCTGGGCCCTCGGCAAGGCTTTTTTGCGGCCAACAAAAGGAAGCAAAGTAGAAGGGAAAAACGCAAAGTCACTCTTGGGGGGGGGAGAGGGGAAAACTTCAGGGGGGGCAGGGGGGGGACGCCGGCGGGTCGGGGGGTAAAAGAGTATAAGGGACGAACACAAAAGATGAAAACAAAAGATTGTCAAAAAGGGGGGAAGGGGAGCGGAAGAGGGGGTCTTAGAGGAGCAAATTGGAAAACGAAAAAATCGGGGGAGGCAAATCCGGGTCAACAACATAAAAAAGGGGGTTCTTTTTTTGGGGGGTGGCGGAAAGGGAAAAGGGGGGATAGGAAAGCATCCAGACGCGTTTCACAACCGAATTTTCAAGCAATCGGGTCCCCCGTGACCGGGAAGCCACAAAATTTACGAACGAAAAAAAAAATCAAAAGAGTGATTTGGGGAAAAGGGGGAGCAGCCCGGACGGGCTTCGCTACAAAAGAAAAAAGGCCAAAAGCTTGAATGGTTGAATTCAATGCCCTGAAGAAAAAAGAAAAACTAAGAGGGAGAAACCCCCAGCAGCCGCGAAGGTGGGGCGGGGGGGTTTGCAAAGTCAAGGAAAAATGAAACAACCAATCCCTAAAAGGGAACCAACAAAAAAAAGAAGGGCTTGGGAAGAAATTAAACCGCTAAAAAAGAAGAGGGGGGAAACGGGGAAAAAAGATTGGCACCTCCTTTATGTCCCCCATAAATCAAAAGTCCATGAAAGGGGGTGTGGAGAAATTCGCTGACCAGATAGAAAATTAATAAGTTCTTTATGTCCGCAGCTCATTTTCAGGGCGGAGGAGACGGGGAAATTAGGGACAAATGTCGGATGTATAAGTTTGCACGGGTCACATTTTTGTTAAACTTCAAGGGAACAAAGTTGAAAGGGGTTTAAATATGGGAAGGTACGGAAAAAAGGGGGGAACAAACACATTCCACGCCAATAAATGAGCCAATACGCCGTCCGTTCGGAGATTCGGGGAAATTTGCAAGAAAAAAAAACAGAAAAGGGTGAGGAAAATTTGGCGGGCGCGGCCACAGCAGTGCCAAAGGCACCCAGAAGAAACATGGCACGCGCGTCAGATGAAGGGGTTTGGTATTGGGAAAGTATGTCTGAAAAAAAGACCCACGAGCTAAAACAAATCCTGAAAGAACAAAAAAAACTGCAGCCAAAACACATGACCCACTGGAAGATCACGGTGGGGAAAAAAAAAAAAATCTGAAAAAGGGGCGAGCGAAAAAAAAACGGGAAAGGAACACAGGTGGCTCGCCTATGAAGGAAAAAAAAAAAGAAAGGCGGGGAAAATTCTGCTGAAAGGAAGGACAAAATTTGAAAGTTTTTGGTTTTTTGGAGAGGACTATCCTTTGCCTCTGGGCAAAACAGGGGGAATGCTGCATAAAAGGGAAAGGAGGGAACAACGAACAGCGGCAATGAAGTAGAAATTCGATTGACACGTTGGGGAAGAAACAGAAGAAATGGGACCGAGCAGGGGGGGGGAAAACGGACTTTAAACTTCCCCGGGCATCCTCTGCGCACCCAGACCTTGACAGGGCAAAACAGCCGCGCAAGACCTGAAGAAAAGAAGAGTGAGGGAATAAGTTAAACCAAAAGTGAAAAAAGGGACCCGTTCACAAAAACCGGGAAGGCGTAAGGGGGAAAAAAAAAGTAGATCCTTGATATAAGGGGGAAAAAGGAAAAGGGAAGGAATGCAGAAAATCCACGGGGGTCAAAAGAAAGGAGAAACTGAGGGAAAAAAGGTAAAGGAGAAGGGGGCCAATTTGCACAAACTCCCACCGATGGAAAAGAGTCGGATTGATTTACTGGGTTACAAAGGGGGGAAGGAAAAAAAGCCTCAGTGGTCCCACGGGAGGGGCCTCGAAAATTAAAAAAGAACAACAAACGAGTCAAAGCCGATTGTGGCTCGGAACCATGCCTTACCGATAAGGTCCAGGGAAGGGAAGACACCGGAGGAAAGCTGCTCGTGGGGGCAACAACTCGAATCCGGGGGAGGGGGAGTGAAATGGAAGGAAACACTGTTTTGGAGGGACGGGGGGGAGAAGAGGGGTGGAGGTCAAAAAGGAAAACGCAATGGCCGGGGGGGGATCTGGGGGTTTGAGACAAAGAGGGGGACAAGGGGGGCCGAGCATTCTTGTGTTTCCCGCGAAAAAAAAAAAGGGAGGGGGGGGAAAAATCAAAAAAAATAAGGGGAAAAGAGGGAAGAGGAAAGGTTTTATGGTCAAACGACCTTTGGCGGGTCGAGGGTAGAGGGGTTTTGACTCAGGGGGGATGGGGACAATTGAAGAGGGATAGAAACTCACGGGGAAAAACCCGGCACTGGGAAGAAATTAAAGCATTGTAAAAAAAACG
>Ga0179593_1436818_pt1 | contig 22074 bp, 28 predicted proteins | sample CZODoug2_1_08_16_FD_185931 | JGI IMG/M metagenome (GOLD analysis project Ga0179593, IMG submission 185931) | Vadose zone soil fungal communities from Angelo Coast Range Reserve, California, USA - CZODoug2_1_08_16fungal (PacBio error correction) | ecosystem: Environmental > Terrestrial > Soil >...
AACACTAATGGAAATAAGGGGGGGGGGGGAAGTAACTACAGGTGTGGCGGGGCAACTGTCCCTCGTAAAAGTCAAAAAGCTAACGACGAGGGGGAAAGGGGAAAGAAATCTCAGGAGGCGCGAAAGGGGGGGGGGCCTTATAATATGAAAAGGGGAGACAAGGGAAGAAAGGGAGCTCCGTTGGCGAGGGGAATCAGATGGGGGCAGATCCACGGATCAATAAGGGTGGTCACCCCGCACTTGTTTGGGCGGGTTTTCCGGGGCCAAAAAAAGAAGATAGGTGGGTGGAGCCGGTGGACTTCTTCACTAATGGGTCAACACGTTCTCCGCAAAGAAGTCAAAAATCGGGAGAAAGCACAATTGTGCGTGGGGGGGGGAGGGGGCAGGAAACGAGTGTACGAGCGCTGGTGCAGAATTAGTCTCTAACATCGTCGAAAGGGGGGAAAATGCAAAATCGTAAAAGAAGGGGAACGTGAGATTTAAGAAAAGTAGACCAGAGCGAGCGGATGGTTGAAAAAACCGAAGGGGAGAAGAAAAATAGCTGTATCTAAACGAAGAGTCAGCGAAAGGCAAGGGTTGATTAATCGGGTGAAAAGGACGTGGACCGATATCGGGGAAAAAAAAAATGGCTGGGGGGACCTGCGGACCCAAAAAGGGACAGGGGAAGCAGCCACGGTAAAGAGGCCGCCGGGGACCTAGTTCGTCATAACCCACTAAGATTGGCAGGAAGAAGAAGAACATGTCTTGACAGGGGTTTGGACCCGAGGGAGTTTTAGAAAAAACCGCTACATTGACCCTTTGGATCCACTAGGATGAAAAAAAAAACCGTGTTCCACTCGAAAAGGGGTGGTGGGAAGGATCTCAAAAGCCCACGGCTTGAACACAACACTAGGACCGGAAAGATGTGGACGGGTCGGGTGGACGGGACCCCGCGACCGGGGAAAAAGACAACGGACTGGGGGGAAACGTAGCTGCCCAGGTAGAAAAGCTGGGCCCGACATAAAAGGGAAAAGCCGCAGGCGGAAGCCTAGGTTGGTGCAACGAAAGGGGGAAGTCGAACTTCATGTAAGGAAGGGGAGTTTTTGTTTTGTTGGAATGAACGTGGGGTCGTGGCGGGTCAGAGGGATGTCAAAAGGATAGAAAAACAGTAAATAGTCTCCTTCCGGTGGGACAAAACTGGCTAGGAAAAAAAAAGCTATGAATCTGGGGGTCTGCTAATGTTAAAACATTGCAGAAAGGTGAGGGGTCTCTCTCCAGCGCAACCCCTTACCAGACATAAAAGAACCAGGGGTTTTGAGAGCGGGGCAATTTGTGGTGGAGAGAACTAGGGAAATTCAGGGACCACGAGGTTGGGTCAACAAGTGAAAATCTCAGGGGGGGGAGAACGTTCGTCACCGAAAAAGAGGAAAATTTTCTGGATCCCAGGAACCAAAAGGGCCCGAAAGTCGGGGGGGAAAAAAACCGTGCAAATGACGAAGTCGGTCTTAACGGGGAAATCTCAAGAATACCATCCTTGACAGGAAAACAACCCGGCCCCAAACCGGGTGTTTGGTCAACCTCGCGTCAGCATCCGGTCGTGGTGGGGAACGACGGGGGGTTTGAGACCAACGAAACAATAGGAAGCTTGCGCGTTTCTGCGCGCAGACCACCCCCACAACGCTCACTGGTGGGAACAGCAAGGCAAGGAGGAAGGGAATATTGGGGGCAAAGAGCGGGTCGGCTTGTCGAGAGAAGGATAGGGTGAGATGAAAAAGTGGGCTGCCACTTTGGGGAAGAATGAACAAAGGACAAAAAAGAAGCGGCCGGGAAAGCGGAGGGCCTAAGCCTTCAGGGAAAACTATAGAAGGGAGAGACCGGCAACCCAGTCGAATGAAAACCCGCAAACACATTTTCAAGGGGAACCTTCCTCTTGCGGGCAACCAGGCAACCGGCGGAGGTGATCGACGTCAAAGGGGAAAACGGGGGGCTTTAGGACCGGGGGCTTCTCTAGCATCCGTGTTGCCCAACCCTGCAAATGGGTGGGGGGGAAGAAAAAAATGAAAAAGGGAACGAAGGGAAATGGAAAGAGAAAGGCGACGTTGGGATCAGGGCAAAGATCCGGAATGCTGCAAAAAAACCGTTTTATGTTGGGGGGCACAAAAGGTTCGCGGGGGGGGTCACAATTCAAAAAATTGCGTGGAGGGTGGGGTGCAAGTCAAGCAAAGGGGGGGAAAGATGGGGTCTTTTGCCAAAGGAAAAACTTGCAGCCTCGCTCTGAAAAATTTTCTACTTGGAACTTCTCTCAAAACTTTAAGGTTGGTGTCAAAACCGAAAAAAACACCTTCGGTTGGGAGCTCTTATAAAAAAAAACCAAGCAAGAAGTTAAACGAATCATCACGGTAAGGCCCCCAGGGGGGGACGATAGCAAAAACAACGGGAGGGAAAAAAAAAGAAAGGAGTTGAGGCCAAACTTGGGGGGGGAAAGGTACCCCCCCCCAGTTCTGGGGGGGGATTTTGGGGGGGAGTCACGATTTGGGGAGAAATGCTGAAACTGTTATTTACCGAGAGGAATCGAGAAGACACGCGGACGAAACTCGAGCCAAACTCACCAATGGGAAAGGTGGAAGAACATCAAAGAGAATGGGCACAACCCGAAGAGTAAATTGCCCCACGTAAAAGGTACACCACTGAAAAATAACCACAAAAAGGAGCATTCACAAAAGGGGGTCAGACCGCTCACGAATTCCAATCTCGTCCAGGGGCGGCCGGAGAAAATTGAACATGTCCGGGTTGGCAAAAGTCTGCGGAAAAAAGAGCAAAAGCAACGTCAAAGGGAAAAAGGACATGCATAGCTGTGTCCTGCCCCGAAACAAATGGCTAAAATTGACCAAAAAAAAAAAAAAAAAAGAGGTGTACCAAAAAAAACGGACCCAACAGGAGTGGGGAGGCGAGCTCCTCCCTCCATCCCCCGAAAAAGAAAAAACTTGTACTTGGGTCTTTGGGGGTATTGTTTCGCAAAGGAAGAAATTTCATTGCAAAGGGCTCAGAAATTTGCGAGGCCAACCGGGAATGCAAAAACGAAACAGAGAACCGAAATCTGCCCGGCTGGCAAAGTAAAAAAAAGGGGGGGGGGGCAAAAATGGCCGTAGCCGAGACGCGCACAACCGGAACGGGGGTTTCGGGGGAACGAAAACCGAAACCTCAAAAAAACACCGACGGCTGTCGCGATGAAAAGAAAACAACCTAAGGGGGACAATCTGCGCGCCGGCCAACGGATCTAACCTAGGGACGATAAAACACAACAGGTTGGTTGCTGCCGGAAAAAGGAAAAACAAGGGTGGTGGGGCAGGTGACCATGCCCTCCGACAACTCTCAGGTACGCAGACGGGCGTAAAGACTTGTAACAGTCTCCAGAGTATGGTTAAGACTCCGCGACACCCAGTGGGAATGGATGGAACATCCCGGCCGGGATATTCAAAGAAAAAGGGACACCGATACACCCGCGAAACGCCAAAGCTTGAACCTTGCGAGCAGGGGGGACGAAAAAGGCTTTAAAAAAAAGCGGCGGTCCTCGTACATTGGGGCAACGACAGATGTCTGCGAACTAAGCTTTGAAAAAAATCAAGAAATCGCGCGGACCGTCATGGGCAAAAAATACACCGGGGCAAAGGAAAATTTGCAGAAAAAGGACAGACAACCAACTAAAGAAAAAAAAACGGGTCCTGTATAGGACCGGGAGGGGGGGAGGCAAGCGGAAGTGGCCGCACAGAAGTCCGAGAACGGACGCAGGGCCGAAAAATGGTCGAAAACGTAAAAAAATAATGCAACTAATCTTGAAACATAGGTGTGGTGTCGGAAACAAGGGGTAATGAGCGGGCCGCGACCGTACATTCGATGAGTACGAAAACAAGACCAAAGAATTGAGGAAAACTTGTCAAAGTGCATCATCAGGTCAAAAGGACTCCTCGGAACCGAACCTGGAAAAGGTCACGTTCCGTTAGTGTGAAAAAAATGAAAACGGCACTAAGCAACTATCCTAAGGGGGAGAGTGGGTGTAATCCAGTGGTATGCTGCCACTGTCTTTGGGCCGACACCCGCCCGGTGGATCCCAATGGGTCGGCGAACTAGAGCATCACGGGAGAAGCGAGGACATTTAAAAAAACAGGGGGCGTATGAAAACGTGACAGACATCCAAGACTACGGGTATAGGCCCATAAGATCGTCAGGGGAGACCTGAAGTATACGCAAAAAAAGGGGGGTCGGGGACTAATTTCTGGCAAAAAGCCGAGGGGGGGGAAGGTGTCAGCCATGCAAACCCCGCCGAATGTTAAAAGGGAAACGAACCGATGAAAGTTTTACGTAAAGAGACAAAACAGGGGGGGGCCACAGGGGAGAAGGACCGAAGGAATCCAAACCACCACCATGATGCGAAAAGTGCGGATGGTCAAAACCGCGTGAGGAACAAAAGGGACCAATGCAAACGCTCGACGAAATAAGGAAAGAGGAAAATTTTCCCTTCAACAGGCCAGACAAGGACAGTGCGAAGTCAATACCATCGCGGTCGTCAGCAACGGCGCTGGGATGGGACGAGGCTGTGACCCGCAAAAAAGAGTCAGGGTAGGTCCTCGGAAATCCCAGTTTGTCGTATCGTAAGGGGGGGAGAGCGCCGACGGCGGTTTGAAGGGCACCTGGGGTTACTTTGGGGGAAAAATCCCCGAAGGAGAACGTAAAAAAGGAACGCGAAGGAAAAATGGACAGAATCAAAAATGATGCCGCATAACAAAAAGGGACGCCAAGCATCCGGTTTAGCACAAGCGCTGGGTGAATGGAGTCTTGGAGGGGGGGGCGAAACAAAAAAACAAAAGTTCGGAGCAGCAAAGCGCCAGCGGAAAAGGGGGGGGGTCTCCGACATCTTTCAAAAGTAAACCAGCCCTTATTTGGCGGCAAACCACGGCAAGTGACAAAAACGCCGGCAGGGCGGACGGGGGGTCAGGAAAAAGGCCACGGCAGTGAACGGGAAAATAGCCGCAGTTGCGGATCAGGAAAGATGGGAAGAAAAGGGCAAAAAAAAAAACGGAGGAGAAAGATAGAGATAATAACAATCTAAATCAGCAATTGGGATTTCAAGGAAAAAACGGCCGAAGGGAACGCGGGGGGGGGGTCCTAAAAAAAAAACAAACTGCACTAAGAAAGGGGGGGGTTGCCGCCAAATTGGCGGAGGGGCAGGAACCGGAAGTTCTTAACACTCCCGGCGCAGGAGCGCTGGCTTCGAAGAGGCCCGTTTGTTCATCGAAAAAACAACCTCAAGCCTCCAGAGAATTCAAATCACCAGCGCGCGCTAAAAAAACGGATGCCAGGAAAGGAGCTGAAAGAAAGATGGAAAGGAGAAAGGCCATCAAGGGCTTCGGAAAAAAGGAGGGGAGGTTCCTCACCGGAATGAGGGCGAAAGATAAAAAATTCCACGAGGGTCAAACATCCTAAAGGAGCGACGTACCTACCCGACGGATCTCTACAGCTCAAACTGGACGAGAGTTGGGTTCAATGGAACTTCGTTCCGAACAGAAGAAAAGAGGGCTGGTCTACCGACCTGTCACCGATTGATTGATCTCACTCGCTTGAAAAAAACAGAAGGGGGGAAAGGTCAGAACAATGGGTAACGTCCGCGGGGGCTAGATCGATAATATTCATGGGGCTCCTATAGCGCGGAATACTGGGGGGGGCCCATACGCCATTTTTGGGAACAGGCATCCGGGCCGTGGTTGTTTAGTTGGCCGCACGGGGGACCGGCCAAAAGTAAACAATGGGAAAACATGGTTTCTGGCATGTTTGGTCTAAAGAAGACCGAACAATCGGAAAACCAGACATGCGCAGGCGGGCAATGGGGGTTAAGGAAAAAAGAAATTCCAGGGTCTCAAATGTTGCACAAGGACCAAAAAAAACCGGCATCGCAAGCTTGGGAAACGTCGGGGGGGGAAAACGGAATAATCGGCCACTAAGAGAAAGCCCTCCGAAAATATGTCTGCAGGAAGATGGCTGGATAAGGGGTTACTAAGGAAAAAAAAAGGGTTAGCCAGTAGCTGACCTTGAGGAAAAGTCGAAACTCCAGGAAGTCTCAGAGAAAGGGGTCCCCATGGGCCAGAAAAATACGAACCTTTCAAAGAGTCGGGAAGAAAAACAAAAAGGACAGGGCGCAGACACAAAGTTTTAAAAAAGACAGACCTGCCGGTAGGGAAAAAAGAAAAAGGGGGGGGTGTCTCCACTATTCCAGAAGGATGGAAAGATAACGGAACGTGGGAAAAACAGTTGGGCAGGGTGGCACCCCGAGGAGAATTTGGGAAAAAAAAAAACCAAGAAAAAAAGAAAGGGAGATTGCCCGGTTGGACTTAGTAACTCCGGCCGTCCGACTGTAGCAAAACAAGCAGTGGCCGTACGAGAAAAAAAAAGATCAAATAAACTGTAAAAGTTGGGTGTACCCAAAACTAATGACGATCCGAGCATATTGTCGACAAGGGTGCGGCCGACCGAAGCAACTCGGGAACGTGGCCAGTGTTTCGCTGGCAACTAAGAAAGCACATCAAAAGATCGAGGCTAATGGTGGGCTCGTTTTTCACGAGCACAGAAAGTAAAATTAATTGGTTTTTTTTCTCTGAAGGAATTGTCACCCGCGAGAATCCGGGATTCTGACTAATCAACAAAATCGACTCAAAAAAAAAAATTCAGTATGCGAGGGCCAAAGAAAGGGAAGGCTTGCTTATATCGCCAGGGTATTGGTATCTGAACTCTTTGATAAAAGAAAAAAAAAAGCTGAGCCGGACGCCAAAGGAATGGACACATAAAAACAATCACTGGTTGGTCAGTAAAGATTGCGTCTGAAAAAGAAGAAACCTTGTTCCCAAGGATCCGCATGGCGGAAGGCGAGTGGGGGGCGTGTAACTGGAAAAGAGACCGAATACACAAGACCCGAAGCCGGTGCTCAATTTCCTCTTATCTAAAAATCCGCAGAAAAAAAGAGTAATCAGCCATCCCTAAGTCCTTCCGGAAAAAAGACCGACGCCATTTGGGGGAAAAAAAGGGGGCTACATCGCGGACCAGCAAAGGTACGTGGGTTAAAGGTGTTGCGGCCCGAAGCCAAGGCAGCGCCGCCAGTTTGGGACGAGAAGGAAAGAGGATTCCGACAAAGAACTTCGACTTGGCACCCTGCAGGGCTCCCCCTTTTGGGGGAAAATGTCGCAAATAAAAAAAAAAAAAAGGAAGGGTAAAAATTAAGCGCACGGAAGCGTGCAGAGTCGCGGCTAAGGAAAAAAACAGTAACAGTCCTCAATCAAAAAAAAAGGAACAAGAATTAAGAGGGATCGGGAGGAGGAGGAAAAAAACTCCCCAGAACGGCTGCGCAGTTTAAAACAAGCAGCCTTTGGGGGCACAAACCAAAAAGCAACGTCACCCAAAGAAGGGGGGGGAAAATAAAAAACCTTCGTGTCCGAAGGTAGGGACGGACCAATGACCCCGGCGAGGCAGTAAACTGTTATATGCGACGGGGGTGATAGCTAGAACCGAGGGAGGCGCCCTCCCGGGGGCAACCCAAACCAGGGCAGGGGACCGCATTCACATGTTGAGGGGGGGGCGCCTAAAAAAAAAAGACTCGGGGGAAACGGCCCCAGTAAAAAAATCCGAAAAAATGGAATCCAGTCTCATGTGGATGAATGTTCAAGCTTTTGGGGAGGCCGAATCACGATTCAGTTGATGTAAAATCACAGGGTAAAAAGTGTTAGTTAACCCTACCAGGGGGCGGGGCATCTGGGGTAGGACGGCGTGCTTGCGCCAACCTAGCCAGGGGAAAACGTGGGAAGTCTCGGTGGAAAACAAATACAGGGACGTCGAACCAGATCATTAGAAACCATGAAAACGAAAAAGAAATAAAAGCACGGGTAGAGACAATTTTTGCCGAGAGGAGGGGGAAAAACACAAACGGAGTAGAGGAAAGAAGAGAGATGTTGAAACCAAACTTGGGGGAACTAATAAATGCTGGAGGTAATCTGAAAAATGGGTTAGAATAACTGTCACAAAGGGGGGGGAAAACTTCCAAAAAAAAAGAACGAAGCAAAGAAAAAACTGAAAGAGGCCCCCCGCAAAAGCTGGGGGGAAGAAAATCAATAGTTGCACATCAAACTCAAAACGGCAGAGTTACAATCCTCCCAAAGAAAGCCAGCAAAAAAAGACCCATACATCCACAAAAAAGAAAACATGAAAACCCTCTAATTGGACCAACTAAAACAAAAGAAAGACTTCGGCTAGTTCTGACGAGAAAAAAGAAGCGCGGTGTTGCCGGTGGTGGAACCAAAGTTGAGGGCTAAAAGTAAACCGCCAGTCGAAAAATCCCCGTTCAATCGCATCAGAAAAAAATAGTAAAAACGTGGACAACAGGGCCTTCACACAAGGATGAAGGTGCCAGGGAAATGTTGCATGTAAGGGGGAAGGGCAAGGCTCGTAATCAAGACAGCAAGACTGGAAGGAGGCTACACACCATCCCCAGACCGAGATCCTAATGGACCGTGTCCTTTGGGGGGCGTTGGGAAAATTAATGGAGGAAAAGACAAAGCATGGAAATGCAGTGGAATCGTAATGCACCGGCCGAAAAAGCTTGGAAACCCCAATCATCGCCGGGCTGGGGGGCAAAGCATAAAGGTGACCTTGGCCGAGCGGAAGCAGGAAAAAAACTAAAGTAACTGGGGGAAGGGGAAACTCAAACCCATGAGAACCCACGACCGGGGACTTCAGAAGTAGAAACGGTAAAGAAAACAAACGGGTTGGGACGTCTTGGGGTTGCCGAAGGGGTCTGCTAGGGGAATGATGATGTTTCATGGTGTCGACCGTGAGCCGGGCGGCCTGTCGTAGAGGAGGAGAAATACCCATAAAAAAAAAAGAGAAAACTCGCAGGGGAGAAAGCGCGTCCTAACAAGTGACAGCCTCAATGGTCGAAGCAACGAGTAAAAAAACCCGATGGTGTATGGGGGGGACATTGAAAGTGGTAAAAACCTTCCCTTTCAAAGTCTGCAGAAAAACAGGATCTGCCCTGATTGCCATGGTTCAAATGCGATCCGACAGAAAGGGAAAGTAGGCGATCTCGGGGGATTTGGCAAGTCAAACACCGATGTGGTATTGCAAGAGAAAACGGAAAATCAGAACGCCAGCTACCGTCATTTCAAAAAGAACCGGCAAAAAGGTGCCAGTTTCGAGGTAGAGCAACCCGACCGCGTCAAGGAAAGCCTTCCCCCGAAAAGGTGAGCGGAAAGCCCGAAAAAAGGGGCGGCCAGAACGCTTCCAAGATTGGTTCCCGAGGGGAAAAAGGGTCAATAATGCCTGGGGGGGGGGGGTGTTCAATAGTTTTAAAAATGGAGATATCTTACCTCCTACGGACAAAATTTAACTATAAAGGGACACGGGGGACGGGTCAGAAATTTTTATAAAACGGGCAAATCTTCTAGTTTTGGGCAACATTTCGACCCGAAAAAAACTTGGGGACAAGCAAAAGGAAAAACTGGACACTTTGGTCGAGTGATGACGCCACTCGAATAAGACAAGGGCCAGTGGGGTGTTGGCGACAGCCAGGCCTTGGAGTCCCATCCAAAAAAAAAGGAAAACTAGAGGGGACCAAATTTTCGGCGACGAGAGAAGCAGGCAAAAACAGAGACCTAAACCAGGGACTCGCTAACATAGGACAAGGTGACAGACAAGACTTCTCAGCCGTGTATAGGGAAGAAGCACTCCAAGAGACGGGGGCCAAAAAGGAGTCAAGGAAAGAGCGCCAAGGATGGCGCGAACCGGATTCTTACAGAGAGAGAAAGTGCGCACGAAAAGGAAAAAAAAACCGAAGTTTGTGCTGCGAACCGATGAGGAAGTGAGGGGGGCCTTCTAAAGGACCCATCGTGAAAGAAAAATCAAACAGGCGAAAACAACACGGCAAACAAAAAGATGCCGCGGAAAAAATGAATGGGCCACAAAATTCAGAAAAAAAAACCCTCCATCGGCCAAGGTCAGCCAACGTGAAACGGACTTGAGCGAGGGTGCTAAAAGGGGGGTCAAAGTCGAAACAGTAAGGGCGCGGGGGGGGGGTTCTGCGTCGTCAATCCCGACACGCTTATTGACGATCGGTGACCCTCAAGAGAGGGAGAGGAAAAAATCTAGGAGATCCAGTGGGCTTCAGGGCCGCCGAGAACAGGATTTTACATCCCGAAGGAAGACTCAATCATACAGAGCCGTCACAAAATGGGAAAAAAAAAAAGAAGGGATGATGACGGAGACATCCCGCAAGCGTGCAAAATAAAAAAAGCTCGCTGGGTATTTTCTCCAAGATTGGGGGGGGTGCCAGCGGATACAAAGCGTGCCGTTCGCAAAAAAAAAATCGGCGCGACGAGGGGCAGCAGGAAGAAACCCTCCGGGAAACCGTATTTGGATTAACCTTCAATTCCCCAGTCGCGTTTCCGGACCAATGGGAAAAAGAAAAAGAAGGTGCATAGCAGCAGGGAAGGGGATAAGAAGGGAATAAAAAACTTTGATCTCCAACACAACACGGATTAAGAGATACGAGAATAAAAGGAAAATAGTCCAATTGCTCAAAAGGAGGGGAATTCCAACTGAAGCAAGCGATTGGGGTGCCCAAAAAGAGACACAACGAAGGACCAACGGGGAATAAATAAGGAGGAGGGCAGAAACGTAGTCGTGAGCACAAAAAACGCGCCCTGAAGAGAGGGAGCGAAGCGTTTTTTGACATCTAGAACGCCAAAACCTAATCTCGGCGGGCACAGCGCTTCAAGACAAAGGGGACCTGCTCTTAGTGAGGGGCCGTAAAGAAGGGCAGCAATTTAGGCGTAGGAGATGTCGGTTCTTAAGGGAAAAAAATGGCGGATGAAATTTCACTGCAAAAATCAAGCAATTCAAAAGCGGCCTCTGGGGCTGAAAAAAAAAAGGATCGCGGAACGAAGACCACCAACGATTGCAGGGAAACCAAAAAAATTGGTCCTCGGGGGGTCAAACTCTTGGCGTGGAAGAGGGGGGGGGGGAACATGGATTGATCGTCCGCTCGTACGGGAGATGAGAACGAGGGAATTCGCCTGTGGGGAGATAATCCATAGAAGGGGGGAGAAAAAAGGGCAGAGAAAATGCGGCTTTTGGCCCATCAGTTTTGGGGTCCTCCGCAGTCATCCATGCGTGTGGGTGGAGCCGTGAGAAAAAGGCCATCACAGGAGGGGGGGGGAACAGTAGGTTCATCAGACACTCCAGAACGAAGGAAGAAAAAAACTGGGGGTCCCGCCACAATCGGAGGGTGCTTTCAAGAGACGAGTAAAATCAAAAAAAGACTGGAAAAAACAAAACAAAGAATTGCAAGTCCGCACATCCTTGGGCGAGACGCCGGGTAAAAAAAACCCCCCCCCCAAATGAATACTTGATTTACTCTAGAAACCGGCGAAGGGACGTGGGGAGGGAGAGGGTTACGAGGAACTGGTTTCGTAGCTAACCGGAGGGTGCTCGCTCACAAACTGAGTGGGTATCGGTCGAACTGAAGAAGGCCCATTGCCAAACGAAAGAACAGGAGTTGCGGGCGGCCCCAAAGGAAAGCCAAACGCCAACAACTTGGTCCACTCACTTCTCGGATGGCGAGTTTGGGGGAAGGGGGGGGAATCCAACAAAATTCGAATGGCAAAAAAAAAAAAGAATAACGGGAACTTTTCGGTGCAAGGTTAACAGTTGTGGGGGAACACCCGAGGGAATTTAGAAACGCGGAGTGGACACGTTTTTTCCCAAAACATTATAAACCATATCCTGCGCCGCAGTCAACGGGACTCAGCGATGTGTGTGCCGGCCCTCGAACCTGCAAGAGGGGGTCAGACCAAACCTTAACACAAGGAACAGCATAAATTTGATGTCGACAGTGGGGGCGGGCAGGAAGAACGTTCTCGGAGAACAAGGAGGCCCTGGTGGTGTTGGTTGCGTGAAGGATGCCGACCTCGGAAGAAAATCCCAGACGTTCGTAAGAAAAAAATTTTTGTGCCCTCGGGTAAATGGGCAAGAACTGGACGGGTCTAAAGTGTATTACGGAGAAATGCGGGTCTCGCCGATCCACCAAAAGCCTCAGGGGAAAAAGAAGTCCTCGGTAAACAGAGTAAAGGCGGGGGCATGGATTCTACGGGACCAGTAGAGAAATCGACCACTCCTGACTGAACTTGGGAGAAAAAAATTGTGAAATGGAGGTGTCGGCCAAAAATAAAAACCATCTTAAGCCGTTACCCATTGGGGAAAGAACATCCCGGGGGGGGTTAACAGCGTCGGTGACCCAGCACGCGCAATCCCTTGTTACAAATCGAGGGGGGAGGGGGTGGAGAAAAAGGTCCATTTCTATCATGGAAGGCGCGACCCTACTAAAAACAGACCACGCAAAGCCCGTCAGCAAAAAAGGGGGAGAAACAGGCCGTTGAGATACTTCCTATGGGAAAAAAGGACGGGACATCTAGCCGGCCAATGGGAACCAGCCGGGGACGTTCACAGTTTGACCGGTGGTTCGGAATCAGCCAGGGGACAAGGAGTGGTGAGGTCAACAGTAGGGGGGTGGCTGAAAAAGGAAAAAAAAAAAAGAAGACGTCAGAAAGGAGGGGTTGAGAAGTACGCTATTGGGCCAAAAAAGGGGGGGCCACCAGTCTGGGGGGAAAACAAAACCTTCCATAGCTTTTGAGGTTGGAAATCTTTTTCTCTTCCGCGCGGTAGGGGAGAAATGAGACTTTGTCAAATTGAGAGTAAATGCCGCTTATGAACATCAGAACAACCAGACCAAGGTACAGGAAAATACGGGGGAGGGGAGGGGAGTGATCTACTCAGTCCGTGGACTGACCACACCAAGTACTTATTACGACCTCGTAAGGGGGAGGAAATTTCAACCAGGGACTCCAAAAACCAATGATGCCTCTGGACCGGAATTGTCCAACGGAAAGTAAGGATATCCGCAGGGACCGGAAGGGGGGGCCTGTTTCCCGATGCGGATCTCAAGGAAAGTGTTTGTGAACACCAGGGACATTGACCGCCTCTTCTGGAGGGGGAGGTCAGCGAGCACCGCCCATGCCGGGAATCCGCGTGAAGCGGATTCTGCAACTCTGAGGGAGGGGGAACGAGTGGAGGTGGGCAGAAGGGCTTGTTTTTCAACTTTCGCGGATGTCAGCCTGGGTCGAGGTGGGGATTGCAAGATCAAAAAGGGGGATGATGGGGTGGGAAAAACGGTTGCGGGGGTCAATCCGAAGTTTTGCTCTTTCGAGAAAAGGTGGGCCGGGGGCCTGAAGATGGGGGGAAATACCGGTTCGGAAATCAAATTAAAAAAAAAAAGGAAAAGGGATACTAAATAAACTCGCACGGGGGATTAAGCAAGGGTGGGAAATCTTGAAGAGAGACACTCTCTCAACAAAAAAAAAAAAAAAACGGAAGGAGGATTCCAAAGAAAAGAAAGAATTCAAACACAAAAAGGCACATGGTGAATTTACCGTAGATGAGGATTAAGCGATGGGGGGTGGAAAGAGTCGACGACGGGAAAAGAGAAGGGGAACAAGGGAGGAAACCGGAAGGAGAAGGCCGGACGAAAAAAACTCTATGAACAAAACCCTGTGGGAACATCAGCCCCGGAGAATTGGGGAAAAGACCATCATGAAGATTCAACCTCGAAAACAAAGTCAAAGACCCAAAACGGACGAAGCATTCCTCGCTTGCAAAACGAAAAGAAAAGCTACCAGGGAAAAAAAAAAAAAAAAAAAGACAATGGCCGGCGAGAATGATCAAGGGGGGGTCACATTTTAATGGGGGCCAAACGGCTGGATATCGGCCCGAATCACCTTTACCGAGGGAATAGACAAGGAAAGGAAAAAACTAGTCCAGGAAAAAAAGTCAACCGCCAAGAGAAGGGGGGGGAAAAAATGAAAGGGGGCATTTAAAGGGCCCGCAAGGAAAGGGGCGGCATACAGCCGCATCCTCGTCCTTGGGAAGGCTAAATAAAAAACAGCCGCAGTCGCCCAAAACCCTCCCGAGATCAAAAGGGACTGGGGGGCGGGGTCGTTGGGGGGGGGGGGGGAATGTCAGGGCCCGCAAAAAAAGAGCGCGCTTAATACGCAGAACCGAGCTGGGGGCAAAAAGGGGAGAGACACTCAGTCGGCATTGCAGCAAAGGGCCAGAAGGAAGGGGTCACACGTCGACTGCCCAACCGATTCTGGGAAGAAAAAAGAACCTGCAAAGGAAAAACGGGACCCCGAGCTGGCGCAAAAAAAACGGTCAAATCGTACCCCCCCGCGTGGGGCAATGGGGGAAACACGATGGAGATAGAAATAAATGGACTCGGTTGTGTCCCGACCGGAGAGCCACGGCGGGCGTTCGGTTCAGGAAAAAACGGGCATTCACCCGATAATAGGAAGTGCCAAGAAGAGGGACGAACTTTGGGAACCATTAAGAAGAAACCCCGAATTTAAAAAACAGGAATGGTATTGTCCAAAAAGTCCTGTTCCGGCTGAGCGGGAGACACACCCAGACCGACAATCGCCATGTTTCAACCGAACTCAGAAAGGAAGAGTGGCTGGTATACGAATCCAGTTGGCAAGGGGAATGGGGAATGTCTTCCGAAGCGCACGAATCATAGGAAAAAAAAGAGGAACAACGTCATTCAAAAAAGGGGAAACCGCAGAAACGGTGCAGTTGACAAAAGGAAAAAAGAATAAAAAACCGAGCCGCGAATCGGATTTGGCTGGCCCGGTCGGCAAAACAAGGGGAAAAAGGGGCCAAACGCTGAAAGGGGAACCGAAAGAGGTCCCGAAGAGGGGTCCCAGCACCCGTGGCTAAATGAAGTATTCGGATCGTTTGAACATAGTGGGAAATCGCAAACTGGGGAAGAAGAAGGAAGAACGGAGACAACATTCGATGCTGCAAAAAAAGAAGGAAAGGGTCGCGACAGGGAGAGAACGGGGCGAGCACGCCCAGTCTCCCGCGGTCAAAACGAAAAAGGAAAGCAAAGGGAAAAAAAAGATAGAAGAAAAAAAAAAAAAAAAAAAAAAAAAACCAAAAAAAAAAAAAAAAAACCAAAAGAAAAAAAAAAAAGGGGGTATCTTTTGCAAGAAGTTTCTGCCCACTTGACCGTCCGAGAGGGGGGGAAAATGGTGTAAGACAGGTGGGGGGACCAATTGTTCCTTTTGCCCATCCCGAAGGTTGAGGAGTGGGGAAAAAGGGGGAAGATGCGAGATATCCAAGAATCTATAACTCCGTGGAACGCTAACAGTGGGGGACTTAGGTAAGGAAAAGAAGAACCAATCCGCTCTCAGAAGGTCGATTAGAGAAAAAACTAGAGTAGGTTGCCTGATGGGGAGGGGGGAAAAAACGGACGAGTCAGGTACCAAGATGGCGCGCCTCAAATTCTGAACAGCAAACCGGAGGTAACTTTGTAAAAACAAAACCCCGCCGAATTTGTAAGGGCTAAACAGATGACGGGGTTTCAGTTCGTAGAAAAAAAAAGGACCCCAACGTGGGGAAGACCCAAAACGTTCCGACCGGACACCCACCACGAAAGAACTATTAAAAGTGCGGATGGGCCAAAGATGGCGTGAGCGCAAAAGAGTTCGAGGGGGGCCACGCGCGACTTAGTCGGAGGGGAAGTTCTGAACAGGAAAAAAGTTCGCGCGCGAAGGAAAAAGTCCCTCAGTTAAACTGAAAAAAAGAGAAGCGCTGATGACGAGAAACCAAAGAGTGTGCCCGCAAAACCGAGTCGAGGAGGGGCGCACCAAGAGAAAGTTCGGGGAGAGTTCACATGTCCCGCTGCCAGAAGGAGGCAGTTAAGGGAGGAAGGGTGCATACACGAGGGAAAAGCCGAAATCAAGCGGGGAAACGGACGCCGACATGCAAGGACGAGAGTCCAAAACGCCTCCGCATCAGCATCATTTTGCAGTCCGCGTGTGCAAAAAGCTGCCAGATTGGAGGTTGGTGAAGAAGTTAACAAAAGGTCTTCACCAGACCACAAAAAACTGAAAGACCGACATCGTTCGGCCCCCATAAAAACCGCCCTTATTGGGCAAGGGCAACCAAGGAGGGGAAAGAACCACGAGGTTCACGGCCAACCCAATCGAAGCCGGGAAGTGACAATGGGGGAAACCCACAATAAGCTTGAATCAAGCAAAAAAAACGGGGGGGCATCTCTCACACAAAACTGGGGATGAAGGGGAAGAGAAAATTAGAATCCGCAGGAAGAAGGGTGCACAGTTTTTTCACTGCGAAGCGTAGGGGGGGGTGTCACGCTAACCCGGTAAAAAAAGAAGCAGAGGGGAAAATGTCGTTGGGGGCCTCCAAATAACAGGGAGGTTCTAAACTATGCGGAATCAAGTTCTAGAAAAAAAGAGGGGAAAGGGACGACAGAAGCCATGTTTGTGGTTCATCGAGGAAGGGTCAAAAAAGCTCAGAGCGGCGGCAATCAACAAAATGCGGCGCTTAACGGCAAGTAAGCGGCAAGGAAGCGTCTGCCTAGAAATCCTCAGGGAAGGAAGTTCGGGCAGCGACGGACGGCGTGAAAATGAAAATTCGGGATGAAAAATTAAAGAATCAAACAGACAAAAGACCGAACCGCCTTTACGCGACCAGACACAAAAAAAAGAAAAGATTGGGACGGTCACCGAGGGGGGTCCTCGTCATCACGGAGAGGGGACGACCGTCAATAAGGTGGATTGATCGGGACAAGACGAAACTGGGAAGGAAGAATAGAAACTCTGATCCTGATTAAAGGGCGCGCGTGTTGCTATATCAAAGAGGATGAGGGGGCGCCTCGAACTGCGAAAAGAGGGGGGGGAAGAAACCAAAAGACACTAAAACGTGTTTTTAGTCTGGGATGGGGGGGGGAAGGTGCACAGGGTGGTGGGTGAACGGGGGGGGGAGGCACGGTCCTCTTCATCCCAAGGGATGGAAAAAAAAAAATTTCAAGGTTCCCCTTTGGTTGGCCTCGACCTACGCACAAAAATCGTTTGGAGGGCAAAGGGAACAATGGGCGGGGGTGCTTGGGGAAAGGTGAACAATGGACCGAAAAAAAACGAGGTCAAATTGTGGGAACGGCGCGCCATGCACTTAGAGGGATAAAGTGAAAAAGGGGAAGGACGAGCAGGATGACAAAAAAAAGAAAAAGAGACAATCTGCAGGGAGAGGTCTGATCAAACGGGGGCACATTTTTACTACGGACTTCGAAAAAAACAACTGGGGGGGAAAGGGTGGACCTGAGGAGAAGGGGGGGGGGATCGAACGGCCTGGAAAAAATCTGAAAAAAAATGGCCCATATGGCCAGATCAAACCGACGAGGAAACCACAGACGGGCAAGAGAAAAAAAACAGGGGGATTACAACCTACTCTCGAGTGCTTTCGGGCTCCCCATCATCAAACACTAAATTAGGGTGCAAAAGATGAAAACTTTGGACCAAGGGTCGGGTCCAGTTGTTTGGGAACTAAGGAAAAGTGGGGAAAGACCGGATAGGGGGGGAATTTGAAGGGAATAAATCTGGCCGGAAGATGAATCCTAGCTCCTTAAAAATAGCGGAAATGGAGGACGGCCGGAATGTGTACTATTACAGCCCCTGCAGTGTGTCTACACCCCGAAGAACTAAAAAACATAGGTGCCGGTTGGGGGGACGACATTGCGGAAAAAGTTAAATAAAACGTATCGTGCCCTTGCCTTGCCCTCCCAAACAAATAAGGTGCCGACACAGAGGGGAAGACCAATAGTAAACCTCATGTAGGAGGGGTACTCGAAAGGTCGCGAAATGCAACTTCTGAACTTTTGGGGGGGATTTTTGATGGAACGGGTCCCCGACGAATCAGAGATATTCGGGAAGGCTAGCGCAGGACAAGACGGGCGACTTGGGGCAACTTGGAATAAGCGCAAAGGCGCCGCGACGAAGCCTGGTAGGAAGACGCAAGGTGTTGAAACCTGGGGGGTCTCAGTGTCCATCAGTGGGTGCTCTTCCAAAATATTGAATAAAAAGAGGAAAAAGGGTTACCCATAAAAAGAAAGGGGGTGTCAGCCCCACTCTTTTTCATTAGGGAGCACTTGTTCCAATATACGGCGGTGGGCGACGGGAGTGTGGAAAAAGAAATCTATCGGGGGCAGGGGGGGGGAAGGATCTCCAAAGAGACCAAAAATGCCACCCGGCGTTCAAGGAGGACAAAAAGGGAAGGGGCATCATATCCAAGGAGGCCATCGAAGGCTACCGAAAAAAAAAAAAAAAGCCAGCCGAACGGTCACAGTTTGAGGGGACCCGTGGAGGACTATCAGCAGCAAAGCGTAGGGGGGGGGGGGGGGGAGCCATTGGTTTGTCAAGAAAAATAAACCCGGAATCCGCGGGTGGCGAGGCTAAGTGAAAGAAAAAAAAAGGACCAAATGGCCGGACCCAATGTTGTTGGGCACAGCCCGGGCCCAGGGGAGATTTCAGTGTAGGGTTGGACACAGAGGTCTCTGTATGAAAGAAAAGAGGAGGAAGCGGGGACAAAAGAGAAAAGAAAAAATCAGTAAAAAAAACTCGGCGAAAACATTTCCCAATCAAAAAATAAAAGTGACAATGGGAAAAAAGGGAGGAGCCTCACGGAGGGGGGGCTTAGGAGCAGCCGGCATCGAGGAAGGAAGGACAAAAAAAAGCGGAAGTGGAAAAAATTCAGAATGCAAGCAGGGTCAAATGAACAATTGCAGAGGCGTGGGAAGGAAGAACAGGTTGTTCACGCGGAGGGGATGGGGGGGCCCTTGGAAAAGATCGTCACAGGTTGTCTGGAAAACGCTTGAAGAAGAGTAGAGTCTGCCGCCGTTGGGGGGACCCAACGTCAAGTTAAGCCCGCTGAATTGTCTCACGCCGTGAGAAGGGAGAGGGGGGGAGCGCTCTGTGCACAAAAAAAAATTGCGGGAGGCATAGGGGGGGGGAGAATGGAAGTGAGTCCGCATTTTGTGGTTCAGGGGGGGCGTTATGCCATCGATGAGTTTCGGGGAATAATTCGTCTGGATGTTCTGTCAACCCGAAAAGGGGGGAGGGGCAGATTCAAAAGGGTGGTCGGAGTGCGTCAGGCAAAAAAGCGGTCGCGGTGTCACTTCACGTAATAAATGTCGGGGGACCACCATATAATGTAAAAAATCTCCAAAAAAAAAAAAAAGGTAATAAAAGGAAAAAGACAAAAGGGAGTGAAACGGGGGGGGACAATGGAAAAGTTTGGACCCGAAGCGGGAACCACCATCGGTCTCAAAAACCAGAGAAAGGGGGGAAAGGGGGTAGGAAGGGGGAAAAAGAAGGTTCGGTAACACCCCTTTCAAGGAACGTACGATTGATTTCGTTAAAGAGGGGGATTATGAAAGGGGGGGAAGCGGGGGAGTATTCCGAGGACAAGCAAACAAATCCGAGCAAAAACGAAACTCGAGAGGCCAAAACCGGGTCGGGGGAAGACGAAAATGAGACAAAAAAAAGAAAAAGGATGAAAGGCGGGAATCCACTAAAACGAAATGACGCCTAAAAAACTTCCAAATAAGAAACTGAACAGCATGGGGGCCGCCTGGTGAAAAACGAAAAGAGAAGACTCCGTTCCGCCATGGGAGGAAGAAAGGTAACTCATCGGAAGGGACATGGAACGTTGGGCAAACTGCGGTAGGAAGAAAAGCACCTACGGCAGAAGAGCAACCCAGGTCTAGAAAAAGAAAGAATGCAACACGTACAAAGCATGGAAGGCCATCATATTGGGGAAAGAAAATGTATTTGGGGTAAAGGAGAAATGAAAAAAAAGGGTAAGTACTCAGCACGCAGACCGTCCACAGGGAAGGGAGAGAAGAAAGCCAACCGAGATGAAGAAATGTGAAAAAAAAAATGGGGGGTTCCAGGGTGTGGGAAAATGTAATTTTTAAGGGGGCAGAGCCCGAAGAATTAGAAGGAGAAAAAAAGAGGACTTGATGCAGGCGGAAACGAAACCTCTGGACACCGCACGAGAGGACGCGGCCGGCTGGCAAATTCCGAAGGAGTGAGGAAGAAGACGAGACGCGCCACGGGAGAAAAAAGTTGGGGGGGCGTTAAACGGAAAACCCCCAACCACAAAAAGCTATGGGTCGCGAGTCGGAACGCAAAATTTAAATCCAGAGGGGGCAGGGCAACAAGAAAAGAAAAAAGTGGCAGATAAAAGGGTGGGAACGGACCCGGGAAGCAACCTTGAGCAGGGGGGTCGGTTCGGGAGAGGAAAGACTAAAACCCAAAGGGGCAAAGAGGGAGAAAACTATTCCAGAAACAAGACATCCCTGTTTAAGGGGTTACTCCTCCATATTCAAAACATGGGGGGGGGGGGGGGGGGGGGGGGGGGGGGGGGGTGGGGGGGGGGGGGGGGGTGTGGGGGGGGGGGTGTGGGGGTAGGGGGTGAGTAGAAAAAACGGGATGTATTTTGCCAGCAAGTTGTTAACCAGACGTTGTCAAAAAAAAAAAAAAGAAACGAAGGCCTCTAACGAGGCCATGGGTTACTTGGGGGGGGGACTAAAAGACAGCAGTATGCTATTCCTAGTGATGTAAAGGTTCAAATGTCAAGATGAACTGCCCACGCAAAACGTTCAAGTAAAGAAAAAAAATCGCATACCTGAAGGGCAGAAAAGAAAAAGCCACCTTTTGCAGTGGTGAACTGAAATAACAAAAAAAAACAACCCCCGAATCAGGTATTTATTCCGATTCAAGGAAGGAATAGCTAAAGGGGTGGAAAAGAAAAAAAAAAAAAAAAGGAGGCCGGTCTCGTCAGCAAAACCTGGGTCCCGAATGCAAAGGGAGGGATCGTTCATATGTGGGGCTAAGGCGGAGTGCTGGAGCTCCACCACTAACGCACATGGGGAAAAGAAAAGAGGGTCGCCGAACGAAGGACGGGGAAAAGAAAGTTATCACGAAGCAAGCTAGAAAAAAGGTCAAAAAACTTACTCCGGACACGACTGGGGTTTAATCGGGGGGGGGGGAGAAAAAGTGAGGAAAAAAAGTGCAAAGAAGCCGATAAGTCCTGAGGGAGACCACAAGTGGGGGGGGGGGGGTGGAGGACCTGTCCCTGTGTTGGCCGCAGCCCCCAAGCAAAACCCGGGCTCTGGGGGGGCCAGGGGAGTTTCAGGGCGAGAGAAAAAGAAAATTCCCCTTGCCGAGAAACTCAGGATCTAAAAAAGAGGTTGGAGGAAGTAACCCCGGGGGGTGACGACCAATCCGCGAGGAAAATTTCTTAGAGATGACACAAGACTCGGGGAGTACCGATCTGGTTCAAGGACCGGCTACGCAAGTGTAAACCTCGGGGACAATTCTGCACAGAAACAGAGGGATAGGTGACTTCGGACAAAGCAAGGAAAAAACCCCGGACAGGGGCAACGGGGCGAACCTATCGGGGAGTGAAAAACCGGGTACATAGTGGAAGAGGCACCTCCACAGGGGGCTCCCCACCCAAAGAGAGTCCGTCAGAAAAAAAGTGACTTAGAGAAAGGAACTCAGAAGGAGACGAATCGATGATAGACGGAAAAAAACAAACGCGAGTTAATCATGAATACCGCGTTTTATTCAAAAGCATCCATTTCGCCACAGCGCGCTCCAAAAAAGACACCCATCAGCAGAAGAGAGGGGGGGGAAAGAAGAAGGAATCCTTACCCCTAAAAGCACTTTCTGAGGAGGGGAAATTGGGGTCGGGAGAAGGTAGCAGCGTCCGCGGCCAACTTTTGATTGGGATGAATGTTAGAAGAATCTTCATAAAAAAAAAAAAGCATCCGAGAAAATACCAGGGAAGAAAAAAAAACAGAAGTCCCAAGGGATGGCAAGAAACAGAAAATAGCGGTTTAGCGCCGAGGTTTGGGGAATTCGGAAGCGCCTTGGGTTAAGTCGTGGGAAAAAAGAGAGGTCCGAAAGACGCCAGCGGACGACGATGGCTTTGGGAAAGAAGAGTTTTTCGTCCCATACCAGACCGTATAAAAACAAAAGGGGAAAATTCCCGCGGCAGTTAATCGTTTCGGCACCCAAGCGACAAAAAGAAAGGGGGAAACGACAATAGAGGAAAAGGGGGGGAGGGATCACAAGGGATTCTCGT
>Ga0179593_1758811_pt1 | contig 22072 bp, 25 predicted proteins | sample CZODoug2_1_08_16_FD_185931 | JGI IMG/M metagenome (GOLD analysis project Ga0179593, IMG submission 185931) | Vadose zone soil fungal communities from Angelo Coast Range Reserve, California, USA - CZODoug2_1_08_16fungal (PacBio error correction) | ecosystem: Environmental > Terrestrial > Soil >...
ACGCCCCGTGTTCTGTACCTAGAGCACCGACGAAGGGGAAAAATGCGACTCACAGACATTAGTCGGATACGTTTGGGGAAGGTGGGGAAATCCATTCTCTACTAGATCTAGGCCGAGATGGCAGGGCAAGGTACTTCAATACTACAGTAGAGGCGGATCTGCATACGATCCCCCAAAGGATATAACAGAGGAGAGGGGGAAGGGTTCCCTAAAAGTGGACTCTCATTGTAGCCTGGGTCGTTAAGCCGGAGGTCCCGAATTCGGGACTTCGGAAAAATCATTTGAAGAAGAAGGATTCGCGGAATTGATCAGAGGGCGTTCGGCGCATCATGGGGGGGGGTCCAACTGGGCTGGCTGAGGGGGGGCTTTCTGACAGACAATCTAGGAGGGAGTAACTAATGTGCGCATTCAGCTGAAGACCGAACCTTCAGTGACAAAAAACGTCGAGAAGGAGGAGCGTAAAGGGCGGATGACTTGGCCCATCGCCCGGCAAACAAGCGAGGGCCTTTGGTGTCTCGCAAATAGAACTGAGGGTCTGACAGGAACGCTGTTGAAGGGAAAGAACAGGAAATATCGAAAGAGGCTTACAGAAGCAAAGGAGGACGAGAGAGCAACCTCCGGGAAGGGAACCTTAAATCTGGACAAAGGATGAGAGGCGGGTAAGGAAAGAAATGTCCTACAAAAGAACGAGCAAAGATAGCAACGGGGGGTCAAAGATTGTAAGAGAACCGGGCTCTCTTCGATGACAAAGGTTCAGATCGACCAGGAAGGCTCGAACGGAAAGATCCGCGATTAACGAGGACAGTTTGTGTCCCCGACTGAAAAAAAGACAGTCGGGCTACAAACTGAACCTAGGGAGAGGGGAAGAAATGCTAGAACACAATTTTTAAAAAGGTCCCCTCAGGAAAAAACCCCCTAACCGGGAGCCAAACACTGGGGGAAGAAGAACTTCAGGACGTTTGCACGGGGGGGAGCTTGCTGGTGAAAAAAGGGGGGGAACAACCGGGCCGCGACACTGGCCTGAAGCCTGGAAGGGTCAAATTGCGAAATCGGGAGACAGACAAGGAGTGGTTCACCGACAAGGTACCAAAGGACTTAAGGCCAAGGTGAGGAAGCAGGGGGACTTAAGCTTTTGTAAAGGAAACGGGGGGGCGAAAAAACGGCGAGGGTCCTCAGCGCGCGGGGGGGGGGGGTTCACTACTTGAGGTCACTGCCTAAGGGCCAAGGGGCATGTCGCGTGAAGGAAAGCCTCTGGCGTACGGAAGGGCTTCAGAGAAACGCCATTTGTGGCGCGGCTGGGACGCTGCTGCTAAGGTTTTTCACAAGTTGACAGCAGGGACACAAAAGACTTCTTGGAGGACACTCGCGGAAAGACGCGATGCAGAGGGACGTGAAACCTAGCTCCCCCTCAAAACTCCAGAAGTCTGCGAAGGGCGGGGGAACTCAACAAGACCAGGAAAGCGAAGGTGATAGATTATCCGGGGGAGGCCGTGTCTGGTGCTGGGGAAGCATGGAGGTCGGAACGGGCCCTTCAGAGGGAGACACGAGGTCGCACGCGTCAGTGCCTTCTGCGCAGAAAAATTTGTCGCAAAAAAGAACTGCAGGCTCGGAAAGGGAGGCGCGGGGGGGTCCTAGGCTCATCCGGTCCCGGCGATTCGCGGACGTTTGGCGGGCAGGGGATGAGACTTCCGGGCACGATGACCCACTGGGAGCAAACCGCCTTAAAAAATCTGTAAGTACGCGGGTATTCAACAGTGTGCAGGACACGCGGGGAACTCCAGGTGCAGTGAACAAAAAGGGAGGGCCCGAGTGGAAAGGGCCGCTTGCCAACGTAATACAATCTGCCCGACAGCCGATTAGGCCCTCCCTCCCTCACCATGGAAAAGCGTTAGGGGTGGGTAGAGGAGGAATGTAGATGGTGGGTGAAGTGGACTCGGGGACAAGCAGCCTCAGTATAGGACAGCCAAACTCCTTAAGAGGTGGGGCTTCACCGCGGCAGACACGTTCAACCGGGACGAATACTGGGCTATCTGCAGAATGTCGGAGCATCCTTGGCGCGCAACGTTGCCGATACGACCACTGGTAGGGGGAAGCTATTGGAGCATGCTTCAGCTCAGAACTGCTGGATAAGGCTCGGTTGGACGTGCGAGGGACACGGGCCTACAGAGTTAAAGGAGCGCATAAGGAAGAGACGTAATGAAGGTGGAGCAAATTGGTGTTTGGCAAGTTTTGGGTCTCATAGGTGCAATGAAAGCAGACCTCTTGGAAAAAGCCGTAAAGGGGCATGTCAGGAACTCGCAAAAGGGGGGGGAACCACCGGATCAGAAGATCCAGACCGTGCGCCCATGGGGGAAACGTGACTGTCCGGGACCAGGACGGGAGGGGCAGGAGGAATGGCGCAGGGCAAAGGGAGCTCAGATGGGGGCGAGCAGAACATCTTCGTCACTAAGCAGCGCGCAGCTTGGAGAACGCCGGAAGAGGGGGCACGAATTAACAAAGAGAAAAAACGTCGCCGCTCAAAAGAGGAAGCTCCCGAGCGCAAAAAGGGAGAAACACGAGAAGATGACCATGTCGAACACTCGGGCCACTAAGACGAAAACTCTAAAGGCAAATACATCAAGGAATGACCAAAAAGCAACAAGGGACGCCCCCCACCTACGAAGAGGCCGTGGCTCGAAGGAGCAAATACGGCAGATCAAGTAAGGTCATCCAGATTCTGAAACGGAATCGGTGGGCCAAACGGGAACTGCGAAAAGGTTCTCTAAGGGAGAAACTCAACGGTCTCGAGTCAAAACCACTTGAAGGATAGGGGGTTTTCGTCAAAAGAAGTAGAAAGGCGCAGTGACTAAAAAAGAAACGTGGAAGTCTAGACGTGAGCAGGGGGTTTAGCAACTGGACGATGGCAACATGAGCTTTCACATGCCATCGTTCGAGCCATCACAGTAGCCTTCGCTATCATTGAAGACGATGTCAAGGAAGGAACAAAGCTCTTTGAAGGGAGGGTGCGTCCTGGTCGGAGGGGGGAAAATAATTTGCGATGGTGGACGCACGATCCGATAAAATGGTTCTCGGGGAATAGTGTACAACACTCTCACCGGGGCAGAGCTCTGGGGAGCGGAGACCCCTGGACGAGGGTACGAACGCAGCTATCGGTTGACTAGTCGACCGTTTCAGAAAGGGGAACCAGGCCGGGGAGATTAAGTCGCTTATCAGGTGAGCTCGAGGAAGACGTCCAGGGAGCCGAATTGAAAAGCCGGAAAAAAAAAAGCCCGCAGTGGGTGCCTGGCTAAAAACCAAGGACGCCGAGCAATACAAGCAGGGCTGTCGTCAAAGGAAAAAGGGCCTCGCCTCTGGGCCCTCTCAGAGGGAGCCGTCACGGCACAGGAGCAAAAGCTCATGAAAGTCGGCTGTGGACGCAGGAGGTGGCCCCCCGACAAAAAGGGGAGGGGTCCTTAAGAGAAAATTCTTCATAGGGGATTAGGTTTGGAAGGGGGGACACGGTCACGAAGAAGACCGCCACGCAAATTGCTGAACGGGAACGGCGAAAGCCAAACCGGTTCGGGGCAAAACTTGAGCAACTCCGCACATCGGGGGACGAATGCGGTTCGAAAAGGAGGATCCATGGAAAAGGATGTCAGGTCGAGCCAAGAACGGCCCGGAGGAAACTAAATCGAGAGAAGCGTAAAAAGGGAAAAAGATGAATGGAGCCTCAGGTTCAAAAAAAACCGGGCAATCGCGGATCGTCGGTGCGGGTAAGGGCGCGGGGACCACCGGAGTGAGAGAAAACACGTGCGGAAAGGGCTTGAGGACCGGTGGGGAGAAGCGATTCGACCTGGGAAAAACGCACCGGAGAACGTGCCAGCATGGACAGAACACCCTTTTCCATGAAGAAAAAAGGGGTACATTCATAGATCGACACTAACTACGAATTCTGAGGGATAAACTGCGACGGGGAGGCTTTCCCCAACAGACGCAGGTCTGGCATGGCTTTCGACGGGGTCGCCAGACAGGAACAAAACTCGGTACGGACCTACGCGGAGAGTAAGTCGGGAGAGGGGCTCAAGGGAAGTTGACAGAGGAGCAGAAAATGACAAACCAGGGGGGGAAAAAAAAAGGTTTAACGATGTCTACTAAAATTAGGCGGCAGCCTGAAGAGACTGGGGCTTAATGACAGAACAGGGTCCCTTGCGGGGAGAGGTTGCGAAACTTGGGGGAGGAAAACAAAATGAACCGTTACCGAAAGAGAAGAGGAGGGAAAAAAGCTTCGGCAAAAACGAGGCCAAGAAAATCTCAACAACCCTGAGGTGGAGGGGCCAAATCACATTGTCCAGGGGACAAAATTCCTTGAGTGAAACACCCTGATCAGCAGGACACTCGGTCACAGAAAAAATTATTCAACCTCCTAGGGGAAACTCTTATTCAATAAAAAACTAAAGAAAGGCTTTCAGAAAGAAGAAATCTGCAAAAGGTTTCACAACAAAGAGTCCGGGGAGTTGCCAGAGGAGGGAGGAGAGACTTGTTAGGTCACAATTCGACCAAGGGCGATGTCCCGGCTTACCAAAAATCCGTAAAGATGGCAAGAAGAAAATCGGAAAAAGAATCCATCGGGAGAACACCGGGATGCTTGAAACTGAAACCGGGCCTGGTGGAGAAATGCCTAAAGGACGGGAAAGGGAAGGGGACCGGTGGGGGATACTCCACAGGGATTGGAAGGGAACGTTTGTATTACCGAGGGCGGAATTGTCCGAACCATCACAAGCTCGGAGATAAAAACTCTAAATGAAGGAACAGGAAGCAAAGGCATTTTCTGGAAAAAGAAAGGCAAGACTTGGCCTAAGGGAAACATCACTTCGAGAAAGCCACGGAACCTGAGAGACGGAGGTGCCTTGGCGGTAGCAGTTCTGGAAACCGAAGAAAACTGGTTGCGGAACGGAGTACAACAGGAACGTAGCGGGGGGGACCAAAGGCGTTTCGACATCGGGCGAGAGGCTGTGGGCGACGTTCGTAGAAATCTGATAACAGAACCTGTTGGAAACCAGGGGGGTGACAGAAGGATGGCCGTAACAAGTCTTCATCGAGGGTCGGAATCAAAAAACTAAGTCGGGGACAAAAAAACCTAGGATCGACTGGGTCTCGAAGGACACAAATAACCATCCTGGGGTCGAATAAGAAACCGGAATGCACCCCTATTGGGAGAACCACCATACGAGGATGATCAGGAAATAGGAGCGTGGTCTCTGGTAAGGTCGCTAAGTCAAGGGAATGTGGGGCAGGGAGTGACTCAAATCGCAAGCTGTCGGAGATTTACCTCAAATTCCAAATTGGTAAAAATCACGGAAAGAGTTAAAAAGGCTCGTGGTCTCAAGGGGAAGGTGGGCGATTGGTTGCACCTTTTAGAATGGAAGAAAATGAACCCGAGAAGTTTCTCCTGAAAAAAAAAAAGCTCTGGAAAAAGAAGTATAGTCTAGCGAAGAGCCCGATTTCGAAAAAAGCTTCAGGGAGCTGGGATCCGCTCGAACATATACTATACTCAGATTGCGGATCGGACTCGCAGAAAGGAAAACAACCGGAACCACAGGGAAACCGCGACTATGGGGAATGTATATTTCCGGTTGGAACTCCGCCAGCTATCTCGGGGGACCGTGCAAAGGAGAAAAGGAAAGTTCCGAAGATAACATAACATGACAAATCCATGAATCGTAGAAAGAACTGCTTCAAAAGAGGGGAGGTCGGGGTTTGTTTGATCAAAGTGATAGGTTGGGGGGAAAAAGCGTCACTCAGGGAGAGCCTAAGATAAAGCTTGTGAAATTTCTCCCTAGAGAGACATTAAAAAGCCAAGAAAAAACAAAAAAAAAAAAACACAGGGAATACACGTTTATTAGTAAAGACAGAGTTTCGTTCCTAAACTCGGATAAGGGGGGAACATTATAGGGCAAGTTGACATGGGTCCTGATATGGAGGTGCACGTTATCTGCAAACTCCATAAAGAGCCATCATAAGAACTTAAGATATTAGACAAGGGGCCGACACAGTGTGAGCAGCTGAAATCAGTGAAGGAGATACGAAAAGGGTTCAAGCAGGGGGCTGCGAAGGAGTTGAGCAGGGGAAGGTTTTCCAAAAAGTCAACCAAACGGCGTGGGGACTGGCAAAAAGACGATGCAGAAAAAAGGAAGGGCTTCCGACGGATTATTGGGGGGAATACAAGTGGTTGGGATTCGACAGAAAAGCCGCAGTCGATCTTTGATCCGGGGTGAGATTAAGTCCATGAAAGGGCGTCAACTCAAAGAAAACCGTATAGATCCCGCTGGCTATTCCGGAGCCCCATCGAAACTTCGGAAGGTTACCAGAGACATGAGAAAGGAGCTAGGGGGTAGGGCTTCCACTATCAGAACCGCCGGCGGGGGATCCAGGGCCCACGGTGTTGGACGGAGAAGTAGCTTTCAACCTTATGCAGTGGCAAAATCTCCTCTATCGGAAAAAGAGCGCCGCTCGGCACCACAGTCACCGCGGAAGAAAAAGAACGCAAGAAAAACGGACTCTTAAAAAAAAGACCGGCAACGGGGACCCAAGAATCTTGTGCCAAAGAGGGGGGGGAACAGCACGTAAAGTAACACAAAGCACAGTCGCACGACCGGTAGAAGGGGGGAGCGTCAAGTAGGGGGGGACCAAGAAAAAAAAAATTCAAAATGATACCGTCAAAAGTAGCAGGAGTCCTTCGTCCCTGCCGGGGGTGAGGAGTTGCTCTCAATTTTCGGAAAAGTCTCGGGAATAAAAGCCCCAGGACTCGGGGGAATACGTCCACTAGGTCTCCAGTTGGGGCTGTGCTAACAAACCAGACTAAAAAGGGATTATCAATCGCCCGTAGAGGGCCCGAGGAAAGTCCGTAAGAAAGTGACTGCCCAAGGGGGTAAAGGGGAGCGTTTCAGAAAAGGGGTCCTAGAGTCGCTACGGGGGGGTCGCTAACAAGGGGCGATGGATGACCAAGCGTCGCTTTCCGAGTGAAGGGGACGGAAAAAAAAATTTCCATCAAGACTTTTCGGCGGGGTGGAAACCTGGCCCGAAGACCGCGAGAGGGGACGAAGGGTTGAGAGAAGCCCCAGCGTCTTGGGGCTCGGGGAAATTTGGGAAGGGAGGAGCAATGCTGAGAAGTCAGGGGGAAGCACCCGACAGTGGAATTCGTAGGGAGTCAACAGGAGCCAAATAAATAAGGGTCCTGAAAAAAAAAAGCCCGCCAGGGGTAGGGGATGGGATCTCCATGGCTGGAGACGCAAAACGCCCCCTTCAGACTGCCGGGGTTTTGCAGACTCGCGAACACCAGTTCTTGAAAAAAAGGGGGTACGGCCCCCTCGATGACGCCTCCCGATAACCCAAGTTCGCAATAAAATTCAGAGATTTGCCCAAGTTCGACTACTAAATCAGTCTGCAGAGGGCGTTACTCTGTCAAGAGGCTTCTGTGGGGGGGTCCTTTAGGCTTACAAGAAAAGGGGGAGGGGGGAACTCGTACCGACTACTACTGCTTCGCAAACATCCAGTGGGCGCTGGAGAGATTTCGGGAAAAGGGGGGGACGGCTAAAGGGGATGTAGGAAGGACGGGGGCAGTGTAGGGGGGCAAAAAAGGGCTCTGAACGACTCTGGAAAAGAAACCGTGAAAAAAGAAAATTCAGGAAATGACCAGGCTAGGGCATCGGATGGCACGTCGGGACTTTGGGTCTCCTAGGTTGAAGAAAAATCTTATCGAGAAACCAACGTAGGAAGCGGGAATCCTCGTGGGAAGCGCTCAGTTAAATGAGAACAGAAATCCAAAAAAGGTCCAAATATGCGGCGGGAAAGCCTTGGGACTGAAATCTGGCTTCAGGAGGGTACTGTGTCGGGCTGGAATAAGAGACGACTATGAGAGGAGTGAAGCATCGCGACGCCGGAAAAAAGGGCCCAAAGGGATAAAGGGGGACTTCTAACGTCCAGGCAGAGGCTTCTCCATGACCGGGAGATAATTACGGAGCTAACAGCGGTCTGAACAATGGAAACTTTCGTAAGCCAGTGCGGCTAGAAAGTTTGCTAAATTAGGAAGTATCACAGGGACACCTAGGGCTCTTGGGGGTATAGTAAAACAAAAGCCGGGGGACAGAGGAAGACCAAAGGACATCGACGGCTGAAGTTCAAGGAGATTGATAGGTCGTCGGAAAAAATGATCAAGGGAAGGGGGGAGTCCACCTCTCCGAAAACGATGGTGGGTCATTGGCACGCCTTGTCGGGTGGGATTGGAAAAAAGGCAATTGAGAGGAACTTCATAAGGATCTAAGCCCATAAACTGGACCTAATAGTGAGGCGACGCCTAAAGGATTTCGCCAGGCTCTATTACAGTGTGGAGAAAGAAGGTATGAACAGAAATAGTATTGGGTTTGTAGCGGGATCCATGCGTGGCTTTATCCCCTGGGAAAAAATCGTTGGGAAGAAAAGGGCACCATTAAAGAAAGAAAATGCCGGACATTATGAGCCACGAAGAGCTAACAAGCACAACATAAGGAGAGGGGGGGGTCTAAGGCCGAGGGTCGGGGTCCTACGCCAGATATCCAACGTTATTACCCTGGCGCGACACGAAAGGCTCTCTTCATGAGAAGGACCCATGGAAAAGGAATTCTCTCGAAAGGGGGAAGGCTAGATCCTACTGGAAGAAAAGGGGGCTTAAAAGAAGGCGCTTGAGAAGCATTTGGCCTGAACGATGACTTCGGAAAGGGCCTTGCTAGAAAACCATTATAAAAAATCGCGATAGAGGACTTAGGAAGCAACTTCCAGCGGTAAAGACAATAACGGGGGAGAATTGGGACAGTGGATTTGCCCAGCGTACGACATGGCAACGCTGGGGGAGCCACCCGGTGGGAAGGAACAAGAAGAACCGCCTTTGTCCTCTGGGGAGGCAACTCACGGCTAGAGAACTGACCTGGAAATACTCGAAATCCTAAGGGGGAGGTGCTGAAAAAGGGTTGGAGTGGGGGGGAGTGGAAATTTGTTAAGAGGACAAAACCCGCCTTCAAACAAGGTGTCTCGCAACCGTTGCAAGGCGGAGTTCAAAAGGCGACACGGTCCGGACAAAAGGGGATGTGCGGGACGATCCCGACTGGAGACTCTTCAAAACAACAAAAGTTCGAACAGAAATCTTCCGAGGGGGAAATTTTTGCGGAGGGAGAGGGATCTGCTAAAAGGGGGTGCACGCGGGGGGGGTACGTCGAGGTCCGTGAAGAGAAGAATTGGTGACCTACGGGAAGGAGTCGAAGAGAATAAAAAACCGACGGAGTCGGGGGCCTCCATGAGTGGGATAGTCAATAGGGGGGTCTCGCGGCGGCGACATCAGCCCCGGGCATTATAATGTCCTGTGGTAAAAGTTCTGATCTCGGGAGGCGTTGGAAAATTTGGAATCGATTGCCCCAGTGGGGTCTGGGGACGGGATCATTGGGAGAAAACAAACACTTGGGAAAAAGCTCCACAAAAGCTATAGTATCAATCATCGGGAAATTTTTTAAAACGAAGGTCCCTCTTGGTCGGCCAGTGGAGTCTCGAAGGACAAGCACTCCGGTGAGGGAAAAAAACAATAATTATACCTTCGCAGTAAACAGCCGGGGGTGGACAGAATCGTGGAAAAAGGAGTGAAGGCAATATAAAAGATGGCTCTAAAATGCCGATAGGGATTCCATGGAGGAAACCGGGAAGTTCTGTAACTGGGACGATCTTTCAATTAGGGAAAGGACGAACCCCTGAGGAAAGGCTCAATGAGAAAAGGCGGGATAAAAATCGAAGTGAACTCACAAAAGAACAGAGAGCCGTCCGATGACATTGCCTTCTTATGTCACAAAACAAACGAAGGAGTTCTCGTCAAGAGATTTAATGAAAAGAAGGACTTCTCAAAGAAAATCTAAGGGAAATAATGACATCCGAAAAACTAGGAGTTTTTCTTTGAAACGGAGGGGTGTGGGTCCGTATGGCGCGTCAGGAAAAGGACAAAAACAGACGAGGAAGGGAAAGGGGCTGCAGCCACGGGTACAGTGCAAAGCGCAAAAGTGGCACTCGGACCGGGCAAGTTCAACCTGAGGTAGGTCTAAGTCATTAGCGGAAGAGGGACGTACCAGAGGGGCACCCGCTGGAACGACCCAGATAGGGACCGATCAAAAAGCTGTTGTCTGAACGCTCAGGAGGACCTCGAGGGAGAAAAAAAAAAAAGAGCGAGGTCGCACGCGCGGCTCAGCGTTGAGAACAGGCTTGGCCAGCGCATTCCGAAACTGGCAGGACGGAGACTAGAAAAAAAAAAAGGGAAGTTAGGCGAAACGACTTTTATTGGGTGGGGGAGAAATAAAATGTGGGGGATGAAATCAGGGCACCTCAAAGAAAAAGAATCGGCGACCAAAGTCGTGAGAATCCTACCGACGGGGAAGTCGTTTCTATGAAGCGGGCCATAGGGAAGCGCGCTCATGTAGGAAAGAAAATCAGAAATACGTTACGGAGCCAGAAAGATAGAAACCTCCGTAATAAACTTTAGTCTAAGGGGATCTACCCGGTGGGGAAAAATCGAGGGCTAACGGTGGGGCGGAGGGGGAAGGAACGTACAACGCGAGACGTGCTCGGAAGGTTCTGTACTCACTCAGGGGGGGGACAGCGGTAGACTAGGGGCATATCTGTTTAGACAAAACAAGAAACAGAAGGCAGTTTTTGCAGGAAAGGAAAGGAGAGGTTCACATTCCGAAAGGAAAATCACGGGCGCCACTAAGCAGAATTCAGCTTCAGAGCAAAGGCACTCACCCGCAGACCTCGGAAAAAAGGTCAAAACCGGCTCCCAGAAAAAATCCGTAATGCCCTGAATGCCGACCGGCACTGTTCCAGAAAGTTGCCGGGGGAAGCAAGCACAACCGTATCGAAAGGGGCGTACGTCTGACAGGGCAATCCTCGTGCACAGGGGGAAAGATCTTTACGACAAGCCCTCAAGAGTGGAGGGCGAGGCTCCACCGTTCTTTCGTAAAGTCTACGTGGAAAAAAGAACGTCAGAATCTGCGAAGGAAAAAAATAAAGGTTGCATCACAGGCGAGGGGCAAATCCAAGTACAAAAGGGCGCCCGTTATGGTCAGGGAAGGCGCTTTCAACGGGGCCAGTATCGGGGAGGATGGAAAGGGCTCTGAGGCGGCAGTACAAAAAAAGATCCAAAAGGGAAAGCCCCTATACTCAGGTCGGCCCATCCATAAGAGTGGTAGGACAGTTAAAAATAGTTACACCTGCAAACGAAATTCGCGACGGGATATTGGTGTGGGGACAGTATCAGGGGAGACGGGTCGAAAGAATGCAGGAGGAGAGGTACGAAGGGAATAGGAGAACTCATCCAAGATCCCAGCCTGGGTACTCCGTATGCGGGAGTATCTGGAAGAAAAAATAAACGAACGAGGAAAGGGGAGGCGATTCCTTGGTAAAACCAGCGCACGCGTTCGAGAGAGACGGTGTCGGGACTGCGGAATTTAGAACGTTTAGATTGAAGAGCAACTTATTTTGAATCTCGACACCGACCGGTGGAGAAAAGGCAGAATGTACCGATTGGAGGAACGCTACAAAACGGGTCCCGAGGGGGACGAAAAAAAAGGATGATGGAAAGAAGGCCCAAGGTCACTAGGACGGCACAAAGGACAGAGCGGCACCATTGTAAGAGCCTTAGCGATGGGTACGAGAACGGGCGTTGAAAAGGCAAACATTCTTGGAGCCAAAAGACCGGTCATTCAAGTCCATAACAGAAATCCCTGAGGAATAAGTTCGGAGGGACAATCCCCAGATAAGAAAGAAGACTACTCAGCCTTTCCGTAGAGGGGAGCTAACGCCACATCGTGGAAAGGTCACAACATGTGTTGTCCGGGCGGCAGAACATCCGAGGGGACAGGCTCCAGAAAAAAAAGCCTAAAAAACTGCGAAATGGGGGGAAAAAAGCTCTGTCGGAAGAAAAAACCGTTGACGGTCAACACTGTCTCAGGAAAATCCATGGGGCGAAAAAAAGACGTTCAAAGGAGATTGCGCCTGCCAGAAGAAAAATCGCGCTAAAATAGAGAGGGGATCGTCGAGAAAAGAAAAACCGGGCCGACACCTGAAAATAGGGGCCGTAAGTTCATGGCCCGGGGGACACTGCTTTCGTACAGGCAGAAGAAGCCCACCCGGAAGAGGAACTCAACAACAAAAACATGGTAAAGGGAAAAGAGGGTTTGCGAAAGGTGGCGGCTTTACACGGCATGGCACCGCAATGGCAAAAAAGCGACATCACGGGGAATGGCAAAAAAGAGGTCGTGCACAGGAGAGGGGTAATACATTAAAAGGGGGGGGGAGGGAGGAACTTTGGACGCCTCTCTACAGAAGTCTATAAGAAGGAAAGGACTGGTGGGGCATCCCACCGAAAGAGACGGAAAAAGTTCTGAGGAAATCAGGGTGCTCCGGACAAAGGGGGAGTGCAACGGGGAAAGGGGCAACCGGATTCGAAGATGGGGGGCATTGACAGAAAGTCCACGCAGGGTCAAGAAATGTCTCAGGGGGGGGGGGCCCGCAAATTTGCAGGAAAGGAAAACGAAAAAGGACAAACTTGTGGGGGACAGCCGTTTACTTGAGTATATATCTCCGCATTGAATGTAAAGGATTCGCAGAGGAATCAGAAAGAATCGCCTAACGAGGGAGGAATTACATCCAAGGTGGGGAAATGGCAAATGGCAAAAAAACGGGCCGTGCAGTTAGTGGCCGGGGAATCAAAGCCAGAAAATTACATTAAACGGGGGACCAAGGGAAAAAAGTCTCTCCCCGCACCGAAGCTGGCGGGCCTTGTTCTTAAGTGACCTTGGAGCAACGCAACGGGCCTTCAAAAAAACGGTGTGGACCACTCAAAAGCACAGAATTCGGGGGGAGGGCCAAATGGACGAAAGCAAAATGATCGACGGAAGGAAGAGTAAAGGACCTTCAAAAGCACCGGGGGAAAAAGCTGCATTAACAAAAGACCTGATGGAAAGAGCCCCTACAGAATCAAAAGCTGCCCATAGCTGTCGACGAGGGAAAAGGGCCTCGATGGGAGCCTGGGAACGCCAAGAGGAGGAGTCATGTTGCCCACAAAAGGGATGTGCCAATGGCACGGAGTAGAAGGGGGAAACCTGACATGGGAATTCCGAGCTAGAGCAGTCTCGGAACCTAACTCGTAGAGTCGTACGGGGAAAACAAAAGGTAGAACCATGATATCTCTGTCGAGGAGAGTCGTCCCGTAAAGAAACGCAGCAATAACCGATCGAAGAATCACTGAACCCCCAATCCGGATGGAAAACCGCATTTGGTAGGAAAGAAAAAAGCTTCTAAGAGGGCGACAACTGGGGGAAAGTAGAAACAGTCCTCGACGGATCAAGAGCTGTTCTCAAAAGCCGTATACAAGCTTTTACCTTGGAGGCGAAGGCCAAGAAAGGGGCATGGGGAAGAAAGGGTGTATTATTATGAGAAAAGGAACGAGGCAGGGAAAGTCCGTTTCGCCTGGCCGCGGCAGTGGGACGCAAAAATAACGCTTCAGGAAGGGAGGGAGAAAGGGAAAAGGGAGGACAGACCTGGGGAAAAAATTCCCGTTAATTGTCAATATAAAAGAAACGTGGGGATCTGGGACGGGGGCGGGGGGAGACCGTCTACCCAAACATTCGAAAAAAGAGGGCACTCTGTGGGTGTGAATAAAGGAGTGTTGAAAGAAACAAATCCCAGAATTCCGAGGGGGCTGGGCACCTGCGAGAAGCAAGGACTAAATAGGCAGTTTTGTAAAAAGGAGTTCGACGACGGGACTCATAGGGAAAAGGGGGTGTGAGGAATAAACAAGTACTCGAGACGTCGGTCACTGGGAAAGTCTTCTAGACTCTGACGGTTGAACAAGAAAAAAGGGCAACGAGGAGGGGGGGGTGGGGAATTTGCGAGCAGTCGTGAAGACAGTAGGAGGGGAGGAAGTTCTAGAAAAACACAAAAGCGAGGACGTCAGAAAGAGAACCTCGAAAGAATCATCCCCGGACAATCCAAAGGGACCCAGAGGGTACGAAACCGTGCGAACCTAAAAGAAAACGATTATGGGGGAGCTAGCACTAAAGAATAGCCTGTCAAAGGTCAAAAAAAAAGAGGACATTAGAAGGAGGGAGGAGGAGATCCGGGGGGGCGGATAGGGGGCGGGGTCAGGACCATTGGGGTCGTCAGTCGGGAACGCGGAAATCAAACGGCTCGTGAAGAAATTTCGGGGAAGACTGCGAGTAGGGGAGCCTTCACGGGACTGATGAAATTCAGGATGCAGGCTCCCACAAAACATTACGGATCAACTAAGAGAAGGGGGCTTCTCTAGGAAACAGAAACAAGGAAAGTGTGAAAGAGCAAGGGATAAGTGGGTAAAGGTCACGGAATGCGGCACGCTGATCCTAGGTGAAAACTATTAGAACTGCGCTTAAAGCGGACTCGCTGGAACGTGTCCTTAGGCAGAAAGTGTATCTACGGTGGAGAAATCATAAACGCCAAAATAGAGAAGACAAATGAGAGTGTCTGGAATAAAATTGAGAGATTCCCGAGGACCTTGATAAAACTACTTAGAGCTGGTAAGGGCACTAGTCAAGAAGAACCGCTTAGAAGCTGTTTCCCGATTCAGCCTCGCACCATACCAATCGAATGTGATCGTCCTGCAAAAAGAGGGATACTATACTTAGGAAATATAACAGATTTAGAGACACTGGCCTCCTCGGGCCAGGTAAAGAAAAAAGACAGATCAACAACACTGAGGTTATGTAACATTGAATAAGATTGGAATGCATATTTAGAGGCAGAAACATCCAGGAATCGTCTCGGGAATGGGTAGGACTTGCGAAAAGGTTTGGAGAGGTTGCCGTAGGCCGCTGTCAATCGAAAAAGAGGGGCCACCGTTGATTCTGGTGCTACTTGAAGACCTGAAAAAGGGGCTTCAAAACATCGGGCCACGGAACGGGGGCACAGAAGGGCAAAGACATCTACTGACATATCAGACGAGTCTTCCAGCAGCCGCGCTGCGGTAGAGGAGGAGAAGAAGTTTAGAACATAGGGTTCCCAGGAGAACGACCCACGGCGGTGGACGGCATGTAATACTAAGTAGAGAACCGAATGGACGAGCTTCGAAAACATCTACGAGAGCTTGTCTCAGAGGAGACTGGTGAAAAGGGGGTACTCAGAAGGGTGAGAGAAGGCGCGACCAAAGAAGGGGTTTCCCAGACCTAGGCAGACTACAAGCGGAACAGAGGTTCCGAGGAGCGCACCTGGAAAGAAGAAAAATCGAAATCAATTATCAGGAGCTGCGAGGGGGAAAAGGGGGTAAGCGGGGTCAGTTCGTTCGGGTTGATGAAAATAAAAGCATTTAACATTATGGTCTCTCCAATTATACATGTGGGGAGTCGGTGCATACCGGGGAGACAGCTAGAGCGAAAAACGCAGCGCAAAGAAGGGGAGTGCAATGGGAGGAGGTTTAGAAGGAACACCGGGCCTGATCCATAGGGGAAGGGTACTAGAAAGAAAGAGTCACATGAAGATCTTGCCAGGGACGGCGCAACGCTCAAAGGGGAAAAAGGACTTCGAGCCGGATAAAGCACACAGGTCGGAGCAAACGAAACAAGAGAACTCAAGGGGACGAAACGAAAAGGACGGAACGCCTCTGTGGAAAAGAAGAAAATCAAGCATCCGAGAAGACTTCATGTTAAAAGGTCGACGGGAAAGGTCAAAAGTTCCCAGCAGATCGGTTGTTGAGAGGCCGTTTAAAAAAAAGAGGGAAAGGGAAAGGGCACCACCCCAAAAAAAAAAGGGGCGCGAAGTCACAGAAGATCGCTCTCTTACTGAAGATGCGTAGTCGCGAGGCCACAAGATAAAATTGAGCGGTATGTCCTAAAGAAAATGACCGAGTTTGTAGAGGTGGGGCGGGGCACCATGTATGCAAAGGAGGAGTACTAGCCGAAGAAAAAGGGGGCGCGTCTAGCGTTTCGGCCCAGGCGGAGGGACCCCAATTACCAGAGGAAAAGCAAATCAAAGGAGAGTACGAGTATAAAATCAGGGGGAAAACAGGTTCCGCGGCCTTTATTTAAAAAAGCCGCTGGGAAAAGGAACGGAACAGTAGCTAACCTTTGAAACAAAGAAGAAGGACGACGTGGCAAAAAGGGAACAAAGGGAGACCATCCATCGTGTCGGTCAGCGGGGGAAGGGGGCACGGTTCACGACGGAAACTCCTTTAATCGGGATCGCAGTCGACCGTACGGGATAGCGTCTATAAGGTACAAAAGGTATTAAAAGAGAAGGGGAGAGGTTCGAGGGGAAGAAGTTCATCAAAGGAAAGACAAAACCCCTTGAGGGCACGGCACGATCTGGCCTTCGGTGGTGAGCGCACGAGTATCAGGGCGACGGACGCGTGGGAAAAAGATACGTTCTCGGAGGAAAGATCTGCCAGGAAGTGAAGAAGAATATTGAGGTGAAAGGTCGATAAAAAAAAAGGGGGGAGGGGGCTCAAGGATCACCTGCCTGAGGACGGGCCGTCATGAAGGGTGACAATAGGAAGAGTGGGGGCGAGAAAGGCCCAACCCCCGAGGTAATATTTGAATAAAAGTTCCGCGCAGGACAAAACCCTCCATCCGGAGGACAACAGGGGTCACGACACTTACCTTAGCGGTGTAGGTACACGTTGACAGTGATTGTAGAACACAGAGAACAGGGGGGGAGACAGAACAGTCGTTTTGAACGGGGAGGAACCTCAATTGCAGGGGAAGATAAATAAAAAAACCGGAGTCAAAAATCGGAGGGCTTGGGGGGCCTGAACCATAAAAAATCCGACAAAAGAAGATAAAAACAGGGCATCTTACGGAGGTATGTAGGATCACACTGCAGTGGGCGCACAACGGATTTGCCGAAGCGGTGGTTGCAGAAAGCCAGCAAGCTCGGGCGTTGCGGAAAAATGAGACAGCCAAATCTCTGAGAACACGAGGGAAAAAATAAAATCCCCGCGGGCCGACAGCTGGGGGGTTGGGGGGAGGAAAAGGGAGTGCCATGGGATAAAAGAATTCTGGGTCGAACTGACAGGTCGAAACTCCATGCGAAAAAAAAGGAATTGAAAAAGCACCAGGAAAGAAAACCTCTGTACCGAAGAGGAGGAGAAAGGTCGCATGGGCGAAAAAATCCATCCGATGGAAAATGTCGGGGTGTACGGGGAGCACTATTGAATATGACGGCACCGGGGTCTGGCAAAGGGGGGAACTCGTATTTCTTGGGACAGACAAAAAGGTACTGCGGGAGAAAGGTGGTCAAATCCTCAAAAGCTGAGGAGAAGGCATACGAGTTCGGAAAGGAACCAGTCCGGAGCGACCTGTATGAGGAAAAAGGGAGAACATCTTCGGGGGCGAAAAAACGGGTCCATATAAAAAAAGGGGTCCTGAAGGAGAAAAGAAGGGCGGTGTCGGTGGACGTCTCTGAGGAGGGACAGAGGGGGGGGGCCAAGTCGCAAGGAATATGGAGGGACAAACGGTGCCAAGAGTGCGCATACACAAAGATTTGACGGAGACGACCACGAATGTCAGAGAAAAAGAAAGTCATTTGGGAAAAAGCATCGCGAGAAGAGGAGGAAAGGGGACCCTCCAGGAGGGAGGAAGAGTGTCGCGAAGGGAGGTCTAATAGTGGTCACCACTCAAGCTCCGCGGAGGGGGGTCGTCCTAAAGGACAGCGGGGGTCATAAGGGGAAAAAAAACGTGTCTAGGGAGCAGCCGCGCCGGGTCCGATTGCGCTAGATGGGGACAAAAGAACCCTAACACAGGCTGAGCAGGGGGGGCCGAAAGAAATTGCCAAAAACGTCGGGGGAAGGAAGAGCTTACACTCAGAAAATTTTCGCGTGTAGTCGGAACGCCCCTGGAGGACTTGACTCGGGTATCATACTGGGAGTCTGGGAGAGGATGGGGAGGGAACTCGGCAGCTATTCAGATAAGTGAGGGGTAGGCTTGTCGCCTTCGAGAGACCGGGGAGAAACCGGGGGCACCGTTCACCTCTCAGGGAAGGAAGATGTAGCTAGGGACATGGTATTAAAAGAAAGGGCATATTTCCAGAGGACGGGGGCACTCATGACCCGGGTCTTGTGAGGAAAAAAATAGCGAATCAGAAAAAACCATGACTGAAAACCAAAAGAACAGTGTAGCCGAACGAGAAAAAAATGGAGTCACGAGAACTGGGGGCCTCTGTGCACATATAGGGTGATTAAAGAGTCGAGAAAAGGGTAAAAGGGGAGCACATAAAAACGTTCACGACGTGCAGGTCGCGGGCAAGGAAGGAAAAATTATACAGCTCGAGGCCAAAGGGGCGACGTCGGAAGAAAACATCGAAACTCATGACTTGCCAGAAACAGGGGGCACGAGACACGGGCATAAAAAAGGGAAGGGACCGTGTGAGAGCAGGGAAAAAGGAGGGAAGGCCGTTATAGACGACACCGAGGTCAAGGGGCTAAATAAGCGAGGGTAGGATACCAAGAAAAACTCACGGGGGCAGCCGTGGAACGACTCCCAGGCCGAAGGACGAGAAGACATAAGAAATGCAAAAAGGACTTCACTAGAAGGGGGAAAGTCCCTGTCACGCAAAGAAAAAAGACCCGGAGAGGAACCTGAGAAAAATAAACCGTACAGCGAGGATGGCAGAAAAAGAGGGGAGAACATGTTGGGCCTACCAAAAAGACCTAAAAGTACATGAGGAGCCTGGAAGAGTCAGAGAAGAAAATCGGGGCAGCCATCATACCGGGGAGATAGATGTAAAGGAGGAAAGAAGGGCTCAAAAAGGGATAGGAAAAGAAAGGGGAGAAGGGGTGCCACGCAGTTTAAGGGCCAATTGCTGAAAACTCTGCGATCTGGGGAGGAAGGGGGTGCTAAATCTACAACGAATGGCGGCTCTACAGAGAGTCGACGGGAGTTTTTTGAGGCGTGCTTGTTAACCAGGCCGGGCCTAATCGCAGCTGCAGGGGGTCTTTAAGGGGGGAACGGCTGACGGCAGGGCGAAGGACTCGGTCAAAACGAACAAGGATTTTGAAGTGAGGGGGGGCCAGGGCGGGGAAGGGAATTCATAGAATGTAAGGTTGAGTCTACTGTCTGACCAAAAGGACGCCCCAGGTACAAAACGTGGGGGATCGAATGCTATGTCCTGCACAAAAAAAACCTTCAATAGGTAGAAAAAGGTAAACAGAGGCCTATGATACAGGAGTCAGAAGAACTCATTCACGGAGGCTGGCATCCAAAAGGTAAACGCCTTCGCTCGGGGGGAACTCCCCGTATGGGGGAACGGGGAGCGTAAGCGGGGGCCATTATAGAGGGGGCTCTTTATGGAAAGGGAAGAGTCGCGTACTTCATTTCGGTACTCAACTTAATCAAAGCTGTCATGAAAAGGGATGCTGAAAAGGGGGACAACACGGGTTGTCGTCACAAAACAACTTCTACCGTGTAAGCTGTACTTCCTTGGGAGTTTGTCCTCGAAAGACGAAGGGGCGGGAAGAAACCTCAGTGAACAGGTGGGAGGAACCCTCCTGTTCATAACAAGAGGGGGAGAAAAGGGGAGAAAAAAAGACAGGGACACTCTCCTGGAACCGGAGATCTTGTCGACTGATAACTGCGAGGGGGGAAACGTCCCGGGAGGAAGGGGCTACCTCGGAGTTTTCTGCATACGTGTATCAGGAGAGGGGCCAGAACATCACAATCGGTGAAAGATGTCTAGGGCGAAAGGAAATTACGAATCCTCCTGAACAGAAAAAGTTCCTAGGGTGACCCGGGCTTTATCATCAAAATAAAGCCCAGAGAGGGAGCGAAAAGGTCAACAAAAAAACCCGGGGGGAGAAAGAGAGGGGTGGCTTGTGGTAGAATTTAGACAGAAGGGGGGCAGGAGTATCGGAAACCTATGGAGAGTAGCCACGATATTAGTGCGAAGGAACAAACTCGGAAAGAAAAGGAGCGGAAGTGCGAAGAAGGACGCAGAAACGAAAGTAAGGAGGGCAGCCCTGGACGCAAGAAGGGAATTCAGACGACTAATCATAAGAACAAAAAGGCTCAGCGAATGCAAAAAAAAAAGAGAGCAACCGAAAACGGAGGGGGCACTCGCAGGAGAAAAAAGGCGGGGGCACACTTATACTAGGGAAAAAAAGTCAAAGGAAGGGGGGAAACGCCACCCCCCCAACCCCAACCAGACCAGGGCTTTAAAAAACTTTCAGAGGGGGGGTACGAAGTCATGACAGAGGAAAGGGCTTGAGGGCAGCCCCGACCTGAAAAAATGTCGGACAGAAGGCATAGAAGCGGAGAAAAAGGGGGGAGGTCTTATAACCGGGCGGCCAGAGAGAACCCGGTTGAAAAGGGGTGCAATCGTGATGTCACAAGACGGGCTACGGGTGAGGGTAGGGGCCTTACTAAGAAGAGGGCACTTTTAAAAAGTCTTAATCTCCCTCTACAAAGGTGGAACGATTTGTAACGGTAGGCAGCTCTGAAAAACTCACAGGGGAAGAGGGTACCTCCTGCCGACTGGGGCTACGACATAGGTGGGAAAATAACAACAACAGGGGTCACACGGCGGGAGGGCACAAAGCGCCAGAGAAGAAACCTCAAAGTAGTATATTAAAAAGAGCCATAGACGACCACACCTCCCGTCGGAAGTCGAAAGTGACAGGGCGTCTTCTGCACGACCAGCCGAAACGGCAAAGAGAGTTAGGAAAAAAAGAACGTCCTGCTAAATTGAAAAAACCGCACCGCGCAGAAGACTCGCCGCAGGGCTTTGGACAGAGCATGTAGGCTCGGGAAAGTCAGAAGTCAAGCAATGTGTAACGCGGAGGATCACAGGGTCGGTGTGTTAATTCGGCAACGGGAGACCGCAAATTCAGGGAACTCCATACAGGAGCTGACAGGCCGACTTGACTAGAAGTCCCTTACCACGGGGTTCCCCCTCCCGACGTTTGCAGTAGGGAGAATTTCAAGAGGGGACCTTTTAGGGTAGGGGAACCGATGGAAGAGGCAGTAGAGAGAACGTGTTTAGAGCGCAGAAGGGGAAAGAGTCCAATTTCCTGCTATCAGTGCCCTGGTTCGGAAAGCAAGACTTCTGGGGGGGTGTCTGAGCAGGGTCCTCGCCCTTCCATTCCACTCTTTATGAGTTCGCGAAAAGAGTGGAGGGATGGTCCAAAAAAGGAGCCGAGGCGGAGAGGTAGTAGGGCATTGGACCATAGGAGGGAGTCAAGGAAGGCACCGTCATAGCTGGGGGGACACCGGGGAAGGTAGATTCCCTAAAAAAGGACGTGTCCCGCGTTCGGCGGAACTCTTTACGGGGAACAGAAGGGATCCATTAAATGAAACTTGGCAGGTCATGAGTTAGGGAAATCGAGCTCGGCCGGGGAACCTAAAGAGAGAATTCGTGGAAAAGGGGGTGACGACCCCCGGGACATGTGAACGGGCGGAAGAAACGCGCTGCCGGGATAAGGCGCCGCCTTGTTTTACGGTCCGAGTTCGGGCGCGCGGCCTACAAAGAAAAGGAAGTAGAATCGACGAAGAGAGTCTTGAGCAAGGGGGGAACAAACATTAAATGAGGGGAAAATCGCGAGTTCGTTTAAAAAGACCCCCTCAAGGTCTAATACAAAAGGGGCAAAAGGAGGGGGGAAATTCGGGTGAATCCGGACAAAAAAACGAGCGCACCGACGAACTCCGAGCTGTACACTTGACAGGAAGAACGGACACAGGATTTCACAAAGGATTTAGGGGGCCGAGGATCCCTCCACTTGGGGGCCGCCACGGCGTCCGCGGAAAGAAAGAAAGAGGTACCGAACGCGGCAAAACCAGCGCAGGGCTGCGGGAAAAAAAAAATTGACGAAAAAAAGAGGCCGCCGATTGAAGATCCGCCCGTCCAGGAAGGAAATGTCGACTCGTCGCGGAAGTGCATGAAAGAAGGATGTCGGAAATTGGAAGGAAGGAGTTCTTGGGCGCAAAAGGCAGCTCTGGAAGCCAAAAAAGGTAGGCAGATGAACCGCAAAAGGGAGGGGGGGATAACTTCGAAAACAGGGGAAGGGGAG
>Ga0179593_1759282_pt1 | contig 22072 bp, 20 predicted proteins | sample CZODoug2_1_08_16_FD_185931 | JGI IMG/M metagenome (GOLD analysis project Ga0179593, IMG submission 185931) | Vadose zone soil fungal communities from Angelo Coast Range Reserve, California, USA - CZODoug2_1_08_16fungal (PacBio error correction) | ecosystem: Environmental > Terrestrial > Soil >...
CGATCTGGGGAGGGGTGTGCTCGGTGAACAGGATCGTGAAAGCCGTCTTCAAGGGTTCACGCGGCTCTATTCGGATTCAAATATACAGAAAGCGTCAGGGGGGGCGAGTACAGAACGCACGGAAGGATAAAGCGATGATAACCCAGCGCCATTCGATCTGATTGCGAACCTCGATCGCCTAAAAAAGGCCGTCGAACAAGAGAGTAGACGATGCCCAGCTCGTGAAGAAAGAAAAGTTGAAAACGAGCGGCACAAGGCTGGGAAATCGAGAACGGGATCGACGGGTAATCCAGGTTCCGACCTGGAAGAGGTCGGAAAGAAAGCCATGACGAACTTGAGTTCGGTGGAAACGCAAAGGAACCAGGAACAGAGCAGTCTTCTTGGATAACCGCCGGTGCGAACGCGGCAAGGCGGAGGGGGACTTGCAAATTCCGAAAGGCGGCACTACGGACTGCTGATTGAGAATGAAGATCGAAAAAGACAGAAGAAAAGAGAGATAGTCAACGACTTCTTCGTCGACAGAGGGACCACGCGCGCTTGAGACGGAATAAGGGGGGCGATCACAGAGCCCAAAAAATAACTCGAAGAGGAGAAAGAGGGAAGGCGGTGGTTTTGACCGTAGCTCTGCGCAGAAAAGAAAAGGTTCGTTGCGGATCCAGGACGACATCACCTTCGCGCGGACGCACGAGGCTGAATCCAGAAAGGGATCGAGAGAAGAGAGGGGGGCAATAGTCTTTGTGCTATCTAACAGGCCGAGGGGCTGTCGGAGTACGTCTGTAGGGGTAAACGTCGTGGGGGGAAAAGGGGGCAAAGGGGGCGTCGAGAGAGGGTCTGATGAGGGATGAACTGACGTGGTACGACGTAGCGACCGTAACTGCAGAAAGTTGCGGGAGGGGGACGTGAAAGGAAGAGGCGGCGGCAAGTACGTTCTTAAAACGCGCCTCCGCTGGATTTTAGAGAGATCTTGTAAGCGAGACAACGCCTTGAACTGGTTGTAGGCCGCGGGGGGCCTCGGAAAAGGGGGCTTGGACTAGGAAACAGGGTCACCACCGCATTGCAGGGGAAGCAGGCCAATGCGTGCATCGGAGGTCTCAGAGAAAACTAGCGGAAGGCTCGCGACAGGCATCAGATCGAACCAGTCCGAACAGAGCCAAAGGGTACTAAAACGACTGCGTCATCAGCGAGGGACAGAGATGGAGCGCGAGGGGGTGAACTCCGACCGCGGGGCCTTGCACGGCAAAATCAGCTTGGGAACTTGGCCTTGACCTAGAAATGGATCGGGAAAGTGTAGAAGCCGTTGAATTTGACACCGTTCGCGGGCGCTAGTCGTGCAAAGTCTTTTCGACGAAAAACTTGCCGAAAGGGAACAAAAAATGGGAAGGGGGAGACTGGGACTCAAAAGAATCAGCGCGATACATGGAGTTTAAAAAAGGGGGGGGGGGTCTTCTGGAAAGAAACACATGATGCCACTCGGCACAGAAAACTGTTAAGAGGAAGACAGAACATATCCTCATGTTGGATGTCGAAACTCGAATTACTACCTGATGGAAATCGAGAGCGAGATTTGACCTGAGATAGAAGGACGGGGGGAGAAAGAACAGAGAGGTCTCCGGCGCAAGCACGATCGAGCCCATCGGGGGTGCAAGACAGCGGCTGTGGGGGCGTGACTCCTCAGCCGGGGAGGGGCTCCATATCTGAGAAAGAGAGGTGAGAAAACAAAAGTCTCTCGTCGAGAGAAGCTCGGTCAGGAACGACCAAAGGCTGAGCGGTCTGGTTGTAGGGGCACAAGGCGTAGCGATTGAGATGCTGTGAGACGGTCGTCCGGCGCGGAACTCAGTAGGGGCAACAAGGGGAGGAAAGATTAAAAGGCGTAAGTGGGGGGGAATGCAAGGTGTCGCGATCGATTCCAGAATACGTGGGCTGCCTTGGGGGGAGGCGGGCAAAGAAGAGGAGTTAGTTGCCTCTAATTTAGTAGGTAATGGAAAAAGAATCGCTCAAAAGGGGGACAAAAGGAGAAAACTAGGACAAGATACATCAGAACAGCACTTGAAATTCCGTTCAAAAATCTCGGCTCGTTTCGAGAAGGGAAAAAAAGCCTCCAACAAAAAGTTTATTTATGAGGCTGTTCCAAGTTTTGAAAAAAGATCCAAAGAAAGGAAGGAAACATCGAAAAAGGGGGAGGGAATGACGGGAGAGAGATCCTCGATAAGAAGGCTACCGGGCCAGGCAACTAGAAAGGCCTCAGGAGGAAAACGCAATCGCGGACCCGTGCTAAGACAAGTTTCACGAACTGCGGGTCAGCCACGGAGAGAAAAAATAGAGAGCGGGGGGAAAGAACGGCAAGAGGGGGGAAATCAAGATAGATTAGATGATTACAGGGACATACAACGCAACGGCATTCAGCAGTTGGGCCTTTCACAGGGGGAAAGTGCTATGAAAAACGACGTTTGGGGCGTTTGAAACCTGCCGAGGACAGTGAAGGGGGGAAACTCTTCAAGTCGAAACCCAGATAAGACGTCACGGCGTGGGCAATTTTCTTCATACGCCAGCGCACGAAGGCCTTCCCAGAACTTTGCAAGGGGTAAAGCTCAAGGGATTAAAGGGGAGCCGGGAGGAACGAAGGGGAGATCAAGGGAATCAGCTCCGAGGACCAAAGAAAACCATCCGCGTCAGCAACCAGATACCGTAATCGAACCGTCAACCCGATGCGGGATATCCCGGGTATCATAATAGACGCTGAACGGACGCATTATCTGACTCACACAGAAGAGATAAAAGGAGAGAAGATGAAAAAGAGGTCCTCGAGAAAGGGAATAAGAAAAGGAGTAGGGAGATACGTTAAGGGTTTCGGAGAGGGATGGTTGGAACATAGAGGAAGCGTAGCTATTTTAAGTGAGCGGAATCTACTCTCGCAGAAATAGTCAAAGAGGAAAGAAAAGGAGCGGGAAGAGGGGGCCTTGCAAATTCTCAGTGGCCCGTCGATCGCGGAGGGCGCGTATGAAGGAAAAAGGCCACTCCTTTAGGGTCGGACTGGAGGATGGAAGATAAGCAGGGGGAGATGCGAGGGGAAGCATCAAAAAGACTGAAAAAAGCGTCGGGCATTGCAAGGACGACAGAATGGACAAAGGGGGGGGGAGGAGTGGGTTGACGGTAATCAGATAATATAAACTGCTAAAGGTAAAAACCGATTAGGGCGCCAATTAGAAAAGAAGTGTTCCACGGGCCTGAGGGCCGCCTCCGTTGCTGAAAAAAGGGAGGACGGGACGAAGGCAAAAGGAACCGGAGGAGATCATCGCAAAGGAAAGGGACCGGAAGCGCATCCTCAGGGAAGGACTTCCCATACCCCACGGGGGGGCTGCTGGGACAAGGTTACCAGGTGAGAAAAGGTCGCGACAGCTGGTGGAAAGACTATGGGAAAAAGGGAAAATACAGGGGGAGGGGGGGGGAGGGGAAAAGGGATCGAAGATACGAGATTCTCGAACGGAAACTTTTCAGTGAATGTCTGGGTCTTCCTGTCTGGCGCTTGAAGGGTGATCAAAAAAATCCTTGAGGGGAAGAAGAAAATCAGGCGGAAAGCGATTCTCCGGTTGGCGCCGACCAAGAACCAGAGGGGGACTTCTTCAGGAATCTTCTGCGAAGAGGGCCAAAGGGAACGTCGAGACGATGTGCGAGAAGGAAGGAAGGGTACCAGCCGCGCCAGAAATTCGTCATCAACCACATAGCCGACGAAAAGTTGGGGCTCTCGAAAACGGCGCTCATCATGGTTGGTGTTCTGACCGAGGGAAAGTGGGGAGTGAAGGGGGCCATCAAGATCAAGGGTTTCTATGGGCCAGAAATGTCTTGAACTAAAAATCGGGGGAATGGGCACGCAAGGGAAAAAAAAAAAAGGCTGCACATGCGGCTCGAGACCTGTAGGAAGACAGGGAAAACGAAATAGAAGGGGAAGGGCGGCATCTCTACGGACATCCTCGCAAAAACGATCAGCAGGTATGCGAGGTCGAACCAAGAAAAGATAATAGGTGAGAAGGAGGTCACACAAAAAAGGTGGAAGGGACATGACGATGACGAGGGCCCCGTGGATTAACGCCTGAAGTAAAGGCCAGGAGCGCCATGGTCGGGTGACTTGTAGGAAGGGGGAGAAAAATCACCGTTCCGCGGGTTCTATTACCTTTTGAGAAACGACAAGGGGGGTTCAGCGAACCCGGAAAGGAAAAGTCAGGGCAGCGATTCAGAATTCTAGAAAGTAAACCCGGGGAGGCAGGGAATGAAAAGTCGGGACGGAAGGGGGGGATACAGAAGGACGTGGGAATTATTACGCCGGTAACTCTGGCGTGGACACGGAACGGCCTCGAGCTTCGTGCAGAATGAGAGAGTCCGTGACTACGCTAAGGGGGGTGGAATGGAGAACATCTCGTGATGACATAAAGGCCTGGAGGGGACAAAGAAGGGTGAAGGGTTGAAGGGCGGGAAAAGGTGGGGGAACAGGGGAAATCGGCCTAGAATTACCAAGCGGCCGGATGTTCACTTGAAACCAAAAAAAGCGTTAATAGGATGGACAAGAAAATCGAAGAGTGCAAACCGGGAAGGCGCAGGGTGTTTCGGGACGAAACGGGTCAATACAAGAGAATGAGACTTGACACTTCATTGGGTCCGAAGGCCTGGGAAGGAAGGGGAGAGGCGGTCGTTTACAAAAGTCAGCTTACTGCATCTACATGACCGACGCCATACCGGGGTGAACGTAAAGGAAAGAGAGGAAGAGGAGCTTACACGACAAATTCGGTCAAGGTGAGGCACAAGCAAAGCGCATTGCTAGAGGGGAAGAATAGTTGTTCCTATAAAAAGAAGGAGGCAAGCAAAGAAAAGAAGCGCCAAGGGCGCCGATATGATGAAGCACGACTCCGTCTTGCAGGGGAACTGGGCTAAGGAAAAACCGTACCAACTTTAGCCGGGAAGCCTGTCGGCGGAAGTGGGAGAAGGATGGTTCGCCACCGCGTCTGGCCGGCTACAACGGTGGGGTTTCATGATGAGGGAGAATAAGGAAAGTGACAGCGAGGCTTGCTTCATGGCGGAATAACTCAAGGAAAGCGGGAAAGACAGGGGGAGGGACAGAAGGGGTCCTCAGGCTTTGCAAAGCTAGAGAAATCGTTGCCTCGGGGTGAGAGCCAGGAGGGGCTGCATCAGATCGGCGGCAGGGGTCGGGGTGCAGAGTAAGAAAAATCTGGAATGAGTGGGAGGGGTCGCCGTATCCAGACGGTGCGGACCTTGAATGCTGAAAGGAATTTCTCCAGCAGCTATTTAGAAATACGAGGAGATAAGGGCCGCACGAGATTGCAGTCCACGGGAGACTTCGGCGGAGGCCGACGAGGGGGTCGCTCGAGGGACAACATTGCGATTTCGCTGAATAGGGCTCCGAGGATTAAAAAAGCAAGGGAGGCAGGGGGGCCAGGCTAGAATGTTTTTGAACTAACGGGGAAATAGAGAGCCGAAACCATTTTGCGTGTAGGGGGAGCTTTAAAAGGGGTACAATCGATTAGAGCAGAAAAAAGAGGGAGTCAGAGGATAGAGCGATCGGGGTAAAGGTCATCAGTTGAAGTTGCGCAGAGTGGGAACTGTGCTCAGGTGGTTCACCGTTGGAAGTAAAACATAGAGAAATAATACCTAAGGCGTCGTTGGGGAACAAAGAAAGAAAGCTAGATGAGAAAAGAGGCACCGGCGCATTTTCGTGATCTCTCAGGACCATTCGTTCAGGGGGGGTAAGAGAATGGACGGTATACGTTGATACCACAGTGATTGGCCGAGAGCATCGGGGGAGAAAAAAGGAGAAGAGAGATGGGAGGCAGCCAGGGGAGACCTAGCAGGATAGGAAAACTGAACACAATGGAAGGAGGCTTGCGTAAAACTCTGCAAAAGTGTTTGAAACTACTTCCAAATTGAAAAGGGAGGAACAAAAGGGGGTGAGAGGCAGAGAAGCCGCAAAGAGGCCGCTGAACGTGTCCTTGATCGAGCGCGGAACTGGATCGCATGCCCGACGGAAGCAGACATAGCTCTGCAAAAAGGAGGGGCTTGTCGAGGGAGGGAGAAAAAAGGGTGGAAGAAGACCTCAGCCCCAAAAGGCCGCAAGTTCACGCAAAGATACATCCGCGAGCGTATAGAGGGGAGGTGTTGCACAGTAGAAAGAAAGGGGGACGGGCGGCATCAAAGGAGAACTAATGAGAGGCTGACCCAGAAGCGCATCTGCGTCAAAGAAAAAAAGCTCGGTCCGCGGGCTCTCAAAAGATTAAGGGGTAAGAACGAAGGAGGGGGAGAGTCAATCTCGTCATAACTATGGGTCAACATGGCATTGGGCTTGACGGGGATTCCTGATAGCGTCCTTGGGGAAGGGGAACTGGGCTAAAAGGCAAAGGACGAAATCCAATTTCGACCCTCGTCAAAGCCGTGAAAGCATCTCTCGCTGAGTCGGGTCTGAGTTCAAAAAGGACCGGCCGGAAAAAAAAGTGTTAAAGAGCCATCAACAGCAATCTTTTTAGATGCCGGAAACGAGGGGGTCAGGGCAGACGCTTTCAAGGGACCTGGGGTCTGCAAAAAAATTGGCCAGCGGCCTCATGCCAAGGTCGGGCTCGAGAGGGTTCTCGCGGGCAAACGCGTCGTATCAGGGAGAGCCGAAGGGAAACAAAGAAAGCTTCCGGAAAGCAAAAGATTTGAAGAACGGCGTCAGAAGCTGGGCGGGGGCTTCATATTCTCAGGGCATCAGAAAACTAAAAGGGGAAAATGCAAGGAAGCGGACGGGGGAGGGGCCGATATTCGAATGAAAAGAAAACCTTAAAAAGAAGATTGAGGAATAAAGGGCGATGAAAGAGGCCCAAGATTTCCGGCCGTAAAACTGTCGCAAAGCACCAGGTAGAAGAACCCAGCCGGGCTCTGAGGGAGAATCTGAAGCGAAAAAAGGAAAAGACATGGCGAGAGGACTCAGTCAGTCTTGGGGACACACACTGACCAGCGGGGTCAGCTATTAAGGCCCGCGTTCCAGGGAGAGTTTTGGGGAGACCTGAGCATAGGAAGGGGTGGTTGGAAGAGACTCGAATGTCGAGGATTGGATAGTCGCTCAAAGTGACTGCGTAGACCTGCAAGAGGCCCAATTATGGCTTCTTACGCATCGCTTTCCTCAATGTCGAAATCATGGGAAGAGGTGGGGGGGAGGGGTGGCAATGACGCGATTTTTCGCATCGCCTCTCCAGAACCCGGAAAAGGTCTGAAGGTGCAACGAGGGGAGGAGAGACCATAGCTCGGCAATGGGCGGGCTGAGAGGGGGGACATAGCGATTAAGGGCTTGTGAAGGAAGGTCCGGAAAGTCGCGCGAAGTGCGGGGGAGAAATTCGCGACAGCGATCACGAGTCGATCCAAGTAGTCAGAGCTCGGTAGGGAAAAAAGCGAGAAAAATGGAAGCGGGCTGCGGGGAGGTAGCAAAAGAGAAGTTACGCTTGCCGCGAAGGGGGCGAGGTATTGCCTGGGGGGGGGGGAAAGGAAGCGCGACCGGCCTGCTTTTAAATGTCAGCAGGGGCCTATAAGAATAGGGCAATTGGGAGCATGCTCGGCTCGTCGTGAGAAGAGAGCCAAGGGGTGAGGCGAACACAGGAAAGAAAGGGGGGGGACCAAAAAAATGTAACTCGCAGAAAAGGGGGGTGTGTGGAATTAAAGAAGCCAGTCAGGAAGAAAGACGGTCGGTTAGTACGCGAAAGCCTCGGGAAAAGGGGCAAAACCTTAGGGGGAAGTAAGGGGGAAGAGGGAAAACACGAATCGAAAGGACATATCGTCTGAACACTTTCTATGCAGCATTTGCACCCTTCACGTTTGGAATCCAGGAATTATTAGCCGTATAAGCATTAGAGGGTCGAAAAGGGAAGAACGAAAGGGGAGTTTGTCATGAAGTCAAAGGCCTACTTTATGATCGAACGCCGTTCGGATCTTACATGGTTGTCAAGAGGAACAAACTCGAACCCATAAAGGGGGCGGAGTGAATACAAGAACGGAGAGTCCGGAAGTAGGAATTTTGAAAGCGTGCCAAGAATCTCGCTTCGGGAATACTCGGGGGGGAAAGGGGAAAGCACCGGACATAGGAGGGCTAGCGTCTATAATAGCCCTCGGGAGAAGGGGAAACCAGAAAAAAAAAAGCGAAGGGACTACCGTCAACCGATTCAGGGGTATCGTCTCCATAGAGGTCGAAGTTATTCTCATATCGCAGGGGAGAGACCACTCAAAAAAAGGATTAGTGTAGGAGAGAGATCCTGAATATCAGGAAGAGATGAATCGGTGATAACGCAGGGAGGGGGTCTGTATCTGGGAGGAAAGAGGCTTGTTTGTAAAAAGAGGCGGGAGCTGATGTGCGACGGAACGGAGCGACGCTCGAGAGTGGGAGCTCGGTCAGAGGGAAACGTCGTTCAATCGATCTTGTCGTGACGCTTGTGCCAAGTTTCAAGAGAAAAGATCGGAAAGGGAAAAAGGGAAGAGGAAGGTCTAGGGGAGGGAGCGGAAACAATGGAAAACGCGATCCGCAAAGCAGGGCGAGAAAAGAGGAGGGAAATCGAACGAAAACCTCATGAACCTTTGGAAGCTGGGGGAAGGGGGTATGACAAGACTAAGTATCTGCGATGACGATGCCGGGTGCCCAAGAAGTCCTGATAACGAACCGGGGGGACGAGATATTAGTCCTGTCAGGCGGAAAAGTTGCTGACAAGAATTTGCGATTCGGGGGTTTCACCGGGGGGAAAGGGGGTTCTAGGGTTCGAGAGACCTGGCCCCGGTCGCCTGGAGGAAAATCCGCGGGCTCGAGCAGGAGTCTCAGAACAACGGGGGGAGAGGCATGTTTATGAGATCCATGTCGACTCAAGGAAAAAAAAAGTGGTAATGTCAGCATAGTATGTGTGGGTTAAAGGTTGGAACATTGGGAAGAAGGGGGCAGCCCGATAAAGAGAGGGGAATAGTTCAAGTGTGGAGGGGGAAAAGTCTAAGGACAGGAGAAAGCTGAGGGGAAACGAAATAGACGCATTACGAGAAACTCACTTACCCGGCTTTTATCAAACACCTAAAAAGTTCAGAGAAGATGAGAAACGTCAAGGGACTTATCGACTCCGTGAGGGGTAAAACACCAACCGCGAATCGAAATGCAGAACGCGTGACTATTCTTCATCACAAGCAAGGGCACATGGGGTGAAGACGGGGGGGATTAAGGGAACATTAGCAAGTGTGAAGATAGAAAGGGAATCTCGTTTGATCAACCTTGAACGGTTGGGTATGAGGACGTCGATACGTTACGTAAAAAAAACGAAAGCAGGGGGAAAGAACGGATGGGAATCGACAGCAAGGGGCAGGGGCTACAGATGAAAGAAAAACCGAAAAGACGGGGATAGCCGGGAGGAGGAGCTACGCATTCCACTCAGAGGAAACATCAAGTGAAAAGAAAAGTGGATAGGAAGAGAGCGTACTAAACTTTAAAAAACAGGGGGCCGCGTGCATCTGAGTCTTGACTGGAGAAAGGCTGAGAATACGCCCTGTAGAACGCCATGGTGAATTATAAAAAAAGCCGCGTGAATTACAGGGGGGGAGACAGTTTTACGGAGAACACTTGGGCCCGATTGAAGCCCTGAGAAAGAAACCCTGCTATTTCAGGCGCAGACAATCAGACCAAAAAAAGTCAGGGACGTGCAAGGAAGTGTCGTGTCGGGACCCGTGTTGCTCAAAATTGGACGAAAGGTCCAAAAGGGGAGGGGACGAACGTGGGAATCTGGCGCTGGGTGAAGACTGAACTGGCAGCGATCGGTGGGAGGGCTCCGGATCGGCAATTTCAAGAAGGAGGGACGAGAAGGAAAGGGCAAGAAGAAATTTTTCCTTACGAAACTGCAGGTGGTGAAAAAGCGGTTGAGAAGTTCTTTCAAATCAGTGGGATAGCCGAGTCCCTGACAGCGGAAAGATGAAAGTTGTAGAGGAAAAAAATATGAGAGCAAAAAAGAAAAATCACCGGGAATCCCGCTTGCTCGAATCTGCATGACAAGAAAAAAAGCTTCAAAGGAGAAGTCCAAAAAAAGAGTTGGAGAGGTCTCAAGGGAGAGCGCGGTGAAAGACTATTACAAACAGAAGGAGACTTACTCAGGATCAGACAAACTCATCGAACCAAGAAAATCGAAGGGAAGAAGTACGAAGAACGACAGGGCCGTCCAGAACATTCGAGGTTCGCTAGCATCAAAGGCCGGGCTATTCTGGGGCAGATATTCAGGAACAGGAAAGAAAACATGCAAAAAAAGGGGTATGCAGAGGGGGAGCTTCCGAAACGACGACCTGATTGAGGGCAGAATATCAACAAAACCTACTTAATGAAGCCTGATGGCGGGGAAAAAAATCGGAACAGCGTACCAGGTGTTGGGTGCTATTGGGTATCGCAAAAAAAAGTCGGCCTGCTCAATCAATAGGGAGAGAGGGAAGGGGGGGTGCGGACGGACGGACCTGCGGTCAGTTCCGCGGAAATGCTATCTCCCGCCCATGAAAAAAGTCTGAAAAAAGAAGAGATCCAAGGGAGAAGTGTAAAAAAGGTTCAGGGTTACACACCTTCGGGTCGGCAAATCTCAGAGGGAGGGAAATCGTAAAAGAAGGTACCTAAAGAAAGCGGGCGGCATGAGGGGAGGAGAAGATGAGAAAGGTCGGCAAACCTGTCCATTTAAATGGAGTCGATCCAATCCGATATCGATCACAAAGCGATGCATCCCAGGGTGATCGAAGAAAAGAAACAGACTGAAGGGGGAGAGATGCAGGGGCCGAGGCGAGATGGGGGTGCAAACGAACAGAGTAAAATTGCCTGATCAGAGCCGATTGAGAAAAAAAGCGAAGCTGAGGGACAATGTCGATTTGTTATCCCGAACGGAAAGCTCATAGGGACCGAGACCTGACTTTGCAACTAAGGTCTTAAAAGAAAGTTACCAGAGAGGGGCTCAGAAAAAAAAACAACGGAGGAGGAAAGAAGATCGATCTGGGTAAAACGGGAAGCGGAGAGGGACGGAAAACTTCACTAGGGGGACACCGTGAGAGAGAAGACATAGAAACGCCGCGCGGAGGTGTTTGCGATACAGCACTCGCCGGATCAGAGGATCCGAAAAGCTAATGGTCTGGTCAAAGCGAGAAGCCGGGGGAGACAAGAGGGGGAAAGGGCGGAAAGAACGGTGATCCCGACGGGAAATTGCGGCTGGCATAAGCTTTAGATCGGGGGAGAGGCGGGGGGGTCATGGAAACCCAAGGGTTCAGGGCGGAGGACAAAGATCTTAAAGAGGGCAAAAAGTTGACAAGGAAAGCAAGCCCAATGCCGACCCCGCAAGGTGACTCACAAAAAGAGATAAGGAGGGCTAAGAAATGTCCAAGACCAAAGAACTGAAGGGTCGAAGGGGAGAATAGGCCCCAACCGGCCCTCAAAAATATGGGGATGCAAACGACTCTGCGTCGACAGCATGAACAAAAGGGGAGGCGCAAAAGACCATATCCAGAAAAAGCGGAGGAGGAAGATATAGTCGCCAGCTCAGACGCGCGGCTATGCCGGGAACGGTTTGAGGACGGTACCTGCAAGTGCGAGAAAAGCCAAGGACGGGAGACAAAGCCTTCGCGGGTGAAAGGAGAGGGGGGAGAATCTGGAAAAACCACTATCGAACAAAGCAGGCGCAATAAAGATTTGCTGCTAACAGACATAGTCTGTGACTGTGAGCTGAGAAGCGTAGAGTCAACCAGGAGTGGGCGTCGCAGGGTGATGTCTGATCGAGGCTGACATGAAGTGGTGGGGGTATCTACGAAAGGAATTCGGGGAAAGAAAATCAGCGGGAACGTGAAAGCCAAGCAATTCGGATAGAGAACGTTCGCGAAAAACGCGCTTCCCAGAGTTTGATAGGGGGATCATTACATCTCGAGGGCTTGGGAAAGTGGGAAGAGGGGGAAGGGGAGGAAAAGGAAACAGACTTGGCACGCATTCTGCAGTCGACCACCGTCATTAAACAAGGGCGGGGGAAAAAAATTCTTATCGCAATAGGCCGAAAGACGGGGAAGGAGACGAAGGGGGGAAGGCGCCACCTGCTCGAGGGAAGGCTTCGGAACCGGGGCCAGATTGAGAACGGGTTACTTTGCGGTGACCGGAAGATCGCAAGGGGATGGGAATAGCAAGCTTTGCACTGGCACGGACAAAGCTCTGTTCAGGGGGAATGCCAGGTGCTTATGAAGGGAGTGCAGAAGATGAAAAAAGGGAATGAACTCGTACAAAGCTTTTCCGAACGTAAAACTAGGCACATCCCCTGAATCGAACCACGCTCGCGGGCTGGCTCTTCAAACCGAAAGAAATCAAGAAATGGATTTGAAGGAGGAATGAGGACAGCGGCAGCGGGGTGAAAGGGCCCGCGGCCACTTGGTGACATGTGACTCCGAGAGATATTCTCCAGTCACGTTGGAGTGTTCGACTCTAAAGGGGATCTCGCGGAAGAGAGAGCCTGCAAAAGAGGTAGGGGGAATAGTGTCAGCCAGAAAAGGGGGCGAGCACGATCTAGCCCCAAGAAGGCAAGCGCGCTGGGGCGACGTGGCGTTCCTAAGGAGAGTTTTGTAACGCATCGCCGGCTCCATAAGGATGGAAAGGAGACTAATAAAGAAAGTCGAGGGGAGAGGAGGAAAAAAAACTGAGCTGTCCTGGTAGATAATGCCACAATTCAGTGGAAGGGTTAGGGGGGATGAAGTAAGCAAAGTCCCGCCCGCTCAGGCGCTGAGAAGGGCGGAAGATAAGTGGCGAGAAAAGGAGAGCGCTCGCGATAGGGTCCGATGCTGCTGCCTTGGGACGGCGTCAGGAGAAATTTTACGGTTGTCTGAAGGTCGGTATTTCCTTTGCATGATAGCGAAGGCCTTCAGGGAAGCAGGCAAAAGAGCGACCCGGAAACTGGGAAAAAATCCGTTCTAGAGAGGTCGGCTGATTTAACGAGAAATTACACACTCCCACCCAAAGAGTATGTTGGAAACGGGGGGCGGGCCATAGAGGGGGGGTCCAAAAAAGAATTGAGAAAGACGCGGGGGGTAGGGACTGGGAATGGAAGCGTGCGCCTCCAAAAGGGGCCATGGAAGGAAGCCTCAAACGTCTTCGACTCCTGATCAGGAGGACCGACACCTGGCACGAGCGAACGGGGGCGCAAAGAAGGTAGGTCCGAGGAGGATTGAGAAAAAACGGAAAGGTTGTATCTCAAGCTTAGGTGATTACCGTAGATCGCGACTGAGTCACCGTGGGTATTCTGGAAAAACGGGGGCCTACAGGAGGGGGGGTTGGAAGGACTAGGAGGATCGTTCGAAGCTGAATCAGGACAAGTTGGCCGCAGAAAATCATCCATCTAACACAATAAAGGAAAACGTCACTGAGGGGTAGGGAAGAGAAGCGAATGGGGAGAAAAGAAAGATTGTTTAACAAAAAAAAAAAAAAAAAGGGAAAAAAGAGTGTTACAAAAGAAAAGACCACCAAAAAAAAACACAAAATACAATTTTTACACAGAACTAAGATACCCCAAGACAAACCAACAACGAAAAAATACAAATAGGCAGGGTAACCACTTTAGGCATCAAAAAACAATCCACCACAAAAAAAGGAGTAAAAAAAGAGAATTTTAAGAGAAAAACCAGACCACAGGGATCCCCCATGGGGGGTTTGTTTGTGAGAAACAAAGAAAAAAAAAAACCCACTAAAGGTTGACCTTTAGCAAGAAGAGAGACGGCGCTTTCCTCCTCGGGAGCAGATACCTATCTTCTCTACTTATATCTCTATCCTGTAAGAAATCATCTCTCACAGCGAGGTCCAACCCTCCGTAACCAACCACTCTATACGGTTAATCTACCGAAGGAAGCTTATCAGGGTAAAGAGGGTTATGAGGGAACACAAAAAAAGAGAGGGAAATATCCGCATTTGCCCAGATCCCCTTAGTTCTACCTGATAATAAAGAATCGTTGGTGAGGGATAATTTACGTGCGGAGGGAAAAGGGGAGGGAGAGGGACTGATGGCAATGTCCGGAACGGATCGCCGAACGCCGATTCGAGAGTATCGTTCAACCTCGGACTGGGAACGACGCCGCAGAAGGAGAAACAGTCTTTTGCAAGATCTCTGAAGAGAGCGGAGGAAGAGGGAAGTAAAAGAAGCGTCAGGAATTGAGGGTAAGGTTGATGATAAGCTAACTTGTCCGATCCCTCATTGGGCTACTCCAGGTAAGAAGTAGTCGGCGTGGACTTCCTTCCAACGCAACCAATAGGGAAACGACGAAAGGAGGAAGAGGGGGGGTATGACGGTAATCAGAATAGAGCTGCGATTACAAACCGGGTGGCGAATTCTCCGGCACAGTGTTCCGCGAATTAAGGTCAAGAAGGCGATCGAAGGGAGAAGTGTAGGGTGGGACAGGAGGTGGAGGGCGGAGGGAAACGCTCATCTCGTCCAGGTCGTCGGATCTCATCCTCGGATCATTACTTGCAAGAAAAAAAAAAGCTGCTGCTGTTTCCAGTCCGTCGCGGAAATATGGAAAGAGGGAGAAGAGGGGGGGGGACATGTACTCTCAGAACAAGAAGATGCGCGACGTGCAAGTGAATTGCATGTGTCTGAGGATGGAACTTTAAAGTGTGCGCAGGACCAGGCATCGAAGAAGGCAACGAACTCGAGCCTGGAAAAAGGAGAAAATGACGCGTCAAGAACCGGGAGAAAGATTGGAGCAGACAAAGAAAGGTATTCTATCGGAGGAGACGGCGCGATCTCGGACCGGCGTCTGTAGACACGTACTGATGGCAAGGATCCCCGTGATCGATGTGCCGCGGGGTCGGAATCCTCCGAAATAGAAGCCGAGGAGCATCTCTACAAAAGACGAAGCATGGTCGTTCCGGCGAGCAAATCGAAAAGTAGCCGGTAGAAGAGGGTTTGAGATTAAGTATCTCGTGGGTCCACAACAAAAATCAGAAGTGGGGGTAAACGTTACACGGGAAAGGAGTCACGCTCGCCACCACTCGTCTTCCCAAGATGGTCGAGAAAGAGTGATCTCCCGAGGCCTGCTACAAGGGCCTTTAACTAAGGAAGTGCAAAGAAAAAGCTAAAAAACGAGAGAGAAATTGCGAGGGAAGAACAAAGAGTGGATATTTAATAGCGATCATGACTTAACATTAAAACCTATTTGCCGGGCTTCATCAAAAAGGTGGCCCCTTGCGGACATAAGGGAAAGAAAAGGTGGGAGGGAGGGAAAGAACGAAGGAGAAGAAGCTGGTTTCAAATAATTCCAGGGGATGGCGACTTTGGGGGGAAACGTCCTGAAACGGTGGCCGATTTCGGGAGGACCAGGAAGGGGGACGTACACCGGAGCCGGCGAGGGGGAGTAATCAAAAGCACGCTGATTGAGAAAAGTGGACAGACGCGTCTGAGGAATGGCAAACGATGGGGATCTCACGGTCAGCTGGTAGCCTGCAAGACGGAAAGAGGCAGTAAAGCTGATTTTGTCCGGAAGGCGTCCTAAAGAGGGTCTGAGAAAAGTCGCGATGGCCGGAAGTGGGGGAGAGATCGAGAAACGAAGAACCCGGGGCATGTTTCCTTCTTCCTTGACCATGCTTTTGTGCATCGTTTTCAACGTTGGGGAATCTCTGGAAGGACCTTAAGGAACGTACTCATGAAGACCAAGCTTTGATATTCTGAGGTTGAAAGGAGAAGATAAAAAGAGGAGGGGGGTTGTTAAACTTCTGGCATACCTAGAGACGCTCTAGAGTTAAAACTTCATTGCCGAAAGGAGTTTCGAGGGGAGGGATCGGATGGAACAAGGTCAGCGGAATCAGAATAACTACGCATGCCCTGGTTACCTCGTCATTTACGGAGAGAGTTGGAAGATAAAACTCCTACACCTGAAGACAGGGACCGTTCGCTAGAAAAATCCGTAATTGAATGATTGGTCTCGATAGGGTGGCCAGGAAAATGAAGCCAAAACCCGGAAGGATCAAGAGGGTGATGCCGTACTTTCTTCCACGACGCCCGTCTTAAAAGGCGAAAAGAGGCAAAAAAATGGGGAAGGGAATGAAAGAAGGGGAACGGGTGGGGCGATTGATAGTGATCGCAACGCACTTCGACACGGACTCAAAGGAAGGTCGAACGGGGGCGAAGAGCCTGGGGAAAGTTCCGCGTGTGAACGATCACTACCCGAAATGGACGGCATCAAGGGTAGGCAGGGCAAGCGAGCCGATTCTGCCGCGGGTAGGGGCAAATAAGAGGGAAAGTTGGTAGAAACAGAGAACAGGCGTTGTTCATGGGACGGACATGGACTGTCGGTGGCATTCAAAAAGGTAAAAACAGAGGATATCGAAACAGGGGCAGTGCCTACTGACAATGTCGGGATAAGATAACCGCCTTCCACGAGAGTGTCAAATCCGGGGAATGCAGAAGGCATGTGAGAGAGGACGTCTCAAAATGGGAAGAGACGTACGCTTCGAGCTTTCTTTCTGTATCGCCAACCCGCTTCGGTCGTACATGGGCTGAGATGTTTTATCCGAAACGGGCAAAACGCATTCAGAGGCGATCGGAAAAGACAAAAAAGGAACGTCGATCTCTACAAAGGAGAAGGGGATCGAAGGGGAAGCTGAGGGATGAGTCAACCATGCATGGTTCAACTTTCTCTGATTCTCGTAAACTTTAGGATAAACTGCCAGACGAAGCAGGGGCAGAGACTCTCCGAGAAACCTATGATCAAGCATTCGACTATGTCGTAATCGCTCGCCCGGCGAGGGATCACGCAAAAGGCCGATGGCCACAGAAAATACGTGCATGGGAGGGTGGAAACGAGTGGGCTTATAGTGCGTCGATCGACGATTAATGGAATCCGGGCCGCCTGGGTGTTAGAGCAAGAAAAAGGCCGAGGGAAAATCAAATTCACAAATGGGGGTAGAGATTTGATTAGAAAGTAAGAGGTGGTAAAAACAGGGGCATCAATATTAAGTGTGGATAAAGTGGTAGGGAGGGTGGAGAGGGGAGAAGGTGTGGAAGGATGGGGAGGGGGGGGGGGGGGGGTTGGGTGGGAGGGTGGATCGGAGTCGCCTAGAAAGGGGCGAAATGAGAATTCCGAACTGCTTGCGGGAACCTCTGCAAAAAGTTTGTACCGATCTTCCATCAGCGCAAGATCTGATTGCGACCCGAAGGGCGAGCGCGAAAGGGCAAGGAGACCGACGCCTGGGCGGTCGTCGCATTAACGCTTAGGGTTCTTCGCATGACCCACCAAGCCGCCAGACATAAAGAAAGGCTGAGTGAAAGCGACGGGGAAGGGAGAATTGGGGGGAAAAAAAAATAAATAACGCCCCAACCCCTAAGCATTCCATTCTCAAAACGAATCCTTCTAGAGGCTAATGGGGTTGGTTGGGAGTCGCGCTCCTGAGAACAAGTAGAGGCCGGAAGACAATGCCCAAACAATCAAGGAGGGCGCTCATTGATCGTCAAACCACTCTATCCAAAGCATGGGCAATTGCCTAAGTGGGGGGGGTTCATATCGAGGAACTAAGTGAGTAGAAGCAGAATCAATAACTCTCAACAGGGAATTGGGTAGTAGCATTATGTAAGTCTTCTGGGAAGGTGCGAAACTAGATCTCCTTGCGACCTTCTAAAATCAAGGTACGACGATCTAAAAATCCGTGAGCCTCGCAGGCGAAGGAAAGGCGAACTGAACGAGCCTTCCCGGATTTGAGTCGGAATCTTGGCCAGAGCGGGCATCACGCCGGTCTGGGGGGAGAACGCTGGAGAGAGAAGAAAAAGAATTGGGAAAAGTCTGCAACCGGCACCCCTGCATGCCAAAAGCCCAATTCTTTACTAGAAGGGGCTCCCAGCGCACCTCGCGTCGGGGAGGGCACAGGAAAGGAAGGCAAACAAAGACGCTTACGCAAGCAGATTGAGGGGCGGGTCACAGCGTTTTGGGTGTCACGAGGAATACCGGTCTCGGAAGCAACCGTTGCCGACCGACGAAGGTCCGCAATGAAATGAGGGGGTCGATATGGATATAGCCGTGGGAAGGGTCGCCTGGGGATCATGAAGTAGGACAAGTCGGAAACGGCGTAAAACTTTCTCCTCCCCTGGAGACCCACGAACGTCAGAGGAGCGCTAAAAAGACAGAAGCGTCTTAGAAAAAGAACAGGGAATGATTCGCCGAGACTTCGGTTTTTTACCTGCATGATGAGCGCTTCTAAAAATATCACGCTTTGTTATTAGCTACAAGAACGAGGTGAAAAGGGGGACCGTCATCAAGGGAAGGGGTCGAGAGATCTTGTCGCAGGCCGACGAAGCACGATCGAGCCCTCATTTTAAGAAGCGCTGGTGGGAGACTGACCGAATTAGACTATTTTACAAGTAACGCATCGAAGAGAAAAAAGGGTAAAAGGAAGCATGGAGGAGAGAGGAGTGGGAAAAAAGGCAAGGAAGCAGAAAGCCTGTTGTAGAGATGTAAAACATCTTCGCATTATTGTGCTTGGCGAAGCCGTCGGGGAAACGTGTTCGCAGAGGAAAAGGTCATGGATGAACCGGCGGTCCTAGATGAGGCCGAATAGATGGAAGGATAGAATACTCTTGTGGCTTCCGTCGGCGAAAACCGGAGAAGGCTTTGATGCAATGGCGGGAATCAAAACCAGGAGAAACAGGAGAGAAGACCAGATACAGCATACCCATTCCATTCACTGGAAAAGGTCAGTTTCGAAATCTCTCGGGGATCTTCGAAAAAAATGTCCCCCACCTCCCCCCACAGAGGGGGATGGGGAGGGAAACTGGGGGGGGGGGAGTCCGAGTCAGAACTGTGAAACGAGAAACGCGTGGGTCTGGAAGGGCCTGCTCTAAACTCCAGACTCCTTTCTCCAGGGAAATGATGCGAGATCGCTGCGAAACGGAACATAGGAAAACTGTCACGATCTGGGGGGAGGAGGTCGAGGCTGGGGGGAAGGGGCCAGCATCGGGTGTAATCTCATCGGATTAGATGATTACCTTCATAAAACAACGGCATTCAGCCGGGAAGTTCCTGTCAAAAAAAAGTGCCTGCCCGAAGAAAAGGGTTGTAAGGAAGGAAAAAAGACTCTGGGAAGAGTGAAGAGGGTTCCTCTTAAGAGAGAACCCCAGAAAAGTCCCTACTTGCGTGGGTCAGGGGAATGCGCTACCCAGCGAGATCGTACTGTCCATGTGCATATACTTGCCAGGGACAAGGGAGGGGCTTAGGAAGGGGACGGGAGGGGGAGAAGTAGTACTTTCCGACATGAATAAAAAAAGACCCCGCCCGAGAGGTCCATCCCAAGCAAAGGACAGCAACTCACGCTATACCTTCTAACCGACCCGATGCGGGTCTCCTGTAGAAGCTTTCTCGGGGGGGCAAAGGAGGAGATCTCTCAAAAGAAGGGAAGAGAGGGAACGCATTGCATCTATCCTCAGGACTAACCCTATAAGAAATCAGTTTTTTGACGGTAGATTACTGTATCGGGGGGCGGTTGCTGACGAGGACGGATGCGCGGGAAGGACGGGGCGCTTCGTCAACCTCGTCACAACTCCCGAGAGTGCGGGACCGCTTGGGGAAGTGCGATTCCTGTCAGAAAAGGGAACGGAAGGCGAATGGGAAAAACCACAAAAAATACTGGGGAAACATGAAGATAACACGGAGACCACTAAGAGAAATAGGCGGTGCTGGGGAATCGACAAACTCAAACCTCATTGGAAAGGGCATTGGCATCGGGGAGAAAAAAGAATCAACCTGAATGCCTTTTGTAGGGGGGGAAATGCGGATGCGCAATCGAAGGGGGAAGGAGAGTAACTGGGCAGAGCCCCGTGGAGGACAGGTCGATCGTGACAGGGGGTCGGTCCGGACAGCGATTGTCCGGCTTTCGCAAAAAGGCAGTTACGCGTCATCAAAATTGCCCAAAACTGTCAAAAGCCGCGGACAAAAGGAGATCGATGTTGGCCAGGGAGGGGAAGGACGGCTGTTGCAACGGGGACGATATGGCCCTCCCAGGGGGGGACTAAATACATAACGAGGGGGGGGAGCGGGTTTCTCGATCGATAGAAAAAGAAGGGAATTTTGAAAAGGATGTAAAGACGAAAAAACACAAAAAAAACGGGGACTTGTCACAACGACAAACTCCGCAATTCGGAGAACTTCCAGGTACGTTTGCGGCCGCAAGGCATAAAGGAAAAGAGCACGTACCGCTCACCTGTATCAGTAAAGGGTGCGAGATAGCTTATCGATTTGCCGAGGGCCGCAGAAAAAATATCAGCGGCGCCGCTAATTCTGAGCAAAGTAGGGGAAAAGAATGGGAAATACAAAACAAGCGTCCAGAAGGGTAAGGCCTGACCGATCAATCGTCCCTTCCAGATATGGTGAAAAGGAGTGAGAAAAAATGAACGTGCCTGAAGAACCTGGTAGTGAGGAGCAGATCTATGCGTTAGAAAAGGCGAAGGAGGCAGGGAACCCAATAGGCGCACCAGCGCTTAACCATAGGGTCGCGGAGCGAAGGGCCAGACAAATACTTTAGAAGTCCTTTGCTTAGGAGAACGAGGGTCCGCTAAGTCGACTGGCAAGTCTTTTATCATTCGATTACGAAAAGAAAAAGGATAAGTCGAAAGTTAAGGACTCATCAAACCGAACTGTCCTGCGTTCATATATGTAAAAGGGACCACCAAATGGAAGGATAGCTGAAATTTTCTTATAGCTCATAGAATAACGTTCCCCGTGTTAGATCATGGGGTGGGTCTACATGGTTAAGAAAGTTTGAAAATTAGAGGGCAAAAGTACAAGGGGAGAGGCACAGCATAGTATTCTCATCAAGAGGGAAAAGTCCACCCTTAGATTTACTTCCGTTCAGACAAAATCAGGGCAAAAAAGGCAGAAAGTTCGACCCTGTTCCTTTCCGAAAGCAAGGATGAAATGAGGGCCGTTTCGTTAATCGGACTGGTTTGAGACTTTCTTTCGCCTGAATTATCTTTCACGTGCCGACGCGTGGTTGCCATGGGGGCCGAAAAAAGGAACCGCATGCCTCGGCGGGCCAAGAGTGGTTCGGGGACAGAAAATGGTGCCACGCCTCTGGAAGACGGAAAAAGTCCAAGGAAAAACAGAAAAAGGGTGCGCGGTAGGGACAAGATCGACTCTAAAAGAAGAACGTTGTTTGGTTTGGGGAACGTAGGAATCGAAAGGCCGACGCCAAACTGATTTTTAGAGAGCAGGGTAGAATCTCTGTCGTACTGATCAAACAAGGCAGGAAAGACTTACTCGAGAAAGACTAACTACAGCGACTGCAAAAAAGGCGGGGGGGGCTGTAGAAAGAAAAGGATTAGCCAAGTACGACAGCATTAGTGTTCTCTCAAAAACACCCGAAAGAGACCATTGCGGGGATAGGGTTGGATAGTGGAGGAAGCGGAGCGGATCTCCTCGGGCACTGCCGTTCTCAAGGTTATGCTGGTATACGATTCCGCAAACAAGGAGCGCGGGAGACTGGAAACACGGAGATAAGACCGGAATGCGTATCTGATCGAAAGAATGTTTGGGGTATGTATCGCAGCAAGGCCAGGAAAGGGAAAGGGGAGGAAGAATGGGGAAGAAGGGATAATGTTGATTAGAGTCGGGCCTTCGAACAGTTCCTGCTTCCCTGCGAGGAACAGGATCCGGAACAGAGGACGCAATGTTCTGCCAAGAAACCGCCGATCGGCGGTACAAAAGAATACATATCGGAAGAGGAGAAAGTCGCATGAGGGGGGAGGGCGTCCTATCAGGATACGGTCGCAACCTGGATTCCCATTTCATTTTCACGATCCCGTCCGATAGCGATCAAGACCGCAAGGGGACTGGGGATATGAAAGAACCAAGAATAGAGGAGGAGAGGCGAAGGGACTGTGGGGGTTGCACGAACATCTCGAGGGGAACGCTGGGAGGAATCGGCTTGGGGGACGGACTCTGTGCGGCACTGGGGACAACAGCGGCGGCGTGGCAGGGGTTAGAAAGCAATCGAGGAAGAAAACATGCATGGGCCCGGCGCACATCCGCTTTCACGTAATTACACACCTCG
>Ga0179593_1783142_pt1 | contig 22072 bp, 29 predicted proteins | sample CZODoug2_1_08_16_FD_185931 | JGI IMG/M metagenome (GOLD analysis project Ga0179593, IMG submission 185931) | Vadose zone soil fungal communities from Angelo Coast Range Reserve, California, USA - CZODoug2_1_08_16fungal (PacBio error correction) | ecosystem: Environmental > Terrestrial > Soil >...
ATTCACTTTGTTCTCTCAAATTTGGGGGTAATAGGTAAAGTCGGAGGACGCCAACCGGGGGAGGATGTATGAGGTTCAGGAGGACAATCGCATTTTCGAAGGCCTGCACTGGTCACGAGGTGAGAAAATTCCGCGGGGAAAGAGAATTCGCCTAATTCTTTCGAAAAGAGGAGGATGGGTCAACAAAGGGAAGACAGGACGAATTAAAAAAATACCGGCGGGGAAACCAGAGAAAAAAAAGAGTTCCAGCTCGCCTTCCAGATCCTGCACGGTTGAAAGAAAAGTCCGGAAAATACAAAGCACACCGAAATCCTTTCGAAAAAAAACGTGCTTCGGAGATTCCAGGGCAGATTGGGAAAAAAGAACTCCCTCTGGGAAGTGACACCGCGCGGAAAGCCCACGAAAAAAAAAGCAAATCATCACTGGACGGGGGCGAGGAAGAAACAGCTTTGAGAAGGGGGCCAGTCTCGGCTTGCGAGAAAGGAGGGAACTGGGAAAGAAAATCACGACGAGGGGGCATGCCACTCCGAGAGGGAAGGCTATCCCTTGCGGGCAGTCTTCGGGAGGAAGGTTGTTGCAAAAAAGATCGTGACGAAAAGTTTACAACACATCATTCACAGAAAGTGCGAATTTTAAAGTGCCTGTCGTTGAGGAAAAAAAAACAAGCTTGGTGCTAAGCAGAGAAACACATTTGTGTTAAAGGGAGGAAGTTCCCGGAGAGAGGTTTGGGGGGGGGGTTTTTGGGGGGGTTTTTTTTTGGGGGGTTGTTTTTGGGGGGGGGGGGGGGGGGGGGGTTTTTTTGGGGGGTTTTTGGGGGTGGGGTTTTTTTGGGGGGGGGTGGTTTTTTTTTTTTGGAGGGTTTGTTTTTGGGGTTTTTTTTTGGGGTGGTTTTTTTGTTGAGTGGGGGGTGGGGGGGGGGGGGCTTTTTTTTTTGGGGGAGGGGGGGGTTTTTTTGGAGAGAAGATTTTTTTTTTGGGAGGTTGTTTTGGGGGTATTTTAGGGGGGGTTTTTTTTGGGGTTAGTGTTGGGAGGGTTTTGGGGGGTTGTTTGTGGTTTTGGGTTTTTTGGGGGGAGGGCGTTTTTTTTTTTTTGGGGGTTTTTGGGGGGATTTTCTCTGTGGCGGTAAGAGAGGGTGGTTGTGAGGGGAATTGAATGACGCGGTGTCAGTATGCGTGAGGATCGTGTGTTGCAGAATCGAACTGGGAAGCATGTCAGACGGGCAAAGACCGCAGGATCTCAGAAAAAAAGGAGGACGGGGTGTCTCAAGGAAACTAAAACCAAGATTTTTCTGGGGAGGGGAGCGGGAACAGGGGAAAACCAACCGTACATGACTCTCCCCTGGCTGGACATGAAACCCTGGACGTCCGGGGGAAAGGGGGAAGCTGTCCTCTTGAAGGGACGGGAATGGGGGTGGGGTTGGCGGTCCGTGGGGGGGGGAAGTCCCTTCAAAATGGCTTTCTCTTCGAGAGGCTATCAAAGGAGACAAGATGGAAGACGGCGGGGACGGCCGTCCAGAGAGTGCCGCGCCACTTTAAGGAAAACATTGGATTTAAAAAACTTTGGGGACGGCGTCATGACGACCTCCACGGAGTGACCGGGAAGGGAATCGAACTAGGACAGAGCTTTCTGCTGTGAGAGACTTGCACGGCTGCCTTACCAAGGCGAGTGCACTACAGGGCTCGAAGGACCTTCTGGGGAGAAATCGGGGGGACGGACTTCCCAAGACCGGATAAGGGTGAAGGCGGCGATGCGACCACAGGGAAAGGAGGGGTCGAAAAGAAAAAAAAAACCGCCTTTTACTGCTAGTGGACAGGGGACCCCACTTAAGCAGGAGGCCGATTGGGGACAGGAGACAAGCGATCCGCGAGAGAGAAAGGAAAAAAAGGAGATCTGCCTTAACCAGGGAGCTGCGGTTGGACCTCAAAGGTCGACGGGGGGGCTTCCTGAATCCGTTGAAGAATGATGGGAAAACCTCCTCCACTGACCAACAGTCTGAAAAGTGCAAGCTTCCAACGCCTAGAACTCTCTTCTCGGACGACGACAAGGGTTAGAATTATCTACTACGACCGCCCTTCGCGGGGAAATCCTCTTTCTGTCACTAGCGCGTGGGGGGGGTTGCGCTAGCGGAGGGCCAAGACGTCGGAAAAAGTTCATCGGGCATCAAATGAATTATCTTTCTTTAAGAAAATAAGAAAAGGGCCTGAAGTACACAGCGTGAGGGGGGTCTAACAACAATCGATTTCGGTCTTTTGGGATTGGGGTTTAGGAAAAAAGCCCCTTAAAGGATGATCGCCGGTTGGGAAGGGGGCCTCCGCAAAAAAAGCGCGACGCGCCGGAAAAGGAGTTAACAGGAAGCGTCACGGGCCTCAAAGCATCAGGCTCCCTCATGGGGATCGGTGGAAGAGGGTCCTAAGAAACGTCCCAAAAGATTCTGGTTTGCGGAGGGGGGGGAGGACAAATCCCTTACGAATGAACTCATGGATCGTAATCGCAAATAGAAGAACCGTTCTAGAGGTAGTGTGAGGCCGTATCGAGCAGCGCCAGCCGAGGAAAGCGGGGCGATCAAAAGGAGCTCCTTCATAAGGGCAAAAGGGGGCGCGGCGAGTTGGGCGACCAAAGAAGACGGCTGCAATAGGGGTGAAACATCCCTCTTGAAGTGCAAGGGGAAACAAGAAAGATGGACATCGGCGCCCAATAGAAAAATTCCATCAAAAAGGGAAAAAAAAAAAGTGTCTCCCTTGAAGGATGGAAACAAAAAAAAAAGTCTTGCGGGTTGTGTCCAGGGCTGCCGGTGTGCGTTGAAAAGGCAGAGCGAGATGAAGGAAGAGAGGACTCCTCTATATTTGACAGAAGGAAAGATAGATAAAAGACTTAGGGGCCTGCACAACCCAGCGGAAGAACTACCGTACCTCTACAAGAAAAGAAGACACATCGGTGAGGGGTCGGGGACCTGTGGAAAGGCACTCGACCAGTTATCAAGACGACTCAGCACACTTTTATCCTAAAGATCAGAGGAGGTTAGAGTGTGGATTGGTGGGGTTCCGAAGAGGAGGAGGAAGGGGGGTGAAGCTTAAGGGGAAAAACCCTCTTCTACCGGCAACGTGATGTAGAAGATCGAAGCAACAACAACCACAGTTAAAAGAGAGATAGGAAAGGAGGAAAATCCCGAAAAAAAGGGGATACGCCGGGTGAGAAGGGAGCAGGAACTGCGCGGGAAATATTCGAACCACAGCGCTGGGCTAACGGTTCGTCCGAAAAAGAATCAAGAAAGGTCGGGAGGGGATACGGTGGTCTTCGTGATGCGGACAGCTAAGATCAAAGGAGGAGTGCCGGGAGAAGGACACGGAATTCGACGCGCGGGAAGGGGAGGTTAGTTGTCGGAGGGGTAAGTGACACTAAAGGGGGGGGGTCCCACCTGCATTCAAAGGGCTAGGCTTTCCGTACGATTACGATTATCTCCTTGGGGGGAAGGGGGAAAACGGCAGACGAAGGATGGTGTTCAGAAAAACCAGAGGTTCCTGACACAGGAAAGAAAGGTCTAGAAAAGGGGGATTCACATCGGGGAAAAGGAGAAAAGGTTGGGGGGACCCTCGAAAGGGAAGTTCTCTTGGCGCAGCTGTGAGAGGTAAAAGTGACACTTTTGCAAATAGAGGGACAACCAGAGGAAGACGGGGACGGGACTCCTTATCCGGGGAGCCAAAAAAAAGGGGTTTAATAAGGAGACGAGAGGTTATCGGACCTCTTTACTCAGCGAACGGAATTAAACCCCCAGACTCTTTCCGACCGCGTGCGGGGGTAATCGACCAGCCTCTCTCAAAAGTTCCTCCTGCTATCTTGCGAGGACCGCTTTCCCCTGTTCGAAATGGGCGTTCCTTTCTTAGGGGCATCCACGAGAGTCCAGAAACACTACTCAGAAGAAGGCGGAGGCTCTTCACTCTTCTGCCACAAGCACTTCGGGCTTCAATTTACTCTCTCTTGGCGGCTGATGACGCAGTGGGCGGCAAAAGCACTCCTTTTGGGGGAAAAAGGCTAAAGCCGCGATTGCGAAGTTAGTTGTCAGAGCGAGAAAACCACAAATCAAGAAAAAGTAAGAAAAGGCCTTTGTTGAAAATAAGAAACCAATCACTGAGACGTGTGGAGAGCGCAGGGGGGGGGCTTGCTCGGAAAGAAAAGGATAAAGGGTGGGAGAGGTTGCGCGCGGAGATAGCATTAAGAACGCATGACCAACGCGTCGACTGAAAAAAGGGAAAAACACCGTGACAATCGAGAGGAGTTGGTTCCTTAAAGTGAGCGGGGTCGTCGGGGCCTTCCCGAAGAAAGGACCTTCGAGGGTCAACGTCGTCGCAATAGAGGGTTGCTGACGAGAAGTCTCTTAAACGGGGGGGAAAGGGCCCGCGGTGAAAAAAGAAAGGGGGATTGTAGGGGAGGAAAAAAAAAGAAAAACTTCTTCCTTCTCAGGGGGTCGAAACCGTGAAGGAAGCGAGGGGGGAAAACGCCGAAGGGCGATCTCGACGGCGGGAGGAAGAGCCGAGGAGGCCTTGTCGTAGAACTCAGGGGAAAAGCAAAGAGAGAAAGGGGACGAGGGGAGTCCGGAAGGTCAAACTGAGTGTATTCAGAAGCATCGGTCTATCGCGGGGACAGGCATCCGGGGAAGGGAACTTGCGGACCACTCTTTGAAGGGAGGTCTGGTGAAGTCAGTTAGATTGTCGGTCCGACGAAAGCAAGACTGGGCTACCCTGAACGCTAACCGTATGAACCTCTTAAGGGTAGAGACACCCCTGGACAGCGAGGGATCGCTGTACAGTAGGGTCAGAAAACCCTGTAAGAAGGGAGAAGTCAGGAAAAAAAATTCGCGCATAGAGGCGGTCGACCGGGGCTGCGGCGAATGAGAAAAAACGACGTTTACGCCGCGGAAGTGAATGACAAAAGCCGGTCTCTTTGCGGAGCACTGGGAAAAAGAACAAGAAGAAACGTAAGGGCACGCCGAACAATATCCCCTGACCGAAAAAACCAAAAGGCATGCGGGGTAAAACGTACAGAGGCCCTGGGAAAAGAACCCAGACCGGGGAAGGCGATGTCACTTGGATATTCACTCAAGGACAGGGTCCTGTTGTGTGGGAAAACAACAAAAATAAACAAACAAATCGTTGGGAGAAAAGTTGCGAATTCGGAAGAGTGAGGCCGAGGAGCGGCAGTGGGGAGGATGAGGCGTTACTTCTACCAAGTAGACTCGGGGAAAAGAAAAAAGCCACTATAGAAGACTACTCTAAGACGAAATAGAAACGGGCCACTCCCAGTCTTCAGAAAAAAAAAGATGAAGAAGTCAACAAAAAAAAAATAAAAAAGAAAACACATCGAAAGACAAAAAAAAAAGGCGTCCGTCCTCCCGAGCACCAAAAAAAGGAGACAAATAAAGGACTTGGTTGTTATCCACACGGAGGGACAGGGGAAGGTTGCCAATTCGCATTAACGGAAAAAAAGAGCGCCGTTTGTAAAGGAACGATAGGCATACCAACACCATCCTGAAAGAGAGACCACAAAAAAAGAAAAAACTAAGGATCGAGAGATCTGGCCTGCCAATGGAAGGAAAATCGTCAGGATTGTTAACAAGTAAAGAGAGGTCACGAAACCCGGAAAAAATTGACCCGGGAAAAATGCGAAGAAGAAAGAAAGAAATTGTAGGGGGGAGGGAGAGAAAGGATGATCTTGACCGGGATGTGCGGAAGCATTTTTCCCGAGAAGAAGAGGGGGCTGAAAAAACCAATCGAGCAACGCCAAAAAAGAAGAGAGGAAGCCGTAAGGGAGGGGTGTCATCGGGGGAGATTCTTTAAAGGGTCGGAGTGGGAACCTCAGTACCATCGAATTTGAGGAGGGGGAAGCCGACCGCCAGGAAAGTGGGCATAGGACTGAGTAAAGGGGGGGGAGGGACATGTCTTGAGAGAACTTCTGGGAGGCGATTGGGCCGAAAGTAGAGAAAATACGCAGGGGACTGAAGAAAAACCTCTTGGCGTGACAGTGCAAGGAAAGGAGGTAGAGAGAAATGCGAAGTGGGGGGGAAAAAAAAAAGAACTTCTCCCAGCCCTACGAAAGGCACAAGAGGTCCACCTGAAAGACAAAGAAAACCAGGAAACCTTTCCGATTATTGGGAGAGAAAAAACAAAAGTAGGGGGGAGGAAAAGAGATTACAAATCAAGGAACGGGGCTTTCGCAGAAAAGGTTCAAAAGGCTTTCCGAAAACACTGGGAGCCACCGAGCGTTGAGGTAGAGACCCCGAGACATTCTCGATACAGGCAAAGACCGTCAAAACAGGTTTCGAAATCCTCGAAAAAAGAGAATCGAAGGGGAAGGGAAGGCACATCGCGCGCTGTGAAAATGTATACAGACGGAATAAGGAGAAAAACCCGTAAAAGAAAGCCTCTAAATGGGGGGAGTTTCAGAGAAGAGAGAGCAGGGGATGCCGTGGCAGAACTTCCCGTACCGCCTCATACCCAACTTCCAGTAGAACACTAAGGAGGAAGAGTCGGAGGGGAGTTACATTGGGGGGGGTCTGAAGCCCTTAAAAGAGGGTCCCCTCTAAAGCAAAAACGACCCGGAAAGACTTGTCCGTCTCTCGTCTTCCCTTTCTTGAAAGGGGAGGTCAATTGCCGGACGGTTTGCTTGACTCTCTTACTTGGAACGCAAAAGGAAATAATTACTAGTTCAAAAGGGGAATTTTCATTCCATCGGGTATTCCTTTGAGGGAAAGGATATGAGGCTTAGGAAATCTTTATTAATGAAGGGTTGGGAATCCAGATCGGGAGAACGGGGGGACACAAGGAAAACTGGGTACTCAATGTGGACAGAAAAAGATTTCGTGGTACCCACCAGACAGAAAGCATAGAGGCGAAGGGGGAAAGGGTGCTTTCCAGACGGGCCCGGAGAAAGAACTGGTGGGGATTTGCAGGACGCGGAAAAGCGTTTGTGGGGGGAAGCCTTGTTTCCTTGGAGGGAATGACCTAGGGGTCTGCAGTATTGAGTATTCTTTCGGGGGGACTTGAGAGCGTCCGTGGGGGTATAAAAGTCTTGAGAGGTCCCCGGAAATCTTCACAAAACGAGACGGAAGAAGACCTGTTCTCCACAAGTACACAGAAAGGAGTGATTTTTCTGGGGAAAGGAAGTGAAACAAACAGGTCCTAGGAATCTCCCCTTATGACATAGAGGAAAGTCTTTGGGGGTGTAGCCATTCATTCGGAAAGGGGGGCTACGCCGAATAATTGGTGGTTGGGTTTCGGGGAGTCGGGAAATTCAAAAAACGGGGCTTTAGCTTCTGAGGGCTAAGGCGAAAAAGCGATTTCGGAAAGCTTCGTACCGAAAAAAAGGCTCGGCGCCTATATGAGGAGACCACAGTACGCCTGTCTCTAATTGGTCTGCGGAAACCCTGACCGCCAGGGGAGGAATCTCCTGGGAAAATAGTAATGCTTCGAGAAGCGCTTAGAGGTCGCAAGGAGGGATACGATGCACGGGGCTCGAAGAGCCTTAAAACGTCGGACAGGAGAAGAAAATGGACACCCGACCGGAAGGAACATAAGTTTGGGCCGGGACGTCGGGAGAGGGGAAGGGGAATCCGAACTACTGGTAACGGAACTCCGGGTGAGGCTTAAGGTCACGTCAGCCAGGAATTCTCGTTGAGGAACATTCATTCTCCGTCTAAGAGTACTCTCAGGGGGAGAGCACAAAGACGCTAGGAGCTTTACGTAAGAGGGTGGAAATTCTTTGTCCAGGAAGGGGATGAGGGAAACTGCTCAGGAAGAAGTTGGGGGATGTTTCCCAGAAAACTTAGAGGTACTGGGCTATGCCACGGAGGGATTACAAAAATGCGCGCGATCGAGAGAAAGAGCCGAGAGAAAGGAGTGAAAGAAAAAAAAAGACTACATCTAAGAAGAGAACGCTCAAGAAGAAAAATCCTCGTTGGGGGGAGGGGGGGGGAGATGCCGGGGTTGAGCGAAAAGGAGCTTCTGTCATCGCGGGGGAAACTCGAAAAAGGGAGGTCCAGACGGGGCGACGGAGCCGAAAAGAGGAGATCTGAAATGATGTTTGGGGAAAAAAGGGAAGAGGCGGAGAACTTACGTGTCGTGTGGTTGGTTTTACAAGAAGAGGAAATAACGGGGGGGAAAGAAGAACGCTTGTGTTCGCAGGGGGGCCGAAACGCAGCCCTTGAAAGGAAAAGCCAGGCGTGAACCGGCACCGGAGGGATTCCTCGGCCGAAGCGGTGCTCGGGAGCGTGACCGCAAAAAGAACGTCGGAAGGAAGGAAAGGGGTTTTGTGCGGGGAACAACACAACGCAGGGTCCACGGGGAAATCGCTCCCGCGCAGCAAAAAGGAAAAAAGTTCGCGAGAGAGGGGGAGCTTTGAGAAGAACTGTAAGCAGACCGACGATCTCCTATTCGGGGAGATCAACCGATCGAGAGACTACTCGGAAAACAGTTGCGGGAGGGGGACGCGGCGAACCAAGGTCCATGTTGCATGGTAAGAATGGGGGGGGAACTGGGGGAGGTCACTTTGAAAAGAGTAATCGAGCCCCACTAACTACCTTGCTGAAAAACTGGCCGGAGGGAGGGGTGCACAAAAGTTTTCTCCCTTTAATAGGGTGAGAAGTTATAACGGACCCAGAGACAAGGAAAAGTTTGGGGTAAGACCTGGTAAATAAAAGTGGAAACTTCAGACGGGAAGGAAGTTCTAAAAGCTCAAGTAGCTCATAGGCCCTTCCTTGGAAGAGATATATAAAGAAAGTCCCTTCCTGAATAGGGTTCCGAATAAAAGAAATAAAAAACTACCCAAAGAAAAAAAACTCGGAAGGGAGAGTGTCCTGTTTTTCGAGAGGAGTGGGAAATCGAAAGAGACGAGCATAGGGAAAAAGAAAGCCACGTATCGTGGAAAGATCATGATTTGGGGGAAGTTCTATTGTTCTCTAATAGGGGGCGCTTAGGAAAGAGGGACTCTGACCGAAGTATGCGACAAAAAGGGGTTTGTGTGGGTTTACCCGGAGAGACCGGAGAGGGGGAGAATCTCAACAAGGAAGGAAAAGAGAAGAGAGCCGAGAGTCACCGTCTTAACAGGGACGGGTTTATCATCAGGAAAAAGGAAATGTCGCGGGGAAGAAGCGGTCTGAACCAAGGAGGGAGAAAACCATCGATTCAAAGACAAATCATCGAAACTATACTTTGGAAGGAGGATAGGCTGACGAGGAAGGCCTATAATCTTTTCGAGGGGGAAGGACAGGAGAAAAAGGAGAACTCGGCCTGTGGGGGGAGTGTCGATTAAGTAGTTCGGGCCCCGAGGACTGTCAGTCCAAAAGGCAGGATCTACGGGGGAGGTAAGTGCCGCAAATCGAGGATCGAGGGGAGGTTCGCACGGCATCTCTCGCTGCAAGGGGAAACAAAGGGACGGGCTTACAGAAGTGGGAATAAAGCTCTTTCCTTAGGAGAGGAAACGATAACAGGAAAAGTTTTTTTGTTGAAAAGCGTCAGAGGGGAATGCCTGATTGGTCGGTGACTCTAATTAACAAAGCGCGGACAACCTGGGAGAAAACAAACCCTCGTTCTTTCAGGGAAAACAAAAGGTTTTGGGAAAACACGTCCGTGGACAGAAACGACTGGAGCCTCCAAAAAAAGGGGGGGAAAGGGGGGAGGAACGCTCCGCGACTCCAAAGTGAACAGGAAAACGCCTGGCGCTGCTGGGGGGGAGGGGGGGAAGAAGAGAAGAACAGACATCGGCCCGAAGGGAGGAAAGTTCGCGGACCGTTTGAGGAGGATCCATTGCCTGGTTACCGGGGGGGCATCCGCCCCTCCTAAAGAAACCCCAGAGTATTACTATGGGCTTGTAGGGGCTCTTGCTCCCTTAGGATATCACCTCTTTCAGGTAGGGAATGAGGGAGCTGCTTTAAGGGGGTAGGGGACTAAGGTTGTAAGTTCTTTACTCTTGAAGAAACCCTGAGAAAAACCTTCTATGGGGGGTTGAAGGTCCATAGGAGTTCCTCAGAAAAACCCCCACATAATAAAACGAAAAAGGAACTTTCATCTATTAAGGGTCCCCAACCCATAAATCAGACGGAAGCAGCACTTTTCTGAGGAGGACCGCCAGTGAAAAATGCGACGGTGGGAGGGCCAGAAAAGAGACCAGGACTACTTCAAAGGGGGCCTAGAAAGGGTCGAGGGACTTAAAAAACCTTGACAAGCCAAGAGCGTGTCCTTGACCAAGGGAAGGGGTCGTGAGGGGGAGAATGAGGAAAGCACGCGCGGGTAGGAAATATACGCTCGAAGGGCGGTTCGATCGCAAAAAGCCATCTTTACCGAAAGGGGGAGTCGGAAGAAGGGGGATCAAGGCAGCTTGAATGCGACAGGACTCCTGTGAGACATCGATTGGTTTTTCCACATCCTCCGAATGGGAGATCTCTATCTGAAGAACGTTGTGAAGTCCGAGAGCGCTTGTCTTCGGGAGTGGAAGGGCAATGTCAAAGGGGAAAAGGGAGCATCTGTCTACTTGACCGGAACGCAGAAAAGAGTGTGGGGCAGACCAGAAAGTGTTCTGCAGTCCGACGGAAAGGCCGACAACTTGAGGGAAACGGGGAGGGGAAGCAAATTCGGGAGAGGGCCGGACTACTTGAAAAAAGGGGGAGGGGCACGAGGAAGGGCTCCGAAAGTAGTCTGAACGAGAGAAACGCAGCAAGAGAATATCAAATCCGTCCCCAAACGACCTAAGGGGGAAGTTCCTTCCAAAGAAAGAACGGAAGCAAAGCAACCCAAGGCGGAGTGCGCTTCCATAGAAAAAAAAGGGCGACGGGGAAAGAGGACGCGGGGGAAAAGAGGTGCACGGGAAAAGAAACGTCGGTGATGAAGGCGCATCTAACCAAAACACAAGAAAGGGGGGGGCCCTACCACACGGACTAAAAGATGTCATTGAGAAAAAACTCGGGAAGAAAGGGCTCCATCTCATAACCCCATGGAAAAAGGTGACTATGCGGTTGGAGGACGGTGATATCAATGTATTCTTTTTGTGAAGTGTTCAAAAAAAAAAAGAAAAAAAAAAGATACCCATGGAGAAAATAGGGGGTGTCGGTGGGGAAAGTGCGTCTACCGTTTCCAGTAGGAGGGCACTAGGATGCTTTCAGTGTAAAAAGTCCATTGAGGAAACTACCCATCTTCGGAAAAGTCACAAAAAGGGAGAATACGAGACTCGAGAAAGGCCCCCCAAAATCTTTCCTCCGAAAAAAGTCCCAATTCCTGCACAAAAAATCAGGACGGAACACTCTCGCCAAGCGAAAAAGAGGCACGGAAATCCTGAGAGAAAAAAGAGTTGTGGAAAATTATCTATGGAGGGGATGGGGAACTACCTCAGAGTGGGAAACACTTCTCAGGAAAGCGCTTAAACGCCGTGTTAAAGGAGGAGGCACTATCGGGGAGCCCACAACCTCCGGAATCATAACGAATAAGGAAGATAACCTTAAGACGGCGATCGGGGAAAGGAAAGTCCGGAGAAAACTCGTAAGGATTCCAAAAAAAAGTGGGGGTACCAGAAAGGCTCGGAAATCAGGAAACCTAAAAGGGAATTGACAGCATTTCGCAGAGGGGAGGGGAAGGGTCGATGATCTTGACTTTTCGGGGGAGGACTAGTGATGAAACGGCCCTGGGATCGCGTGGCAAAACAAAAGGTCGGCCGCCTGAAGAAAAAAAAAGGCCAAAAGGCGTGTTCGAAAAAAGAGGTGTGATGAACCTTTGGTTCCTGACGAAGGACGAAAAACCTCCCAAAAAGGAAAAGGTGGCCTCCTCTAGGAAAAACATCCCTTCTTCTTGGTACCTTTTTGGGGGAATTCGGAATGTAAAGGTGTCTCCAGGGGTTTGTGAACAGAAAGCGGGGGGAAGAACTGAGTCTAATTCTCTGCAGGAAGGGCCGAAGGCGTTTCGAGGGGCGTGACCAAGTAGAGGGGGGGGAAAGGTCGTCTCGATAAAAAGGAGGGTCTTCCTCTAAGAAAAGCCAAGCCGACAGAGAGCGGTGGGAATCCTCCCTTTACCAAAAAAAGGGCTGGTTAAAAGGAAAGTTAAGAGGATTTCATCCGAAACTGAGTATGAGTAAAGGGAAATCATCGGCAAGGGGAGGTCTCCCGGGGGGGTTTAGGAGGTCCAGCGGAAAGAGGAGTCGGCTGGTATTTCTCCCCAGGAAGAAGACATCCAGGGGAAACGTTTTCCATAAAGGGGGACACGAAAAGAAGGGGGAGACCGGGCCGATCTCCTAAGGCGTCACATCGCGCGCGGAAAAGAGTAGCGAGTGAGAGAAAGATTAGGACAAAGACGGTACCGAAAGCCGGAAGGAAGGGTCATTATTTCTAAAGAGAGGATTAAAAAGGCCCGATGTCCGGACTGGTCATAAAAGAGCATCAAAAGCACCTTTTTCTGAAAGGGAGGGCCCATGAGGAGGTGGGGCTATAAAAGATTTGTCTTCGAGGAGCTAAGGGAGCGGGGGGGGGTTCTGCTCTGAGAGAACCTTCACGATAAAACGGGGACGTAGTCCCTTTCTGCGCAGAAAAGGGAAAAGTTTCAAAAGGTCTTCTTCTAGAAGAGGGGGGGAAAAGGGGGGGGGGGGTTAAAAGAGGGAAGCACAAGAGTTCAGGAAGGAGCGCCGTCTTCCGGTTCAAAAGGAGAGTGAGAGGGCTTCGGGAGAGGTATGACTTCTAAGGGGGGGAACCCTTGGAGAAAGATCAGGTCAGGGGGTTACACAAAAAGACCTACGTAATGCTAAAAGGGGAAACGGGGGAAATTCTTTTATACCCACCAAGGGGGGGGATAGACTCAGAGGAAGGGCCAGAGTGGGTGGAGGAGTACCGTTCCCAGGAAAGAGGGGAGGGGGTGGGAGGCGATTTTGGGGAAATCCTGAGGTGGGTTCAGTGAAAAGGTCCGGGGTGACCCTCTGGGGGGGGATTGCCAGAGGCGCGTTCTTCGGAGAGGTTGGCCTTTTCCAGCTACAGAAATGGTTAGACTCCTTCAAAAAAAAAAAAAAGCCAGGTCTCGGAACCGCAGGATCGGCAGCGATGGGAGACGGACTTTCTCAACGACACAAAAAAACACGAGGTGATTTGGGAGGAAGGGGAACAAGAAACAAACTCGTCCTCAGGGGATCCCTTTCTGGAAAGAGAACCTTGACTTCCTGGGGGGTGAAAAAAATTGGATCCATTCACGGGGGGGGCTCCCCAACAAAAAAAAAAAAACGGGGGGTTTGGTTGCCGTTGAGCGAAGGGGGGAACTCGGGGAGTAATCTTCTCCAGGAGAGGAAAAGCGAAGAGAGGTCAGGAGAGTTTGAAGAGGGGGCGCGCCGTCGCGGAGAAGAAGGATTGGGAAGGAAACCGTTCTAAAACAAGTTGATGACAGAGGGGGAGTGCACGCAACTGACGTCCATCAAGAAAAGGGACGTAAGAATGACCTCCTCGCTAAAAAATCGACAGGAAGGAAAATCTAAGAGTCGAAGGGGGAAGTCCTCTCTTGAAGGACCCTGGGTCTCGGTCACGGGATTCCGAAGGGGAAGGGGACTGCGCCACGGGGGGAAAGAAGAAAAAAAAATCCGCAACTCCAGTGGGGAAGTTCCTGCGGCGAGAGGGCCAAGAGCTCGCCCAGGAGTTCGCAAAAGAAGCCGGGGAGGGAGGGGGAGTTCTGGAGGGCCTTCTCTTCAGACCTTTCCATGCAGGAAAAAAAAAAGCGCTCAGAAAAGAATCTGAAAGTCTCTCTCGCAGATGGGGCTGAACGGAGGCGGGGGGGGGGAGAAAGTGCTTAATACAAGGACTGGTCGCGACTGGAAAAAAAATCGTGCCTTGATGGGTAGGGAACCGAAAGACAACTGCGCTGGGGGAAAAAAAGCTTGACGGGGGGGACACGGTGCCAGAAAAGCCTCCTCCGCGCGGAAAAAAGAGGACCAACGCGAAGGCTTGATCCTGCGGAGAAGGCACTAAAAGCTAAGTCGCGGGAAGGAGGGGCTTGTCACTGAAAGGTGGGGCGCTCACCTTCTCGGGAAAGGGACGGCCCAGTGATGGAAGGCATCGCTGGGGAAAAGCTACTCACCGGGAGGGAGATGGTCACGGGGAAAAAAATTCCTTCGGGAAAAAGGAGGAAAGGGATGGGGGGGGGGAACCAAAAGCATCGCTTTCAGATTTCGTTTCCAGGTGTGGGGGCCCTCCGGGAGTGCTTGGCGGATCGTCAGGGGTCTCCTGAAGGCCCGCCCAAGGAGAAGGGGGGCTTAGGACCTCACGAAGGCAAGGAGTTCACCTGAAAGAGGACGCGGCCGCACTACGGAACCGCAAGGGGAAAGGTCTTCGGGGAACTCCAAACGGAAAAGGCTTACTGAGAGTCGTGGGGGGCTTCCAACGAAAATGGGAAGAAGGGGAAAAAGATCCATAAAGGGAGGGGCTCAAGAACGAAAGGATCCGGGCGAGGGAGGGGGGGGGAGCTGGGGGGACTCTTCTTACAAGGAAAGAAAATAACAAAAGCGAAAGAAGCCTATTCAACGATCCACCAGGAGAGCGTCTTCACGGTCATGTCAAGTTCTTCGGGAAGGCCAGCTCAGGGGGGGAGAAGTCCACGTACGTCGAAATTGTTAGAGGGGGGAGACTAGTTTGTAAAGGAAATTTGAAGGGGATCGCAGGAAAAAGACCAATATACTCTTGCATGAAGGGGTTTCCACGGTAGAATCGGGGTAGAAGAACCTATACCTTCTTGGGGGTTTTTGTCCGGAAGAAAGAAGGGTGGACTGACGAAAGAACTGCAGCTGGGATATGAACGTGCGACAATTAGGGGAAAGAGGAGAATGTGAGGGGAAAAGGGAAATCCTATCTAAGGGAAGGAAGGTGGGGGAAGGAAATTTTCAAAAAGGAACTACCTCCTCGCAACAAGAGACGAAAAAGGTCTAATTTCTACTTTGAGGGAGGTCGCCTCGTAGAAAAACGTATTCGGGAGACAATTAAAACAAAAAAAAAACCACGGAAAAAGGGAGGTTAGCCGACATTCGGGGGACGGCCGTTCGATGGGGACGCGAAAGCAGAGGCCGCTTCTGCCAGCGCAGAGGAAGTCTGGGGAAAGGGGAAAAAGAAGGACGTCTACCGTCAGCTTTAAGGAAAAAACGTACTGATCGCCAGCAACAAAGGATTATGAGAAGGGCGTGAATACATCACAAAAGGTTGCCGGGAGGGATCATAAATTAAGCTGGGGGGGAATAAGCTGTCAGGGAAAAAGACGACGCAGAACCAATCGAAAAGAAACCATCATCGAGAAAGAAAAGGAAGATTTGGGGCAGGAAGGGGGGATTCTGAAGGGACCGTCGATCCTGGGTCGATTGCCTGAGAGGACAACAGGAAAGAAGTAGAAAGGCTACTAAGGGGTGCGTCCGGTTGGGGGGGTCTTGGGTTGGGTCGTGACCAAGGTTTTGGAGGAATGCCCACCTGCTAGGGATCTAGAGGGAAGGACGGCCGGAAAGGAAGAGCATCCTTGTCGAGAAAAAAAGCATCTGAGAGTCGCCGGGAGTCGGAGGAAAAGGGAAGGGCCGGAAAAACCCACCTCAATAATTTCTAAGGGGATTCACAAGACCGAAGGAAAGAAACGGTGTTTTTTCACCGGGGAAATTCCCGGTCAGGGGCCACGACGTCGATTAAAAGAGGGCGTCAATTGGGGAAAGGGGAAACCATAGGGAAAGAAAAACCAGTTGAATTTCCAAGGGGGAAGTTTTTAGACACGAGCTGTCAGGAACTAAATTTTTACCGATAGGGAAGATACGCAGCTCGGTGAAAAACCCCTCTTTAAGTCGAGTCCTTCTGCGCTTCTTTAGCTCTAACAAGAAAGAAAAAACCAAGAGAACTCGAAACGCGGTCTGTAAAGGCTTCTCTTTCAAAAAGGGAAAAGGTGGAAAAGAGGGGAAGTTTTCAGCCGAGAGAAAACAGACGCAGAGAATAATGACGTGTCAGAACTGCGGCTAAAAGAACGAGGGGCGGGGAAGAGGGTCTCATCAAGGGAAAAATTTCGTAGGGGAAAAACCCGGGCTGGTAAGTTCGGGGAAGCTCTCTGGGATGGGAGAAAACCCCTTCGACAAAAGGAGATTCAAGGGAAATTTCGGATGGGAACCACACTCATAAAAGAAACAGAGAAAGGGAAAGGTGCCCTTGTGTTTAAAAAAAAAAAAATCACTTCACTAGACGGTGAGATTCGCAAGAAAGGGCGCCAGTCGCCCAAGGAAAGCGACGTCCTTTGTAAGCGTCCAGCTATAGAGCAGGCACGAAGAGATCAGGTGCCGGTAAGGGAAAGGAACGCATAAAAAAGCGTCTTGAAAAGAAGAATTTCGCGGTCGTCCGTCGATTCGACCGAAGTAAAATAAAGGTTCGGGGACGCGGGTCAGGAAGAAGGAAGCGGCATTCTGTAAAAGATCCGAGTGTCAACTGAGACGGTGCCTCTCAGTGGTAGGAAAAGGGGGAAAACATGAAAAGGGAAAAAGCCTTCTCCTTGAAGAAGGAATTTAACGCCGCGGATTTTTCCACATGAAAGGGGGGGTCCATACTTCTATCTAAAAGCTCCTCTAGCTTATCAGAGTAGGAGAGTTGCATTTCAATGGCAAACTCTCAGATATAGGGGGAAGACCTTCAGACATCAGTCAACGGCGGGGAAGGTGCAGACCAGGAAACGGGGGAGCATCGGAAATTCACTTGAAAAAGGGACCAACGTGAGGGGGCTGAACTTTCGGGGGAAAATCGCTGAGGAGTCGACTTTTCAAGAGGGGGGGGACGAGACAAGGGGAGTGAAAGACCGGAGAGAAAAATCTGAGGGCATCCTCAGGGAAAGAGGATCCTAGCGAGGGGGGAGGCCGGGAAGGGAAAGAAGTTTTTATTCCTTCAGGAGGGCAGAAACGAAATTCGCAGCCAAGCCCCCAATGGGAGGCGCGTCAATATCAAATCGAAAAGGAGGGCGGTTAGCTCCTCTCAAAAGGGGGAAGACCCTGACGGGACGCGTTGCAAAAGGGGACCAAGAAAAGCAGAGGGGAGCGACGCTCACTTAACAAAAAACACAATGGAGGAGGTTCAGCCCGGGGGGTGAGAGAAAAAAAAAAGGGAAGAAACCCATTCCTTCCAGTTAGTCCAGACAGGGGGAGAGAAAACAGATCACACACTTAGGGGGGGGGGGTTCATTAACGAAAAACGACCCAGCAAGAACATCTTGGGGGATTCTTCTCCCAGAAGGCTTAAAAGAGGGAAGGAAGGCTTGGCAGGGGGGGCAAGACAGGAACACACAAAGGGTCTACCCAGTCTTCGAAGGGAAAAAAGGCAAGAGAAACGCATCCATTACGGAACTCGCCACCGACGTAAAGATCAACGAAGGGAATGCAACAACAACCAGAAAAGGACAGGCGTCCAATCAAAGAATACTGTTCAAGGACACAGCAAAACCACATGTGGCCCCTTCGCCCTCGAGAAAAAAAAAAAAGGGCTTGGTGGGTAGTAAGGGGTGCGCAGTTGCGAGAGATACGTCAGGAAGCTGGAGACAGGCCGTTTGGAAAGAGGATGATCCAATGTGCCAAAGGAGGAGAAGAGAAAGAAGACTCCTAATCTCGGGAAAGCCTTAAGACGAGGAAGAGGGGCTGCAGTCCAAAAAAAGGGGGAACTCGGGAGACATATCGGGACGCTAAAATAATCCTGACAAAAAAAAAAACCTTGGAAAAGGGGCTGACTCATCACGGGAAGCGATTGCGAGACAGAACCATTTCTATTATCTAGGGGGGTAGTTATGGGGGGGCCTTCTCTCTAGGGGAAAGCTACTTAAGTCGGTCTTGTCCCACATCGGGAAAAAACCAACGAGATCAGTCCTCCTTCGTGAGAAGCGGTTTTCTGCGATCGGTAGACTTGAGAGAGCAGACCATCGCCGGAGGGGGAAATGAGCTTGACCTCCCCTGGGGGGGGAATAGGAGGGGGGAACCTGGGGTCGGAATGGAGAGTGATTTTGCTACAAGAATGGTGTTGAACATCGGAGGGGCAGGAGGAGACTTCGTCTAGGGGGAAGAAAGGATTTTCCTCCAACCGAGGAGGTGACCAGTGAGATGGGGAGAACCGTCTTAGAAAAAGGCGTCCGCTCACTGAAAACCCGACGAATAGGGGGGAAAGAGTTAGAGAAAAGACTTAAAACCCAGCGGGGGAACAGAAACGGATGAATTTTCAGAGAGAAAAAGGAATATTAAAATATATAGATGAAAGGGGGGAAAGGTTCGTTGAAAGAAAGGAGTTTTCAGTAACGGAATGGGCAAAAAAAAATATATTCGGGCTGGAAAAAAGCTCGGACTCCAAGAAGATGAGAAGACGACAGGGGGCTTCATTTTCAAAGGGGGGGAGACAATCCTCGCAGGCCGGCAGAAGGGGGAAACATTCGACGGGGGAAATCCTCTCTCCCCAAAAGAAGGGGAACCAAGGAAGGGGGGACCATCCTGAAAACAAGACAACGTTAGAGATTAACACTGAAGGGCGCAAAGAGGCATTCCAACATGAGAGGGGGGGAATTCGGTGCAGGAAAAAAATCCGGAAAGAAGAAAAAACGATTACACCGGAAAATCCGGAGGGAGAAGCTTGGCTTGCTATCCATGGGGGGGGAAAAGCCCACCGGTCTCTAAACTATAGCGCGGGGGAACCTTCAATATCATCGAAGGGAGGGAAAGAGGAGGGAAAAGGATGGCTCAGCTTTTTGTCAAGGGAAAGTTGTCGGCTAGAAGGGGCATGGGGGGACTGGTAAAGAATGACGATTCTCGGCCGGGGAAAGGAGAGAAGCTTCACGGGGGGGAGGGAAAAATTATCTCTTGTGAGAGGGGTACTTCCCGGTTGTGGCAAAAGGATCCATATCGGGAAGGAAACACGTCTTTCACGACAAGGGGAGAATGGTGTAACATGGAGAAAAAGAGGTGATACCACCAAGACTTTGGAAAGAGGGTCTAATTGGCCGCACGGGGGGTCTCGGTATGAAGGACCGAGGGAGGGGTGCAGGTGCTATTTTTCGGTGCCCTCCGGGGGTGTGTCAGTCAGGCCTGTGGGGAAGGTCGGGATGAAATTGTCGGGGGATGCGTTAAAAAAGGGTGGGGAGAGTCTAATCCTTTTTAAGAAATTGAAGGGACTGCAACTGCCGCATGAAATACCCTAGTAGAGAATTTCGCAAGGCCCCTGAAAGAGGGGTTTACTGGGGGGGAGGCTTGCCGACAACGGGGGAAGTGTACCCTCCAAAAGAAGAGGGAAAATGTAAGGATGGGGGGAAAAGGCAAGCTAGTACGCGGTGAAAGAAAGGGGGGGGGTTGTTTTGGGGGGTGAGAATTGGCAGCCGTCCCGGGGGGAGTTGTCAGGGGGGGAAGCTATCACCTGCGAAAGAGGGAGTCACCTGAGTTTGGGGGAAGGTGGGTACCGAAAGCGCCTTCTCAGTTTGGGAAAGCCCTTTCTAAAAAGGGGGGGGATCTCGAGAATAGGAGGAAAAAGGGCCTTACTGAAAAGAAAAAGTCTTGACATTTACCAAAAAGGAAGCCTATTACATAGAGGGAGTTAGGAGGGGGGAAATGAACTATTTTCTCAGACAGGGGAAGGCACGACCATTTCCTCTTCAAAAGGGGGAGTACGTCGGGGAGAAGAGAATTGTCGGAGGAAAAGTGGCCTCAAATCAATTTGGAGGGTCCTGATGCTATGCCAAAAGAACTCGAAGGGCACTGAACAACTCGGGACTGAGGAAAAGGGAGCACGTCTCAAAGGAAAAGACTCTTTGAAAGGTCACAGGAGAAAAAAAAATCCGCTCGCGAGGGGAAAAAAACCTTCGGAGAGAGGAAAAGTCCCGGCATCTCGGCGGTGACTAAACACGGGAGTCCGAAGAAGCCGGAGCCGGGAGGGGGAATTGATGTGGGGAAAAGAGCAGACTCCACTGAGATGTATGAAGGAGGCCATCGTGCCAAAAAAGCACCCTTCCGATGGGGAGCGACCGACCCAGGGAGCCTGCGGGCAGTACCGAAGAGGGAAAAGAAAGGAGGGAAAGTCGCTTAATTCAAATCCTAGAGGAGAGGGATCGTTTCCGGGTTAGTACGCTCACCTGAGAGGCCTTGAGGAGAAAAAGAGGGAATCGTCTTGTGAACCGACTCAGAACACGGATCGTAGAGGAGAAGCACAGTGCCTGCAAAAAGGAGGAGGGTTTGGCGGAGGGGAGAAGGGGATTCTCTCTTCTTTAAGGAAAGAAAAGGGGGGTTTGGCACCAGCCGAGAGGTGTCTTCAAAGGTGCCTTTGGGAAAAATAGCGAGCGCGGGCCACACTTAAAAAGTCTTTCAAGAAAGAGACTGACGAAGTAGACCACGCCAGCATTTCTTTCAAAAAAACTCCACGTCCCTACGGGAATGAGTCGGGGGGGGCGTTCTCGTCTTCCACTCCCATGAAGGAAAAGGAAGAGTATGATAGCTCCCTAAAAAAAAACTCTACCTAGAGGAGAGTAGAGAGAGTTTTCTTCCGCGTCGACAACTCACAGCGCCAGCCAAGAGGGGGAAAAAAAAAAGTGTCTTCAACCTATCGAAGTCACGAAAGAGACCCCTTTGTGGAGGGGGAAGGAACGGAAGATCGGTCTAAAAAGTCCACGTACGGAAGGGAAAAAAATTGTTTCCATTTTTAAAAGGGGGGGGGAAGAAAAAAAAGTTTTCCTCGGGAAAGGGGAAAGCTGACGACAGAAAACCGGGGTGACCATCTGAAGAAGAGAAAAAAACGGTGTCGCCCTTGAACGGTGAAAAAAGAGACCTGAGAAGGGAAGGCCCTGTACCTCTCCTTTGTAAAAAAGACGCGATCATGCGGAAACGGCGAACACACTTCCGAGGAACGGCCGTCCCGGAAGGATCCTGCAGGTGTTCTGAAAAGAGAAAACCAATCGGGGAAAAAGCGACAACACCCGCGCTACTACAAAGTCGGGAAGGTCTAAGGGGGGAGATCGACTCGAAGGGGTAAAGAAGGCTCGTATCTCATCGGGGAAAGAAGCAGCCACGAAGAAAAAGTGAACCGACCTTCTCACGGGGAAAAAAAAGTTCGATGGTTCGGGGGAAAACCGCGTAGGGAAAGGGGGAAGCTACTGTTCGGAAAACCAGGAGGAGCCTTCAGCGGGGGAAAAAATTAAAGCCGTACTCTCTCAACAAAAAAGAGATATATCAGCAGAAAAAAAGATACATCACCACCAGAAGGGAGACCGCAGGTAAAAAAAGAAATTCAGGGTCAACTGATCGGAGGAACCACAGCGCTTGGGAGGGAGGAAAAAGAAACTGGTCAAGAAGGAAGAATCTAGACGTTCTTCTACACTTAGGAGGTCTTTCTTATGCGATAAGAGAATGGGAGGTGAAGGAAAACCGACACGTCTTACCAAGGGAGTCGCGGGGGGGATTGTCTCTGGTAGGGAGAACTCTGTGGGGGGGTAATGAATGGGCCCCCTGAGATCGGCTTTCCGGCCGAGGGAAGGGGAAAAGATCGAGGGAAGGGGAGCCCCGTTTCTCAAGAAAGACTCGAGAGAGAAAGAACCGGCGAGTTCCAAAGAAACCGGCAGAAGGATGCGGATTTCACTCGGAAGGACCAGTGCGAACACGTGGGGGGGGCACCGGGGCGAAGGCACGGTCTATTGGCGAGGGAAAAGGGGCGAGGTAAAAGAAGGAAAGTCAAATTGACCACTTGAAAGGGGGACCGCCAACCGGACATTGGCAGAGGGGGGGGGTTCGCCACGAGCTGCAGAAGAGAAAAAGGGGGGGGAAAAAACCCCCTGGTGAAGCTACTCGCCGATCGGTGAGACCCGCTGTAAAGAATGCGCTTCTGAGGGTGGAAGACTCGGGAAGGAAAAAACACCCGATCGCACAAAGACATTAACGTGCAGGGAAGGTCAAAAGGGGAAGTTTGACAAGGGAGGGGATTTGTCAGCAAAAGCCTCCACACACCCGAAGGAAAAAGGAAAAAAAAATGTCGCGTCAAGGAGGCCCAAAAAAGCGGGCGTCTTCTTAGCGCGTGTGACGGGCTGGGGGAACGCCGGAGGGACTTTGAGGGGGGGGG
>Ga0179593_1428317_pt1 | contig 22071 bp, 23 predicted proteins | sample CZODoug2_1_08_16_FD_185931 | JGI IMG/M metagenome (GOLD analysis project Ga0179593, IMG submission 185931) | Vadose zone soil fungal communities from Angelo Coast Range Reserve, California, USA - CZODoug2_1_08_16fungal (PacBio error correction) | ecosystem: Environmental > Terrestrial > Soil >...
GAGGGGGCTAGTTTCCGATCACCCACCCAACACCCACAAGCGCAACTGCACGGGGGGCGGGAGCTTAAAGGAGCCCTCGAGGGAGGTGCGAGTCTACACTCCCAGCCTTCGTAATTCCTGCTGTCAGGTGCTAAGAGGGTGGGGGTAAAGAGTGGACTGGGCGAGGATCGGTGCCGGTGTCAGTAGTCATGAGAGAAAAGGGTTGGCGGGGAGGGAAAATTATAGTGTATTCACGCATAGATATACCGGAGGGATGACACACCAAAAACCAGATGGAAAATGAATGTGGGCGCTGTCAGTAGACGGGGGTTGAAAAGTGTGGTGATATGAAGAGTTGGTAAGGGCTATTCGTCCCACACTTTCATAGCACCGACACCTCCATACAGTAAAGTCAGCAAGCCTCTGAAAGAGCTGGGGCAGAGCCACTCTGATTTTTGCCTAGAGAAGTCAAATTGCGAGGGAAGAGCGCCCAATAGGAGTGAACGCTCACTCAATCCATGTTCAAGAGATATTCGTCATAAAGGCGAACAAAAGGGAAAAGGCCTTAGTCTACGGATTCCTTGCGAGATAAAGTTAAGAAAGAAGAGGCCCACTGGAGAGTAACGCCTAGACCTCGCAACGCCGAGATACGCCGCGATCAAATCAAAAAAACAAAGGAAAAGAGAAGGGGAAAATCCGAGCAGTAAGCTCATCGTTGAATCTATTCCGCTCCTTAAACAATCCAGAGTGGGGCGCTGCGGAGCTTAAAGGGAGCGCGTAAGGAGGCGAGAAATAAGCCTTTCTTGACTCTCTTCCTAGTGGATTGAGTAGCAGTGCCCGATCTTGGAAAACGCAGTTCAACCCATGAAGGCAGGAGAATTAACCTATCGAGTTGACGTAGGGAAAAATGAGGTGCAAGGGGCTGGCTGCGGAATGATGTGTGTGAACCCGTTTTGAAGAATACAGAACTCCCAAATGATCAGAAATGACTATTAACGCTGTAAGGGACCAAAACACTTTCATTTAAGGGTAGGGAGGGGGGTATGTACGTTATCGGGAGGCGAAAAGTTACAACATGCAATCAAAACGTGCTATTCAATGCGGTAAGATCATAAATAAGAAACAGGAACGATAGGGGCCAAATCAATTAACGGTTACTGGAAGGAAGGAAATATACAAATCGCGGGATTCCTTGAAGGGACAAGCCTCCTCTAGGGTCCTTAACTAGAAAAAGGAGGGGGAAAAAAGTGCCTACCTCGTCCCACAAAAAACTACCCGGCGGGGAAAGGCAATGGAACGAAAATCGATAAGCTAATAGGAATCATCTAAAAATGTCAAGAGGGGGAGTCGACCTTGAGAAAGGGAGTCTTTGCAATAAAGGACGAACCGATTAAGGCAGTGCCGCCGAGCAAAAAAGAGGATCGAAAAGGGAAAAAGAAGGCCGGGGAAAAATGGGAGAAAGAGAGTTGCTTTTGGTCCTCGGGATTTCAAGCAAAAAAGAATGGAGGGCTCCCAGTATGTTCAAAGCGTCCAAAGTCTTTGAGACAGGAAAAATGGACTTGGGATCACAGGGGATTCCAAGTTCCCGAGGGGTTGGTGATTAATAAAAAGGGGCGGAAAGGGAAAACTAATTGAAGCGGGCGGGGTGAAGTACTGGAAAAGCACGGCGCGCGGGAACTTTTGGCACTTCAGGGAACATCATTGGGCTATAAAACACTTTATCATTCACAGTTCGGTCAACATTGCCTTTCAATGAATATATAGAATCTCCGATAGGGACGCACTCACAAACAGAACTAAATCCTGACGAAAGGTGAACTAAAACTGCTGAAAGGACTTCACATTAACTGGAGACGAACTGAAGGAGTCCTACGACGTTCACCTGTACATCAGGGACATGGTTGGAGGGGATGAAAGGTGGACGGAAAAACTCTGCGAACGGAACTGAGCATGTACGGGGGAAGGACAAATGCTACTAAAGCATGCCGCAGATAAGAGCCAACGGGGGAGGCGGTTCCCTGAAACGACGTACAAAACAGCGAAGTGGGCACAGATCCGCGAGTCAGTTGCGGGCTTCTTCTTGCGGCTCGGTCTAAACGGATCAAAAGACGAGGGGGAAATTGGGGCAATCCTACTTGGTACCGGACCCACTACATGAAAAGGACAAGGCGTGTTCCAAAGCTCAATCACAAAAACACTCAAGACGAAGGAGGGTGGGGCTGGAAACTTTCAGTTGGGCAAACTTACTAGAGGGGGGAGGGGATGGATCGGACCGCTAGGGCTCGTTCATATGAAAAGGGGGTTCGGTTATCCTGAAAAGTCAGCTCAGGGAGGAGAAAAAAGGGGATAGGTATTGATCAAAGTAAAATCTGTTCAAGCAAGGGAACGCAATCCTTTTTGGGTTCATATTCATGGGAGGTCGAAAGCAGGGGAAGGAAATAGAGATATAGGGAATTCACACTGAGGGACTCTGCAATCAAGGGAGTGGGTACTGGTGAAACTTCCAGAACAAACGACAGTAAAGAGGATGTGTGAGTCAGAAAGTTATCACCATGAGGAGGTTACAGGGGGCGGGAATTAGTCAGGGGAAGGTTGCCGTTCGCGCATCTGGGTAGCAAAAGGAAGGTAAAAAATAAGGAAAGGAAGAAAAAAAAGGAGGCATCAACACAAAAGGAGGGAAAGAAAAGAGAGAAGCCAGGGGAGTCTGAGTTTGGGTGAGTCAGTCGCGCAAGGAAAGGGGGAAGCGAATTCACAGACAGTATGGAAAACGTTAGAAGCAGAGGAAGCAGGGGGGGGGGAAAGGGGAGAGCTCGGCTATTTCTGGTGAGAAGTAAAAGAGGCCCTAATGACGGTGGAGCCCTTCTTGCCAGGAGGGAGGCAAAGAAAGGACAGGGAAAAAACAAAATAGTTCTCAGAAGTGTAATCTGGTGGGAAGAGAGGCCGGAAAAGGTTCGTCCCCATACCAGGGGGGCATCATGAGAACAGAAAAAGGGGATGCTGGGAAGTAAAAAAGAGTGACATGACGGGAATCCCGAAAAAACTACGACAATGGGAAAGACCAAGGGCTGGAAGCCCCCAATACGAAATCGGAATTCGAGGAGGGAAGGGGAAGGGGATACGAAATTGTAAGGGGGTCTGTTGGGGGTCCCATTAGTGTCGGTAAGTGCAGTAGACTAAGAAGGTACTCGGATAAGTTGTTTAGGGGGGAAGGGAGAGTCCGCCTACGAAGAAATCGAGTCTCGATTGCAAAAACTGGCGATTGAGGTGGGGAACAAACGTAGACTCAGAGTAAGAACCAAAGGAGGCGCGGATCTGCGGCGGGGGAATGCGAACTTCCATAAAATAAAAAGTCTACAGGGGGGTCCTACAAGCTTTGGGTAACAAACTCATTGCACACCCTGTATAAGCGACCGAGCAGGTGAAATAGGAAGGAGCAAGAAAATTAAAAAGAAAAAAAGTTTTGGTCGAATCCGGGTGAGTCTTCATTAGTTAAGGGAAAGGCTGTTGATATTTGGAGTTAGATAGTCAGAATCTAAAAAGTCAACGGGAGAAAAAAGGGGGACTGAAACGAGGAAATTTGATTTGTCGAGCTCGACCATGGGGAAAAGTTACCGTGATGGGAGGGAGCCCGTTGGCAAAAAATTGGCTCTAATTCAAAAAAAAAAAGCACAAGAAAGCGGGTGAGCCAGGGTAACTAAAACGCGAACATACTGGCAATAAGAAAATCAGAGGCGAAAAAAAAACGTAAAAAAGGGATAACGGGGGAGGCAAATGTTTGAAACAGCAAAGGGGGAGAAGATGATGGCCTGCTACGTTGTTCTTCGCATTAAGAAGCAAAGGATACCAAAAAACTCTTCGCTAGGTTTCATAAGGCCACAGTTAGAGCTGGGGGAGGGATTGACGGGCAGACAGAAGTATAGGGGTTGGAATCCTGCACACAAAAAAACGGTATAGGGTTCGATCAGTCAGTGACGTGAATGAATAGAGGGGAAGAGTCTGACATTGCTCACTGAATAAATTTAATTTGTGGGTACGAGGTTGGGGGGTGACCGAAGTTGTTCACCACTGGTACATGGGTAACGACTCACAATTAGAAGACTTGACAGTGCCAATGACAAAGTCGTTGACAATGGACCCGCGGGACGAGTGAGAGCAGTAGGCGAAAAGTAGGCAGGGGGGACGAAGGCGGAGGGTGGGGGGGGTAGAGGAAAGTGGAATTGGGGGAACGGATCGAAAGGAGCAAGGGAGAGGGGGAAGAAAGGAAATCCCAGAAGGGTTTACGAATCCTTCCGGTAAGGGATTCCGCTGGCTTGTTCGCATGGGAAGTTATTCACAAAAAAAGTGGAGGGGCGATTGGGGGTAAAATATCAGAAAGCACTCAGAAGATATCCCCGGTGTTACACAAACTCCGCGAGCATGAAGTGGTGGGTATGTCGCGATTGGTTGGGGGTATGCTCGCGTTTGTAAGGAAAATGTGGCGTACAACGGGGGATGGGAAGCACGACCACCTCCCCTCGAAACGTGCCGCCTCCAAAGAGAAAATGTACGGCGCACTCTGATTTCTAGTTAATTCTCAACACGGGTTCCTGTCAAAAGGGAGAAAACTCACACTTCAGATGTCTCAATGGAAGAAAGAGAGGAATATCTTAAAGAAAGGCAAGTCTGCCGGTCGACACATCCTAAGTGGTAAGCGCGCATTGCCACGGAAGGTACTACGCTGCTCCTGATCAAGAGAGAACAGATGCGACGAGGAACAGGATGAGTATCAAACAACACAGGGGAAGCAGAGAGAGATAATGGAGTGCGACCTCGAGCGTTGCGAGTTTTGGAAACGCGCTTCCAAATAGGGACGCGAATGCCTGGGCTTACCTTGAAACATAGTGTGGAAGACTAAAGATCTGGGGACTAGAGAAGAGGAGTGGAGTTGAGCGTGGCCGGGCAATTGGCAAGCAAGTTCAACCAAATAATGCCGGAGACTGACTCTGAATAATCCAGTTGGGAGCGTACAAGGACGGGAGAGGATGGCTGTTTTAAGGTTGGGGTGTGGCAAAGATGTCATACGGGAAGAAGGGGGTAAGGAAGGAAGGGTGAAGATATCATAGTAAATGAAACGCGAGTCCCCAGCTCCAAGGTCCAAATTAACCTCAAGTTGATTCAAAAACAGAGTGTGCTAATTACAACCCTGAGCAGGGGGAAGTTCGGTCATGGTGGGAAAAAATTCTCAATCAACATTGACGATGCACGAGGTAGCCTCAAAGTATGAACCACCAACGTAAGTAGCAGGTTCAAAGCAAGGAATACTGAATAACTCCAAAGAGGGGGGGGGAGACCATGTGGAAAGAGAAGATTATCAAGAGTCCGTACCAACGGGGGCAGCTCATTAAAAAGTGAATAAAAGAAACAGGGCCCCAATCATCAGAGTGGGAAAGGATAAACGAAAAATAGAGGAGGAGAGAGATAATAATAAAAAGAACTTCTGCTAACCTGGGACCGGTGAAGGCGTTTGACAAAATACGAAACGAGGGATACTCATTCACGGAAGGATTGTCGAAGTGAGAAAGGAAGAGGAATTGGACGGGGCGAAAAATGGGGAAAAGTGTGGACGGACAGTGGTTCAAAGACCATAATTCAATGTCAAGAGCGGGGACTAAGTAGACAAGAGGGGGGCGGATATTTGGTAAGGGGTCAACGCAGACCTAGGCCGCGCCGGTTTCCGACGGATATTAGTCAGGACCGTAAAAAAGAACGGGGTGGCAGATTAGTGGAAATACTACGGAGGGAGAGAGAGTAATGTAAGGCGGCAAATGCCGGTAAGATGTCTAACCCAATTGAATAAGAAACTTTATAGACCAGGTCTCATCCTAATGGGAAGGGGAAAGAGAGTACTATGGAGAGAGAGATGAAGTGACCCTGAAAACATCAACAATTGCAGTAAGAGTGCTAATTGCCAAATACGAAGAAAGTGAGGGGGAGGAAAAAGGGGAAGGGGGGGGGGAACGAAACACGGATGGTTTAACTATTTCCTGGACGCAAGGGAGTCCGCGGGCAGTATGTGTTCATAAGATCTTTCGAAATGAGAGTGGGTGAAAAATGTACCTGAGGGGGCCGGAGTGGGGGAGGCAAGGTATCAGGCAGGGAATTCATGCCGCATCGTCAGGGGGGTAAAGGAGATGAACCTGCTCAAGAAACCCCTAAGCGACGAATCCGATGCCGAGGGACGGGGCTGCAGAGTAGAGGGTTAGTCCAGAAACTGCCCGACAAAGACCGTCATTCGGACCAGATTTATATTTCAAGGGACTAGGGGGACCAAATAAGGAAAAAGCGTATGAAGAGAAGACACAAAAAGCATGGGAGAAGGACACCTTCTTATTTGGTTTGGCTTTCACAGGCGTGTGTCCTATGGTGGTCACCTCTGTGGGACGTCAGGATCTTATCTCTCGACAAAATGGGGGGAGAAGGATGAAAAAGAAGGAGGGCAGGGGATCAAACTGTTGTCTGGCAAAGACTAAGTGGAAACTCATGTCAATAGTGGCGAAAGACCAAGGGTAAAAAAGCTAGTTGTGGATGGGAAGGAACAAGATTTTGGGACGCGATACGGAACGAAGGCGGATTGTCATGGCGGGAAGTACGTAGTAGGCTTCACGCAGGAGTTTCAGTGCGACAGCAATCGGAAAAGGAGGGGATAGACTTGGAATACACGCTAGGAACTTTGATCGCGAGGGTCTTGGGCGGGGGACTGATTAGGTGAAAAACGGGTAGCTCAAAGTAAAGCACACCTAAGAAAGAAAGAAGAAGGCATGAGAGAAAGAAAAAACACACCTGAGTATTAATGAGAGAAGCAGAATGAATTCGTGGGGAAGGTGAAGAGGAGGAGAGCAGGACGGGGGGAGCAGGGAAAGAAAGAGTACATACCGGAGGGAAAGAGGGATTGGAGGGGAGGGGGAAATATTTGGAGGTAAAATTAGCAGGGACAAGAGGATAACATAAGAAACGAGTAGGGGGGGTGCAAAGACTCAGGAAAGCAGACTAGGGGTGACCCAAGGAAAGATAAACTTGACTTTAAGAAAAGTTCGGGGTAGTGTAGGACGCCCCATCATGACAGAGTGCGGGAGGAGTACGCGACACACAGGAAACCTACGCCAGTTTCAAAGGAGGCTAGGTTTACTCATCTCCCGCCGGTGTTCACCAGATAACCAGAGGCTAGGGAGCTTGGGAGAATGATGGAAACTTGAAGTGAGAGGGGGGTAAGGACCCAGGATTCAAGGGGCAAAAAGAGGGGGAACTCGCAAATTTCTATAAAGGTGATCGGAAGAGGACGGAACAAACAAAAGTGCTCCACGGGGAGAGTGTTGTTCAGGAGGAAAACAGGCGGGGACATCGAAGGGAGATAAATGATGTATTCGGAATAGTATAAGGAAAGGTCCTCCAAAGGAGGTGAACCGAAGGAGCAATAGGGGGGACAGATCTCACTAGGATCAGGACGACGGATTGAAATCGGGGAAAGTACGAAGAAAAGTTTTCATCAGAAGAAGGGTTTGTGCTTCCTGAAAGTCGCTTGAAAATAATGACAGGAAGGAAGCGGAGAAGGGAAAGAGGGTATTGAAAGATAACCATAGAAAAATTCAAATGGGGGGGGAGAACACTTGGGGAATCGAGCTTCCAGAGGGGTCGGCCTCACTGTAGGGCCAGAAAGAATTATGTCAGGTCTTTAAAGGCTGCATTGAAGAAAACGCTGGACCAAGGAAGAGTGGGGGCCGGCAGGAAAAAGAAACACCGAGTCGAGGATTGATCCTACGCCGTTCGGACGAGCGGGGAAATTACAAGAGGGAGAGCTGAGGGAGGCGAGTGAAAAAATGCACGTGAAAAGTGCGGCGAGAGAAAAAAAGGGAACAAAGGGCGGGAACAACAACGAAAAGAGGGGCGTCATGTAGATTCCAGACTGTGGGTAAGTCGCCGGAGGAGGATGGGGACGTGAGGTAGGAGACCGGGTCAAACATTCGTTCGTATCTGAAAGGGATGGGAAAAAAGGACGAGGGATAGAGGATATAGGCAGGGAAGAGGCTCAAAACGCCGGGAAGAGGTCTGAATTTAAGAGGGAAAGGGGTTGAGGGGGTGACAGATAGGGTTTCTAGGACAAGCTTGGCATAAACTCGGAGGTGGGGGAGAGCTCAGACGAAATACAAAAAAGTGAAGGAGATGTCTGCGGGCATGAAATGGGGGGAGTCAAGGATTGGGCTTAGGGGAGTAGGAAAGCGGTCTAGCTGCTAGGGGGGAATGATCGGAAAGGAAAAAGAAAGGAAAATACCTGGGGGGGAGAAAAAAAAGAAACCTGAAAAACTCTCAGATGGGTGGGGGGCGAGAAGTAGTCTCCTTGGGATAGGTCAGGGGCCTGTGGGGCGTATTGAAAAAGGCAGCATTGTAAGGATAAAGTAAAGGGGAAGAGAGAGAAGAAGGAAAAAAGGACTGGTCAGAGGGAAAGAGGAGGGTTAAAATTAAACAAAGAATTCAATGCCATGGAGTGCGGAAACGAGTAGGGTGCAACCTAGTGTAAAGAAGTGGGGGCCGTCACTCTGAAAGAATAACACTTACACTGGTTCGAGTTGAGTCAAAGAAGGATGGCGTATGGTAACGAACAGGAAGCATGCTCGCAGAAAGAAGACAGAGTGCCAATCCACCAGTGGGGGGAAGGGGCCAAAAGGGGTTTGGACGTAACTCCATCAGCCGATAAAACTCGGAGCGAGCCGTACTCAGCACTTGAGACTCGATCAATTTACAACGATGTGCAAAGGCAGGAAAAGTGTGCTCGCTGTGCGGGGTCGCGCTCCAGCAGCGTAGGGAGGGCAAATTGGGGCGGAGGGAGAGAAGGTAATTGGCTCAGGATATAGCTTCTGAAGGATCTACCCGGGATGCTATCACACTAATTGCGCCTTCTCCTTTTTGGTCTTTGGTAATGTCCCTAACGCCTGGACGGTGATGTGCTTAGCGGCAACTTTAAAGTAGTCCGACGTGGTGTCAGGTAGCGAGAAGGGGGCAGCATTCGCCTAGATCGGGGCATTATGGCGTTATCATAATTGCCTCGTATCCCGCTTCCAGGGGATAGGGCTTGGGCGTGAGCGGTAGTCAGTGTCGCTGGGTGGAGTGAGCAGGTGGACGAGTGTTATTGCAGACGGGACAGGAAAGTGATCTTCCTACCATGGGGGGAAGCTCTTGGATAGGGAGAATGCTACATTAAAAAAGTGGACGTGGAGGGGAGCATTGCCCGGTGTGTCAGTGGCTAGGAGGGAAACGGGGGGGGAAAGTTACATGGGACGCCCCTACTGGATGGTATCTTTCGGACTAGATCGCGTTACAGCCATCAGGTTGACCCACTACGAAGGGACTACTGTAGATGTATACTTTGGTGTTCGTCTCGCTTCTTACGGAAAAAGGCTCGTTGAGGATCCACTACCTGCAAGGCGTCTGCCCCGAAATAGCCTACACTCAGGACTATTATACTGTCTAGGGGTACCGACACTATACCTCTCCTCGGGTCATATGAATATACATATAAGCCATGGTATATTCGCTGTGCAGTACGGGGTCTTACTGGCTCCATTTGAGGATGGCCGAGACTAATCAGCTGGTGAAGTGCTGAGGCTGGTGCGCCTGGCAAATGTCTCTGTGTGTTGTCGGCCTCCAACTCTTTGAGTCGAAAACAAAAAGATTGGTTGTCAATTTCCTAAAAAGAGGTAGGCTTATTCACTGTCATATTACCCTGTGGACCTCGCCTATATTACTTCCGCTCGTTCCGTTAAATGGACCATCCGTTGCAATCATAATAGTTTCAATGTGTGTCCGTCATTCACACGAGGTACAATCAGCCACCTGAAAACCAAGGAAAGCGCACAGGAAGGCATTTAAGCTTACCTTTTGAGAGGTCAGGCTTGGAGGGACGGCAAAAGAGGAATGAGACGGCAAAGAAGTGACTAATGTATCACTGAGACTCTCTACTGGCCCTGACCTCGCCTCTCCGCAATTATGCGCAGGTTACTGAGTTTGGATGGCATGAGTTTACCATGTCAGTTCCACCGGACCTTCATAGAGAACCGCAAACGTCCAGGAGGTTAAAGAAATATACTCTAATATTCAACACCAAAGTAATAAAAGAATATGCTTATCATGTACTTGGACGTGTTATGGTGGCTGGGTAGCGGAAGAATTTACTAGATACTCGAGGGCAAGTAAATTGGTGCAGGGAGGGTATTGATTACGCAACGTATGGCGCATCCTTATGGACGACGTCCAGCTCGGTAATTTTTGTTTCTAACTAACTCGACGCCTACTAGCTAATAGGTGGGACACTTCTTTTGGGTGGCAGGGAGGGCCTTGGGGGGCGGCTACATTTTTTCGGGAGGGGAATGCATTTTATGCAAGCCCGAGCTGATTAAGTTCTTTACAAAAAGAAGGAAGCGAAAGGATTAAGGAGAGGTGGTCGTGTAGGACGGTACATGTGGACCGACAATGGGCGAAACGTGACTCGAGGGTAGGGTTAGGCGGGGAAGAACCCTTTTGTCTCTCACGATTGTTCCAGAATGGGAATTGGCGAGACTACTGGTTTTTGATGCATAAATACGAAGACTGAACACCACTCTTATAAGGATCCTGGAGGGGTCTGCTTCTCTGGAAAGGAACTGGAAACGTATGTCGCGAGAAAAACCGGGGGGGGACTTCGGTGGGCGGACGGGACAGGGTAAAAAGAGTAAGTGAAAATTCGTACCAAACTGTGGGCGCGGAATAAAAAATGGATCAAAAACTTTTATAATCGAGGGATCCTCTCCCTCTGATCGCTTCCTAGACGAGATAGTGTCGCCACCTCGAATAGACCGCACAGCTAACTAACTCATGAGACTATAGGGGGAAAATAGGGACCTGGACGAGACTTGGAAAGGCCAGGAGTGGGGCTTCTCTTGAGGAGAGAAAAGAAAACCACTACTGGTTCATGAGGTAATGGAATAGAAAGAATAAAAGGACGGGAAGTGTAAAACCGGAAGGGAAAGGTGTCCACTACGTGTCGGCCCGGACGGGGGGGGCAAACTTCTGTCGAGGAAAGTAAGATCGGGGCCCCGTTCATGCAAAAAGGTGCTATAGTGGGAACCAGGGTAGTTTGGAGACACGCATGTACGAAAATGGAAAATATCAGGTCACAGATAAGAGGGGATGTTACGAAGACGGCGTTCAAAAGATACTGAGGGGTAAGGCTCAGCTTTTCATGACGGCATCGAGTCATGATAGAGAGGGATAGGCGACTCAACGCTTTGGGGTGCAAGACACTTGAATCGCTTGTTCTCATCAGAACTAGGGTTGACCTCCGTGAGTTGAACACGTAAGAAAAAAACAGTACTCTATTACTTAGATTCAATGAAATCTGTACAAACACTACGGAAAGCCATCCGATGGCAAAAGGAAGTCACTCGGAAGGTGGTGTATGCAAAAATGTGCTCGGAGACTTAGTGTCAGAGAGCCTGAGTGTGAGGTACTATCTGTGTAATAGAATGCTACTCAGTTGCAAGAAAGAGAAGGGGGGGGTGAGAACGGATTGTCAAAAAAGAAATAATACAATCGATAGCTATCGAAGAGTCCGATGCAACTCGCCGTTACTTTTGGCCCCTTTGATGCTAAGCTCTATACACTGTTGCTGTGTCACGTTACGTGAGGTGGAAGGGTATAAGCCTGGTCTATCGCGTCACCACGAGTGCGACGGCGGGAAAGTACGGAGGAGTCCTGGATCTGGCTGACAAGCCAACGCGACATATCCAGGGGTAACTAAGGCGGGGGGAGACTAACCGCCCACAAAGAGGGAACTGAGTCAGAATTAGAAGGTATAAAATAAAAATGAAACACGTTGGATCAATCAAAGGTAGGCACCTCCGCCACTAAGGGTCAAGTACGGAGGAGCCGAAAAAAAAGGAGTAGGGAGGAAAGACTTTGAGTTGCGCGTAGTTGGGGGCGGGGGGACCCGCTTAAGACTCTGACAATAGTCGAATTGGAAGAAAAAAGGGAAAATACGAGGGTGCTGGGCAAAAGTAGAGAGAGAGTTTCACGTTCATGTTTATTAAGGCAGCAAGTAGTGCTCTCATGGGGGCTTGTTATTATCAAGTATCCAACAAGTCGGAGAAGTGAGAACAGAATAGGCAGCCGTCGCCGAGTAACGGGGGGCCAGACTCAGAAAATAACCGGACCGGGGAATGGTGTCCCCCTCAGAAGGGGGACTCACTCAAGAAGAGTTGGACTAAAAAGAACAGTAGTGAAAGGGGTTTGGGGGGGGAAGTACAGAAATCAGAATAGAAACAGTAGTTCATCATCGGAAACGGAAAAATGGATGCTGGAAAGGGAATCCGGAGGACCAACCGGTTCAGGTTGCAAAAAAGGGAGAAAAGGTTGAAAAAAAGTCAGGGTTATCAGGTTAAGTAAAAGCGCAGTAGGGAGTGGTCGTCAAGAGGGATCTCTTGTGGGGGGGAAAGAAAGGGAATTGGCGGGGGTTGGTTGTAAGGTCCCAGAAGGAGAAACGTGTCAGGAAATTCAAAAAGGCTGCTATGGGCACTCAGGAAGAGTTTTGTGAATTACTGGCTGATCTAGGCCCAATAGGTTCACTACAGAATAAAAAAGATCCTCTCTAGTAATTCGAAGAAAGGGTCCTCTTGCGGTTTTTTGGGTGCAGGTAGGAGGGTCGACAGTTGGACTCGGTGTGTCTCCGAAGCGGAATCTGATAGGGGCATAAATTCGGGAAGGTAACAGTCTTGCGGGGAAAATCCGAGGACCGATCAGTTCCTTCCAGGCCAACAGTTTCGCGCCTGACAGACAGCGGCGGTGCCGCCGGGCAGAATAGGGGAACAACCTAGGACGACCAGGGGACCGTAACAGGTGGAAGGGCCATGAGTCCAAGAGGAATGGAACATCAGAAGAAGTAGACATTCGTCAAGGAGAGTACCGTGGAAGAGGGTCTGTCACTATCTGCTATCAAAGTCATAATAATAAAAAAGAAAGATGAGAAACATGGGGTGACTGAAAAAAAAAACGTTAAAGGTCAAAAAATGACTTAAGGCATTGGATGGTCAAAGTCGAGTTTCAGCGCTGGCGCAGTTCGCGAAAAACACAGCTGTTGACCCATCTCCACCCTCGGGCGAAGGGGAATCAAGACAAAAAGGAGGGACCTGCGGGCAAAAAGGGAAACGTAATGCGAAAACGAGGGGGGGAATCAAGCTGGAAATAACTCCTTTAATTACTTTCGACATTACCGGGAGACGGGGTGGAAAGAGGAAGCGATGTGATCAGGAAGGGGGGGGGCCGGCAAAGGTAGAGCTTTGATCGGAAAAAAAACTCGGGGGGGAACGGATTGATCAATCATGAAGGAACACGCGCAGGTTCGATCAAAAGTGGAAGGGTTATATGAAAAAGAGGGGCGACGAGTGCATCAAAACGCCGAAGCGGGGAGATGTGTGGTGTAAGGGAGGGAGGGGTGGAGGAAATTGATAGTTACTGATTCGAGTTTTGCTATAGGGATTAAAGCACCTATAGGGTGTGAGTACTCCTCGTGAGGGGGGAATTCCGAGGGTAGAGGGGTTCTGTGCTGGCGATACCGCTTAAAGAGGAATTGGAAGTGAGCATACCTACCGTAAGGGGGGTACACGCCAGGAGAAATGAAAGGGGGGGGGGGGGGAGGGCAGGTCGACGTTGTCATTTGGGCAATATTAGTGAAAAGCGGGGACACAAAACGGGGCAGAGCAGCACACCCACCATCAGTGCCTCGCAAAAAGACCGGGCAAAGAGACTTGGCCGCATTTAGTTGGAGAAAAAGGTGGGGACTGCAGGGAAAAAGAGGGCGTCACGAGCCAACAATGAATTCAGGAGGCAGGAAAGGAGGCTGCGTCGAGTCGGACACTATCGACAGATAAGTAGCCAGGGGGGCAGAATCAGACTATACCCTCCAAGGCTGCTGGAAACGGGAGACATTAGAAGCTCAAACAACCAGGATTAAGGGAGAGAGTCAAAAAAAGAGTAGACGACGGAGGTGGGAAAAAAAACTAGCTCGCCTTCGTTCGCAGATCCGGAAAACTGGATGCGAAGGAGGGGCCGTGGAGGGGGCAGAATACGAGGAGAAGGTCAGCCTTTCTTTAATAGCGAAACCCTTGGTATTGGTTTAGGAGCTTGCAACGACATACTTGTGAAGTAACTGTGGCGAAGAAGAGATTAAACTGAAACAACGAGTTAATTTAAAACGAAATGCTGTTCGGGGAAGGGGAACTGGAGGTTTCGGGGGGCAAGCTAAAGTTTGTGAGAAGGGGGACTACCCGAACGGAAAGATGCCAATATAAAGAAACGGGCACCCCATAAAGGTTATTGGGAAAAATAAAAGCTTTGTGAGGGGGGTGGGGGGGTATTACAAAGGAGCTGGATGGTTAATAGGGAGGAAAGTTTTTACCCCTCGGGATCAATTGGGACTGAAAATGGGAAAGAAAGCAACACATCTGGGAGAGCCAGCAAAAAAAGCCTTGAATGACAGAAGAGGGGAGAGGAGACTCCACAATCGGGATGAAGTATCTCAATCCATCATAACAATAGAAAAGTGCAAGTTGGAATCACCAAAAGACGACCTCTGTCACAAAAGGAATATCGAAAGATGAAGTCGTTTAGAGGTGATAAACGCACTATAGAGAGGGAAGTAAAAACTGAATAACGGCTGATACGAAAAGGGAACCGAGAAGGGGGCGTGGCCAGAAAAATACTAGGGGTAAGGACATTAAGTCAGTTGCATCAACATGAAGGAACTCAGGGAGGAAAAGTATTGAGGTCGAGTTTTTAAAGAAAAGGGTTGGGGGGATCAATCTGGAAAGGGGAGAAGCGAAGAGCCGAAACTAAAAAAAAAAAAAACTTCTCCAGAGGGGGGTTCCAAAAACAAGGGCCACGACGGTGATTGGGGATGGTCACATCCTATAGGGAATGTTGAAATATGCATGTTTTGAGGGGCTCGGAAGGCACAATCAACTGTGGGGACGCAGGCTGTTATGATCTGAGGAGAGCTCGGAAAACTGTGGACTGGTTGACATAAATTAAGTTGGAAGAAGGGACAACAAACCACTGGATAAGTATCAAAAATTTGCTAGAAAAAGGATTGTTGCTATTAGACCGTAGTTAAAAGAAGACAGAAGGAAGCGGGGAGAGGGAAAGAGTTCAAGAAAGCTTCGACGAATTAGGGAGACGAACAGGGGTATGGAAGGGGGGGGGGGGGGGGGGTGGTACGATGGAAATGACGAAGTTCGTTGTCAAGGGAGGGGGGAAAACCTACAAAAAGGACCGAAAGAAGAGTGGGACGGAAAGCCCTGGCCGCGGACGAAGCAGACGCATAACCTAGAAGCCCTTGGGTCATGAAAGAGTTGAGACGGACACTAACGGATCAGGTAGAAGAAGAAGTCTGGGATGGCAGGAGGGAGCCGTATACTTCACTCCTAAAAGGCGGAGGGGATACCATCTCTGAGGGGGTTTGGGGAAACTTACGGTCTGGACCGTCCAAACAGAATACTTCAGGGAGGATGACAAGAATCAGAAGCGAGAAGAGACAGCTTCAAGGGCGGGGCGACAACTGCGGGTGTGTCAAAAGAGGGCGGGGGCCTAAGATCGGAATGAAATCAGGTGTGGCAGTGAGGAAAATAAAGTTCAGGAGGGGGGAGGGGGGGGGGCAAAGGGAGCGAAAAGGAGACTCTATCACCCGCGCTTTAAAAAAAAGGGGGGGGGCACTTCAAGTGATCTGAGACAGACAGCTAAGCTAAAGCGGGGGGAATACGTCTATTGAATGCCTACCTAACGGGTCAAGAAAAAAAGAGAAACGTCTGGGAAAAAGCTGCGAAAGAATGGTTACGGGGGGGAAAATTCGTAGGGATCTTCAAAGGAAACAGTCTGATCGCACCGTGAATTAAAAAGAAAGCCCTGAGAAAGGGGCTTCTCAACCACCACAAATATGGGGAGGGAGGGTAAGGTGTGGAGGGATGGGTCCCGCTGGGGAGAGAAGAAACGGGTGAAGCACGACACCACGAACGGGACACTGGAAAAAAAGAAGCAGAAGGTCATCACATACGCTGGGGAGGGGTGTGGAGGGGGACGTGACCGGGGGGTATTGCCACCGAGTCAATAAATACTTCTAAGCTAGGGGCAAGCATTGGAGATCAACATGGAGACGGGTTGAACCCCCTCTGTTCTCCGAGTTGACAAGCGGTTGAGTCGTAATTTGGAGACATTAACGCAGAAGCGTGTAAGAGCCACGAAAAAGTGGCATAGGCAGTCCATTAGACCGCAAGGGGGAGCGCAGGCAGCGACAGGGACAATCCCCAGTGGGGCCACGAAAAAAAACACCAGGAACACGCGGAAAGAGAGGGTATGTAAGGGAAGTCGGACCCGTTGGGCTTTTAAGGTCGGTACGGTTCCCAGTCTCTACCTGATCTTCAACTCTATTGACGCAGAAGAAGGAAGGTTGTGAAAGGAGATAGTTCCAAGAAAGAGGCAGCACAGGAAGAAAAGGGGAGAGGGACTCCAAGAGGAGAGTGGTCAACTTCGGAAACATTAACGCCAAAAAGGGAAGAAGGCCTTCAAAGCAAAATCGTGATCGAAAGGAATCAGAAAGGGCAAAAAAAAATAGAGCGGTGGAAACACTTCTCCATCTGAAGACAAGGAAGAAAACACTAAGGTCAAAAACCCAGTATCATTCCGTCCAGGGGGGATATTCACGGATGAAAGCAAAGTTGGAGACTAAAAGTCATTTGACCTGTGGAGGAGTCGGGAACCTGAAGTAAAGTCAGGGATGGTAATCTTCCTGCGGGGGGTTTTAATGGCCCTGAAGAAGAGAGAGAATCGGTGCAATAGGAGAAAGGTCAAACGATGGAGAAAATTGGATGACGCATACAGTGTCGTTTTCGAGAAGAAAAAATGGGGACAGTAAGGTAATTTTTAAAGTGTCAAAGGTCCCGTTCAAGGGCAACATTAGAAAAATCCAAAGAAGGGAGTGTGGAAGTTGAAAAGGGGAGAAAAAACAGAGGTAAGAAATCCCGACTCCCTTGCCGATCTACAAGGGATAACTGGAGAAACGTCTGTAATACGACGTTTAACATCATGGAAAGGATGAAGAAGAGGGGGAAGTAGAAAGGGGGGAGGGCGAAAAAATTAACCATCTTCGGATGTTAAAGAAGGGCAATTTAGATCACAAAAAAAGTTGTCGTTACTGCGTAGCGTCAGTGAGTGCGGGAAGGAAGGAAAAAATCCGGCAAGGCTCAAGGTTCAATCACATTTTGGGAAGGGGGAGGTTATACTATTAGTATTGAAGGAGTTTAATCATAAAACAGATTGAGGGGGGGGGTGGGGTTACGAGGAGGGGGGGGGGGTGACCTGGAAGGGGGGGGGAAATAGGGGACGGGTGCAGTGTCCTGAGAAGAAATAAGTGGTTTTATCGACGAAACAAATAATGAATGGAGGGGAAAAATGATGTCTAGATGTCTGGGAGGGATGAGGCTTAGGGGGAAGCGCGGAAACGTTTTCGAAGGGATCTGGAGAAGTAAAAAGAAAGAGAAGGTAGCAAGCCCAAGACTAGGAGGGAAAGGAAAGTTGGGGAGTGGACCTGTTTATGATGGGGGGGGGGGGGGGGACTCAGGAAGGGGAGGGGGGGGTTCAACCTGTATCGCACACGTGAAGATTGTAACACCTACAATGAAAATAAGGAGGGGCAAAACAGACGAGGGAAAGACGTGACGAGAACCAGGCTAGTGTGATTAGGAGAAGAGTAATGAACTGTGGAACGCGCCCAAGGGCTTCAAGCTAAGAAAATCCACTGAAGGAAAGGGGGGGGGAAAAAGTACAAGACAATTAGATTCGTAGAAAGAATCAATTACAGAAAGTGACGATCCAGAGGGCCTTGAATTACGAAGAGCGCCATCCTGCAAAAAGAGTAAGCATACTAGTGATAGATGTCGAGATCAAAAAAAAAAAAGGCGGCGACGATAATTGAGAAAAGGAGGCAGGTAAAGGATCGATCTGTTGCGGTCTAGCGCGCAAATAGAAAATATCACAGTAGGGGGGGCCGGGCGAGGGGGTATGGGCTGTGGAAGCCGTAAAGCATCGTGTGAAGAAGAAGGAAAGGGGAGGAAGGGAGAAAAAGTCAATTGAAGTGGGGTGATTGAGGGGAGGACGCATAGGTGGGCAGAGGGGATGGAAACACCCTCGGAACCTGGAAGAATTAAAAGAAAATTACCAGTGGGCGACATCTCGTAGGATTGTCGCAGGAGGGGTGAGGGGGGTAGTTGAGACCAAAATCGGGCCCCGTGTGTGACTAAGACAGGGAAACTCAAAAAACGAGCGAGGCAACTATGCGACAAAGCCAAAAAGGTTCATTGAAGACGGCGTGCGGTAGGGGGGGGGTAATTAAAACACCGGCGTGATTAATATTAGGAAAGAGGGTTGACAAACAGCAGCAAGTAAGGTAATCGTTAGGAAATCAAACTCAGCACAGAAGGAGAGGAACAAATGACGAGCCCAGCACTTCTTCAAGGGGAGGGGAAGACGTCCAAAAAGAAGGGGGGACCTGAGGCAAACACCACAACGAAAGAAGTGCTCATTCTCAGGTAAAAACCTCGTACACACAATTCAGGTCAAAGGGTTTAGATGGAAGGGGGGAAGGGGGAAAGAGGGAGAAGCTAAGAGTCAGAGAGAAAAAAAAATCAAACTGGATTTACCTTGAAAGAAAGCGTGGGGCCAGAAGAAGAAAAAGGAGAGGGGAGAGTAGAGGGGAAAAAAAAAGCGGGAGTCGTCAAGTGAGGAGAATTGAAGGTCACGTCGGTGGAAGGAAAAGGGGGGGGGAAAGGGGGGGGGAATTTCGAACGCATCAGGAGAAGGCAATGCTCTTGGAGGTTAAAGGGAGAACTACGGGGAGGGGAAGGGCAAGCATTGGTCTAGAGAGGCGGGATCATCTTTTGAGAATGTGTGGGGGCGTATAGGAGAAGGGCCAAGAGGTACTGAGGGTGCGTTCTTTAATTCAGTGCTTTAAAAGGGGGGAAGGGGGTAAACGGGAAAAAATGCAAGGGAAAAGACCAAATGATGAGTAGCCGAGGTAGTAAGAAAAGTAGAGGAAGACCAATTGGGGGGGACGGGTTTAGCGGAAGAATCTTTTTTAAGATGAAAACCTGATCTACACAGAGTAAAAAGACCTTACAAGGACGCCCTTCGATGCAAAAATTACTGGGGAAAGGAATAAAGGGGCGAGTAGACATGAAAGGAACGGGCAAGGAGTCCTGGAAAGGGGGGCAATAGGGGAGGGGGAGCGGGACGGCGAGAAAGAAAGGAAAAGGCCTGGAGGAAAGGACTCGTGTGACTAACCTGCTTGGGGCTGAGTCAGGAAGGGAAGGGGATCCCGCAGAATACGGTAGAGAGGGGAAAGGAGAAACGCGTTACCAAAGAAAGGAAGGGGGGCACTCGAAAATCTGTGATGCTCGCGGAGCACTCGAATAGCAACACGCAGGAAGGGGAATAGAAGATGGGCTCTGGGGGGGGAAGGGGGATGGACACTTTCAGAAGAATGGGTGAAAATGGTATAAAAGCTAAATCCAACGCAAAGCCTGAGCAAAAGAAATGGTGCAAATAGGAAGAGGGAAATGCATCAACTCGGGTTGCTGGAACTGGCGGGCTTTTTAAAAAGGGTGGGAAGGGCTTGATCTGCCTGAATACTTTGGGGATGGACGGGTGCAGAAGAAAGGAAAGGGAATCAGGAAAGAGGGGGGGAGCAAAAAAATTTTCTACGAATCAACTTCAAAAACATGGGAGATTTGCGTTTGGTTGGAAAGGGGGGAACTGAGGGACAAAAGGCTTCAGAAGCAAGGTGGGGTAATGAACCCGTAGAGGGAAGACTTTAGTAGGATCTCTCAAGGGGGCTACTGCCAAAAAGGAATCGAGGGGGAGAATAAAAGAAAGAAAACGCTTTCTCTTTAACGGGTGTCGGTGCGCATGAAAAAGTTCAAGTTAGCGAAAGAGGGATCACGGCACACCTCCCGGAAAATAAAAGGATAGAGAAACAAAAAAAAAGGAGGGGAGGGAGGAAATATATATAGGAGGACGGATTCGTTCGGTGGCTGACAGGGGGGGCCCGGGGCTTGCGAGAAGTAAAGTAACCTGCAAATCATTAGGAAAAAAGGTAAAAGACATAGCGAAGGAGGGTGAAGCTGTTCAAATTGTCTATTTCTTGGGAGGGCTACGTAGCAAAGGGGGATACCTCTAATCATTAGGAAAAGCAAGTAAAGAGGCGTGGTAAGGAAATGAGGTCTAGACATGGGGAATACGTAACACTGGGGAGAAAGTCGACGGTGAATCGAGGGGGAAGTACCGGAGAGAAGGGGGGGGCATTAGGACTACCGGATCATGACGAAAATTGCTGAGACAGTACGCCAAAGACGCTGAAAGGAGAAACGGCAAAGGGGGGACAGTTTACAATTAAAATCCGTGGACCTCCACAAGAAAGAAGAAGGAGGCGGAGCGGACTTTTTAGGGAAAAAGTGGGGAAGGGTTGAAGGTTCGGTGTTGAGCCAGTCGGAAAAAGGGAAATGAGGCAAAATCAGGGAGGTGAGCTATCCGTTAAGAAGGTAGTCAGGTAAGGAAGAGTCAGACCAATACTCTAAGGGGCGGGGGGGAGGGGGGCTCCACCTTGACAGTTTTGTCATCTTCTCATGGGAAAACCCAAGGAAGGAGTCGATTCAAGGGCACTTTTTCCAGCGGAAAAGGAAACAAAAAAGGATGTAGGCGGACCGCCACTCTTCTTTGTCCTGTCAAATGCGAACAGAAAGAGTAACACTGCAGGACGACCTGCAAGGAAAAAGAGGTTACAGGAATCACAAAAGGGGGGTAGGGGAGAAATTACAGGGGACTTCGGCTTTAACTCAAAAGGAAAGTGAGGAGGGGGTATGAAGGGGTATTCACTAGCGATAAATAGTATTAAAAAGAAAGAGAAGAAGGAAAAGATGATTATCTAACCTTGGTGGGAGCGAAGGGGCCCGGGGGAGATCCACCTGAGGGCAAAAAGGGTCATTGGGGGGGGCGGCAAGTCCCAGGGGAAGATCTGGCATTACAGTACAATAGGGGGGGAAGGGTCAAGGGAATTAAAGAAAAGCCGCACAGAGGAAATCCAGACGAAAGTAGAGAGGGCGACCAGTGAAGAAAGGAAGAAAAGGGTTTGGGTATTTTCAATCAAGCTCATGAACTGTCTGTATGAGAGGAGGAAGGGACCGATCGCAGGTAGGTCAAATGCTGGGGTTCCTTCGGAGAAGGAAAGCCGACGTGGGGAGAGGAACGGAGACTGGGTAGAAAGAGGATGGGGAGTTCGTGACGAGCCGGTACAATGGGTTGATCACCTTGGGACTTAGGGAAGGAGAGTAAGCTAGAAAGTAGGGGGGGGAAATGCAATCATCGAAACCCGGAATCTGAAATTTGGTGTGACGAGGGTATACATGGGTTTTGGAAAGGACAAGGGAAATGTCGTAAAGGGAGCAGTCTTGAGGGGGGGGAAATAAGAAGAGGGGGGGGGGATGAGAGAAAAAGACTTCCTGAGGTACCGGCTTTCTGCAATGTGGAGAGAAGAGGGGGGGGGGATTGGAAGTATGGAGCGCGCATCGGACTCGAGGTGGAAAAAAGGATCGAAGGGGTATACAAGAAAATAGTAAGCCAGAGAAACGGACTTAGGGGAAGAATCTTTCCTTTCGGGTTATAGTCTTGGGGGGGGGGTCGGGGAAGAGGTGTTGGGGGGGAAGGGCACGTAGGCAAAAACAAGGGGGAAGGAATGAGGACACAGGAAGTAAGAGTAACGGGTCCCCAAGACCGCTGCAATATAAGGTCCGCGGGATTTTAGGTACTAAGAAAGCGAAGTTGAACTGCCGAAAAATGAGACCTCACCAAAAAAGAAGGCACGGTATAAAAAAAATAGAAAGGAACGAACGGAGAGGAGTAGTCTCAAGGGAAGGAGAGAACGGTTAGTTCATTGGGAAGAAGGAGAGTGAGAGCCTAGACATTCGGGAACGATGACGCTCGAGAAGTAAG
>Ga0179593_1337227_pt1 | contig 22068 bp, 28 predicted proteins | sample CZODoug2_1_08_16_FD_185931 | JGI IMG/M metagenome (GOLD analysis project Ga0179593, IMG submission 185931) | Vadose zone soil fungal communities from Angelo Coast Range Reserve, California, USA - CZODoug2_1_08_16fungal (PacBio error correction) | ecosystem: Environmental > Terrestrial > Soil >...
GCAAGGTGCCCCAAAAGGAACGAAAAGAAAGAACGAGTTACGGGGAAAAGCCATACCCAAATCAGGGTTTGGCTCCCGTGGGAACAAAGCATGTGATATAAGGCGGTGAGGAGAAAAGCGGGTGGGAGCAACACTAAGGAAGGAGGAGAAGATCCAAGTTCGCCAGATTAGCCAGCTTTCGAGGTCAAGAGAAAACTTCGACCCACGAGAACGTGGCTCTGCTAGGGAACACGAAAATCTGACCGGACAGTACTCCAAGGGCACCTCCAAGGAGTCCCTCCCGGTAGAATCTCTACCCTTGGAAAGAGTTGTTGAAAAAACCTTGCGAAGCGCAAGGGAAAGGAGGGGACCCAAACATTTCTGGGGGGGGGGCAGGCGGCAACATCAAGAAACTGCAGTAACGAACGAGCGGGAGGATAGCCCCAACAGAAAAGGATTAAACTTGAATCACAGCGTTCAGAAAGTGGCCACAAAAAAGCAGAGGGGTGGGTAAAAAATCTTAGAAAACTTCTCGGGCATCAAGACTAAGGAGATAGCTAAAAGAAAAGGAGGAGGGAAAAGAATGCGGTGACAATAAAAAACCAACTGCTTAAGGCGATCGCCCCAAGGGCATGCTGGAAACAGATCGCAGACCGTCGCCGCAAAGAACCAAGGGGGAAAAAGCCGACAGAGGAGGAGCAATTATAACGAGGGAAGGGGTTCCTCACGGTAAACGTCTTACGGGGGGAATTTAGGTTGGCAAGAATGGGGAAGTTGAAACACGCTGGCTGATACTCACTACAAGCGAACAGGGAGGGTCCTCGATCAGTTACTCTTCGATCTGGCGAACTAACCCTAAAGGGAGGTCAGGGGAATTGTTTGCGGCCAGGGAAGGAGGGGAAGGGAATGAATTAGTGCCTGAATAAAATGAAGCGGTGTTCCGTACGATAACGATACTCCGCAGAGGTTAAGGGGGAAAAAGAAAACGCGAGACCAATGGCTTGGACCAAACGATGAGGGAGACAAGAATTCTTTGTCGAGCAAAAATATTGCAGGCCATGTGGCCGCAAAGGGCACAAAATGGAACTGGGGATGATCGGATGAACCGAAGGGCCCGCGGGGAGGGTACGCGTTTACTTGGAAAGGATGTACTCTTAGTGAAGCGGGAAATGGTGTAAGGAAAAAAGGCGCCAAGGGGGATAAGGAAGACCGAGCAAAGCAGATGGTCGGAAAGAGGGAAGAAACTTGGATTGTGACCGGAGACGAGAAAAAGGTTTTATGCCGGGACTGGATGGAGATGAGCAGGAAGAACAAGATGTGAAGACCTCCGCGTGTCAAGCCGAAAAAGTGGAGGAAAAAACGAGCGTCGATATCGCGGCGACGGGAAAAGGTAGTTCTTCCGGGTGAACGAGAAGGGTTCGTCGAAGCATCTGCCAACGTATCTGCCTTGGGGCAAAAAAACCGAAAGGACTCACCAACTTTCCAGGCGTCCAACGGAAAGAACCAGGGGGCTGAGATAAAAATTCCGCGTTTGCTTGTTCATCACGGCGATCCCGCCTGCGCTCGAAGGGTCGCAATGCAATGATATCAAATGGTCATTGGGGACCAAGAGGGGGAAGCAGGGCGTACATCTTTGCTGCTCTGCTGCTGCGAAAATTCCGGGAGTTCAAGTGGGCATGTAGCCAAATGAAAAGCCGGGTGGTGCTGTCTGAGTGAAGCAAGGATGAACGTTCCGATGCCGTGTATATAGCAACAAACAACAACTTATGGGGGAGGGAGCTAAGAAACGGACGTCGCCACTAAGAAACAGAAAAAAAAAAACAGCTCATTGCAGAGAGGCCGGGGACCCGGTGGTGGAAAAACAAAAGGGTGGGGGTGTGGGTGGGGGGGGGTTGATTGGAGACGTTGAAAAAAAAAAAAAAAACGTCCGTCCGCCAAAACATCAACCATTGCCACCGGCACGATTCCATTTGAGTTCTGCAAACACCCCCCCAAAAAACACAAATCAAAAAAGCAGACCGAGAAGAAAATAGAAGGACGGAAAAAACAAACTGCCGAGGGGAAAGGGGAATAAGCCTAGCAAAAAGGGAAAGGCCAGTTGGGGAAAAGAGAATTGAGATTGATTCGTCTTGTCCACAAATGCAGATAACACGTCTTGTCAGGCAAGGAACCGACAAGATGCGAAAAAGAAGAAAAGACAAAGAAAATTGTCAGCCGAAAACTCATGCGGTCGGTCATAAAAGTGTAAAAGGAACAAAAGGAGGTGCACAGGTGCACCAAAAGCGCGTGAGGGAGCCGCTCATCAAAGCAAAAAAAGACAACTTACGGTCGGCAAAAACAAAGGATCCGTCGACAATAAAGGACCGCAAACCGGAAAGCAACGAGTGCAAAAAGAGATGACGGAAGCCGTTTCAAAAAGGGCCGCACCAACGTCAAGAAAGAATCAGTCAAAACTGCAGTGAAAGCGTCAGAAGAGGAAATATGCGCATAAACAGAAAAAAAGGAGAGATTTCAGGGAAAAAAAGGCCCAAGGATGAAGCTGGTTTGGGGTCCGGACCGTTAGCGCCAGAAGAAGTAAGAAAAGAGTCGGGGAAATCGGCCTGGAACGCAAAAAGCGGGAAAAAGATAGTTGGCCATGGTCTGAAAAGGATGCACAAGCATACAGTGCACGAGGAAGGGCTCTTGCGGGGAGGAACCCGGGCCGCAACATTCCGATGAAGTTTAAAATTGGCGCAGGGTAGGAATCGAAGAAAGCCAGCGCGGCGATGGGTAAAAAGAGGAAGTTAAAAATCGGCATGACACAAAACTGCCGTTTCTGGAACAGATAAAGCGCACGATTCAGGGGGAAAATCAAAACGCCTGTAGGTGCGAGCTATTACCAGAATGCGAACGGCGGGTGGAGGCGTGGAAATGGTGACTAGAGAAGAAGGGGCAGAAGTTTGGGGGGCAACACCTGACGACAAAATTCAGTTGTCACCCTAGGAGACTGGAGGAGCAATCATAGGGGATGAGAGAGAAATACATAAGAAAAAAAAAGCGTAAACCTGTGCCAATGGAAAAAGATTAAAGCAGGGGGGGGTCGAAACGATTCGATAAGCGTGAGAGTCAACGGGGAGCAACAGAGATCTGGCTTCTAAGACCGAGTCGAAGAAACCAAGGAGCAAGGAAATGTTCTGGGAAAGCAGAGCGGGGACCAGGGACGGGGCAAAACGAACTCAAAAAGGCGCAAGGAAGGAAGGCGCTCCACGTTGGGGGGAATGTGCGCGTGAGTTCAGTGCTCGAGGAAAAAAAAAAGAAAATGAGAGCTTGTATTCTCACACAAGAAATCCTGGCGGAACAGATAATACCGTACCAAAAGCCAAGTATAGACGAGCCGCGGGATCATAAACCCCAGATTTGACAAACAAGGATCTACAAGGTGCCAACAACCGGGGGGGGGCTACAAGCAGCTACAGATCGAGTTCACTGAACGATTTGGCCAAGTTGCGCCAACAACAAACGGAAAAAAGGGGAGAGTGCAAAAAACCAAAAAGGAAAGAAGAAGGAGTATGTTCGTAAGCCGAAAAAAAAAAGTTTTGGGCACGGAGTAACCAGGGGGATATAATGGGCTGTTTCTCCCGCGTCGGAATCACGGAAGAGGCCCACAAAGGACCAGGGACGGCGTGAAAAAACAAATGAGAATGAGAAAGAATAAATTCTGCTGGAGGAAGAGAGCAAAAAACACGCGTCCGGACGTTCACCAAGTATCCCAACAGTGAAAAGATGTAGAAAATTCCGCGCCTTTAACCAGTTGAAAAGAGCGAAACGCACGAAAAAATGCGTTGCCAAAAAAAAGAAGTGTTTTTGCCGAGGGGGTGGGGACATTACGCCTCGGAGAAGGCAGATAAGCCAGACAGAGGCGCAAACCCCGCTGCTCGCACGCTGAGAGAACATCACCGGAAGGAACAGTGCAACAGTGGATGGGGGAGGGCGGTTATGTGGACTTAACCTGAGGCCGTCAACGGATTGCAGATTCCAAAAAGAGAAAGAAAGGAAAAGAATTGCGGCATGGAGGGGGAAACAAAGCTTGAGGCGCTGGCGGTACATACTCACTCAAGTCCACTCAGAAAACCCAAGATTCCACAGTATTGGAAAGGAAAAGTTGGCCGATGAAAAAAAAATAAACGGGAAGCGATGTGTGCTTCACTTAAAAAAACGGCGACGATGCGCATAGGCCGATTTTTCATTCAAAACATTAAATATTTGTTCTGAAGAAACCGCTCCCTCTAACGCCTTGCCGGAGGGGAGAATGTTGAAAAATTAGGGAACTAACTGCACAAGTGTTGAGAAAGTGTTGCTGCCAGGGAAAACGAGGATGGGAATGGGGTGCCACTTTGAGAGTAAAAAGAAAGCTCGCCTACCGGCGTGCCAAGGTTTGTTAACCCAGTAAAAAAGTGAGACCAAAGAGAAAAGCTAAAGGCGTACGAAAGCTGCATGAAAAACTAAGGAAAAAACAAGGCCAAAAAGAAGGAAGCCGGCAGGGAAGACTGTGTTATGATGGGGTAGAAAAGAGGACTACGAAGGCTTGACCTCTGGTGACCGTAGGGTATTCGTGAATTCAGGAGTTACCTGGGCCGCGGGAAATGGGGGGAGTGATCAGGGAACCGAGGACGTCATAACGCTTGCAAGACGGGGGAAAGGGAGTTTCAGGACGCGTGAGATTGGGGCCAAAAAAAGAAGGCTAGGGAGGGTCAGCAGACGAGAAGGCTTTCTGATGGCAATGAAGAAGGACTGAAACACCAAATGCCACACCAATACGTACCCATCAGTTTCCATAGCTGGCGGGATAGCGCCCTGGAAAAAGGGTTAGAGTCGCCGACGGGTAGGGGCAAAAAAAAGGCCCGCAAAGGGAAAGGTTGGCAAGCAGTCCAAAAATTACAAAAAAAAAGAAAGGCTTCACGGGGAGCTCAATCTACCGTTTCCCTGCTAGATCAAGAGTTTCGCACGAAGATATGCAGCTCGAAGAAGGAAAAAAACGAGGCTCTGTCACGAGGACTGTAACGCGGGGGGAAGGGGGGAAAAAAACTGATGAGGCGCGCCAGTGTTCTGGAATATCGTAAAGGGAATTCACGCTAGGCACAAGAGGCCTGCGTGGAGGGCAGGGGGGGAGGGGGGGGGAGGGCAAAAAAAGTCCAGATGGTCGCGTGGACTCTCGAAAAACGGAAGGAAAAGAGAAGATTAATCCAGGAAAAGAGAAACATCACAGACCGCAATCCAATCGGTAAAGGGGGCAGAAAACGGATCAGCCAAACACAAAAAAACCCTGGAGAAATGGGAGCTCAGCACGTAATTGAAGCAGGAGAAAGCATCGGCCACGAGAAGCCAATACAATTTGAGGATTGCACTTTCACCCTAACGAAGGAGAGTGAGCAGTGCGAAACGCAAACGCCGGATTGGGGCGGAGTAGAGAGCGAACTAACAGGAAATTTTAGATTGAAGGGAGTCATGAGAAAAAGGCAGAGCACCCGTTTCGGGGAGAGAGGGGACTTCGCCCTACAATCTGCGTCAGGGGGCAGAAGAAAGGAATAGTCGGAAAGACCTTCGAAAGGGGGGAACTGGTCCGTTTCTAAATGAGGCGACGTGTGGGCCAAGAAAGGAAGGGGGGGGGGGGGGGGAACAAAATTCTGTGATTCCATGCTCATAAGAAAAAAAAGAAAGCTCTTCCGAGTCGGCAAAAGAAATTAGGAAAGCAAAATAATCGTCAAAGCCGCCGGTCAGAGGAATCCGCTGGAAAAGTACCGTAAAATCGGGCGCCACGGTTTCAGAATTAAACAGGGGAAATTTCAAGAAAAAGAGGGAAAAAAAGTATCTAAAGACAGTGGTGGGTTACGAAATCGAGCCGAGAGGAGAAAGCCACAGACAACAGTTCGACGGGGAAAGGCGGCACCCGGGGAGGGGGGGTCTGGAAACCGTAAGTCGAAAGAGAGCGTACCGTAGCTTGACCACAGATCCGTCGCGCCAAGAGGACCGCTCGGAGTGGCAAAGCGGATCACCGGGGAGGGGGGAAAAGGAAAATCACGTGAACAAGGAGCGTGCACGTCGGCCGAAAATGCAGCAAAAGCAACACGTTGAAAAGGTTGCGAACAATCGGGATTCCACGCTGTCGCAAGGGGAGTGAGTGAAAATGGGTCGGAAGGGAAGAACTGCGAAAAAAGAGGGGAGCAGAAACATTTTTCTGGAAAGACGGGGTGCACGAATCGCTCGTACTGGCACGGGAGCAAAAAAAGGAAGCAAAAGGAAAAGAATGGTGTTGGGAACAGGCAGATTAATATGGAAGTGACATCCTAGCAGCGATGGGGAAACCTGCCTTCCATGCCCTTAGTCCAAGCCTAGGAAGACTGTCGGAAGAGAAGTTTAGGGTGTGGAGCAGATTTCATAAGGTCAAGGCTGATTCGCTGCATGGCGGGGGGAAAGGACCCGTGAAGGGGGGAAGGTTCTGAAACGATGGCTGGCGCATGACTGAGGCTGTCATCCAGTCGTCCGATGATGTTCCGAAAAGAAAAGAGGAAAATGTAGGGCGAACACGCAGGGAAAGGAAAAAGAGCAGCGGGCCAGGAAAGAAAGGAAAGTGGAAAATTATACCACGATGTTGGGGAGAATTGTGAACTGATCCGGAAACGGACTGAAGAGAGAAGCCAGCAGCAGAACGGCCGTGGAAGTAAGGGGTTCTCAAAAAGAAACGGGCGGAGTAGAACCGTCGGACAGAAAGGGAAAAAGAAGGGAAGAAGGAGAAACCGGACCCAGTGATATCAAACTGCTTTAACCAAAAAAAAACTTGATTGGGGGGCAGAAGGGAAAAAGATGCGATCACTGAAAATTGGGGATCCACTTTCGCTCAAAAAAAGGAAAAGAAAAAAGTTCGTGTCAGTGGAAACGCGCAGAAGTCATCGATTGATCAATCCAGTTTTTGGCACGTGAGATCCGACGGAAAGGGGGGGCGAAAGGGGTTCTGATCCCTGCTGGCAGTCAATCAACGTAAAAGAGACGGGCAAAGAGAAGGCCGAAGGGAAAGAGGAAATCCAAGAAGGCGTTCACTGCTTCAAATACGGGAAAACTTGGCTTCCTCGAGCACGTCAAATGGGAAAGAAAGGGGGTCACCATGCCCATAGTGGGGGAAGTCGTCCGAGCAAAGGGAAGGGGAACTACGTAAAAACGAACTGGCCGACAGCGGCCGCACAAACCGGTGACCTTGCGCGTGGGGTTCCAAGGGAAAAAGAAGAGAAACTGCAGGAAAAGCCAGAGAGAGTGCGAAAAAAGAGACCGCTGAGAAAAAAGGGCACAAAAGGGCAATGCCGGAATGGCCAGGAAGGATGGAGAGGGGGGTCCGAGAAATCACTCCCAAAAGGGGAAAGAAGAGGAAAAGGCCGCTCAACGTCTCGCATAGAGAAGAGGGAAGGCGGGAGAACCACTGGAAAACTTATCATACTCACTGGATTCACCCTGCACCTGAGCCCGGGACCAATTCAAGAAGGACATACATGGTGGTGCCGGTTTGGCAGGTCCCGCCTATTTCGTGGGAAGGGAAACAAAGAGATGACGAAGTCAGAGAGTTGTGAGGGCAGTGGGGGGAACGACTGTCGGTTCTGACGCACAGAAGGCTTCTTCTTCTCGAGTTCGCCTCAAAAAGACACAACGAAAGTGGTTGAGTCAAAAGCATCTGGAGCAAGGGAGCGCGAAGTACGATGGACCCATCCTCGTGAAAAAAAAGAATGCCGCGGGTGCATGCTACCAAAAAAATGGCCAGAGAGTTTTAAACCCTTAGGAGAAGATAACAAAGGAAGAATACGCGAATTCTGGTAACAGGTCCTGAAAATATTGCCAAAAAAGGGGGGGGGGCCGACCAGCGATGGAAGAAATGGAAGGGGCCGGGCACGAAGAAAGCGCTGAATAAACTAAAAGGTGAAAAAAAAAAAAACATGAGTCAGTACTTTGGAGCCGTCGGTAAAGGTGTGGGAGGAGGAAACCGGGACCAAGAACTGAGATGAGAGCGTTGCAAGAGGTATCGGGAAGCTTGCGCTGGAAATTATGAATTGAAGAGACGCGTGACCAATTTGCCAGACGGGATGAAGAAGGGAGACGTGTGAGGAAGTGGGGAACAGTCTGGACTGGATGACAGAAGAAGAGGGTGCAATGGCCAAGGACTGGGCGTTGCCGAAGCCCGAAAATTAGCCAGGGCCAGAGCTGCCGGGATGAGGGAGTGGTTATTGACTTCTGGAAAAAATGGCCGCAGCGTGCCCGCGACAAAAGGACTGCAAGTTGGGAAGGGGCAAGGGACCACAGACCTCAATATCACAAAGGGATGCAAACGGATTTGAAAAGAAGAGCGCTATCTCGAACTCGGCGTTTGCGGTTCCGGGGGAAAGAAGAAAATTCTTCCCGCGAGATGCTTTGAAGGGGGCAATGGATATAGCTGTAAAACGTGGCTGGTCGTGTGACGCAGTGGCGGAGGGACCGGGGGGCCAAAAAAGCGCGCACAATGGTTTGCGGAAGGGGGGTCAAGGTGCAGGAATACAGAGGAATGAGATGTTCCTGCTTGGTGCGCTGGAACGTTTCCAGGTGGCAGGAAGACACACGGATGAGGAGAAAGGAAATCGGAACTTCAGAAACAACTCAAAAAAGAAACGGAAATCCAAAAGAAAATGGCCCTCGGAGGGATAAACAAAGGCCCCGATTGAATGGGGAGCATCATCACAAGACAGCAACAAAGGGGGGGGAAAAATCACGCTGACCAGCGTAGGACATTTCACCTCACCATAAGGACAAAAGAGGTCGTAATCTCCGTTCGAAAAAAAAAACGCCGAAATTTGAGATAGGACGAAAAAAAAGAGCTGAGCGAACGTCCCTTAAGAAAGGGGTGAGATTAAGTCAAGGGGCAAAAACAAATGAGACAGGTGAGCGGGCAACAAAGGACCGACCACTGCATAGTCAACCCTAAGACGTAGCCGATAAAAGCAGGGGGGGAAAGGCCTGATTTCTTGGACACGGCAGGGAAGGAACAGGAGGGGGGGAAAAGGAAAATAAAGCTCATCGCAAGAACGTCAGATTCAAAAAAAAAAAGCGGTCGGCAGAACCAGTAAAATCGCCAGCCGTCAAACCGCTTGCAAAGCTATGGACGCAAAAAAACAGGGGCAAATTGCACCGACCATTTGGCCACCAGTCATCTTCAGAAGTCCACTCAAAGAAAGGGAGTGGTTACTAAAGCTGAAACAGAAGACTGGAATCCCCATCAGAAACAGGGAAAAAGGAACCGAGAGGGGGGAAAGGCGGCCCCTGGCTTTGGAGCCATATTGAGACGACAGTAGCGGAAAGAGCGACTATCTTTGGTCTTCCAAGAACCTACGAGTTGGCATTAGGGAGGATCCAGTCATTCAGGAAGACGGGGAAGGTGGCCCGCGGGGATCTACCAGGGGCACTCAAGGACAAATTACTACACGTCGTCGCAGGTAGCCTGCAGAGAAAGAGAAAAAGGTCGCAAGGAGGGGAGAAGAGGGAGGGAATGGGAAAATACTCTCGAAATCGAAAAGGGGAAATGGAAACGTGACGGAAGAATAACATCAGTTGGGAGACACACCAGGTAGGCGAGCTATGAAACATATTGGCAGGTGAAAGCGGGGGGAAAGAAAGGAAGGAAGAAGGAAGCAAAAAACATCAAGCGTGGGAAACACGCCAAATTTAAAAATATGCGCGATCTTTGACGGAATTTGGGAGGTCGAAAAATTTGGGGCAGAGGTTAAGACTACAAAGGGAGCAAAAAAAAAGGAATTACGCCTGGAGGGGCATTTGTTCCGGCAAGCGGTGGGGTCTCAACGAAACGGTCTTCGCGTTGGGGGGGCTGTGGGAGACGGGGGATCTCTGCCATTCTCCGATTAGAAGGGAAAAACAAAAAAAAAGAATGAAAAAAAGGGGAACGGCGCTGCGCGAGTCTTGCAACGGGGCGCGTAAGAGATCTAAGGCAGGCTAAAGATTTTTGGGAAAAAGTACGGCGTCAGGGGCGCATGAGGGGGGAGGGCCAGCCCAAGCAGAAAAAGTATCCAAAGAAAAAATTAAAGCAAGGTGGATTCTCACCCGCAGCGGGCACGGAAAGAGAGTTGATCGATCTCTCGGAATGATGAACTACAAAATAAAAGACCAGGATATCACACTGCGGGGGGGTCAAAAAAAGAAAAAAAATTGGGATAGCGAGAACTAGCTTGAATGCAACTAGGGCCACTTGCGCATCTCAGAACACAACAAGGAAAGAGAGAAAAGTGTTCTCTCCCACTGGAAAGAGAAGAAGGCGAGTAGAGCCAGATCCAACCAAGTTTTGAACAGCAGTGAACGCAGGGTGATATCAGGACGGGGGAAATACCGGCAATTCGATCCAGAAGATCGACGGGCAGTCTAAAAAATTTCCGATGAGGATAAAAGAACATAATTCCCAAAAGGATTTCAAGGTCTGCACACCTCTAGCAAAAAAAAAAGGAGGCCGATGGAAACGCCGTTCACCAGACCCACAGAGGAGAGAGCCAGTGATCTCTCCTCATAAAGCCAAAAGACCTGAGAACAAGTCGAGTAAAGGCTGGCCAGAACATTTCCTTGCACGGGTTAGGAAACATCATCGGAAAAGGGAGAAAGCAAGGGAGAAGGCAGAAAAGCCCAACTCGAAGAATAACCAAAGAAACTTGAGTCAAAGCGTTGCAAGAAAGGGGGAGAATGTGGCGGGCCGTGTGCGAGGTGGTCTGGAAAAACACTTTCCTCGCCATCAATATGATGGAGAGAAAACGACTCGCAAACATCTGAAGCGTTCCAAAGGAGGGGAAAAAGTCAGATTCATCAAAGGGCAAGCCTTCCCTCAAGACCGGGGGATTCTCGCCTAAGGGTGACGCGATGTCATAGAGGGGGGTAGAGAGAAAAACGCTCGAATTTCAGAAGAAGTGGGTGAGTATGACCTTCCCGAACATGGGACGACTTGAGGGGAATCAATCCTTGCGAAAAACGCAATTAGCCTAGTCAGAGGAACTGAGAAGGGGAGTGAAAAAAAATGGGGAATTGGTTGCGCCGGGTAGAGTAAAACCAATCTCGTGCACGGAGAATGCATGAAGAAGAGGGGAAGCCAATACCGACAGGGGCCCCGTTTGCTGGAAGGGAGACAGCTGGGGAAATAGCCGGCCTCTAAACGGAAAAGTTCAGGAGCTGACTTCGGAAAACTAAGGGCCAAGCCCAGGGCAAAGTCAAAATACAGAGTTAGGGATTCGCCAACTATGAAACGACAAAAAGGGGGCAAAGAAAAAGATTCGTAAAAGTGCCAACCACTGAAAAAGGATTACTTGAAGGAGTAGAGGGGGTGTTTTGAGAGTAGGGGAAAAACAGCCGCCCGATGAGGACTCAGGGCAGCGATAAGTGATTGGTACCGCGAACGAGGAAATTGGCCCGATTTGCCAAAACTGCGGATTGATAAGGGAATTCGGGCTGATGAACTAAAATAAAAGGTTTAAAAAACATGCCACCGGGAAATGTCCAAAAAAACGGGAGAAGACCAAGCAGTTAAAAATGGAATAGGCTACGACTTCTTTCAAAGGAAAAACCGGCCAGGTAGGGCGCCGCAGAGACCAAAAGGGGTAAAGATGCATTTTTTGGCAGGAACCATGGAACCGACAAGGGGAACCACAAAACAGGTAAAGGAAAAAAACGGCAAAAAGTTAGGAGAAAGAGATAGCGAAGGTCAAAAACCGACGGCATAAGGAGGGTAAGAGAATCCCGCCGAGGGAGACTGGTGGGTCTGCCAAGGCGAAAGATCGTCAAACGTGTCGGCACCTCCGAGGGGGAGGGGACAAAATTTCTAAGAATAGAGCCATGTTCCTGGACTAACGGTAGGGTAAGGAAGATCTCTCCCCCTGGGTCTTTGGATTGAAAACTGGAAGTGTGAACGGTAAATAAGGGAAACTCCAAACACTGCGGAGAGAGAAGAGAGAAAACAGAACGTAACGTTCATCAAACGCTCGACAGACAGCAGAAAGGCATGAGAGGGGCAGAGATGTAGATACCCATCATTAGCGACAAGCAAAGCGGCAGTGCCGCAGCAAAGGTCAACCGATTGCCGCCCCTCTGTACCACAATATGCCGGAAAGCACCCAGGACCCGGCGCAGGCGGATCGGGAAAGAAATCTCCTGAAAAAAGAAGAAAGGTAAAAGAAACGGTACTTGAGCGAATAAAATTAATAGAAGGGAAGGTGTGGAGATTGAAGTAAACTCAGGAAAAGCAAAAAACAGATACACCTCTTGTTCTCGCACAAAAAACAATCAAGGACGGCAAGAATAATAAAAAAGAGAGAAAAATAATGGAACTGCGGGAGGCAAAAACTCCAGGAACTGAATGGGAACGCCCAGCGGTGCACGACACGAACGCTGAGACAAGAAGGAGGAGCCGGAGAAAAAAAAATAAGTGGGAGTCTCCGCACGCAAAGAAAAACCCCAGCCGGTAACACAGAGACTTAAAAAAACAAGCAAGCGCTCATGGCCATCGGGAGCAAAAGTTGGGGCAGAAACACAAAAAGGGCAACGCGAGAAAAAAGAGACAAAGATCAAAAAGGCACCGCAGAAAAAAAAAAATCAGGGCAAGCCGTCCGAAATCGCCAAGGCCATCGCATTTTCGGAAAGATTGGGGGCACAGGCGAATGGGGGTAACCTGAAGGGAAAAGACGTAAAAAGTAGGCGCCTCTCGGGGGAAAGATCCAAAACGCTCCAGAAAGAGGGGGATCTCGTCGGTAATGCACCCGAGGGACACAGGATCTGGAATCAGTAACGACGAGAGAAACGGTCCGAAACCAAGAAAAAGGAAAAAAAGGGCGAAAACAAGTTCGTCGAAGGGGAGGTCGCCAAGATAAGGATAGAGACACACTGGACGCAAGTAAGGTCGAAAGAACATCGCATTCAAACTCGTATCAAGTTTGCAAACGTGAAGGCAAAAATCACGGAAAAATGAAATCGGCCACCAGTTTCACTATTAACGGGTTGGGCGAGGTGGAAGGCGTGAAGTTAGAAAGAAAGGAAAAGCGAAGTGGTGAAAAAGGGAATGAAGTCCGAAAGAAGAAGAAGGGGAAAGGTGAGCCGGAAGAGCAATGAAATTAATAAAGGTGGGAGCAGAGACTAAAAAAGATCAAGACTTCTCCTTCACCGGGCGTGTTTCCGGCAACGCGTAGCTCCCGTAAAAAGAAGTCTTCGCGGGGTGGCCAAGACCGCGATCTTGCGGTACCCGGAGGAGGCCAAGGGGGGAAAAAAACCGGCGGGCAAGGGAAATGGCTGAGGGAAGTCAACACTCAACGTCATCAAAAACCGCAAGTCTGGGCACGAAACTCGGCGTATAAACTCTCAGATGTTGGGATAGGAAAAGAAGAAGAATTGAGTGGCTCGAGGAAGCCAAGGCAAAAAGAAAGGAAGGGACAAAAGCATTCTTGGGGATCGCAAAAAAAAAAAAGCTAAGGACGGCGGAACTTTGGAGACGCCGATCTCTCGGGAAAGAAGACATCCGCGGGATCAGAAAAACCATGATAGGAAAATGGCGAAACTGAAAAAAAAAGGGGTTGGGAGGAAGAGAAAAAAATGCGAGGGAACGGACACGAATTTGGGAAAATTAGCAAAAAGACAACAAAAAGGGGAGGAGGAAAATACGAGGCAAAGGTGGGGGGAGAGGAAAGGGGCATCGTCGGAAGCGAGTGGAAGTATCAAGGGGGGGGCAAGAGACGCAGGGAAAGGATAGAGAGACAAAACCGAGGCGGGCAGGGGATTCATCGCCGAGAGAACCAAAACATAACGCCGGTTCGCCGTGGCGCGGAGAATAAAAAAATTTTTCCACTGCAGAAAAACGATACTAAAAAAGTCCGCGCACGTGCGAAAAAGGAAGGGGATTAAAGGACAGGACGACTACAGATCCAACATCGTGCCGGAAAGGAACAAAGACGCGAAAAGAGCCTTTACGACGATTTCGTGCACTAAAAACGCACGAACCCAAGAAGTGAAAGGAGGTTATAAAAAGGGCACGACGGGTGGGGTTACAGGGAAAAAAAAAAAAGCATCGAAATGCAGGAACCCGAAAACAGAAAACTCGAAGACCCCAGGCTCATCACCGGGCGTTTGCAAGGAAAAGGGGAAGGGGGGGGCCAAAAAAGAGGATTGCGACGTGGAGCAGAGGGGGGGAGGGCCTCCACAATCTCGACAAAGGAGACGCCGGCTAAAAGTCGAGATGGAAAAAAGGGGAGAATGCAGGCAGGTGTCCCACCTGGGAGGAATGCGAGGAAAAAAGAACGTCACTGAACCCGCAAAAATATTCCATAAAAAAAAAAAAAAAAAACAAGATGGAAGATCGAAAAGATTTCAAACGAATGTCCGAGCGATAACACGTTCACGTAACAGCAAAAGAGGAAGTCAAGGGAAAGGTGTGAATAGATTGGGAAACAGGAGGTCCAGGGGCTGACGAATAGAAACGGAGGACTTCGGCTCTCTGTTCCTAGTCAAACAAAAAAATGCAAAGAACGTGTGAGTAGTCAAAGGGGAGGGGCCAAAAGGTAGAAGCGCCGGAAAGTCAAAAATGGCCCGGAATGATATGCAGGAAGGGAACTCTGGGGGGAAACCGGACCTGGGCCACTGAAGCGGTTGTAAAATTTAAAAATACACCAAAAAATCATTGACGCCACTATGGAAAAACTAAAGGAGGACGGGGAGCAACGTCCGGAAACATTGCCGGCAAATCCAGAAGTTGGGACCGAAAATTATGGACGATTAGGGGATTCGCAGAATGAAAACTTAACGGGAAAGAGTTGCTGAGTCAAGGAGTATGACAGAATGAAGAGGAAAATGGTGGTCGGGAAGGAGGGAAGTGGCGCCAAGGAATGAGGAGGATGAAAAGGTCGTACGCGGCTGGCGCTGGAGGCTGATTGCCGACGCTGACTTGGAATGGTGACAATGCAAATGAGGAGCTGCTAGTAGAAGCGGGGGGTGCAAAAGGGAACAATGGTCAACCCCACCGTCGCAGAAAAAAGGACAAAATGTCCAAGCTGCCGGAGAGATTAGTTCAGGGTTGGATTAAAAAGAAGGGAAGGATTTCGGCAAACCGGAGAACCAGACGGGTGTATGCATTTGGGAAAAAGAGCAAGAACGACCTGATCAGCCGAGAGCGGACGTTTCGCACATCGAAAAAAGTTAAGCGGAACGGTTGAGGGGAGGTCATTCTTAAAAAAAGGGAAAGTCGGCCTGCTGGTAAAAAGTCGCCATGCAATATATAAACAGGGGGGGGGAAAAAGGGGGGAGGGGGAAGCTTGCTCGGGACGGGGGACGCATTGTCGCGCTTTTAAGGGGCAAAAGGGGGTCAAAAGGAAAGAGAAACGTTCCTGCATTTGTGATTCGAGAGGGACCGAGGGCCTTGGTACTCGACTCCAAAAAGAGGAGAAGGGATAAAACGGAAAAGAAACGTGAAACATCAAACAAGCAGGAAAAGATCGGGGCTTCGAATTGACAACCCCGTCGAAACAACGGGAAGGGGACAGGAGCAGACAAGCTGTCAGCCCCCTCGACAAGGGGGAAGAAAAGAGGACCATAGGAAAGGAGTTGGAAAAGGACACAGAGCGGCATGCGGGGAGGATCGCGAAAAAAGAAATAGGGCGCAGTCAAACGGTAGCTGAGACGTCAAAGGGGAATGGAATTTGTGGGATTGAGTAGGGGCACGAAGGCAAAAAAAGGCAGATCCCAAGAAGACGCAACGCTGGCGGACGAAAAAGTCGAGGCGCAAATAAGGAAAGAAGTCGGAGGGCCAAGCAGCGGGGAACTGCTGGGAAAAAAAGGGAAACGGCACGGCGGTGGCACGTTGGGTACCCACGAGCGGGAAAAAAGGAGTCCATAAAAATCAAAACAAGACGTCATCTCCACGAATAGCAGAAGGATCTCCGGCAATCGACTCATCAAAAACCTCTGCGAAAGTAAGACGTCCGCATAGGGAGCAAGGGGAAAATTTCACCGACAACCAGAAAGCAAGAAAAGCGTCAAGTAATCCAAGGCAAAACGGAAGGTTGAAGAACGAAAAAAAGAGGGAATCCCCGCATAAACTTAAAAGTAGAAATGGGGACGGAAACTGCGGCCCTTTGATTCAATGAACGGAGCGCGAAAAATCGCTCGTGGGGGGAAGACGGAGGAGAAAGCGTTAAAACTCATCGAATTGGGCAGGAGAAAAAAAATGAAAAAAAAGGTCCAGGCATTCTCACGTGCACTAGTCCAGGACCCAGGGGAAACCTGGCGCAACAGACGATTGGAAAAGAAAAAAAATTGTAGGCAGGGGGAGAAAGAAGAGAAGGATAGACACGAAGGGGGCGCATGGGGGGCAAGAAAGAAGCAATTCGTAATAAAAGGTCACAACTCTCTGAAAACTAAGCCTCTGGCTTGACGTCACAGTTAAGCGTGGAAGAGGGGACAAAGGGAAAGAAACGGGGAAATCTTGGGTCAAAGAAGGGAGTAAAATGAAGTATGAAAGACTAAAACGTGCATGGGCCTGCCGGCCATTCAAGATTCTTACAGCATAGGAGAAAAAAGTAAAAAAAGAAAAAATAAGATGGATGTCGAAAAAGTGGTGGAGGGGAACCAGAAACTCGCTCACCGCAATCCTGACTGGGGAAGTGGTCCGGCAACGCGTGTGATGTCTAAAAAGGACTGGCAGGGGGAGGGGGGCATAAAGGGGAGGTATTGGTTCTAATGCATCGAGGGTTGGGCTAACCTGAAAAAGTCGGGTTCGGGAAAACGCATTGGGAACGCAGAAAAAAAAAGCGGGGCGCGGAAGTATCTACCGGGCGGGAAAAAAACTTTTAAAGCCGGTTTAGCGGAAAAAGGGGGAACGGAGAAGAAAAAAGTAAATAGACGTGAAAAAGCCTGAGGTTCTCCGCCGGGAAATCGCGTGAGACTGCCCGTCGATCAGAAGAAAGCAAGCAAGAGAAGAAAACAAAAAAGGGAATCACCCGGGGAGGGGAACAACTGAAATGAGTGGGAGAGGGCATAACGACTCACTGACGAAGGGCACAAAGTGGGGAGCCACTTTGAGAGACGGCAAAAAAAAGATGCGCAAAAGTGGCTATGAAACCTAAGGAAGCGAGTTCGAGCCAGGACCATAAAAGGGGGGGAGGACGTTCAAAAGAGTGTGAACAGCAGGATAGAACTAACGAACTGACAGTGGTATTCAATCACTTAGGAGAGAGCAGGTCCGCAGCCCGCTGGAGGAGTGAGAAGAAGGGGGGAATTCGAGACTTGCTTCGGCAGGGCTCTCGAGACAAGGAGGGAAAAGCGTAAACGCAAGTTCAACCCAGAGCCAACATAAAAAAAATCTCTTCCGCGCCCTGACTCAGGGGGTAAAAAAACCTTGGAAACCAGAGACGGGCACAAGAGGGAGAAAAAGTTCCTTGCCGACTTGGTGCAGGGGAAAAAAAACGGAAGCTGCAGGAGAACAGATCGCGGCCCTCTTATCGCCCTGAAAACCGCGTTGCAAGGAAAATGCAAGCGAAGGAATTGGCAGTGATCTGAAAAGTCGAAAAAAACTTTCTCGACATCAGATTAGGACCGGGCAGAACTTAGGGGCGGGAAAGATTGCGGTGGCATTAAAAAAACACTGGGGATGCGAAGAAGGATGAAACTTTATGAACGTCACCTAGACGGACGCAAATTCAAGAGAACCTACCGTTTGCCTATTTCCACCAAGAAAATTCAGGAGCACGGTCCAGAACGGCCTATGGGAATGAAGAGGGGGACATCACTAAAGGAATGGGTCATGACTCAATCCATAAATGCATGCGGAAAGAATCTTGGGAAAAAGAGCGAACACCGAAGAACGGGGGGGAAAATGAAAAGCGGGAATTGTAGCCAGGTAGAAGCGACGAATGTGGCAAAGAGTGCCTTGAGACATGATGGATCAACCGCCATGCCAACTACGGTAAAAAACTACACGGAAGGGGAGCGCCAGCAATCAGGACAAATAGGACATCTAAGCGTACGGGTCTTGAGGGAAAGAAGGCCAAGCCATGGGCAGATTTCCTACGAGGGGTATGAGGGACGAAAGAAAGGAACTTTACGAACTGCACGCGATTAGGGGTGAGACTTGACGCTGATTAAGGAGCGTGGTGGTCGATGAAAATAAAAAAGTGGCGACCCAGGGACGGAAAAAGCAAGCGGAGTGATAGGGGAACAAGGCTCTGGCACGAAGGTATGGGGGAGAAATATGAAGGGGTGACGATTCGGGACATTGGAAGAGGGAGACATGTGAAGAACTGCAAAACAATTGGGGGGAACCATTATGCCAACAAAAAAAGGGACCAGGGGCTGCCGAAAAAGGGGAATAAAGATTACTTGATGAGCTACTTAATACCTAGGGAGGTTTTTCGCTTGCCTGCCTGAAAACCGGCGGGGCCCGCAGAAAAAACGTGGAGCGGAACGCCCAATAAACGATACGTATCAGAAAAAGTTCAGTAGGCAACTGGAACGTTTCGCAGCTACCGGTAAAGAGACAAGGAGGGCGTTTCGCACGAGAAAAAAAAATCGAAAGGCCGGCTGGGTGACGTCAGGAATGCGCAAAAGGAAAGGTGGCGACCAGAGGGGACGCGTCTGACAGCGGGCAAGAAAGGAGCGCGCCCTGTTTTAAGAACGATGTGGGGATCCGCGAGCCAATGAGAGGGCCTAGGGAATCTGTCTGGGGAGGGATGAGCAGGCCCGTGGGTATCTCGCAAAAACAAAAAGTGGAAGAGGAAAAAAGAAAGACCACGGCCTGAACGAATAAACAAGCCATCCAAGCAGGAAACTCTAAGGGCCAAAGTGAAAACGCGGAGCAATCAGAAAAAGCCCGGGCGCGAAGCAAAATGTCACCAAGCGGAGAAAGGGGAGGCGCCACAACCAACATGCGGAACAGGCAGGCCGCAATTCTTGGAAAAATGAATCTAAAAAACGCAAGAAAAAGGGGCGGGGAAAAAAAACACGAAATTGGAAGAATCCTGGAATTTGGGGGATAGAGGGGGGAGGTTAAAGTGCACAGCCCTGCACCAAATGCAAACAAAGCGAAACGCTGTCGGCTCAATCAAAAGGCGAATAAAAATGAAGCGGAAGAAAGTAATGGAAAGAACTGATGTCGGCTACACGTGGAGCAACGGGGGAGACAGCGTTGTCACTGGTGCACAACATTCTGTCAGGCGAACAAGAATCAATCTTCACGAATCGAAAAAAAAGGGGTAAGCGGCGACCGGCAAAGCGCAGAAAAACCTGGAAAATCATCATCCGCTTGCCAGAGCTCAGGAAACCGAAGAAAAGGTTCCAAGTTCAACACGCAAGCAGCGTCAGTACTACGAAAACAGAACGGGCCAAGCAAGCGGCAGTGCGAAAAAGATCCAGGGGAGGAAAAAAACGCGGGGGCCCCTGCTGGAAAAAAACTATCCAAAATAGCGCGAAAAATCTCGTAAGTCAGAAGCCCAAGCGGTCGGCGCCATAAAAGCGGTAAACATGAAAATGCGGTAGCGGATCAAAAAGACATTCAAACGAGAAGGGAAAATCGTAATAGAGAGGAAAAAAAATCCGCAACAATTCCCGAGTAACAACAACTCGAAAGATACAAGAGAGCGAAGGACAGAGTCGAAAAGGGGAGAAAAGGGAAGGTACGGGAATTAAAAATGGGGAAATCAAATTCGGCCGTTTTGTTCGGGAGGTCAGAATCGCTACGAAATCGTCTTAAAAAGGAGAGCGAATGAACAAAGACAGGTGATCTTAAGGAGGGTTAAAGAATCCAAGTGCGGAGGAAAAAACTGACGCACAAAAAAAAAATGGGACAGCCTGCCATGCAAGCGGAAAAGGTACGAGGTCGAGAAAAAGGGTGGAAGAAACAGGAAAAAATCGGGAGCAAAATGGCCAAGAAAGTCGAGGGGTCAAACCGGTCAACGCGGTGGGATCAGCATGGGGACGGCCGGGGGGTCTGTGGGAAAGGCGATCGAAGGAAAAGTCGGCGAGGGTTTGCGAAACGAAATCAGGCAAAGGAAATGTTCGGGGCGACCAACTGAGACTGGATCGGGCCCACGAACTCGGGAAAAGGGCGCTACGGGACGTCTCCAATGGTAAAAGGGGGAACGTAGACGGGGAAGGGGCAACGGGAGCGCGAGCCAAGCAGAAGAATATCCAAAGGAATGAAAGGAGTGAGAAGAGAAAGCGGCGAATCAAAGAACTTTAATAGGAATTGATTGAATACCACTGCGGAAAGATAACCTACTTGTTCAACGGCGATCACGGAAAAATATACCTCGGCTTAAGGAAGGAAAGTAAAAACTGACTTGGAAAAAATTGGGAAGGAACTCTCACACAACCCAACGGGAGGAAGAGAACAAAGCCGTGTAGTGACAAAGTCAAGTTAAATAGCCCAATCAAAGGGGGGGGCATCGTGGAAAGTTTAGGAAAGGGGCGTGTGCTGATCCCGTCTAGCAGGTGGTCAATTCCGATAGATCAGCAGTCGAAATCGACGGAAGAGACGAGTGTGAGATCCAGAAATGCTTGTCCAAAAAAAATTGTTCAGGAAAACAGTAGGGGAAAATTAAGGGAACAGGCCTCCCGAACAGGACCGGTTCACGAAAAAGCGTAGGAAAGCCATTAAGATCTCTTCAGCCGACGTGAACTTCTTGAGACCACTTGAAAAAACTAGGAAAAAACAGTGCACGGAGAAAGGTTTCAGGTGCGAACAGCATCGGAAGACGGCAGAGCAATCGGAAAAAACATGACAATACAAAACAGACCGGGCGAAAACTGCTTGCGACGACTCAAAAACGGGCCAATGAAGGGAATGGGGAAGAGGGAGGAGGCAGCGATGGGTACGTAGGGAATCTGTATAACAGGAGAAAATCAGAGTTCAAGCCTTCCGAGATAATAGAAGCATGAAAAAATTGTCGGGCACAGTCGGGAAAACTGCGTGGGGAGGCCATGGAAGTCAAATTCAAGCCCTTCACCTCGAGGAAAAGAAGCAAAAAATGGGTAAGAGAAGAGGGACACCTGACGATTTCAAAGGATTGCACTTCACGTTCAGAAAAAATCAGTCTAAAGGAGTGGGGGGAAATGAAAGTAAAGAACATTGAGCTGTGAAGAATCAAGAAACTTGAGCCAGCTGCGGGCCTTCGGTCTTAGAATCAGGCGACTAAGACCAGAAGGACTAAATTGTTGAGCAGGTAGAGAGATAAAAGTAGAGGGGAAAGTGAAGAAAAATCCTGGATAAAAGCGAAGCCGCTACCGAAATGGCCAAGGGGGAATGGACTCGCTTTCGGGGCTCTGCAAAAAAAGGACCACAGGGGGGCGCCTATAAGCGTAAAGAAGAGACTTACTTTGCCGGCCAAAGCCAGGCACGCTGTTCCGAGCAAGGGGCGAACTTGTGAGGGGAGCAAAGAGAACAGAAGTTCTTGAGTAAAGGAGGGATGGTCTGAAGTTAAGGGAAGGGGCAAAATGGGTGGTCGGTGAAATCGAAAGCTGCTGCAAAGACATTATCTCTCAAGTAGGGGTACCGGCTGGGGGTGAAAGACCTAAAGACGCCGCATGGAGGGAAACGATTCGTGAAGATGATGCTTAGCAAGAAAACAGAAATCTCTGGCAGAGGGAACGCCTTTGCGAATCAAAAAAAGTGAGACCGACCACAGTAAAAAGGAGGGGGAATCGGGAGACAATAAAGGTCAAGTTAGTTCTGAGCCGAAAAAGGGTCCGAACAGCAGTGAACGCAGTTTGAGAGGAAATTTGGGTTGCAGGCGGGAAAGGAAAGACCTTCAAAAATAAAAGGTCAATCCTTCAAACGGGCGTTAAAAAAAAAAACGCTATCTAAAGCCTCGTGGTGTCGGGGAAAGATCATCGATCCGGCATGAGGACGGAAAGAGGGGGACCGGACAATGCGCAGATGGAAAAAAAAGGGACGGTCAGAGGGTCCCTCGGGCCTAAGCTGAAAGCCGCTGCTGCGCCAAGGGGGGGAGGGAAAAAGAGGGTCAAGTGGCATGAAAACCGCTGCATGAGGAAATTGGATGGAGGTATGGATGAATTGGACGG
>Ga0179593_1519300_pt1 | contig 22067 bp, 29 predicted proteins | sample CZODoug2_1_08_16_FD_185931 | JGI IMG/M metagenome (GOLD analysis project Ga0179593, IMG submission 185931) | Vadose zone soil fungal communities from Angelo Coast Range Reserve, California, USA - CZODoug2_1_08_16fungal (PacBio error correction) | ecosystem: Environmental > Terrestrial > Soil >...
CTCCCCGAGCGGTGGGCGGAGGGGGACAAGAAAACTAGCAAAAGGGGGGGGAAAGGAAGGGCAAGGATGCGAGGCCCATCAAGGCTGCCAACCACAGCAGCTGGCCGAAGCTTGTTCTGGAATGAATAGAGGAAAGGACAGTGGGCTGTACCTCTTGCCCCTTGAGTCTTTGCTGGGAACCCATGACACGACATGGAGAAAAAGAACGAAGTAAGGGAATGTCATGGAGGGCCAGGATCGACTGAGGGGTTCGGGGAAGGGGGGGGAGAGGAGAGGGGGGGAGAGGAGTTCACCAGAACGCACCTTCCGTTTCCGGAACACCTCTGGCAAACCATTAGTCCCAACACGACCAGGAAAGCGCACCTCATGGAAAACAGCGCGCTGTAAACTGGTCACGTATATCACGGGCACCGAAGTGGAAACGACGAACAGCCAATAGGGTGGAAGTAATTCCACGATGAAAAGATGCCCCAAAAGTTTGCAGGATGGGGGACAAAGGCGTACCGGGGCATTCGGAGGTGGTACAGTTTTTGAATCGCCGCATTTCCCCTTGGGCCGAGTTGACCGGGTTGTCAGAGAGCCGACAAGTTCGAAAAGGACGGTGCAAGGGCGAAAAAATGCAGACCCTCCGGGCCTGAAATGGACATAAAAAATAAAAATAAATGGTGGGGCGGCAGGTGGAAGGTCAACTCAGGCCAAGTCCCTACATTCGAAAGGAGAAACGAGGAACAAGGAGGCCTGTCGATGAACATCAGCCACGGCAAGGGGTTCTGTCCGCTTGACCTCGAGGGAAAGTTTGTGCAACAAAGCTGCTGAGGGGCCGGTACTGGCCTTCGAGCAAGAGTGGCGTCAAGAGGCCACCCAGAGACGCAAGGAGGTGGAACCGCATAGGAGGTGCGCAGTTTCATGTCGCCGGTGTAGCAGTGGGAGGGCGGAGGGGGCCGGGCGAGGACAGACTTACCGCGTCGAGCGGGGGCGTGTGAGGCCCGGTAGGATCCAGGGAGGAGGGCTTAGAGCTGCGGAAGACGACTGAAAAAAGCGGTCCTGGACTTGTAAGATCCACGGCCTTCGGGGGGCTCAGAAGGCCCTGTGATTTTATGAGGTACCGGTAGGGATTTCTCCAACAAAGATCCGGGGAGAGTTGTGGGGTGTGGTTCTCCGCCAGCAGGAATCGCTTGGGGTTCGGTCAAGGAAAAAGGATAGGAGGTGGACCAGGACAAGGTCAGATAGGGCCGATTCCCATCCCGCCCATGTCGCAATCGGCAAAAGTGGAGTACGCTTCTCCAAGTCTTCCATTGAGAACCGCGAGGTGGTGGACCTCCGATTGCGGGAGCAACAGCAGAAAGTCATTGAGCCTTAGGGGGTTTCAAATGGGTGAGAGGCGGAGGGTCAAGCCAATGTGGGAGTATTCACTATGTCAGGATCTTGCAATCAGCCTGAGGGAGAAACTGAAGGCTGCGAAGGGAGGCTCGACTGAAATCTATTATGAGCGCTAAGGGTGTGGTCATGAAGTCTCACCTCGGCGTCCTCGCCCCTCTCTTTTTGAAGGGTTTGGGGGGTAAGTGGTCCGCCTCTTTACTGTGGCTTCCTGTCTCCTCGTCTCGTGAAAAAGGATCTCACAACATCCCTTCGGCCTTTAAACCCCTTCTTGTACGCTCGAAAAGAAAAGTTTAGAGAAGTCCATATCTTCATCTATTTGGGGAGGCGACTTACCGGACAAAAGGGCAAAATCACTAAACATCGTGCGCGAGGTAAAGAGCGCAAGTCCTTGTCAAGGGGACTTGAAGGAATCAAGAGTCAGGCAGCGGGGGTGTATCCTCCGGTTACGAAAACGCTTCAACCCGGGGCCTCATCGCTATCGAAAATTAAAAGGAACGAGGCCCATGGACTGAGGGGCAGGGCTGGGGTATTCGAGGAAAACAAAGAAAAGTCGAGGACAGCGGAAAAAAAGGACAACTTGGTGTGGTAGTCCCGCGGAAGGTCAAAAAGGGCTCTCGATGGGCCTAGGACATCCCCGGGGCGAGAGCACAAAAAGGAGTGGAGAGAGATGTTTGCCGTGGGCGGAAGTGAAAAAAAAGATTGAAGGGTGCCCTATTGTCTTCAGACCACCCCCCCTGTGAAACTCTTCCGGGGAATCAAAAGGGATTATGATGCACTGCTCCGTTTACCATTAATCCAAAACCGTCCCCGCAGTCCGGGATTCCCTGGCTCAACCTCGTCCGGAATTAGTCGAACAGGAGAGAAACGAAAGTGAACCGGGTGATACTGAGTAAATCACTTCCGTAACTTCATTCTACGAATAGAGAGACAATGAAAAGCTTTGGTCGTAGGGTAGCTGTGTCCCGTTTGAAGGTCACTCTTAGAGATAAAGGGGGGGAACCGGGACAGGGGGGTCTATTACAGAAGTTGAACTTCTCCGTTCCTTGGGAGCCAAACAATGGGGATAAGACTAGCAAAGATCCGTCGCACAAATCCTACGGCCCCTCTATAAATAAAACACCCAATAGCTAAGAAGGGAGGGAATCAAAAATAGCGACGAATCTCTCATCAACGGGAGGTCAATTCGGCCCCCCGCCAGGCCAAATCACGCTAGCCAAGGAGTCTGGGAAAGGGAAGCAGGACAAACATGAGAAACCGGGGAAACCCTCCAGAAATCCTCAATTTGGAAGAATGGAGGGGCCTGAAGAGGAAAAACATCATTCCAACAAAGATCGCGGGCGGCATTGGAACAGTAACGAAAAAAACGAAAGAAAATATAAAGGATTAATTAATGGGAAAAGGAAATCCACACCTTTACAAGTGTAGGTCCGCCGTTGAGAAACCTAAGGAGGGGGAAGCTGGCGAGAATGGGAGTAAGGAAACCTCAAAAAAAACTGCCACTTCAGGAAGGGGGGGTAAGCGGGAAAAAGGTTGGAATGATATGAGAGCCACAGGATATTAGGGACCTCGCCCAGAGAAACTAAAAACCAAGAGTACGCGAAAGAATCAATTTTGAGCAGAAAAAACCGAAGGACCTACCTCAAGGAGAAAGAAAAAAAGTTATCCCTAACTCTAACCAAAAGCCAAAAGGACAGTGCCTATCGCGATAGGGAACAATGAAATAAAATGGGGTTCTAAAACGCATGGGGGGTCTCCTTTTTGCCTTGAAGAGTCGGAGAAATGCATACCAAGGAAAAAAAACAGCGGAGGGTTTCGGACGAACTGGGGCCAGGAAAAACGCGAAGAGATGGGGAAAAGAGAAGGACCGACCGGGCATCGTCTGGGGCGAGGCGGACATCATATTAGGAGACAGGGACCGAATAATGAAAAGGAAGGAGAACGTGCGGCTGAGGGGGTGTTCGACAAAGAACCGTCGACTTCAGGAAAAGACAACCCATAAATTAGGGGCAAAGTACCACCGGGAAGGAAGGAAATGTAAGAACAGGGATTTGTCACGATTGGATAAAAGGGAAATCAAAATGAGGTCAACTGAACAAGGCGGGCTAAGACGGAAATCTCAATTAAGCGGAGGAGCAAGGTGGGCGCGTCCTGGGGGTGCATTGCGCATGGGACTTTCTAAATATGGGGGGGGGGGCGGGAGAAGTAGGAGTGAAAAAAACCATAGAGGTAAGAACAGAACGCAAAGCTCGCTGACGAAAAGGGGGGAAAACATGATGTGGAGAGGGGACAAAGCGTGAAGGGGACCAGAAACTGAACTGCAGATACATCCGTCTAGTGTACAAAACCTGCCTCGGAGGAAGGGAGGGGTGGCCAGGTGGGACACGCGGCAGCAAAGTTGAGGACAAAAAGCGCTGGTTTCAGGGAAAACACGGGGGAAGAAGCAAAGAGGAGGAAAAGGAAAAAAAGACGTAACAAAGCGGCGGAGGAGGGCAAAGGAAACCCCCCTAGGGTAACTACAATCAGGGCTGGTGGAAATCGCCAAGAGAAGACGTAGGAGACGGTAGGAAAGGGCTACGATGACATCCATTAGCTGAGCAGAAAGGGAACTGGGGAAGAAGCAGGGGTCAAAGACAAGCCCGGAACAGTTCCAAGTGTTACCATTCAAGGGACATCGAGGGGCAGGGAGAGGGGTCTCCTTAAACGGCTTTGAAGGAGGGGGAGACGGAAGCGGTCAAAAAACCTCTGTAGGGACCAGGGTAAATCCAGTAAACCCTACGAGGAAGCATTCGACGATGGTCAAGCAAGGTCACGGGATATCACGTAGAAAAAAGAAAAACCGGAGACGGAATTGCCAAGCAGATGTAAATCAACGTGTGCACGGATAACGGAACAACCCATCGCGTAGGAAGAAAAAAGAGGCCGGGGAAAGATTTTTGGGCGAGAGGGAGTCTGGTGGGGGGGGGATCCGGGGCGAGAGAGAGAATCTCAAAAAAAATTTCAGGGAATGCGCTCGAAAACCATTCAGGGGGGGGTAGGTGAGGAGGGAGGGGGGTAACACAGCATTTTAGAACATCGGAGGAGGACCAGTAAGAGTAAAAACACAACGCCAGGCCCGAGAGCAAAGGGAATTTTGTGAGGACCTACTCTTTTTGACTAGCGGGTTTTGTGAAACCGGACGGGGTTTAGGGGATTGGGTAGCTAGTCATGTCGACCGAGGTACGCTGGGAAGGGTACGAAACCACCAAGGGGGACAAGAGGTGGGAAATCACTAGGGGGACAGTGTTCTGGGAGGGCTCGCGGAGGGCTTAGGTGGGGGGGTTGGAAAGGGGGTCGCATTGCCCGCTAGGGAAAGTATTGACTGGAAACTGGGCATCGTCCTTGGAAAGGGGAATCCCAGGTCCAGCTGCGGCGGTATTCCGAGAATATCGACGCGAGCCGTTCGGGACTAGGAAGGGGGGGGACTAACAGGTCTTAAAGTCCACCCCAGAACTCGGAAAGTGCCTGGAGGAGGGGGGACTTAGGGACGCATCAACAGCACTTGGCAAAGGTAGTGATTTCGGGGGTCAAATGAGGATCTGGACACGGTCGGGGTGTCTCCCAGCACAAAAGCATTTATCAGCAGGAGTCAGATCTAGGGAACACGGGTGGGGGCCCGGGGGTGGCGCACTGATAAGAAAAAGGGCCGTCAGGCCGTAGTGTGGGGGAAGAAGGTTTATGATTGCTGGGCATTTCGGGGGGGGGAAAAGTTTCTGGAACCCGGAAGGAGAAAAGGACGACCCCAATGATTACGGCGGAAGGAGACCGAATGAATCGTGATGGAGATGAAAAAACCCGGAGAAACCCTCGAAACCTCGTGGGGGATTAGGGTGTTGGTTCCTCAATCGGAGGATTCGAAATCCTGGATAATTTACATCGGCATTAAAAAAAAAAAAAAGAGAGAGGCTTGACTAGACACCCAACGGGCCACGTTCGGGAGAAGAGACCTTTGACGGCAAAGACGGGACACCACCCGCACTGTTACAGGGGAGGGACCCGTTTTCCATCATAGGGGCCGTAAGGAAAAGAAAATGTTTTGAAGGGGGGAAGCAGGGGTTTCGAAAAAGGAAGAACCGGGAACGCAACTCCTCTTGCTAGCGAAGTGAGAGGGATCCATGGAGCGGGTAACGGGGAAACCGTGCCGCGAATAAGTCGAGAGGAAAACAAAGGGTGTCTGAATGTCCCTAGCGAAGGTTCGAAAGCGGACCGCCCGGAAACACTATATCGAAAACTGGGAATGGGGGGGCCTGGAGAACGGAGAAAGGGAACTTGGGGGAACCTGATCATCGATCAAAACTTGGTGTATAAGTAAAGTGGGGTGTCTTCTTCGAGTTTAACCTAAAGTAGAAGGGAAATTTACTCGTTCCGGATCAATTTAGAAAATATGCGAACCGTTGGAGTTAGGACGATAACCAAGCGTAAAGACGCTGATCACGGAGGATTGAATTCAGAACACCTGAAACGAAAATTCCCTTTTCTTTTTGAGGACCGGTACCGGCCGGCCGTCTAAGGTAAGTACCCTAAATCTTACAGTTTTTCTGGAACAATACCGCCGGCATTTTAAGCCCTATCCGGAGGGGACCCTCGCGGTCTTGGGCCTCATAGAAACTATAGCTTCAAAATCTCCAGAAAGTACCTCCTAAAACAACGGGCGAGACACGGGCTTCATCGGGGCGGGCAGAGAGGGGAGTCGGGACAGAAAGATAAGCCTTCAGGGGTTCCCAAAATCAACAAAAAAAAAAAAAAAAAAGAAGCCGAAGGAACGACAAGGGACCAAAAAGAATAATGACGGCGAGGTGGACTGTAGCAAAAGATCCAGCACTCGGGAAGGAATCTGCGTAAAGGGAGACCCACCGAAAAAAAAAAAAAAAAAAACGGGGGGGGTGCTAGGCTTTCGAGAAATCCAGCCCGTGGGGGGGTCAAGACGAAAGCATCATGTGTCAGGAACTGGACTAACGAACAATCTAGATAAAGGCCATAAGGAAAAAAAATTAAAGGGCTAGTCCGGCGGGGGGAAAATCTACATGTTAGACTTACCAGCAAGGCGTAAAAATAAATAAAAGGAACAGGGACCAAAGAAGGAGCGAGTCCGCATGGACTCCGAAAAGGAATAACGCAAAGATCAACGCCTGGTAAAATCTGGAAAAAATCCCTCAACCGAAACTACAAGCACAGTCGAAAAACTTCTCCAAAAGCTGAGTCAAAGTCCGGCTGGTGGAGAGACCAAAACTGCTTACGAATGAGGAGGCCAGCCAAGTTTCAAAAAGGAAGGCAAAGGACGCACCACAGAGAAGGGGAGGGGGGAGGGAATAAAAACCTTGTGTCCTCGGGTCTGAGTAGGATACAGGAGGGAAGAAAACTATGGCCGCCATAGGGAAAGGGCAATCCGTGCTTCCTCCGGGTTGGGGGGAAAAAAAAGCGTCGGCGAAAAAAAAAAAAATCATGAAAACTCGAGAAACAATATAAAAAAAGGGGAACATGAAGGTCCCTTATGGGGACAAAAAAGAAAAACCGGCATACTTCAAGAGAGGGTACGTCCGGCGGAGAGGACACGTCCGATGGGAAAAGAGCTTGGCGCCTTCGTGTGGGAGCGGTCCGTGACGTTAGGGGAAAAAAAGGACTTAGCATGAGGGAAAGGGGGAAAGCGGTCCGCCGCCAGCGCGGAAAAAAAGAATCCCTCACACGCATCTAAAACATGAAAACCTGCAAAAGGAGGGGGTGGTGGGGGGGTAAGGGCCCGGGCTGTTATACCAAAGCGCAAGGGGAATCTGGAAGACGAGACAACAGGTCGGAAGCTGGAAAAGTAAAAAAAAGCAGGATGGGCCCCGTCATGGAGGAATCTTACAGTGGTTTTCAGGGGCAGTCGGGGGAACTCGAAAAAAAAAAGATGATGGGGAGAGGGAGAAGTCTAAGCAAGAGGCGTGGGCTTGTGAAACCATATCCATCACTGGTGGAAAAAAAAAGTTGAAAGAATTTGCCCATGGGTCACAAAAAAAACGGAACTGCCGGTCTGATTTAGAAGGAAGGGATAAGCCTGTTACCGCTGTCCGTGAGGGGGGGGGAGGGCCCCAGGGATTAAGGAACTGCAGGTGGCTAAAAAGAGAGTCGAGGGAAAGAATGTTTTGGAACGGGGTCGCTTACTAGCATGGTTTCCCAGACCAAAAAAAGACGTGGGAAAAAAGAGTATTCAAGTCCCACAAAGAAGAACGAGAAACCCTGGACCAGCGCTGTCTTTCCAAGAGGAAGGGGAAGTTAGCCCGCCAGAACAAGATTGGAAGGGGTGGCCCGTTTGAAGGGATGAAACCCATCACCGGAAAAATAAGCAGGGGGGGAGGGGGGGGGGGGGGGGCTCGAAGCAGGGGAGTGATGAGCAGGGAGGAGGCCACGGAGGGGGGGGGACGCAGGGGGGTCGAAAACCATGCAGGCCGAAGTAATGACGGGAGACTGCGCCAAGGGTCAACGTAGCCGAGGGGAGGGAAAGACAGGAGAGAACGAGGGACACAGGGTCGGAAGGTCAGAGGACAGAAAAATCAGCAGGGACCCATAGATCGGCAGGCGACGCAGAACGGGAAGGCCATGGTGAAAGACCTTCAAAAAGGAGGGGACTAGGCAGGCTCGGGAACAAGTCGGGCCTTCTCCGATTGGGAAAGAGGGCGCCGGCAGGGAGATTGGGGAGGCGTGGAAAGGGTCGAAAAAAAGGCGGGTAACGGCGGACTTGAGAGGACGGGGGGTAAAAGGGACGGATGAAACGCGAACTGAGGGCGGTCCTTTTTAACGGGGGGGGTAGAGTTCTTGAGTCGGGAAGGGGAAGAAGGTAGAGTTCAAAAAAAAGAAAGTAAAGAGGCGGTGTCTCTTTTTTTTCGCTGAAGTAGGTCATCGCTGGATTGAGGATGGGAGTTCGCAAATTCGCTTATTGCCCGGAAGAACGGGGTCAGGGAAGGGGGACCAGGGCTCTAAGAATCATTTAACTATAGGGCTTAACTGGAAGGGGGATTTGGACAAGAAACCGCTCTTGTTGTTGAAATTGGTCAAATCATGATGTGGAAAGAGGTGAGGATTCAAAAGAAGGCGGTCGGGGTTTGGGGGGGGGCGTCGTAGGGACTTAAAAAAAAAACTTCTGTACGGTAGGGGATAAAGATTGACCGCGGGGGTTATAGCGACGGTCATAAGTAGGAGGGGGTAATAAAGAGGGGAGTGGGGGGAGGGTGCCGCCCTAGGTTAAATTCGAAATGCGACAAGGGGAGTAACCATAAAGCGATCAGGATGAAAACTCGACGGCCCGGGGGACGGGAAGAACGGCGACTTTGGGCGGCGGACTTCACAGGGGAGGAGAGAAAATCAAGATTGCAAAAAATTTCCGGCTACGGCCGTGGAGGATCGGAGCTTAAAACGCAGTACGGTTAAGAAAGAAACGGGAACTCGGCGAAAAACGAAAAAGTGGGAACATGAAGGGGGGACGGGCTGAAGGAACGTTTCGCTGGCCAGCTCCTCAACGTCGAGGAAGTCTCCTGGGAATCGAGGGGGACTCATAAGGAGAGAAGGGGGATCCTACTTACGCCCCGGGAAAGAGAGATAAAACACCACTATGAAGGTGGGGTTTCAGATCCGATATCAAAACCCGGAAATGATGTAGCAGGGACCCGGGATCCAATTTGGGAAAAACCGGAAAAAGGAAAGCAACAGTTACCGCCGTCCAAAGGAAACACGCTCAAACCGATAGAGGTGGGGGTCTAACAATATAAAAAAGAGGACACGCGAACACTCTTCAGTCTCATGCAGGGCAAAAAGCTACATGCCCTGTGGGGGAAAGGGGGAAAAAAAACGGCAATGAGAAAGCCTTCCACAATCGTCAGTGTGGCAGAGAAAGGGGGGTACAGGGCTGAAGGGGCTTTACAAAAGTGAGGATCCAACGCGGAAAAAAAAGAAAAAAGACGCAACTACACCAGCTTTTAAAAGGTCTTAGCAACGTTAGAAAAAGGAAAAGAAGAGGAGTTAACGACCTAAACGCCCGACGTGGTCGCCTCAGGAGGAGAGGAAAACCGGGGGACAGAAGAAACTCGCCTGTGGAACCCTCAATGAAGGAGACGAGAAAGGGAAGGGGGGCAATAAGGGAACCCAAAGGGCGCGGTCGTCCATGAAAAAGAGGTTAAAGAAAACGGCCTGATCGAAGGTAGGGAAAAGGACCTAAGAAATTTGCCGGTACTAAGGACCAATCTAGGCTGCTGGGGAAAGAGCCCAAACCCGATAGTCGAGGGTTCCAAAGACCTTAAGCCAAAAGGAGAAACAAGGAGCAGATATCTTCCACCTTAACGGACCGCCGTCAGGGAAGAGGGAATCTCAGGTACGAAAAAACGGAGATGATCCCGAAGACTACGCCAGTCCCGGAAAAAAAGCCGCCAAAAAATAAGGCGACCAAAACTGCAGGACTATGAACTTGGAGAGCGAAGGGGGGGGGGGAACTCGAGGAAAGCCACGCTCAAGGGCTCTACGTCACGCAAAGGCGACAGAAAGGAAGCGAAACGCCGATGGAAAAAAAAGGGGGTTCGATGGCTATCGACGAAAGGGGGAAATCCTCGAAATAAAAAAAAGGCTGGTTGACTTAAGAACCGGCAAAAAAGAAGGGGGGGATGAGAAGGTGGTCACCCGCGCACATGACCGCGGCGGACTTCTACAACCGGAAGAAAGAAAATAACTGGAAAAACAAATTTCGATGATGGGGAAACTTTCAAAGGGGGGAATCGGCATCGGTCCACCTCATTTTTAAGCGGGCTTCACTTCCGAAAGGGGGAAATCACGGACCGGGTGAGCCTGCGTGGACGTTGACTAGATGTCGGGGAAAACTAAGGGGGGGGAAAGACTAAATCGTACGACAATAAGTCCCGCATCGAGGCCTTCGAAAAAAACCTACGGAAAGGTTCGGACCAGTAAAAAGGAGGACAGCTTGAACAAAGGAGAAGGGAACTCGCAGACTTCGTTCTCATCTCCTTTCTGGTCCAGCAGGGGAGAACGCATTAAGGAAGGACTCGAGACAAGGGAAAAAATTGGGAGGAAAAAGAAAAGATCTAGAGGGGGGGGGGTAAAAGGATGCGTCTAACAGCGTTGCTTTCTGCCATCATAGCATCAAGAGACGGATTCTGAAAAGCACCGAAGGGGAAGAAATAGCCCGGAAGACTTGAAGGGAGAAAAGTAAGTAATGGAAAAGAGGTACATCTGACGTAAATCTGTTCGTCCCAATGACCCGAGCTGTGGACAGAAAAAAGGGGCATTACGTGAAAAGTGGAAAAAATAGTGGAGGGGGGGAGATGTAAGGGAAAGAAGGGATGGGAAAAAATGACCGCCTCGAATCGTTGCGCAGACCCTCTGGAGGAAAAGGAAAAGGAAGCAACGTAAGAAACTCTCCACAAAGAGGTAAAGTGTAAGAAGAAGAAAAGGGGAAAAAAGAAGACCGCCACGAGACGAACTTCCACAGAAAAAAAGGAAAGTCAAAATGCGTACCGTTCTGGGGTGGTACTATGGGTTTTGGGAATCTGTCCGCAGAGTTTATAGGGAGAGGAAAATCCGCCGAATCTACTGGAAAACTCGTGGTAAAACCAGACGGAGAACTGTTATTTCCTGGGGCTTCGGTATTCGAAGCCTGAAGTGAAGTAGAAAAACTTCGCATACCCAGAAAGGCGTGGACTAGTAAAAGCCAGAAGGTCCAGTCTCGGGGGATTAGAAAGATGGAGGGGGTACTTGGGGGAAAATCTAGTAAAAAAAAAAAGGCTGTACAAAAAGATTCCTATAACGGGTAGCAATAGGGGAAGTTACAGTTTCTTGGATCACGGTGAGAGGGTCTTGAGTTGCAGGGGGACCGTAAAGAGAAAAAAGGCATGAGACAGTGCTTCCGAATCATCTTCTGCAGGTTGAAATGAAAAAAACCTGCGGATCGACTGGTTGACTGGAAGTATCGGAGAGGAAGTGTAAAAACGGGCTCTACAAGAAAAAAAAAAGGGCTGAATAGTAACAGGGGCCAAAACATCGAACGGAGAGGGTTGGGGGTCGTACAAACCAGCTCTCTTGTAAAGGAGGTCATTTAGCAAAAATGGAATAGAAGTAAGGGACAAGTAATTTAAATATTTCCGCTTAAAGAAGAAAAATGGAATCAGATCTTTGAAAGGTACTCCTATTCAAAGGACCGACCGAGAGGGTTTGGAAGCTCCCTATCGCTCACTCATCCAGTAGAAAGGAAGAGGCCTGAATTGGGGGAAAGTTTTATGGGGAGGACGGTAAACAAAAGAAAGGAGGTCCGAAAGGAAAAACCCCGGACTTCGGCGGTTACCGCTTGACCCAGAAGGTAAGCGGCTAGGAATGAAAGTCCGGAGAAGATGAAAAGAGGGTTGGAGGGGGGGAGGGGGTGTAGGGGGTGCCGCTCAGCTCGGGGTTCAATGAAGGAAAAAACTTGTTCACCCAGAGAAGGGAGCCAAAGAAGGGAGCGGTCCCATTCGTTGCCGCGAAACCCCTAAAAAAATCTTTGATCGGCCGAATTGTAGGAGGAAGTAAAAAAAAGGGGGGAAAAAGGTCCCACGCCAAATCGGTCTTTGGGCTTCCACGTTTACTATCAGGTCTACTGAAATCCGGTGAATCTGAATATGAAGAGAAAGAAAAAGAACTCTAAAATCGCGGGCGGAAGAAGCCCGTTGATCTGAACGCGTCCATACTGAAGGGGGAAAAGGTCTGGTCTCCGGAAAAAACGTCAAAAATCAAAAGGGGTGGGGGGGGATGTACTCCAAGGAGACGCAGTTCATTGCGCGCCGTGTCCTCGGAAGAAAATTCCCCCGAAAATGAAAAAAAAGCGGCGGGAAGTTATTGAGGAGATAGGGGATGAAGCCTGGAGGAAAACCACCCCCTTGGGAGGAGAAAAGAAGTCTCAGGATGAAGAATTTAGCCGCTTCCACCGGGAGAAGCCTCTTTCCCAAGAACTCTCTAGGAGAAGTCGCGGAGGGAAAAGAACTCTCAAAGCTAGCAGGACTCCGTCTCTCCTGAACTCTTCCAAAAAGCCTCCGGACCGGAAAAGGGTCTTTAGGCTCTCAAGGGGTGGAAGACGCTCGGAGGTAGAAGACTATTAAAGGAACAGTTGAATTGTTTCGAACCACTCCGTGAAAGACTCGCAAAGTTCCAACTTTAAGGACAAAGAGAAAAGGAGAACCCGGGGACCCCACCGTCATACCAAAACCTCTACTACACAATGCTGAGAGTCAGAAGGGAGGTCGAGCTGTAAGCATAAAAAGGGGGAAAGGAGGTTAACAGAAACGTCCCGAGGAGCGAAGGTCCCCTCATCAGGATAGGCAGCTCCGGGACATCGGAAAGAAGAGAAAAGGCTGACCGCAAAAAGAAAGAAAAAAAAAAACGATTTAGAACTCTAACGAAAGAGGGAAAAAAAATACGCAGGGGAAGGGGAAAAAAAAAGCTCTGGCTAAACGACCGGACCCGCTGAAAAAAAAAAACTTTAGTGCAGGGGACCATCAGAAGAAGAACGCAGGGAAAAAATGAACGGGGTCTCTCGTCTGCTGTAACTACGCGGGATACCACTATGTAGAGGAAGGTTTCAATGAGCTAGCAACACTCTGCTTCGAGCCGACAAAAAAACGAAAGGTTACCCTAACCGTAAAAGAGGATCAAAGGGGCCATCAACGGAGATACGGGCACAAAAAACTCTAAATCGCGTTCCAAAATCGCTGAGACAAGGAAGAACGGGTAGGAAGGAAGTTATCCATGTGGGAGAGAACGTCCACGCAAGGAAAGAGAGGCAGTAACCAAACGCGCGCAAAAAAAGGCGCCGAGAGAAAAAAAAGGGGGGACATCAAACAAAGAGGGTTGACGACATGCGACCGGGTGTCCCGAAGAAGGGGAGGGCGTCATGGTCTGGCAAAGGGGGACTTGGAAATTACCGTCAACAGAAAGAAAAAAGGGCAGGAGGGGTTTGAGGGGGAGAAAGAAAGGAGGCAGGAATCATGGACAACCGTTCAACAAAATCAGGAACTAGGGATCGGAAACAACTAGGAACGAATGACGATGGGGGAGAAAGACTCAAAAGAAAGAAAGAAAACATATGGGGGTCGCAGGGCTTCACGTCTCACGTAAGAAAAAAATGTACGGCGGGGGGGGGAGGGTCCAGGAGGGAAAAGTGGTGACGAGTTTTCTAGGCAAACGGGACGGAGGGAGCCAGAAAGAAGGCCCATCTCAACGAGACTAGGGGAAGGGGAGAATAAAAGGAAGACTGGAAGACGGTGATACATCTTTTCATGGGGACACAAATACTTAAGGGAAGAGGAGCCGTCGGGGGGGGGTATACACAAGAAAAAGGCTGTGATGTGCAAGGGAAAAAGGGGGGTTGCGGGGAGGGATAGGTTTACAGGCAACACGCAGCTTGCGTATACTTAGGAAAAATAAGAAAAAAAGTTTATGTATTAAAAACTACTTCCCATAAGTGGCCATCAAAGGAAAACCATTGGATAGAGGAAAGGAACCGGGCACAGCATTATGGCGAGACAGCACTAAGCAGGAAAAAAAGGGAGTTCTAAAGAAGTTAAAGTCCAGGTTTGCAGGAACCATGACAAAAGGGGGGGACACCAGACAGGACTTGCAAATCAGGGCCTGAAAAGGAGGAGTGCGAGGGGGGTACTTAGGGGAGGGCTGGAGAGAAAAATTACCGCAAGACTGGCTAGAAACTGCAAGTCCCATTCGCCCAAGCAAGCCCCATTACCGAGAAGAAGAAAAACGCCATAGAGGGGAGAAAAGAGTCACTTGAGAAAGACCAAAGCTACCAGGGAGGGAAGGATTAAGGCCGGACCCTAGGTGCACTTTTTGGCGTGACCCAGAAAGAAAATGTCATGAAAGCTATTTTTACGCGCTCAAAGGGTTCTGGGGGGAAAAAGAAGCCGAAAACGAAGTTAAAAGGGCGGGGGCGAAACCAGCGGCCTCACTTAAATGCCTTGTACAAGGGAGTCTTGGCAAACGTCAACAATCCTCATAGCAAAAAAAGACAGGAAAAAGGGAGGACATAAGGCACCCCAAGCAGCATTTTGGTGAGAGTTGGGTGAACCAGGGGGGGAAACGCGGGCTGTGGGGCAGAAAGAAAGCGGTCGAAAAAAAAGGCTCTCACAGTTACTCGACGACTGAGGGGGGGATGGTCCATCGGGCTTGGGGACTTTTCAGGGCCGTACCATGCAAGTTCGTCCTTTATCAACTCCGGTGGCTGAGAGCTTAAAATCTAAGTACAATGGGAAGCAGCGTCGGGATATATTCGTTCTCGAAGGGGGGGGGGGGTCGGGGAATCTCTGACGAAGTTGATATAAGGCAGGGGGGGCCAAACAAAGAAGTGGTAGGCGCCGTGTGCATCATCATCTCTTGGAGGAGTAAAGGGGAAATTAGGAACCTACAACGAATTTGCCTGGGAAGAAAACCGGGTAAGGAGGGTAGCTGAAGTTACGCCATAGGGAAGGAAAACCGGCCCAGAAGGGGTGTGGAGGAAAGGAGATCCACAAACTTAAAGGGGGGGAACCAGGGTGAGGTAGATCATTCGGGGAAAATGGGGGGCTTGGAAAGGGAACTATTAATCTCAATTCCGGGAGGTGAGGAAAGGGAACCGCTGATGCGGGGAACTCGTCGTGAAAAGGAAAAGCCAAAGATACCCTCATTCCCGTCTTCAAGGGGAAGGGAAACTCGAATCGGGCTTTGAGGGGGGACGAAGAATAGGGGGCGGACTGGGAAAAACGAGTCAGCATTCCACGGCGGGGGGCCTAAAAAAAAGGGAACTCGATTTCAGGGGGGACCGAGACCTTCAAAAGTACTACTATCAAAAAGAGGCAGTTATGAAATCGGGACGATCATGAGAAAATTTGCTATGATCTCTTTTATAAAAAGGGGAAAAAAGAAACCTCAAAAAGAGAGCAAGTTGAGCATTGACTCGTTACCATGATGGGTAAAATGGAGACTTGGTATCGAACGCATCAAAGAGGGAAAACGGAAAACCAACGTGGGGGATGTTCCCAGGTCTTACATAGTTAAAAGGGGGGGGGGGGGGGGATTGTTCTAAGATCCCCGAGACGGAGAACAACAACAAAGGGGAAACTATAAATGTTGGGTTCCTGTCCGGGGGAAAACTATAGCAAATGTAGAGGAAAGGTTGGAGAGGTCGAAAAAACGTGAGCCTCAAACTCCGACCCATGAAGGAAGGGGTTACCGAGACTGGGTCAGTCAAAGAGAGGGAAAGATAGAAAAAAAGTTGGTACCGGAGATAACCCGTCTGCGGAAAGCGAAAAAAAAAAAACACGATAAAGCATTCTCAGACTCCTTCCAGGTTAGGAAAAGACCAAGGAAGGATCAAGTCACCTGGCGTTGCAGGGGGGGAGGGAATACTCAAGTTTACCCTCGGGAGAGCTTAGGGGGGGAGGTAAGGGAGGAGGACCTCGAATAAGAAATCCAGGATGCGCCCCAAAGGGAAGAAACCCCTCTAAGAAAATGAGGACCTCCTACTGGGGGGGGAGACATCGAAAAATGTAGACAAGAGATGAAACTCGCCGGGGCACTCATGCAGGAAGAAAGGGAGCTCCGGGAAGAGAAAATCCTCCAAAGAAAAAAGGCCGCAAAGGAATATGGACTAAAGGAGAAATGAGAGGGGGTACCGGGGGGAACACAAAGTCTGTCGCTGAGAAATCTCGAGGGGTCTCAAGTCTGGGGGAAAAAGGCCCGAGTAAAAGACCAGGAAATGGGTCTACAACTAACGGAAGCGATCTGCTGAGGGGAAAAGCTAATACAAAACGGGTCAAAATTCGAAGCCAAAGATCGACAAGGGAACGAAAAGAGAAGAGTTCTGCCATTAACCGGCTCGTCCTTAATCTCGGATAATTAAGTCAGCAAAAAAGGGGGGGAAATAGAAGGAAGAACACTAGAAACGACCGGGTACTCCTTTCATAGGGGGGGCCCGTAAAAGACCAAGAATCCTAGAAACTAAGGGACACCTAGTAGAGGGGGTCACGCACTAGCCTTGGCTCATAAAGAAAGAGGGAGGTCTAAGGGGAGCCAAGGGAAACCAATAAAATAAAAGGCGGAAGAAGATGGACAGAAAGGCAGTGCTTGGGGGCTCTCGAAAAGGAAGAAAGGGTGTTCCGACGGAAGGCAGGGTCTGGAGATGACTGGACAAGGAAGAAAATTGAAGAGAAAGTCATAACGGAGGGTCGGAAAGCGAGCACCTTCTACTTCGGCGGATTAGTCTACACAAGAAAAAAAGGAAAGGACGCAGAAAGTCCCAACAAAACCGAGAAAGGGGGGGAGCGGTGATGGTCACGCCATCAAAAACGTGAGGGTGATCGGCCATCTGGAAAGGAAGCCCTCGTGGCGGAAAAGGGGTCTGCTGGAGATTACAGGGAGCTGCGGGAGTGCGTGGGAAAAAAGGTGTGCAAAAAGGGAGTGGCAACGTGGAAACTCTCAAAAAAAAAAAGCGACCCCTGAAAGGACATCGATCCAATGACCAGTTGAAGGGGGGGGGGGGGGGGGAAAGGCGGGCAAAGAGAAAAGTCGGAAAAAGACAGAGTCTTGGCAGCGGTAGCCTTCTAAGAAAAGAACGTTACATCAGAAAAACGTCTGTAGAAAGCAGGTGGGAGAGGACACTGAGACAAGGGCAGGGAAAAAAGGTCAATAGAGAGCTCACAACAACAGAGGAGTAGGAAAAGAAAAAGGGAGAAAGACAACGGAGAAACGTGGGGCAACATAAAAGAGGGACAACCATGAGCGCGAGAAAAAAAAAAACTGGACAGGAGAGAAGAGGCCTTCTGACCTGTCCGTTGTCTAAAGAGGAAGGAAGGGTCTTGGGTAAGGGACCCAAGGGTCGCAAAAACCAGCAAAAAAAGGCAGGAAAGGGGAAGAGGAGCTTCGGTTTATCGGGGGGACGAGCTGGATAGGGGGAAACGCCATCGTTGCCGAAAACTCGGTAAAGCAACTTCCAAAAGCTGTAAAAAGAGGGGGAAGAGCAAGGAGAAAAGCCGGGAGGAATCCCGAGGGGCCGGGAATTAAAGGAAGAAGGGCGACTTGGGCATGACCCAAAGGTTCAGAAAAGGGGTACTGGAAAAAACGAATTGGGAATAAATGGTTCTCCGGTTGCGTAGATTAAAAGGGCCTACGTGGGGGAAAAAGGGGAAACCATAATGAAGAGGAAAGACGGAAGAGGGTTCAAGTTGAGTCATCTGATTAGTCCAAAACAATGAGAAGCATACTATTACAAACGTAGGCCGGATCATTAAGGCTGGGAAAGGGGGAAAATCTCGGGCAAAATAACCCGCGGCCTGTGGATTGCCTTCAGCAGAGGAGCTATACCAAAAAACAAGGCGGAGACCACTTTCATGGGAACGATTGGCTTCGGGCAGGGGTCTATGGGTCCCAGTCTTAAAAAGATTCCTATCGGGGGTTAGAAATGAATCCAGGGAGAGGATAGCACGGGTTCTTTTCCGGTAAGATAGATCTTCGGAAGGGGAATTGTCTGATCCCTGGAACATGGGAAGGAGGGGAAACCAGAAGAGAAACGTATGTTGTTTATCAAAAGGGAAGGCTTGTGCAAAGTTCATTTCAGATGAGGGCGGGAAAAGTGGGAGAGTCCGCCATCACGCCAAGCAGGGGGGGACTAGCAGACGGGCGTTCGAAAGTCTTCAGCGGTTGGGAAAAAAGAACGAAAAAAAAAAGAACATCCATTAGCCAGGGGGGGGGGGGGGAAGGTGTTCCATAGGTGAGGATAGCTGGCGGAGGGAGGGAAGCATGTTTTTGGGAATCTGGTGTCCCGAGCCGAAGCGCGGACTGCGTGAGACTGGACTGACAGATGATGACGCTAAGGTCTTAAAGAGGAACCGGGAAAATTGGGAAGGTAGTGGAGGGGCTCCAAACCCCAAAAAAAACCCACAAGATGCAGGCTGGGTCTTAAAAGGAGGAAAGTACGGAAAAGGCTTCTAGAGTCTAAACTGAGATCGAAAAAAATCCATCGGTGCGGTCATAAGGCAGGGGGAGATTTCCAGGGAGAGACCTTTACTCGAGAAGAACTCACATCGTAAAAAGGGGGGGGGACATGCGAAAGGCCGGTTCCGGAAAAAGGTTCCTCATCATTATGCCGTTTAAGAAAAAAAAGCTCAATGCCAGATATCGGGAATTATCTTAAAAGGGTAACTGGTGAGGAAACTTTTCAACAAGATCGAAATTCTATGGCATCTTATAGGAAAAGGGGGTTTAGAAAGAAAACGTACAGAAGGGAAGTCGCCAGGGAATACAACTGAAACGATATAGCAACAACGGGAGGGGTTTGTGGCATGGGGCCTCCTATGGAGCAAAAGAAGATGATCCGGGAATAGGGGGAGGAGTAACATAGGAGTTTAGAGGACGGGGGGGAAGCAGAACCGGGGGGGGCTCAGCTTGCCGTCTTGACGCTTTTAAAATCTACTTAGAGGGAAGGACGCCTATCCTTAATTCACTCTGAAGATCCGGAAAAACTAGAAGATGTACCAGACCGATGGTGCCTCGAAAGGAAATTTGCGGGAAGGAGAGTCAAGGCCTAAAAAAGTCAAAAAGATTCCGGGTGTCAGGGACGGTTTGACGCTCGCTGGCCTTTCCCCGAGAAGGGGGAGAATCAGAGGGGAGGAAATACGGCGAGGCTAACCGCAAAAAAAAAAAGACACCAAGCAAAAAAGGAGAATTTCTGAATGAGAGACCATAGAAGGTACAAGTCGTATCCCTCACGCCGGGGGGGAAAGAGACACTGTGTCAAAGAGGAGTTCAATCTCAGAAAAATCTTAAAGGAGAAAAGGGGAACGATGATTAACACTTCGAAAGGGGGGGTCTTAAACGTGGTCCATCCGGAGGGGAAAAAAAAAATCGGAGGTGTGAATACCATAACTACATCGAGGTGAAAGAGATTATAAAAAGAAACTGGATGTATACTCCTTCATGCGAACTTACTAACTTCCAGGAAAGAGGAGGGATACTACTGGGCGAAAACCTCTGAATCGAGGACCGGGGCGGGGATCCCTGTTCCTGGGGAACCCAAAAGAGATTAGTCCTGAGTCTTTCACCAAGGAGGACCAGAAGGCAATTCATGGAGGCATCAGTCAAAGGGGGAGCCGAGAGAGGAAACCTTATAAGAAGGGTCCGGCCCGAGAGAAACCTTAACTCAAAAGAGACATAAATACAAGCTATAACACCGTAGGAAGCAGAAAAGCTTCAATCGTCTATTAGATGGATTAGCTACAGGAAGCGGGAAAAGTCACACGAGGTTGCCGCCACTTTCCCGGAGGGGTAAAACGAGATGGGCACCACATTCTGAGGGGGAGCTATCCGAACAGGGACTTTTGGGGAAAGGGGGGAAATGGACGAAATAACGCACTGTACCCTGGGACGGAACATAAGAAAGGAAAGATACCTGGATTTCACTTAAGAAAGTCTAAATAAAAGGAAAAGAGCTGAGCCCAACAACTACCACATGGAAGAAAGAACGGTACTGGAGGGGGCCATCCCGAAATTTATAATTCCTTGAAAAAAGAAAGCGGATTGAAAGAGGAAAAAATTGATGGTCAAGGGGGGGGAGGGTTACTCCGCGTCTGGCGCCTTCTGTGGGGGGGAGTCCGGGGGGAGAGGGTACTCATGGGGAAGGCTTAGGCAACGAAGCAGAGCGTGGAGGGAAGAGAAAACGTGGAAGAAAACTCGAAAAGAAGGCCCACTGTTCCCGTACTGCCCTGTCTTGGTTAGGACAATAGGGGACAATGTGGGGGAAACTTCACTGGGGACGCCTTACCATCAGAAAAAAAAAATTTCTGGGAAAGACCAGCAGTGATAAAAGAGGAAGAAACTGCCCAGGAAATTGGGAACCAAGAGAGGTTTTTTAAAGGAAAAAAACGCATCTTGTCGGGGAAAACACAACAAAACAAAGCTACGTCGAAAAAACTGCTCCAAAAAACGACAAGAAAGGGAAGGGAAAGGCGCTTGCCTCAACTGCTACGTCAGGAGAGGACGAGGGGAAGAAGCTGCAGGAGGGGATCAGTCAGTGAAAGAATTCCCGGACGAAAAACAAAGAAGAAAAAAGCCAGGAAGACCAGTTGCGAGGAAAAGGAGAGATGAGAAGGGAGCTTAGGGTCGAGGCGAGCGGGGTAGGGGGGGAAAGGGGGAACTCTCGGACCGCAAAAAAGAAGACCTAACCCACTGAGAAACCAAAAAAAAAACAAAGAGCACTTCGCCGACGTGAGCCCGCGCCAGGAAGATTCGAATTAAGAAGGGTGTCCTCCAAAAACGTGATTGCTGAAGTCGTAAGAGAAAAAAAATAGTTGGGGGAAGGAAGAGACAAGGGGGGTTCAGGAGGGGGGGGTCCTTGGGGTCCCCGAGGGGGTAAGACGAAACAATGCAGAAAAGTAAGGCAAGAGGGAGCCATTTGTCGAAAAGCCTTGTTGGAAAAGGGAAGAACTTATGAGAAAAAAGAACCATCCCCGAAAAATCGTGTGTACTAAAAAATACAGCCACGTCGAAGGGGGGAAAGGCGGAGAGGCATTGTTGGCGGCACTAACCCATAAGTCGGGAACCTTGATGATTCGGCTCAGCAGAGGGAGGGAGAGAAACACATGGTCAAAAACACAAGAAGAAGACAAGCAAGGGGTAGCGCGGTCGGATGGTTATTTTGGGCCTTGTAGGGGAAAGGGGCTTAAAAGGAGAGAAGGCGTCTTAAAATCGGAAGGGGAATCTCTTACAAGCCAGGCGACTACGGGCATTGGGGGAATTCCTGGGGATCGAAGTGGCCGACACGAAGAGGGGAATAGCAGGGGAGAGGGCAACACCTTCCAGACCTCTCGGGTCGGGGTGTTTATAAAAGGGAAGGGTAAAAAAGAGACTTGGATTCGGGTTCAGTTCTCAAATGGGCAGGGAGGGAGGTACTCCAGGAAAAATTACTATGTTCTGAAAAATAATTTACGAAGAAAATTCCGGGTTGAAGAAGAGAGAGTGTCCTTACCCTGACCGGCTGGGGTTGGGGACCTTAGGAAAGAAAGTCATCAAATAAAGAAGATGAAACGGGGAAGGGATTCGGCTTTCGAGGGGAGGGTCATCATGGGGGGGAGTCTGATGATGAAGGTCCAAAACTGAAAGGCTGGCTTCTTCGGGGGGGGGAAGGGGGAAACCGGGAAAGGGAAAAATCTATAGAACGTCGCCAAAGGGAAAAGCTGGGTAGGGGATGGGTCCGCTTGGGGGACGAGTCTTGGGAATTGGAAGGGCGAGGAAGAGGGATCAGTTTAACATGGGTGGGGGGGGACCGCTTGTAATCAAAAAAAAAACGGGGTCAAAGTCCCTCGGGTCCTTTACAGAAAGGAAGCGAAAGCCGTCGGCCTTCGGTTCCTTCAGGGGAAATCCCTCCAAGCGGAGAAGTCTCTGACGATAAAAGACTGAGCCTGGTACAGTACTTATGACAAAGCTTATCTTCCGCCTCTGGGTCTCCTTGGGAGAAGAGAATCCCTAGGGAAGAGGGAACTTTGATAGAGGAAAGCCGAGGTACTGGAGAGAAGGAAGCAAATTCACTCAGGCCGAGACCTCGTAATAGGAAAGTTGGGGGAAAACACTTCGTACATAGGAGATAAATCAGGGGGGCTCAAAAACTTGAA
>Ga0179593_1554429_pt1 | contig 22067 bp, 19 predicted proteins | sample CZODoug2_1_08_16_FD_185931 | JGI IMG/M metagenome (GOLD analysis project Ga0179593, IMG submission 185931) | Vadose zone soil fungal communities from Angelo Coast Range Reserve, California, USA - CZODoug2_1_08_16fungal (PacBio error correction) | ecosystem: Environmental > Terrestrial > Soil >...
ATGAAATGGGTTTTGTTCGAATATCCCAAAAGTCAGGGGGTATTTAATCTGGCTGGACTTGGGACTAGTGAGTCTCGTTCACGGCGGCTAAGCCAGGATATTTCACGGCAAGGGGACGATTGTCTACTGCGGCAGAAACCCGACCAGAAAAAAGCAGATGCAGCAAATGGCGAAGACAACGTCGAGGCGCTAAAGTAATCGAGGGATGACTAAAAGGTATGCAAAAAAACTATAAAATAACAGAAAGCCGTCTCAAAGAAAGGTCTACGGTAATAGGGGGTGGTCAGGAGTTACGGCTACGGGTCCGAGTGAGGTGCGGTAAAACACGTCGGCAGCAGCAGGTGCAAATCCTTATACTAGAGTTATCCGTCAAGTTACAGAGAAAGTGACGCGGCGACAGCAGGAAGTAGAACTTTTAGAGGCGGGCAGCACGCCAGCAGGTTGGTTAGCATGGAGGCGGAGGACGACGTGAACGGGCTAGAAAAAGAAAGAACACTTCTAGGACCGCCGGAGCGGGGCTGCAGAACGAGGAGTGTAAGCTGGGTTATCTCGGATCAACTTTAGTACAGAGGGGGTGGATCCAAATCCTCTACACCCGTTCAAACTTTCAGGGGACACTCAGCATTTTACGTACGAGTCGGGGAAAGTACGCGGGCGGAGAAGGAATATATCTTATGGGGGAGTTTTACTGTAACAAAAGACCGCGGAGAAACGCTTGCCGGAAACGACTGTAACACGCATGGAAGGGTGTAAGCTCTTCCATCCGACGGGGGAACCACCACGACCGAACAAAAAATTGGACACATGGTTTAGCAACTGTTAAACAACGGGGGGACCAAAGAGGAAAGCCAAAGGCTCTTTGTTCGAGGCAGGGGGGTTTTCAAAACCACCTCCTAGGGTGACCTCAGTTACTGAACCCAGAGGATTAAGGGCGGGTCGAGTCCATAGCACTCCCTTATATGAGAAACCGAGAGTTGGGCCCCCAAACTTTCCAGTTGGCATGGCCAGAATCCCCCATTCCTCCCCCAAAAAGGGCCTTCTTGGTTTACCATAGTCACGAATTCCCAGGGCAAAATACGTCGCCTTCCGTTGGAACTAAGGTAGTAAGCGTGGTCAAGCCTCGTGGGGATTGTCAAAACGTCGCAACGATTCCGGGAAGGCTGGGGGGAAGGGTGAGGTCAATGCAATGATAACTTACTCGAAAATGGTTGTCTACAAATAGGGGCGTTGCAAAAGGAAAGGGGTACACATGCTAAACCTATTTGCCAAGTCAAAAAACATCACACCTCGCGCGCACAACTCCGCCAGGGTCTTGGTCACCTCTTCGATGACGTCCATAAAGACGCGTCCCATTAGTATATTGGAAGGGGTGTGTACCGACGTTCTCTTTAAACTTAAACTCCTCATTATAGTTCCACTCCGACCTTCTCCCTGCTTCGGTGAGAGGGAATGTACTTGCGACTCTCCCTTAAGTGACTGGCCAAAAACCCCGCGTCAGATCAATTGGTAGAAAGCGTTGCAGGTGTCAGACGCGAACCAAAATCTTTAACAAGCAGTACTGGAGGACGCTCAAAAAAGTCTACGAATTTAGGAGAAAATTATCATGGAGGACATCAAGTGGATGTAAAGGATACATTCGTCTTGGCGGGCGACGGGTCAAAGTGGTTGTTACAGGAATGTTCAGGGGGTTCAAGTGATCGCACGCAAGACAGGCGTGGGATGTGTATAAGTAAGGGGAACGGTACAAGGTGGGAAAGGTTCAACAAATACAGTTCGTCCCGGAAAAATGCGGCGGTCCTTGTTGGGAAGGATATAGAACTAAACGGAAAGGAGGTAGGGTCAGGCCGGACCGTAAATATGAGACAGGGAGGGAACGCTCAATAACTCGTCTGGACTTAATCTTCGATGAAACGACCTAAGACAATCCATGTCCGGAAAGCAGGTCAGGGCCTGGACTAATTCCCTACGGGCGACGCCGCGAGTAAAATCGGGGCACAACTTTCCTCTGGAAACCTGAAGACCGTTATCCCCATTGGAGTGGAAAGAAAGCTTGGCATCCGGGGGTCGCGGCGATCTGCCCTTGGAATCAGGGAGCCACCCTTCTGGGCAAGGAAACACCTCTCTACTAAGGGAGTGAACCTGAGCTCGGTCCGGCCGGCTTCGACCAATCAGGCTCAAAGGAAAAGAAGAGTATCATAGAAAAGGCTTCACAAAAAAAGGGATTTTCACAAGAAGCATAGGTTTGCGCCAAGGGAACCTGGTCGGGAATCTCGGGATTCATTCGAGACAGAAAAAGCGCGCCGCGGACTCAGCGCGAGGAGTACGCCATGGGGAGCTTGCGGAAAGGTGACCTGCGAGCTACGCCATTGAAAGTCAAGGCGGGATGCGTCCCGGGAGTCGGAAGACTCCGCGGGAGTCCGGGAATCCGCATAATAAAAAGCAATATCGGGAGAGTGGAGGGCTCGGGAAGAGCGCCGATCGCCGCAAGAGATTACTCCCGGAAGATGTCAAAGGGAAACGAAACGCCGGTGTCACCAGGGACTCAAAGTTTGGGTGAACGGGAGGGAGCAGGGATTCTATTATCTCCTGTCAACAATACCATAATGAGGGGGTTAGTAGTGGGACGACTCTGGCCTGAGAGTACCCGTCGGATTAAAAAAGCAGGAACGACCAAATAGTTCCCTCGTAAGGCACACTCTCGGGGAGGGGACCCATCTGTATGTTCCACGACGACTCGTCAGCGAGCTCAAAGGGATAAAAAAACATCGTCAACCTCGAGCATTCAGACTAAAGAACGCATTCGTAACGTCTAGGGGCCTCAAAACCGATGAAAGAGTCCCTTGCGACTATCCTAAACAAAACAGCACAAACAGTTTTCCCTGGGGGGGGAGGAGCTCGTCCTCGAACGACTTCCAAGTCCAAGGGCAGTCTGGGATTAGCGCCTGTCGTCTAAAGTTGTATGAAAAAGGGGTTCTCTCCCGACTGCGTTGTTGAAGGGGGAGCGGGCGGAGATTGTGACGAACCGACTAGACATCAAAATGGGTCCGGGGAGCCGCGGCACGGGACGCCGCGAAGAGGTTGGCTCGCCTCCTGGGCGCCTCCGGAAATCGCAGCGGGAGATGGCCAGTTCGCGCTCACTCTTTAACACACAAAAACCAATATGAGAAAGAGAAAGGATATTGGGATGGAAAAATCTCGGGGACGCTAACTAACCTTCATCTACAAGGGGGTATTGTCTGCTGTTGCGATCCCCCGCTCGGATCTGCTCCTAATCTATAATAAGGAGAAGGGGAAAAAATCCACCGATCGGACGTGATTACGAGGACGTCTACTTCCCCTCAACCCCATCCGCGTCCATAACCCGGATAGGAAAAACCGTTGAATCACCCAGAAAGGACCGGAATCTATTGAAGGGGGGAGGACCTTACTCAATCAGGATAGATCGAAGATACGCTTGGGACTTGGGTCTCGGGTCAGGGTAAAGCTCATCGGGTGGGGGGGAAAAAGGGACGAGAATCGTCCTTGTCAAATGCTAGATCCGAAGACCCAAAATCGCTTACGACCGGAAAAAAGGTCTTTGAGAATACCTAGTCTAGGATCTTCGATTTCAACCTCAATAGAGTAGGCTCCTCTAGCGGGTAACGTAAAGAGAAGAGGTTTACTTCATCGGGGAGGTATGAGACCCGTTCGATTATCAATGGAAGAAGAAAAGAGAACTTCAATAAAACAAAAAGAAAGGGAAAAAGGGGAGGGTTTGGCGAACAGCTATCCTCATAAAGAGATACCGGCGTGATCATTTGGACGGTGGTAAGGTCCTAGGTATCCAGAGAAAAAACAGGCATAACGTGGCGGTATTCAGTGCTATTCCGGCGCTCCAGGGATTTCTCCATTCAGGAAGTATCTAATCGAGTCGTGGTCGCAGTAGGAAATCATCGACGAAACCCTCTCCGATTCCCCGGCCCGTTCTAAACAATTTTCTGTGGAACAGAACTTGATAGGGTCCGGATTACTCATTAGCTCCAATTGAAAACAGCTCCCCACTAATCTAGCGAACTCCCAACAGAAAGCGAAGAGTTGGAAATGGAGCACGAGAGAGAGAGGACCGTGGTGGAACAGGCTCCTAAGGAAAATAACGTCTAAAAAGAACCAGAACGGTTGGTTGCGCTGAGGTTCGGAGCTGCAACAGCTGGTTAGGAGGGAGAGAAGACGATAAGCTGGGAGCTGACAAGCGACGGAAAAGAACGGAGGTTCGCCGACATCTTAGCGTCCTAGGGAGAAAGCACGCTAATATCAGTAACAGGCTTGACAGCCGGGGGATTAGGGCCATCAAAAAAACGGTCCATCCCCGAGCGAAAGAGAAGTCAGGAACGGAATCGGGGAAGGGCAAGCCGATGAAAAGTTAGATTGAAGGGGTATAGAACCTGATCACGGAAACCGTGAGGTTACGCCGGACTCTTGTCTTGATTGGCAAATGTCTTCGGTAGAGTTCTTCTCTCAAAGAACAGGTATATGTGGATCGCTACCAGTCCCATGAGGGAAGTGGGCTTCCAGGGCAAGGCCGCAATCGGGCAAAGAGGGAAAATTAAGAGACGGAAAATCTTGGAACTGCATACATGACCAATTATCAAGGCGAAAAAACGGGCCCTGTACGATTACAAATTCTGGAGTTCAGGGGCAGACAGAGAGAGGGGTACCCAAGAAAAGACCTGGCGACACTTTTTTGGGGAGGGTGCGATAAAGGAACCTGACACACCATCTGTTCTACCATTAGGGGAGACCGCCCGCCGGAACAAATCCAGAAAGTAAAGAGAAACGCAGTCTTCGCCGAAAGTCCCAGTCTCCTGGACAAGAAGGTAGGCTTTGTGGGAGGGTGTTGGGGGAGTTTGTTCGCGGCGAAGATAATATACAGTCCCATGGAGGGGGAAGTGTGGAAAAATTGGTTAGGTAAATGGTAAAAAATTCAAAGAAGAATAGGGCGCAGAAGTATGTTCCCAGGTTAAAAAAAAGCAAAAACAGTTCAAAACAAAATTGCAAAACATAATGGGTACACCAGTCTATTCCGGGGGGTTCACGGGATCATTGGGCGAGGTGTCCACTTTTGAGGGGAACTAATCGCGATGACTTTATGGTGGGGGTACCTAATGTTTGGGGGAAAAGCAACCGTGTAACGGGACGGGACAAATAACCCTTGTGGGTAGACCGCTGGTCGGCATGGCTCAGATCATCGACAACACACAGTTCTCTTTGCTCTGGGGGCACGACGAACTGGAAGAAAAACAAATTTTGGACATCAAGTAAAGGAATAGTACCTGTCCTCAAAACGAATGAAAGTCGTGTCTTTATCGGAACAGGGTAACAACGCTTACTACCTGACCTGTGAGTCTGGGGGTGGTCGGACTTTGAGGTTTCCGGAACAACGGTACTTTTGGGAAATTGTTGGGGATCACCAGTGAGAGGAGCGAAAGATAGGGAATCGGAAATACTCATCCCACTTGGAAAGGGTAAAGAATAAGGAGGAGGGGTTTAAACAAAACCATAAGTTTAAAAATTCACGAGGACTCAGTAGGTTAAAAAGGCGAGAAATACTACAATTTGTCTTTCCTGTGTAATGTCGGGGGGGGGTAAATTAGAAGGGGGGCAAGCGAAATTCCGCAAAAGTACAGTGCCAGTGTCAGGTCACGGGTGGGGGCTTGGAAAGGCTTGGTTGCGGCTAGATTACCCCGGCAGTCCGTACTTTCGCCCGCTTACTGTTTCCGCTTAAACGTGCCAGGGGAGGGGGGTTGGGGGGGGTTAGGGGTCTTCCATTGTCAAGTTTGACGGACTAGCTTGGGGAAAGTCCTAGTTGCACAAGAAGATATAAAGAATTCGTTGGAACTAGGGTCAGGGAAGCCAAACAAAAGTCTGCAACGGGTAGTCCCGGGGTTACTATTACGGGTCCGTAGTGAGGGTAATGACGAAAAAAAAATAGGCACTGATTTGAGGGAGATAAAGATAACCAAGAGGGGCCGCGCCTTATCTGACAGTGATGAACGCATATGAAAGTATTTTCCCTTCTATCAAATGTTTCCGCCTATTTCGCCTGATCCGCCAGGCAACGAAAGACCCATGGAAAATGGGCGGAGGAGGTGTATTGTGGACGCCTGAAAATAGGAGAATTTTGCTTGGCAAAACTAGAACTAGAAGCTGAAGCCGAAGATACGGGGGTATACGAAAAGGGGGTTCCGCCCAATTCACATACAGGACTTTCGTTATGAAGCTCAGTCCCGAGAGAAAGAAAGTATGTGGAAGGGAGAAGCGCTCGAGAAGGGCCTGAAAAGCAGAAGACCTAAAAAATCAATCTCCAAAAGAAAATGTTTCGATTACACATGACACAGGAGGGGGGAAGCGGGTGTGCCAAAACCTAAAAAGGATCAAACCTGTAATGATCGGGACAAACACAACAAAAAGGAAGCTTCTTCCCAGATACTTACAAACTGGTATCATTTTTCAAAAAAAAAAAAAAAGAAAATTTGAAGGGAAGGTGAATCTGAGGATTGGGACGGAGGTTGTCTATTCTCTGTCACTGCTGAGCCAGATCTTCATAGGGGCAAAGGACTGGTCACGAGCGCGGCGGGTAACCAATAAAAGAAAGGAGGTATTCCAAATGGGAATACCACTCACGGGAGTTACCTACTAGGGGTAGGTCGGTGGCGAAGAAACAAAGAGAAACGAAGTGGCTTTCTATCCATCGCCGAGACAGTCGGGATGCGTTGTCTTTCTGTGGGGGTCGTTCGGCGCCGTGGCTCAGTTTCGGAGGACACCACGTCTTCCTGATCGATTTTATATAACGGATGGGATACAGGGGGAAAAGCAGAAAAGAGGGGGGCACGTAAGGACAGCCTCAGTTAGAACTGTTGCTTACAGAAAGAAAAAAAGAAACGGTGGCAAGCATTAGGTAAAAACGACAAGGAAAAAGAAGGAATCCGAAAGAAACGCTCCGAACTCCTCAGGCTTGGGGGGTGGCGAGGCGGCCTCTGGGAAAGATTGGGAAGGGATCTCTAGGCAATATGACGCGTGTTGTCTCCCACAAAACTCTCAAAGGACGTCCAAAACCAGGAAAAACCAAGAAAAAGGTGACGTACTGGGTTCGCTAATAAGAGGATTGGCCTCTAGGGTCGTGGGACTTCAAAACGCGGAAAAAGGCGTAAATACTCTAGAGTAGCTGTCTTGAAATCCGAGGGGGGACAATCCAGATACTTGGGAAAACCCACAACAAAAATTGAGAAAAAGTAGGCATAGAAGCGGAATAACAAAGCACGTAAATTTTTGGGAAAAGGAAATCTCTTTGAAATCGCTCCTTTGTGAATGACGCTCCTAAATGGGGGGGTGAAAGAAGGAGTCGGGTCGGTTCAAGGATAGCCAAAAGCAAGGTATCAGGGGAAATAAATGGAGTTCCAACGACAGGTTCAGTCAAACAAAAGCACCAGGGACAGAAAAAAAAGAATAAAAATTTCAAGAAATTCAATCGGGGCCGGAAAATAAACCGCAGACTTTCCAGTACGACGGGCTGAAAAAAGGTGGCCCGTAGGGTCAAATCTTGTCGGGGCTGGTCCAACCAGGAGAGTAAACGTTGCCAGGGGGCAGTGTGGCTTGTGAAAAAACGAGAAATGAGACAGCCCGCAGGCAGGGGGAAAAAAGGGGCTGTTCCAAGTCTGAAAAAAACAGTAAAAAAAAATCTGACAAAAGGAAGAGAGGCGGGGTCAACAACGAAAAAAGTATTCCTTGCAACACTGCAAGAAAAATCATTCTTCCAAAGAATAGACGAGGTTTCCATATTCTGAGAGTGTGAATTTGAGTTGGGGGGAAAAGAACATGTGCGGACAGGGCAACTCCTCGCGGATCTTCCTAAGGAGTACTAGGGAAGGGGGTCGTAGACGCATTAACAAAAACGGACAAAGAAAAAAAAGTGTAAACCTCACGGGAATCTTAGAAGAGGAACTGATACCAAAGATTTAACAAATAAAGAAAGATATTCGGCCTGTATCGGGGTAGTGAGGGGGCAGATTAGGGTCTCTTCGGCTACATCATAGTGACTAAATGAGGCAGGGGGATCAAAGGCTGCATACCCAGCTTTGTTTTTTTCGGTTAGGGTGGCGTGGGAGAGGATCTACCGCCTGAGACCAGGGATTTGGGGACCACTCTAGGGGGATACTGTGATGGAAAGGGGAAGAAATCATGTCAAGTCAGCCGTGATCCCAAAAGTTAGGAAGTTTTGATTTTCTTATTACTATGTTGGACTACATCTCTAGTCATAGCATAACTAAAGACTACCGTGCACGAGAAAAGACATAAGAGGGTTGGGCGGACGCGATAGGAGTATAGGGAGAAACGGTCAAGGAAGATCGCATATAAAACTTCCTCTTGGACTTGCAGTAGCTGTGACGGGTACCGGCTTCCCTAACGGGAAGAGAAAAATCGGAAAAGAATAAAAAAAAGGGTCACCGGGAAACTCCTCCCCTTGAAAAATCGTTGATGGGTGGGAAGGTCCCGGGGGAGAGTAGAAAGTTTTAGAGGCCTATGGGGCCTTCGTCGTACTCACCCCCGACGAAAGATGGGGTCGGGACAAACGGGAGGAGGGCCTCTCCAGAAATGTTCCAAATGCGGTCCCGGAGAAAGGCTCTAACCCTAACGAACGAAATGAGAATCTGAAGAAAAATATGCCCGAAATTCCAAAGGATCATGGTTATTTTAACTCTAGGAATGAACGGCTAAGGGTACAACCTCTGAGAAAAGGGTATACATAACTACTGTCCCGATCTAGGAGGAGCAGTGAAGCAGACATCTGAGGAACTTCCGCTCGCGAGAGAGTCAGGAAAAACACCTTTTGAGATGGTGGGTTAAATGACGCCTCTTCTACGGAAGTGTTAGCACCGGCTCCTTCCGGAGGCATCTGGGATGGTTCTGGATAAGAAGCAAGGGGGATCAGTAAGGGGGAGATCCGCCACCTAATAGTAGCTCTGAGTTACATTCTAGCAGAGGAGTCAAGTAAGGGAAAGAGCCGGACGACGTAATGACTCGAAGCTTCGAGGGTCGATTACAAATGCTCCTAACCTTACTCAAAGAAAAGGAAGGAGAGGGGAGACTTGGCGCCCCACTATCCCCTGGGTAAATGGCTGGGAGGAGGCGTGCCGGTTTCCTTACCATCAAAAAGTTGATTCATAGGCAAAGCTAAGCACACCTCGTAGAAGCTTTAGAAAAAAAACTCGAAGGGGGAGGGACGCCTGACTGCTTTTTCCGGGCCAAGCCGGGGCGCTGGGGGCGATACCAAAGGATGTCTCAAGAATAAACTAGAGGCAAATAGACGACCGTCCTAAGCTGTGACGTCCTAACAAATAGGAAGAATAGATTCGAACTCTTGAGGCCATGCGCAAGAAAAAAAAAAGAAAGGGGGGTCTCTAACGGCTACGAAGCCACTCTAAGGGCAATTTGCGCTATGTCGGAGCAAAGACCGGAGGCGGTAAAGTGGTGGGAAAATTTAGGAGGGAGGGGCGGGGGGGGGGCTGGCGCTGTAACCTGCTATCCAAGGGTTCAGGTTACCGGAAAGATCTAAAAATCGTTTGATTGACGAAAATCGGGGAGGAAGAACCTCAGGAGGAGAAAAGAAGAGGCGGTAGACGAACGCTCACCGGGACTAGTTTCCTTTGGATCTGTCCGGACAATCGGAGCAAGCTATATAAAAAAAGTGGGGAGGATGAATAGAGTGGCGAATAAAAGAGAAAGCACTAGGCCGTAAGCGCCGGGTGGAGAGGAGGGGTGAAGAGTTACTATAGAAAAGATCTTCGTGCAAAACGGGAAGATTACCGACACATATCCGAGGAGGTCAGGGACAAATTCAAAAGCTCAGACAGAAGGACATCAACCCCTCCGGAAAAGCTTATACGCCCGCCGAGAGAAGAAGGAATGAGGGGGGGGAAAATTAGAACTGAATAAGTGCGGATCGTTCAACTAGACGCAGAGGGGGCCGGGGTTCTTCAGTGCGAACTATCGACAACAGAGAATCGCTGGTTGATACTACTCTAGTCGCTCAAACCGAGGGGCTTAGGATCTGGGGAGGGGGGAGGGTGGAAGCCGGTCCGATGGGAGATTCTTAGTCTGACTTGACACGGGGGCAGTCGTCCGTTAAGAAACTCGGAGGGTTTTCTTGGAACTCTTCAAAGGGGTTTGGTCAATTGCTGTTAGGATCCTAACTTTCTAGGGAAAAAATCATAAGCAGGTTGACTCACCAGTCAATCCCCACACTGCACAGGGGAATCTAAGGTGTGTCGGAAAAAGGCAAACGCAACGCGCTGTGATCAGGTTGAGGTTTTCTCTTGTTTCAGACGTTCAAGGAAAGAAAAAGAGAAGCTGCGGCTAAAGTCGAGCTCTGTGCAGCGTCTCTCCCGGAAGACCGAGAGATTCGAGGATCTAGGAAAGGGCGAGAGCCAAGGGGTGAGTTCTCCGATAATGGTAGCCGACGCCACCAGAGGACTACTAAATGGGAGAGACAGGTGAGTCCACGCACTGGGTCTGGATAATCATAAGCAGATTTAGACCGCAATGGGGGCAGCTCCTAAGCATCTATCTCGCAAGGGCGAACGAATTGGGGGAAAAAAGGAGAATAGCGGAGTAAAGGGTAAGGGGGCTCTACTTCGCGATGTATTCTACACTTCTCCCAATTTCGTCGCAGCAAATGGGCCGCTTTGGGGTTCGAGTAGAGGGTACTTATCTCCATCAGGATTTTTTAGGTATGGTAGAAGGGGACCGGGACAGTACCTGGAAAAAAGAACGTAAGCTGTCCTCCAACTCGGGGGGCCTACTCTTAGTACAGGTGTAGAGGGGTGCGCAAATAGGTACTCAAAGAACACACCAGCCCACCCAACGTCGTCAGGTACCATAATTTAACCTCAAAAACATACGTGGAAGATCTCAACCTTCGTCTGCCCTACGGAAGGAGGGCGTCATAGCCTGGGGAATAGATCGAAAGTAGGGGAATCCTAAAAGCCGTTCCCCTGTACCGGATCAACGCAGACTCAATCTGCGGTAACTGTGTGGGGGGTCCGACTAAGGGGTCTCGGAAACGCCAATTCATATATCCTTGATCTTAAATTAAGGAAATTCTGTACTCTTTACTTTCTAGGCTGATGCTCAATCTCGTACTTAGGGATTCCGATACTCGCGAAGTCATCCACGGGAAGAAGCCCTTTCTTTCTCCAGGGGGGAACCCCCGGACTGTTGATTTGGAACATCGAAAGAAAAAGAGGGGGCCTCACCGCAAGAAAGCCTTGAGACACTGAGTTTTGGGGGAGTCCTGACATAACAGAACGGCGCCCAACACACCTACTTTGGCGGGATCTTTTCTCGCTCCTGCACGTCGTCAGAGCATCAATCCAGTCAGGGATTTCAGAATAGTCAAGAGTAAGTCATGGAGAAATTCCTGAGGCGAGGCAACGACTAAGAAATTCGGGGGAGGGTTAACGGTCTTTGTGAATCAGCTTCTACTAATATTCAAGGGGGGAACATGAGCTTGAATTTCAACAAGTGGAGTGTCATTATTATCGCAAGAGGCCTACCGTCGGGGTCGTACGCTGGTAGTTGATCTCTTCAAGAAGTTCCCTTGGTAAGAAGGAAAAGGTTGGTCTACTGGAACGGAAACAGTTTCGATTAAGAGGGAATACTTCCCGGTGTAAGGCTGGAAATGGCCTGGTTGGGAAGGGGGGAGCCTTCATGATTGGACTTTTATCCTCTATTTTAGAAGGTTGGGTTACAGGGCCCAAGGCCACTGTTTTACCCAAAAAGCCGGAGTAAGTTTCTCGCTTCAGGCAACGCCCACTTCAGCAGGGAAGAGAATCCTGTTTGGAAAACAAGATTCCCATCTTGAAAGACGGAAGGTCTCGGAAACCGGCGTCACGGGGCGGAAACGGTAAGGATTGGACCGTGCAACCTTTGACTGAAGGACTTTGGGATTGGGGGTGAGGGAAGGATTGATGGTTTACGGAACGGAAGTTCGGGAAGGACGGTTAGACAAAGAAAAAAGGAAAAGAGAGTGGAATACCTGGGGGGACAACCGGGAATTTTCCTTGAGCGTAAAAGGACAAGGAGATGGGGGGGAAGATAATGAAGCCTCAAGAGGGACGGAAAGTGAAGACGTGGCAAAGCATACCTTTTCCGAAACAACTAATACCAAGGTGGGTTAGAGGGGGGTCAGGCGTGGGGGTTGGACAAGGAGAGGTCAGCGGACTCAAATCCAGAAGAGTGAGCGAGTCTAGGGGGGGGGAACAATGAGTAGCAGACCGGTCTCTGAATTTACTTATCTTAGCTGAGTCACGTCTCCGCCGGTTGCGTGTTTTCGACCGAAAAATACATGAAAGAAATCCTCGGAATCAGAAAAGATGGTACTACTGCCTCCAGGCTAGGGGAGCTTCCAGTGGGGGGGGGGAAACAACTGGCAAAAGGTGTCCTCAGAACGAAGACTGGGGGGAAAAGAAAGATTTATCACAGGGAGGCCGGAAGGAAGATGTAGGGGGGAAAAGATCGGATGTTCATGGACCAGAAACCAAGCGCGCTTGAAGGAGAGGGGGGACATCCTTTTAATCGGGAGGAAAGTACGAGAAAATGCACTTCCAAAAGGGAGGGGAGTGAGTTAAAAGAGAGAAAAGGATAATAATTCGTTCGTTAAAAAAGCGGAAAACTGGGGGGGACGGGGAGAAAAAACTGCTATGAAACTTTAACTGTCTCTGCAAAATACGTGGGGGGTTAGCCGAGCAAGTCTCACCCGTAAGCACGCAGCAACATAAAACCAAGACCAGAGTCCCTTTGACGTCAGGGGGGGGAAGGTGGATGAGAAGACGACTTGAGGAGTGAGAAATCGGGTGCAATATCGAATAACGAGTATGAACATCTCAAAATGCCCGGCGAGGGGATTAAGGCAAAAGTTGCCCAAGTCCAAGGAAAGGTGAGGGATGGAGGCCTATCGTAGATATCTCTAGATGGAGACTCATAGGTGGAGAGGACTCCCTCCCCCGCAGTTAACTTATCTACTAATCTGGGGGGGAAAACTCCGAGAAAGTCGCATGAATTGGAGAGTGAGAAAAAGAGACAGGAACTAAGATAGAAAGAAAAAAACAAAAAAACCGGGGAGATAGGAAAGATCGCTAGTTCCGGAAACGTAGACCTTTCGGGAAGAAAAAAGACTTTCCATTCAAGTGAATCTTGAACCTTTCTTCTCGGTTCGATGCGGGGGGAAATGCGGGGGCTTCTTGGGAGTGAGAGTGTAGCGTGAATACTAATACGATGGGAATCGAGAAGAGGCGAAGAACCATCAAATTCTTCATTGGGCAAGAAGGGGTTAAATGGGCGGGGGAGGACCATCTTATACTCGTTAGGCGAGTTATGAAATATAAATGGCTAAAGATAATGTCTCATCATACAATTAGGAAGAAATTTAGGGGGGGTCGGGGGGAAAAGGTCTATTTAGCTACGGGGGTCAAAGTTATAGTGGGAAAAACTTCTGAAGATCTATGGGATAAGCCGGAATACTACGAAGGAACGGACAGGGGCCGCTAACGGTGGGGGGGGGGACCGGGTCTGCTACATCAAGGAAAGAGTGGAAAGCTGCTAGATGTGGAAACTACGAAGGGGGTGGTCACAAAGGCTGAGGGTTAGAAAGATGGAGCAGGAATGAGAATAAAAAGACTAAGACTTCTACAAAAACGTCCCGCTTCATGGGGACTCATAGGAATAAAGAAGAGGGGAACAGAATCTCTTTTATATCAGAGGCAAGTATACTTTTTTCTCCAAGAATAGGGCGAGAATTGAAACCAGGGGGGAAGAGCCAAAAAAACCAAAAAAACGATGAAGCAGGTGGACTAATTGCGGAGCGAAGGATCTTGGGGTCAGTAAGAGATTGGGGTGCGGGGGGGATGCCTTCGCATACAATAAGAGGAGAAAAAAGGGCCGATACGAGACTGGGGGGAACAAATGTATCTTCTGGAACAGAGAAATCGATAAGACACCAATCGCGAAAAAAAGGGACAAATCGGGGCAGTGAAAATAACTGTTTCACAGGACGCGCAATGGTACTCTCTGGGTTAAGCGGCCTGTTTTGAGACGTAAAAAAACAACTCAGGGGACAGGACCTGGAACCCTTCCGGGAAGTGAGGGAACTAAAAAGAGCATGGGGGGGATCAAGCCGATCAATTTGGAAACACAAGAGGGGGGCCCGTTCGGAAGAACAACCCACCAGGCAACACCCAAACGGAAAAAAGCTACGGGGGGAAGAGACCTGGGGGGCACCCAAGGTAAACGAAGGGGTCAATACTTTGCTTTGAGAGGGAACGTATGATACTTTTGTCAGCAGTATGGGGGGGGGGGGATCGCCACAACACTGACGGAGGAAAATAGGACAATCTTATATGTGGGAGGGGGGGTTATCCTTACGCTGAGACTGACTACTATTGGGCGTGTAAAAGAGGGAAAAAACTTTAGTCACAAAACGGGCAAGGAAAGAAGCGAGACTGCGGGAACCGAACGGGGCCAGGATTCAGTGTAAAAAATCGACGGACGTGAGAGAAGGAAGAGGGGCCGAAATGCAGGTTGTTGGGTACAAAGGACAGGTGCTGGGACAGGAAACCTGGAAGGGGGGCTGAAAAAACGAAAATGGATCTGATGGGGAGAGATGTAGACGGACCAGGTAGCAGTCAAAATGAAGACGATTTGGCACTTAATCTTATCTGACGAAAAACCCGCCAAAAAGGTCTGTGCCGAAGGAAAGGATGGCTGGCAGAAGGGAAAGAAGGGGAGGTCTTACGACATCCAAGAAGGGGTAGCATGGCGGGCGGTCTCCTACCATTCTGAAACTTGGGGGGGGGGAGGGATGTGTGGTTGGGTCGTGAGAAAGGGGAACATCCGGGGGGAGAAGAAGAAAAAAGGAGTTTGGAAAAACGGTGAGGAAGGTACAAGTTGATTAAAGAAAATAAAGGGATAAGACTTAGACCTTGAAAGGGGGGTCTCCTGTTAGACTTTTCTTGAGTGGTCCCTACGTGTCTGACATGTACAGTTATGGGAGTAGGACATGTATTGACATGGAAAGCTCGACACGCTGGGAAGGGAAACGGCGATAGATCGCAGAGGCGACTCCTCCAAGATACTTAATCGCAGGTGTTAACTCGAGAAAGGGGTCGAAGGCGGACGTTCCCGGAAAGGGAGCTAACTCTATCAGTCATGGGGCAAAAAAGAATACTTACAGGAGGTGGGAGAGAAAAAGGGGATCGGAACGTCAGGGGGGCAAGTGCCCTAATGGGGAGGGCGTCATAACTTTTGTCGCGGTTCTATCGGCAAAGGAAAGCTGACTATTATAAGAAATAAAGGATGACAAAAAAGTGAGGGAAGAATAAAACTATGGTCAAAGGAGTGCGGTACCTTTTTCTACACTACTGTAGAAGACTGATTCTGAAGACGACAATCAGCAAAGAAGCTCTCTGGGAGGTTCGGGGAGAGGACATTATACCGGTGAATGGAAAAGAAAAACGAGGATCAAGCAAGCGACGTAAGACGATCTGGAAGGCATTCTAGCTCTGGGGTAGAGGGAGGGCAGGGAAGGGAAGAGCCCAGTAAAAAGGGAGATGGAGGGCAATTGCGTACCTGAGGAAGGAGGAGAAAACTCCCCTGGAAAGCAAAATGTCGGGGGCACCTCTTCATCTTCCAGAGGGTGAGTAAAGGAGAGGCTAAACGAGCGTAGAATATACCCAACTAAATAGAGAAGGCTACGATGAATGTAGATCATAGAGGGAGAGGTATCGTCCTTGGTCGGCTCAATAGAAGACGGTAGTCCCGGAGGATCTGGTCCAAAAGACTGGGAAGTTCCAAGAATAAATGCAAAGATGCAGGAGTTAGGAGAGTAAAAGGCTGGAGCCAAAAAATCATCCCCGTTCCAGGCTTTTTGTACGTACGCTCTTGACCTTCTACAGAGAAGGGTCGTTCATAAGAAAAAAAACCTAGGTAGGAAGCGTAGAGACGATAGAGGAGGAGAAGGGAACTCCGTGTCTCTTGGACTTACGCCAAGAAGACGTCAGAGTGAGTCAACAGGAAGATAGAAAAAAAGGAGGAAGTAACGGAGGGGACTAAAAGTATCTTCTAACAACTACTCTGAGAGTCATCAAAGGAAAGAGACTTTCAGGGGAGCGACTTGCTCCAAAGACGTCAAGCTAAAAAAGAGGACCGTATCAAATTCTAGATAAAGGGATCGAACTTCTTCCACTTGAAGGAGTAAAAAAAAAATGAAACTTTGTGGAGGGAGTTTGTTGAGGAAAACGGGGGCTAGAAAAACTTGAGGGGGAAGTAGGGGGGAGGGGTAAGCACTGGCGATCCTTGTGAAAGGAAGAACTTCACAATAATCCAGGGGAAGAAGTTGGGGGTAACTGCTAGAAGCGGAAGGAGACTCGGATAGAGAATGGAGGAGAATACAACGGGACTAGGTGAAGTGAAGCTGAGACATCATGTTAGAAAAGATCGCTCAAGAAAAACTTGAGAATGTGGATTGCAGCAAGAAAGAGTCTCGGTCTAAAATTCAGATACAGGGGGGATTAGGATGACACAGGATTCTAGACAACCGCTGAAAGCCGCGTCTCCTGTCTTCTAAATCGTTACGCCAAAGGGAAATAAATAGGTGGCAAAGACATGAAACAGGAGAGAAGCCTCCTAAGACCTCAAAGAAGCAGGGGGGGGAGTCGGAAAAGGGTAATTCCGTTTCAATAAAACCAAGACCCAGAAGCTAAGACGCGGACAAAAGGAAAAAAAAAAGGGACTATACTGAAGAGGAGAGAAAGGGGGGAAAAGGGGTCTTTTTCGGCTTTCTTTCTAGGGAAAAAAAGCAGTCCGATCAAAAAGCAGCGGTCCAGGGGTGACAGAAGAGTAGGAATTGGGAGGCCTATACAACCCAAGAGGTCCAATCGGGGCTTCTCTACAGTGGGGCCGCGGAAAAGAGTCTTCTTAAAAGGTAAAAGAAAAAAAATTCTTCGGAAGAGGCCCGACGCTATCGTGCGTAGAGCGAGGGTCGGGACGGTGGTTGAGGCGAGGAAAAATGAATATGAACGGGGTGTCTATTATCAAAATTAACTCTTCTCTCAACGGTCAAAAGAAAACCACAAGGAACATTTATACTAGGTTTTCGAAACATTAGAGGAAGATAAGTACGGGACTTTGAAAAAGGGGAATTGGACGGTTGGGCTTGGCCTGAGTTCACAGGGGGTGCCAATCAATCTTCATAACCGTCGCGGGCCTGGGCTAAATGGAGGTCAATTGCCGCAGAGGGAAGGGTACATAAGATCAATCCATTGGCGGCGGGGTAGCTGAGAAAAGTTCGATGATTATGGGGGCGTAAATATTCACCTCTAAAAAAACACCTGAGTACGAAGGGCGTCTAGCATGGAAAAATGGATTGGATGGGATAATAAACATTGACGCTGAGTCATGGGTAAGCGCACAGCTCGGAGGGCTCACTTATCTAATGTTGACTAGGGGAGCAGAGAGAATCTCTGGAAAAGAATCACTGAGTAATAGGTTGTTTGGGCAGGAAAAAATTCAGCCTGTCAGGAAAAGAAGAGGAATCACCAAGCCATGGTGCAAACAGAGGGAGGGGCAGCAAATCCTTCACTGGTCTCATGAAATAGGGGCGAAAGCTCAGGGGCCCCTCTACGGGAAAAGAAACGGCCTGCGAAGGCCGGCGCCCACCACCGGCTTTGGAAGACCGATGGGCTGTGAGGTGCTTACTAGAGAAAGCCAGGAGAGACTCTAACCGAAACGTCTCCACTAAAGGGGTGGTACTCGCACCCCGAAAGGCCACGAGAACACCACGGAGGCAAGGGAACTAGGGCGACTTCTGCAAGGGCGGGACTATCGTGAGAGGGGAGTCTGGGGAGGGTTGCGGAAAAGGATAGGAACCAGAACCTTATCACTAGTTCTTAAATTCCTCGAGAATTTGCGTCTTCTTATAACTCTCAACTATCGCGTCCGCTCAAAGATATGTCCGGGAGCGTGCACAGCAAGCCAACTCAATCGTGGCAGGGGCGAGGGACAGCAGGGAAAAAAGGAGAGCGGACACGGGTCAATAGAAGAACGACACCCAGACCGAAAATATTAAGGGGTCCGGAAGAACGGGAGGTCGGGGGAAAAATGGAACCTTAGTCCAACAACTCAGTTCACCAGAAAGCCTAGGAAATGGAGGGCGATAACAAGAAACAAGACCACCTAGGCACAACAGAAAAAAGCTGTTAAAAAGGGGGGGGGCAAACACAAGGAAGGATCATCAAGAACAGGGGTCAGAGTGATGGTCGAACCACTCAAACAAAATAGAAGGATTCTGCATCAATGCCATTCTCAATAGCGAGAGAATGGGCTTTGGTGACCGGTCTGTTGGTTGTAGTTCAGGAAGAATAAAGAATAGTGTAAATGGGGGATTCATTTTGGACTCTAAATTTATTTACATGGGAATTAGGAAAAGAAGGGGAAACATCAGGTAGGAGGGGCTAGTGATCCAAGCAACAGAAGTTTCGACTCAAACAACAGTGCCCGTTGGGAACAAACCCTGGCAACTCTACCTGGATGGGGACACCGAGATTCGATACGAAGAAGGGTCCGGGGAGCAAAGGAATAGAATGTGGAAGGGCGGTGACGACTCGGCTGGGAGTGACTGGGGGGACCCGATGGGGGTAAGAAGTTTTTGGGAAAGGGGGACAGGAATGTGGAAAAAGAGGGGGGGGGAATTCTCAATCTTCCCGATAGCGAAAACAGATCCGGTGGAAGGGACGTACGACGGGAATGTTTTAAGAAAAGAAGAGGGGAAAATCGTATTTTAAAACGCTGGTACAGAGTAGGTATCTGACCGGGTTTCCGGATTTCAAAAAGTAACGCTTACGACTGAAACTTGGGGGGTCTTTGGGGTTGGGGGAATGGTTTATTGGTCTTTTGTACTTAGAAACCTGGGAGGTGTGGGGCCCCGTTAGCTGCTGGAGAAGAACAGGATAAGGATCGCAAAACTATGTGGAAGAGAAACGTCCTTAGACGTTTGGTTTCATCGTTTTTCAAAAAGTAGGGGGTGTGTTTTTACGGTCTGACAAAGGAATATCTCAAAGAGTCCGGACTTCCGAATATTGAAGGCTCGGGGAAACATGTCTTGACTCGGGGAACGGTGGGGTAAATTGGGGGGGGTTTCTGCTTTTTGGGTCTGAAAAACCTTCCTTTCCAATAGGAGGCCTCCAGAGGGGGTAGGGGCAATGGGTCCTATGGCGGAAGCGGGGGGGTCAAAAACAAGCTCGGGCTTGTTGGGGATTCCGAGGTGAAAGTAAAAAGGACCAAAAATAAGGAGTCTTGGGACATGGCGATTTCTTAATAGGAAAGAAGGGACGTTCTTAGCTTGTGGGGAGAGTAAAGGAAAAGGGGGGGCAAGGGGTCCGGGGTCAGGTGGTGTGAGAAGGGGAGGCATAGTGTCAACAAAATCCGAAGAGGAAAGTTGTAAAAGACGGGGACCAGACGAAAACAGAAGAAGGACGAGTTGGCCTTATGAATTGGGAGTCCTGGGGGAAAAAACCTTCATTCAAATTAAGAAAAGTAAGCGCACAAGGGGTGAAGTGACAACCGGGAGGTACGTGCTGGTAAGCTCCTATAACGCAGGAGGGAGAACCGCTTACGGGAAAAACTCAGTGTCATCCCATATTTATGTCAAGCTGAAAGAGAGGAGGATTCGCGGGGTTCAAGTCCCTGCGAACCACGGAGAGAATAAAAGACCTCCAAAAAATCAAGGGGGGGTTTGGTCCAAAGGGGAAACGCATAATGGGGAGAAATGGGTTGGCGTGAGAAATCGAAGAGGTAATAGCTGGGAACGCAGGAAAGAAGGGTAGTCAAAGGAAAAGGTTTGCCAATGTCCAAGAAGTCAGTGGAAAGGGCTTGAGCAGGGTCGTCGGAGAAAAAATGTCGTCAAGGAATGCCAAACGCTGAAGATCAAGAGGGAACGGTACGTAACAGAAGGAAGGGTCGAAGAGCTCTGCCAGCATTACCGATGAAAAATCCAATAGAAAGGAGGGGAGCGTTTTACAATAGACCCGCGTAAGGAAATATATAGAGCTCAAAACCACAAGCTGGAAATGGAGAGAGGAGAGCTTCAAAGGATTGAACTTTAAAGAAAAGAGAAATTATCCATTAATGGGAAGAAGTCTTTGAAAATAAGAGAAAAGGCGTTAACCTGCTGGGGAGGAGAAAGAAAGCAGAAGAGTGCAATACTGGGGGACTCGGGGTATGTCAGAAAAAGCCATCAATGGGGGGTTAAGGGGAAAAAAGGTGGGGAAGACGTAGAGGCGCGACAGCTTACGAGGGTAGGAGGTGGGGGGACAGAAACCAGTGACTCAATGCAGCGCATAAAACAGTAAGTAAAAAGGGCGATGGGAGGGTTGTAGTTCGGGGAAAAGTGAAGAGGGTACGAAGGGATTATTAGAAAAAGGATTGAATAAACAAGAGGACAAGCATTAAAAGAGCGATTGGGGGGAAAAGTGTAGGGGGCGGCCTTTCCGGGCGGCGAAGCAGGAAGGGGAGATGGGGGCCGCAGCCAAAGACTTTTTTTAGGAAATTGCGGAAAAAGGAACTACTGGGGAAGGCATAGAAGAACTAAAAAGATAACGGGGAAACCTCCTCGCTTCGTGGGAAAGAAGCATGAAAGAATCTGGTCCCAAAAGTTTTTAGAAAGGAGGAGAAAGGGGACAGTAAAGGTTTGATCCCAAATATACTCTAGGACACAAACTGGAAAAAAAAGGTGGTCCGAAAAAGAACAAGAGAAACGAGTGGAAAGAAGGGAAGCGAAAGGAACGAGTTCTGAATGGTGGGGGAATGATTCTTGGGATGGGGGAGTTTCATCAAAAACACAGAGGAAACTGAGAAGAGATGGACACGAAGTTAAGAGCTGAAAATGGAGGTCCTCTAACAAGCACGAGACGGAACCTCCTACTCAAATTGACAAATGTGGGAGGCGTGGGAGGGAAGCTCACAAGATTTGGATCAGGAAAAGAAATTAACGCGCCGGGGGCAGGGACAACCACCTAGAGTGGACAGAAAGGAGAAACCAAAAGGATGAGGGGGGAAGTTCAGATTCAGATCTCAACTATGATATGGGCCCCTACAATTTTGTGCCAGCACCTCCCCTGGGAAGGGAACAGAACAACCCTCACCAGTAGCCAAGAAACCGCCTTAAAAAAGGGACGCGCAAGCGGCAACGGCCATCCGAAAAAAAGTGCCGACTTCCCAGGGGGACGGAGGGGGCGCGTGGACGCACGTGGGGCAGAGAAGGGAAAATGATGGATGTGGTGAGTCAAAACTTCTCGGATAGACAGAGGAAAAAAAAACAAGAAGGGGGGGCGGGTACCGAAGAGGAACTGGGGAAGAAGCGGGGCCTCCACAAGGGGATTGGGGTGTCCACTGGGACAAATGGTATGAACAACATCAGGGGTAAGCATACAGACAGAAGAAGTCTTCGGCACGCCTTCAGGTCTTTTAGAAATACAAAGGCGCCGGCTAGTCCAGAAGAAGAATACTAGCTTTTCACAAAATTCTTCGAGCCAGTTTTGGGAAAGGCCCATATAGGCCAGAGAAATGGCAAAATCGAAGGGGATGATCTTACACGCCGCCATTCTAAAGGGGGAGGTCTGGTCTCTACGTGACTGGGAATAAAGGTCTCGTAAAGCATGAATGAGCATGTGGAAAATAACTAAAGGTCTCTTCAAAACCATAAGATCAAGCGTTGAACCCTACCCAAACTATTCCTAAAACACGTTAAAAGGTCGCCTTTAATTGATTAGAGGGTGAGGAGTCTACATCAGAAGGGAAGGAGGAAATCATGCCGGGGCGGGAAGATAAAGTCGTTGAAGCATGGGGGTGGGTTAAGGGGGGGGCCCGGGAGACACGCCCCCGAACAGTGTCAGTCGGGAGCTTGGGGAACACCCTGAGTTCGGGACTTGGAGAACAAGGTTTTTGGGTCCTACTACATCCTGGGTATGTAAGCCCTGTGTGTA